>Ga0182012_10000337_pt1 | contig 53199 bp, 42 predicted proteins | sample 612S2SmetaG_FD_120486 | JGI IMG/M metagenome (GOLD analysis project Ga0182012, IMG submission 120486) | Permafrost microbial communities from Stordalen Mire, Sweden - 612S2S metaG | ecosystem: Environmental > Terrestrial > Soil > Wetlands > Permafrost | place: Sweden: Stordalen | collected... | reverse complement strand
TGGGCGAGGCGGGGAGGGAGAGGCGGCTGGGCGAGGCAGGGAGGGAGAGGCGGGGATGCCGCCTCTCCCTGCCGCTCGTCAGTTCCTGGGGGCGGGCGCCACGATTTCGAAGCCCGTGGTGGCCGTGGTGAACGGTTTGGATTCCAGGTCCGCTTCGATCAGCGAGGAGCCCGGGTAGCAGGACGCGTTGCCGATCGCCAGCGCAAAGGCGTTGCCGTCGTCATCGAGTTGCAGTCCCGTCACTTCGGAGCCTTCGGTGATTTCGCCGTCCTCGTGCACCCACACCGCGCCGCCCGGCACGGTGTAGCGAGGGCTGATGGGCTTCTCCTCGCCTTCGATTTCGAATACTCCGCGGCAGCGCGCGTTCAGCTCTTCGGAGCCAAGGCGCAGCTTGTCCTCCGACGCTCCCGGGAACTCGGCCTCGACGATCGTCACAGCGGTGCTCGTTTCGGCGTTCTCGATCTGGCTTGCCGGCAGCGCGCTGACTCCTTCGGGTGTCTCGTTGGGAGGCAGCACGGTGAAGCCGGTGGCAAAGGATTCGAACGGTTCGTCAACCTCGTGCGCTGTGATCAGGGTTTCGCCCGCCTGGCACTTCGGCCCGGCGATCAGTGCCACGGTCGCGTTGCCGTCGGCGTCCAGCACCAGGCGCACGCCGCGGCCCCCGGTGGTGAGGAAGGGCGGGAAGTTCCCATTGGGGCCGGGCGGCACGTACCAAGTGATGGATTCGCTGCAGCGCGAGTACAGCTGCGGGTCCTCCACCACCACTTCTGAGCCGGTCCCGTATTCGGAGGGGTTGCAGCCGATTTCGATCACGTCCGCCACGCTCGCCGTGGTCCCGTACTCGCCCTGCGCGACGAACGACGGCAGCGTGTTGATGGTGCACTGCCCCGCCGTCGGAGCGGGCGGGGCTGCCCCGCCATCCGCCCAGGCGCTGCCGGTCAACATCAGCATGCTGCCCATCAGGGCGATCAGCCCGGTCCAAATTCCGCGTCTGTCCATGACTCCTCCAGTGATTCCCTTGGTTGGGCTGAGGTCGTTGGCGTCCGGCTGCTGCCGCGCTCGCCCCATACGAGCCGCGGCCCCCGGATGCGCCAACACGATTTCGGCAAACAACTTTTATCACATGGGCTCAAAAGACGACCGTCGTGCCGCCGTTCACAAGCACGCGGTCCTCGCAGTGCCACTGGACCGCTCGCGAGAGCACCGTGCGCTCGATGTCCGCACCGCGTCTGATCAGCGCCTGCACGTCGTCGCGGTGGCTTACGCGGATCACGTCCTGCTCGATGATGGGGCCCGCGTCGAGCTCCTCGGTCACGTAGTGCGCGGTCGCGCCGATCAGCTTCACCCCCCGCTCCTTCGCTCGCTCGTATGCGCCGCCGCCCGCGAATGCCGGCAGGAAGCTGTGGTGGATGTTGATCACCGGGGCGCCGAGCGCCTGCAGGAAGTCGGCGCTGAGGATCTGCATGTAGCGCGCCAGTACCACCAGGTCCACCCGGCCGCGCATCAGCTCCAGCAGCCGGCGCTCGGCGGCGGCCTTGCCGTCCGGTGGCACGGGGACCTCGTGGTAGGGCAACCCGAACGCCTCGACGTCGGCACGCAGGTCCGGGTGGTTGGAGGCCACCAGCTCGATGCTCGCCGCGAGCTGCCCGTCGCGCCAGCGCCACAGCAGGTCCAGCAGGCAGTGATCGCGGCGCGAGACAAGCACCGCGATGCGCTTGGGCCGGCGAGCGTCCCACATGCGCCACTGCATCGCCAGCGGCGCGCCCACCTCCGCGCCGAAGCGCCGCTGGAGCTCTGCTCGCTCGGGCTCCTGGAGGGCGAGGTTGAACTCCATGCGCATGTGGAAGCGACCCGCCTGCGGGTCGGTGGAGTGCTGGCTGGAGCTGACAATGTTGGCGCCGGCGTCCGCCAGGAACTGCGAGACCGCCGCCACGATGCCCGGGCGATCCTCGCAGGAGATCAGCAGCCGGGTGTTGACTGGCTGCGCGCTCATCGACGCTCAGTGGCTGACCGCCGCCGCGGCCAGCTCGGAGACCAGCCGGTCCTGGTGGAAGCGCTCCAGCGCGAACGGTGCGATCAGCTCTGGGGTGCGGCCCGTGGCGATCAGCTCGGCCAGCGTCCTGCCGACGATCGGCGTGGCCTTGAAGCCGTACGTTCCCCAGCCGGCACTCACATGGAAGTTCTCGATCTCGGTGGCGCCGAGTATCGGGCTGTAGTCGGGCGTGAGGTCGCACAGGCCCGCCCACGAGCGCAGCAGCCGCGCATGCTCCAGCTGCGGGAACAGCTCGAGCGTGTGGCGTGTGAGGTCCTGCAGGAAGTTCAGCGTTCCCTGCATGCGGTAGGTGGTCCACGGTTCCACCTCCGAGCCCATCACGAACTCGCCGCGGTCGGACTGGCTGATGTAGACGTGCATCTGCGAAGAGACGATCACAACGTCGAGCAGCGGCTTGACCGGCTCGGTCACGCACGCCTGCAGGATGTGCGTGGTGAGCGGCAGCTGCACATCCGCAAGCGCGCACACCAGCGTGCTCCAGCCCGCGGTCGCGCTCAGCACCTGCCCCGCCCTCACGGTTCCGCGGTTGGTGCGCACCGCCGCGATGCGCCCGTCCCCGGACATGTCGAAGCCCTCGACGCGCGTGTGCGGATGGATCTCGACGCCGGCGCGGTCGGCGCCGCGCGCGTACCCCCAGACCACGGCGTCGTGGCGGATGATGCCGCCCGGCGGGTGGTAGAGGGCCCCGACGATCGGATAGGTGACATCGTCGGAGAGGTTCAGCTGCGGGCACAGCCGTCCCACCTCGGCAGCGTCGATGAGCTGCGAGTCGATCCCCTCCAGCCGATTGACCTCCGCGCGGTTTGCCATCACGAACATCGCGCGGTCGGAGTGCGCCAGCGTCAGATGCCCGCACTGCGAGAACAGCACGTTGAAGTCCAGCTCCCGGGAGAGCCCCTCGTAGAGCTTGATGCTTGCGTCGTAGAAGCGCGCGCCCTCGGGCGTCTTGTAGTTGGAGCGAAGGATCGTGGTGTTGCGCCCCGCCGCTCCCGAGCCGATGTATCCCTGCTCCAGCACCGCCACGCGCCCCACGCCGAGCTGACCCAGGTAGTAGGCGGTCGCCAGGCCGTGCGCGCCGCCCCCCACTATCACCACGTCGTAGGAGCCGGCCAGCTCGCGCCGCTCTCTCCACATGCGCCGCGGGCGGAAGATCTCACGCATCGGCGGCCTCCGGGGTCTCCGCCAGCGCCCTGGCGCCCACCGGCCCGCCACCCAGCTGTGCGGCGGCGTCGGCGACCACCTGCCACAGGTACTCGCCCAGCGCGGAGCCCACCAGCACCAGCAGGCGCTCCGCGCCCTCCACCAGCAGGTAGCCCGGCGCGCGCGCCACCGAGCCGGGGCGGAAGCTCATCGGGGGCGCCTGGGCGGGGCGCACGTCGATCGCGCAGAAGCGCGCCAGCAGCTCGCGCGCCTGCGGCCCCGCCAGCGTCATCGCGGCCAGCCCGCAGGTCAGATCGACCACGCCGGCCGTGCCGCCGACGCGCTCGGCGGCCTCCGAGACGCCGGCGCGCAGCGCCTCGGCGTCCTGTTGCTCTCCGAGCACCAGCACCCGCCCGGGGGTGACGGGGCACCACCAGCTGTGTGCGCCGGCGCCGGCAGTGGCGCGGCGTGCCGCCAGCCCTGGGAGCAGCGCGGCATCGCCTCCGCTGGCCAGCGCGACGACCGCTGCGAGCCGCTGCGGCTCGGCGGCGAGCTCGAGCTTGACCAGGCTCGAGCGGTCGCTGAAGCCCACCGAGCGAGTGAGCCGCTCGCGCTCCAGCTGCGCCTCCCCGTAGGCGCCCGGCACGTTCCAGCCGTGCACCAGCTGCAGCTGCGCGCCTGCGGCCAGCGCCCGGCGCTCCATCGGGGAGCGCGCCACCGCCTCACCGGCCGTCGCGGCGTCGGCGCTCAGGAAGGCTAGGCTCACGATCGCAGCAGCTCTCCGGCCGGGTCATAGAACGGCTCCCGCGCCACGCGTGCGCTCAGCATCGCGCCGTTGTCGGAGATGGTGATCAGCTGCCCGTCCTCGGCCAGCGCGCTCGGAACCCACGCCATGCCGATCACGCGCCCAACGCGCTCCGAGCGCCGGGCGCTGGTCACCTGCCCTGCGATCGCGCCGCTCCTGTCGATCACCACCGCTCCCTCTGTTGGCAGGCGCCCATCCTCGACCGTGAAGCCGATCAGGACCGTCTCGGCGGGCGTCTGGGCGGCGCGTTCGAGTGCCCACCTGCCGATGAACTGCTGCTGCTTGTCGAGCTTGACCGCCCACGGCATCCCGGCCGAGAGCGGGGTGGACTCCGAGTCCGTGTCCTGGCCGACGATGATGTGCTGCTTCTCCAGGCGCAGCATTCGCTGGGGCTCCAGGCCGAACGGGCGGATGCCCTGCTCGCGTCCCGCCGCCAGGATCGCGTTCCACAGATCCTCGCCGTAGGCGGCGGGGAAGTGGATCTCGTAGCCCAGCTCCCCCACGAAGCCGATGCGCATCAGCAGCGCGTTCACCCCGGCCACGCGCCCCTGGCGCGCGTCGAGGTAGGCGAAGGCCTCCGGCGAGCAGTCGGCCTCGGTCAGGCCGGCAAGGATCTCACGCGCCCGTGGACCGGCGAGGTTGACCGCGGCGAGCGCCTGGGTGACATCGCTCAGCGCCACCTCCAGCCCCCAGTCCGCCAGCCACCATGCGAACCACTGCTCCACGGCGCCTGCGCCGCTGGAGGTGGTGGTCACATAGAAGGTCTGCTCGTCGATCCTGCTGATGGTGCCGTCGTCCATGATGCGGCCCGCGTCGGTGCTCAGCACTCCGTAGCGCACGCGCCCGGGCGCAAGCGTCGAGATCGTGTTGGGATAGAGCCGGTCCAGGAACTCTCCGGCCTGCGGCCCGCACACGAGCAGCTTGCCGAGCGTCGAGACGTCGATCAGGCCGGCCGCCTCGTGCACGGCGCGCGCCTCGCCCTCGGGGTCGCCGTAGTCGTAGGCCCGCCGCCAATCCCCGGCCCAGCGGATGCTCGCCCGAAGGTCGCGGTGGCAGCCGTGGATCGAGGAGCGCTTGGTGGGCTCGAAGGGCCTGCCCGCGAGGGCCCCCAGCGGCACCGTGGACCAGGGCGGCCGCGAGGTGGTCGTCCCGATCTGCCCAGCATCCTGCCCGGTCTCGCGGGACATCAGACGGATCGAGGAGAGCTGGCACATCCGGCCCTGACAGGGGCCCATGGTGACCGTGGTGTAGCGCTTGCACAGCTCGATCGAGTCGTATCCCTCGCGTACCGCGCTGCCGATGTCCTTGGCCGTCACGTCCTCGCAGAAGCACGTGAACGCCTTGCCCCGCGGGGACGTCGAGGCCGCAAGCGCGGCCGCCTGCCCGGCCGCGGAGGCCCCCTCGCCCGCAGCTGCGCCGAGCAGCGCCTCCAGCTGCGCGCTCCTGGCGGCCGAGCCCTCATCCCCCAGGCCCAGCGCGTGCGCGGCGGCCAGCCCCGCGCGCTCACCCGAGCTCCCGGCCAACGGCTCAAGGCCCTCGCCCGCAACGTCGCCCGCCGCCCAGATGCCCTGCGGCAGCTCGGCCAGGCGGAAGTGCCCGAGCGCAGCATCGAACTCCGTCCGTGCGCCCGCCTGCCCGGCAAGCGCCGTCGCAGGAGACTCACCGCCGCAGACCAGCAGCAGGTCGCACTCGATGCGGCGGGACTCGCCACCCGGCCCGCCGCCGGGCTCGTCGCCGGGACCGCCGCCGGTCCCGCCGCCGGCCGGCTCGAGCAGCACCCCCTCGAGCGCCCGGCGCCCGAGCGCGGCCGCGACCCGCCAGCCCTGGAGCACCTCGACGCCGCCTCTGCGCAGGTCCTCCGCCGCGGCGGAGGGCGCCGGCCTGAGGTCCGCCACCGCCACGATCCTCACTCCCAGGCGGCGGAGCGCATCGGCGGCGCGCAGCCCGGCATCCGAGCAGCTGAGCAGCACCGCGCTGTTGCCCGGGCGCACGCCGTAGAGCGCGGCAAGACGGCGAGCGCCGCCGGAGAGCATCACGCCGGGAAGGTCGTTGCCGGTGAAAACCAGCGGCTGCTCGATGGCGCCCGTGGCATAGATGTGCTGGCGCGCGCGCACCTGGTGCAGTGTGTCGCCCTGCCAGACCGGGACCAGGCCGTCGAAGTGAGCCAGCGCAGGCGCCGAGCACAGGACCTCCACACCGGCGGCGCGAGCGCGCGCGGCAAGCTCGCGGGCGAGCTCGTGCGCGCCTTCCCACAGCAGGCGGCCACCGGGCTCGGCACCGTCGTCGGCGAGGACCACGTCCGCGCCGAGCTCGGCGGCGGCGATGGCGGCGCGCAGGCCGGCGTGGCCGCCGCCCACCACGAGCACGTCGGCGTGGCGGCGCCGGTATTCGGTGCGCCAGCTGCGATGCGCCTGGCGGCGGGGCAGGCGGCCGAGGCCTGCTGCGTGGCGCAGCACCCACTCATAGACCGGCCACAGCCGCCGCGGCCGGATGAAGGTCTTGTAGTAGAAGCCCGGCGGCGTGAACGGCCCGCCGAGCACGTCGGTGACGGCCATCGCGTCGAGGTCCAGGCCGGGAGCGGCGTTCATGTGCTCCACGCGCATCCCCTCGCGGATGGGCTCGGTGCAGGCACGAAGCCCCGGAGCGCCGTCCACGGCGACCATGCAGTTGGGGCAGTGCCCGGCGCAGCACATCAGCCCGCGGCGGCGGTGGTACTTGAAGCTGCGCGAGAACGTTCGCTGACCGGCGGCGTACAGCGCCGACCCGATCGTGTCGCCGTCTAGGCCGCTGACGTGCCTGCCGTCGAAGGTGAAGCCCACGGTGCGGCCCCGCTTGATCCGCTCGCCCGGCTGGGGGCTCAGGCGGCTCACGGCGCGCCGTCCGAAGCCGGGCGCCCCTCGCCGAGCGTGCCCGGCAGCCCCACGCGCAGCACCGTGTTGTCGCGCGTGTCGCGTTCGGCCTGGAACCAGGTTCGGCAGCCCGAGCGGTGGTACCACCACTCGCGCTGCACGCCCGCCACGTTGCGGCGGAAGTACGTGTAGTCGAACAGCTCGCGCGCGGTGGGCGGCTGCTTGGGGCGGCTGCTCACCTCACCGCCGAACGCGAAGTCGGCCACCTCGCGCACGCCGCAGTGAGGGCATGTGAGCAGGAACGACATCGCACGCCATCTTATGACTGCGTTTCGCAAAGCGCAATACTGTTGCCGATGACGCAACAGAGGATCGAGCGGGCCAAACGCGACGGTGCCGATTCCCGGCGCGCCGGTCCGCGCCGCGCGGGGCCGGAGCCCGCCCGACCGGTGGCCTCCGTGGCACGCGCCCTGTCGCTGCTGGATGTGCTGCGCGACAGCGAGCGCGAGCTGGGCGTGAACGAGCTGTCGCGGCGGATCGGCGTGAGCCCCAGCACCGCCTCGCGGCTGCTGGGCACGCTCCAGGCGGCGGGCCTCGTGGCGCGCGAGGGCCAGGGGCCGTTCCGGCTGGGGCTGGGGCTGGTGACGCTGGCCGATCGGGTGCTCAGCAGGCTGGACGTGCGGGCGCTGGCGCGACCGGTGCTGGTGGAGCTGATGCAGCGCACCGGCGAGACGGCCACGCTTTCGGTTCCGGGCGCGCGCGAGGCGATCACCGTCGACTCCGTGCCCTCGCAGTCGGGCGTCGTCAGCATGGCGCGGCTCGGCCGTCCCAGCGTGGCGCACGCAACCGCAGTCGGCAAGGTGATGCTCGCGTTCGGCGGCGGCCCGCTGCCGCGTGAGCGCGATCTGAGGCCGCTGACGGAGCGCACGATCACCGATCGCGAGCAGCTGGCCGCCGAGGTGGCGGCTGCTCGCCGGCGCGGCTACGCAACGGTGTTCGGCGAGCGCGAGCTGGACGTCAACGCAATCGCCGCGCCGGTGCTCGACCGCGACGGCGCGCTGGCTGCGATCCTCGGGCTGCAGGGCCCGGCCAGCCGCCTGCAGGACCTCTCGCGCCTGCTGGGCGAGCTGCGGGAGGGGGCCTCGCATCTCTCCGGCGCGCTGGGCGCCGGTCACGCGCAGGGCCCGCCACCGACCCGGCAGCAGTCCTAGCGGCAGCAGCGGCGCGCCGGCTAGAGCGCTCCGGTACGGCCGGGGATCCAGCCGGTCCCGGCGAGCGGCACGCGCGCCATGGCGGCGGCCTCGATGGTCAGGGCGACGAGGTCCTCGGGTTCGAGGTTGTGCAGGCGCGACTTACCGCAGGCGCGCGCGAGCGTCTGCGCCTCGAGCACCAGCGTGCGCAGGTAGTTGGCCAGCCGCCGGCCTCCCTCGACGGGGTCCAGGCGCGCGGCGAGCCGCTCGTCCTGCGTGGAGATCCCCGCCGGGTCAAGGCCCGCCTGCCAGTCGTCGTAGTAGCCCGCCGCGGACCCCAGCGCGCGGTACTCGGCGTCCAGCTCCGGCGCGTTGTCGCCGATGGCGATCATCGCGGCGACCCCGATCGAGACGGCGTCCGCGCCCAGCGCCAGGGCCTTGGCCACGTCGGCGCCGGAGCGGATGCCGCCGGAGACGATCAGCTGCACCTCACGATGCATCCCCAGGTCGCTCAGCGCCTCCACCGCCTGCGGGATCGCCGCGAGGATCGGGATGCCGACGTGTTCGATGAACACCTCCTGGGTGGCCGCGGTGCCGCCCTGCATGCCGTCGAGCACGATCGCGTCGGCGCCCGACTTGACGGCGAGCGCGACGTCGTAATAGGTGCGCGTGGCGCCCACCTTGACGAGCACGGGGACCCGCCAGTCGGTGATCTCCCTGAGCTCCTCGATCTTGATCTCGAGGTCGTCGGGCCCCGTCCAATCGGGATGGCGGCAGGCGCTGCGCTGGTCGATGCCGGGCGGCAGGTCGCGCATCTGCGCGACGCGGTCGGAGATCTTGTGCCCCAGCAGCATGCCGCCGCCCCCGGGCTTGGCGCCCTGGCCCACCACCACCTCGATGGCATCCGCGCGGCGCAGGTCGTCCGGGTTCATCCCGTAACGCGAGGGCAGCAGCTGGTAGATGAGCGTGCGCGAGTGCTCGCGCTCCTCGGCGGTCATGCCGCCGTCGCCGGTTGTGGTGCTGGTCCCCACCTCGCTGGCGCCACGCCCGAGTGCCTCCTTGGCGGGGCCCGAGAGCGCACCGAAGCTCATGCCGGCGATCGTGATGGGGATCTCGAGGGCCAGCGGCTCGCGCGCGAAGCGCCCGCCGATCACCACGTCGGTGGCGCATCGCTCGCGGTAGCCCTCGAGCGGGTAGCGCGAGATGCTGGCGCCGAGCAGCAGCAGGTCGTCGAAGTTGGGCACGCGGCGCTTGGCGCCGAAGCCGCGGATGTCATACATGCCCTCCCGCGCGGCGCGCTGGATCTCCTCGATCACGCCCCGGTCGAACGTCGCCGACTCGTGCAGGCCGGGATGCCAGCTCCCGCGGTGGACCAGTCCGTCGCCGTCGTGGCCGCCGCCGTCGTCGCCGCCGTGGCCGTCGCCGGGGCCGTGTGCGCCGTTGCCGCCCACGTCAGTAGCTGCCCAGGTTCTCGACGTGGAAGTGATAGAGCGAGCGCGCGGAGCCGTAGCGGCGAAAGTCCGCCGGCGAGACGTCCTCGATGCCGGCCCGCTGGAGCAGCTGCGCGACCTGCTGTGAGTGCTCATCGCGCATCTGCTTCTCGACGCAGTCGGCGCCGAGTCCGGCGACGGAGCCCCTGACGTAGAGACGCGCCTCGTACAGCGACTCGCCGAGCGCCTCGCCCGCGTCGCCGCACACCAGCAGCGAGCCCTTCTGGGCCATGAACGCGCTCATGTGCCCCACCGATCCGCGCACCACCACGTCGGCGCCCTTCAGCGAGATCGCGCATCTTGCCGACGCGTCCCCGTGGATCACAAGCAGCCCGCCGCGGGCGCTCGAGCCGGCGGACTGGCTGGCGCTGCCATCGACGGTGACGATGCCCGACATCATGTTCTCGGCCACGCCCACGCCGCAGTTGCCGCGAACGCGAACGCTGGCAAGCTTGTTCATGCCGGCGCAGTAGTAGCCCACGTGACCGAGGATCTCCACGTCGTGCGGCGCGTCGATGCCCACCGCCACCGAGTGCATGCCCGCGGGGTTGAGCACGCGCACACGCCGCGGCGCCGTGCTGTCATGCAGCGCCTGGTTGAGCGACCTGACGGTCTCCGCGGCAAGGTCGACGCTGAGCGGCTCGTGGGTGATCGTCCCGGCGCCGGCCATCACGCCACCAGCGACGTTCCCCAGCTGTACACGCGGCCGGGCTCGGGCTCCCAGCTGACAGCGTCCTGCGCGCCGGGCAGCACGGCGATGGCGCGGTACTCCGAGGCGATGGCCACCCACTCGCCGGTCTCGGCCATCACTGCGGGCTTGCATGCGATCGGGTCACGCATCACGGCGAAGCCGTCCGCGCTGCCCACGGCGAACGTGTAGAAGCCGTCGAGGTCCTCCAGGCAACCCTGCAGGGCCTGCTCGAGGCTTGCGCCCTCGCGCATGCGCCATGTCAGGTAGCCCGCGGCCACCTCGCTGTCGTTGTCGGTCTGAAAGCGGATTCCCTCACGCCGGAGCTTTGCGCGCAGGCGGTTGTGGTTGGAGAGCGAGCCGTTGTGCACCAGGCACAGGTCCGGGCCGGTGGAGAAGGGATGGGAGTGCTCGTTGGTGACGCGGCTCTCGGTGGCCATGCGCGTGTGGCCGAGCGCATGGCTGCCGTCAAGCTGCTGGATGCCGAAGCGGCGCACGAAGTCGCTCGGCCTGCCCGCCTCCTTGAAGATCTCGATCGAGCTGCCGGCGCTCATCAGGCGCAGCTCGGGGTGGTGCTCGGCGAGCCAGCTCTGCACGTGCTGGGGCTGTGCCTCGAGCACGAACACCGCGTGCGTGGCACGAACGCCGGGCGCAGACGCGGCGCCGAAGACGTCGGCGAGCTCTCGCTGGAGCGCCGGCCAGTCCGCCTGCGCGCCGATCGCGCACAGCGACACCTTGCAGGATCCGGCGGGCGCCCGATCGCGGTAGAAGGCCACGCCCGCGCTGTCGGGGCCGCGGAAGCTGAGCTGCTCGAGCATGCGCGCGAGATGCTCGCCCAGGTGCGCCTGCAGGTGCGGCGACTTCGTGTAGATGCCGGCGATTCCGCACACGGTGAGTCACTCTAGAGCGCCTGCCGGGGCGCGCACATGGCACCCGGGCGCACACTTGCGGCGGTCAATGTGGCGCGTGTTGCTACAGACCCGCGGGGGCCTGCGCGCGCTCCAGCGGGCGCCCGTGAAGGCGGGCGAGCTTGATGGCGAGCTCGAGCGAGAGCAGGTCGTCGGTGTCGAGGTCCACGCCCGTCAGCTGCTCGATGCGCGCCAGGCGCTGGCGCAGCGTGTTCGGGTGGATGAACAGAGCGCGCGCGCTGTCGAGGACGCTGCGGCGCTCGCCCAGGTAGCGCTCGAGCGTGTCCAGCAGCGAGGAGCGCCGCCGGTTGTCGTACTCGATCAGCACATCCACCGCCTCACGCATCCGGTCGCGCGGAGCCGCATCGGCGTCGATGTGCACCAGATAGCGGTAGGCGCCCAGCTGCGAGTAGGAGATGGCGCCCCCCTCGCGCAGCAGCGCGCGGCCGATCGTGGCGGCATCGAGCGCTTCGCGATAGGCGCGGGTCGCGTCGGTCCCGGCACCGCGCAGCTGGCTGAGCCCGATCACAGCACCCGTCCGCGCGCCCAGCTCGCCGCACGCTCGCAGGATCTCCTCGGCCCGCTCGGGGCCGCCGGCGCCGATCGGCAGCGCCGCGCGCACCGGGCCCGGGCCGGCCTCGACCGCGGCGCGCGCCGCCAGCTCGCTCAGCGCTCCCCCCAGCGTCCCGGCCGATTCTCGCCACTGCTCCGACCCGGGCTCCAGCTCACCCGCGGGCTCGGCGCAGACCATCAGGTAGGGCGCGTTCAGGTCGCAGCGCACCTGCGCCGCCTTTGCCACCGCGAACGCCGTGGCTCCCGCAGCGAGCGCCTCGAACAGGTCCTTGACGATGTTGGCTTTGGTGAGGCTCTCGATCAGCTCGGCGCGCTTGATGGCAACCGCCGCGATGTGCGCCAGCGCACGCGCCAGCTCGGCGTCCTCGCCGCTGAAGGTGCGCCCGGGTTGCGAGCCCGCGCACAGCAGGCCCAGCCGCTCGCCGCCGGCGGTGAGCGGCGTCAGCAGCAGGTCGCCGACGTCCATGCCCGGCCACAGCCCCCGTGAAGCGGCTCGGGAGCCACGGCCGTCGAGCGCGTCGAGCAGGAAGCCGGCGGATGAGAGGTCCGCAGGGCCCGCGGCGCCGGGCGGCTCGGAGCTCAGCAGCTCGAGGCCGCTGCCGTCGGCCCGCACGCGGTAGACCTGGCAGAGCTCCGCCTCGATCAGGCGCGTGGTGCCCCTGGCGACGATCAGGCCAAGGTCATCCGCGTCGGTGGCGCCGGCGACCTCTCCGCCGATCGCCGTGAGCCGGGTGAGCGTGTCCACGCGACGGCGCTCGCGCTGATACAGCTGCGCGTTCTCGATCGCGCCCGAGACCAGCGAGGCGATGTGCACGAGCAGCTTCAGCGTGTCCTCGGTGAACTCGCGCGGCGCCCGGGTGTGCAGCACGATCACCCCCAGCGTCTCGCTCGCCCGCGTGAGGATCGGCACGGCCACCATCGACTGGAAGCGCTCCTCCTGCAGCAGCGGGATGTACTTCATGCGCGGGTCCTCCATGGCCCGCTCGCGGATGAACTCCGGTGTCCGGTTGCGCGCGACCCAGCCGGTCAGGCCCTCGTCGATGGCCATCTGCACCCGTCCCACCGCGTCGGCGAACACCTGCGAGGCGGCCCTGATCGTCAGCCTGTCGTCCTCCAGCAGGTAGATGAAGCATGCGTGGCAGTCGGTGGCCTGCGTGGCCAGGTCGACGATTCCCTGCAGCATCGGGCCGAGCTCGACCGAGGAGGACACCAGCTTGATGACGCCATAGAGGGTGCGGTTCTCATCGCGCAGGCCCTGCGTGCCGGTGACCGTGGACATATGTGGATATTGAACATGAGCGTCTGTGCTTTAGGGAGCCGGATGCCATTGCCGCCGGGCGGCGCCCGGCGATAGATTGCGCCGATGACCGATCCGCCGCAGACCGCCGAGGACGTGCGGCGGATCGTCAAGGACGAGGGCATCGAGTTCCTGTTCGCGCAGTTCGTGGACATGCACGGCAAGCCCAGCGCCAAGCTGGTGCCGGCGCACCACCTCGACGACCTGCTCAGCGACGGTGCGGGGTTCGCCGGGTTCGCCGCCGGCGACATCGGCCAGGGCCCGGACTCCCCCGACCTGGTGGCCATCCCGGACCCGCGCACGCTCACGGTGCTGCCGTGGCGCACCAACGTGGCACGCCTGGCCTGCGATGTGACGGTGGAGGGCCGGCCCTGGCCCTACTGCCCCAGGACGATCCTGCGCTCGGCGCTCGCCCGCGCGGCCGAGCTTGGCTACGAGCTGAAGATCGGCGCCGAGCTCGAGTACTTCCTGCTGCGGCGCGTCGATGGGCGCCTTGAGCCGGCCGATGCGCTCGACACGCTGGAGCAGCCCTGTTACGACATGCGCGCGCTCACGCGCAACCTGGACTTCGTCACGAGCGTCTCCAGCGCCGTGACCGAGCTCGGCTGGGACAACTACGCCACCGACCACGAGGACGCCAACGGGCAGTTCGAGCAGAACTTCGCATTCGCGGACGCGCTCACCACCTGCGATCGCGCGGTGTTCTTCCGCTACATGGTCGAGTCGATGGCACAGCAGCGCGGTCTGATCGCCACCTTCATGCCCAAGCCGTTCGCGCACCTCACGGGCAACGGCTGCCACTTCCACGTCAGCCTGTGGCGGGACGGGCGCAACCTGTTCGAGCGCGATGTCGCCGATGACCCCCGCGGCCTGGGGCTCTCCGAGCTGGCGTACAGCTTCCTGGGCGGCCTCAAGCAGCACGCGAAGGCATACATCGCGCTGACCGCGCCCACCGTGAACTCCTACAAGCGCCTGTCCGTCGGGGCACCGGAGAGCGGCGCAACCTGGGCGCCGGCGTATGTGAGCTACGGCTACAACAACCGCACGCAGATGCTGCGCATACCGGCGCCGGGCCGGATCGAGGACCGCACGGTCGACGGCTCCTGCAACCCCTACCTGGCCGCCACGGCGATGATCGCCGCCGGCCTGGACGGCGTGGCGCGAGAGCTCGATCCGGGCGAGCCCAACTCCGCGAACCTGTACACGCTGAGCGACGAGCAGCGCTCCGCCGCCGGCGTGGAGCTGCTTCCGGCGAACCTGCTCGACGCCACGCGCGAGCTGGAGCGCAGCGACGTGCTGCGCGCCGCGCTGGGCGCGACGCCCGACGGCGACTACCTCGACTACTACGTCGCCGTCAAGCGCCGCGAAGTGCAGTCCGCGCACGAGCAGATCACGCCGTGGGAGCTCGAGCGCTACCTGCAGCTGTTCTGAGGCTGCGCCCGCGCTCAGAGCGCGAGGCCCATCGGCTCCTCTAGCAGCGTCCGGACCTCCGCGAGCAGGCGCGCGGCCTGTGCGCCGTGCAGGATGCGGTGGTCGCAGCTGAGCGTGAGCGTCATCAGGGTGCGCTGCACCACCTCGCCGTCGCGCTCCCCCCGCGCGAGCATCTCGCGCAGCGAGCCGACACCGAGGATCGCCGCCTGCGGCGGGTTGATCACCGGCGTGATCGCGGTCATCCCGAACATGCCCAGGTTCGACACGGTGAAGGTGGCCCCCGACAGCTCCGCGGGCGTGATCTCACCTGAGCGGACCAGCGCAGCCAGGCGCCGGGTCTCGCGCGCTATCGCACCGAGCGACAGCGTGTCCGCGTCCATCACCACGGGCACCACCAGGTCCTCGCCGCTGGCCACCGCCACACCGATGTTCACCCGCTCGAACAGCTCGAAGGCGCCGTCGGCGTAGGAGCTGTTGGCGCGCGGGTGCCTGCGCAGCGCGCCCGCGCACGCCTTCACCACAAGGTCGTTGAGCGAGGGCGCCGCGCCCGCGTCGCTGCTGGCCTTCAGCACGGTGCGAAGCGCCACCGCCGCGTCCATGGCGACCTCCGTCTGCACCTGGAAGTGGGGGATGGTCGCCTTGGACTCCGCCATCCTCCGCGCCACCAGCGCCTGCGCGCGGCTGGGCGCCACCCGGGTGACCGCGCCGCGGGCCGTCCCGGCACCCGCCCCCTGAGCGCTCGCCGGGCCGCTCGCGTGTCCGCTGCCCGCGATCGGGGCCGGGCGCGGCGTGGCGGCCCGCGGCGCCACCGCCGCTGCGCCCGTTGCCGCCAGCACGTCGCCGCGCGTGACCCGTCCGCGCGGGCCGCTGCCGGTGATCGACGCCAGGTCGATGCCGCTGCCCGCCGCCAGGCGCCGTGCGAGCGGCGTCGCGGGAGCGCCGCTACCGGGCTGCGGCTGCGGCTGCGCCTCACGCACAGCGGGCGGGCCGCCGTCGCCGTTGGCGCCTGCCGGCGTCGTTGCGCCACCGCCACCGAGCGCCTGCGCAGGCTCCGCCGAGGCCTGCCCCGCAACGGGCGGCGCTTCCGTCACGGGCGCGGCCTCCGCGACGGGCGCGGCGTCTGCCACGGGCGGGGCCTCCGTCACGGGCGCGGCCTCAGCCGCCGCGGGAGGCTCCGCGGCTCCGCGCTGGCCCACCCGCGCGATGGTCGCGCCGACGGGGAGCGTGGTGCCCTCGGGCGCGAGGATCTCGAGCACGCCGGCAGCCTCGGCGAGGTGCGCGATGGTGGCCTTGTCGGTCTCGATTTCCACCAGCTCCTGGCCGCGCTGCACCTGCTGGCCGTCGGCGATCAGCCACTTCACGATTGTGCCCTCCTCCATCGAGTCCGACAGCCTCGGCATGTTGATCTCGCTCACGTGCTGCTCACCCCAGCAGGTCCAGGGCGGCGCCGACGATGGTCTCGGCGTCGATGCCGAAGTGGCGATAGAGGTCCTGCACGTCGCCTGACTGCCCGAAGTCCTGGACGCCCAGGCACGCCTGCGGCGCTCCGCCGATTGCGGCGAGGAACGACAGCGTGTGGGGGTGCCCGTCGAGCACGCTGACGATCGGGCAAGTGCGCTCGGCCGGGAACAGCTGCTCGAGGATCGAGTCGTCGCCCTCCTGAAGGCCCTGGCGCGCCTGCAGCGCCCTGAAGATGAGATCGGCGGAGGTCAGGCAGATGACATCCACCGGGACGCCCGCGTCGGAGAGCTCCTCGCCGGCTGCAAGCAGCTCGGTCATGATCACGCCCATGCCGACCAGCGCCAGACGCGGCGGATGGCCGCTCTCGCGGATGCGGTAGCCGCCGGCCAGCACTCCCAGGCGGCGCTGCTCGCGTGCCTCCTGCTCCTGTGGAACGCGCGCAAGAGCCTGCTCGGCGGGGCGCGTGCTCAGACGCAGATAGGCGGAGGTCCCGCCCTCGCGGCCCAGCTGGGAGAGCGCGTGCAGCAGCAGCCACTCAAGGTCCTGGCCGAAGGCGGGCTCCCAGGCCACGCAGCGCGGCTGCTCGATGCCCACGGACGGCGTGATGATCGACTGGTGCGCACCGCCCTCCGGGGCGAGCGTCACCCCCGCGGGCGTGCCCACCAGGATCGACTGTCCGCCGGCGTACATGCCGAAGGACCACTGCTCCAGGGCACGGTTGACGAACGGGTCATACAGGGTGCCGATCGGCAGCAGCGGCTGTCCGTCGCGGGAGAACGTGGCGCCGAGCTCGCCGAGCAGGCCCACGAGGTTGCACTCCGCGATCCCCAGCTCGATGTGCTGGCCGTGATTTGACTCGCGCCAGCGCACGAGCGTGTCGCTGTCGTCGGCGAACCAGTCGATGCGATCGCCCACGCTCCAGACGCCGACGCGGTTGATCCAGCCGCCGAGGTTGGTCGAGGATGCAACGTCCGGGCTGACGGATACGACCGCCGCCGCGGCCTGCGGCGCGGCGTGCGCGAGGTCCATGAAGAACCTCCCGAACGCCTGCTGGGTGGAGGCCGATCCCGCGTGCGCACGGCCGAGCTCGCTCGGCAGCGCCGGCGGCTCGCGGGGGCTCACCGCGGGCCGCGCGAGCCGCGCGGCGGCCGCGAGGCAGAGCTGCTCCTCGGCGGAGCCGGCCGGGAAGCGCGCCCACGGGTTCTCGGCGTCGGCGCCGAGGCCCTGCGCGAGCTGCTGCCACTGCGTGCCCGACAGCAGCGCCGAGTGGTTGGCGGGGTGCCCCTCGGTGGGCAGGCTCCAGGCCTTGATGGTGTAGGCGAAGATCACGGTTGGGCGGTCGGTCACCTGGTCCGCGCGGCGGAACGCGTCGATCAGGTCGGCCAGGTCGTGGCCGGCGAGGTCCCGCACCGCGCCCGCCAGCTGCGCATCGTCGAGCTCCTTGACCAGCCGCTCTATGCCGCGCCGCTGCGGTCCCCCGCCGGGCAGGCGCTCGCGCAGCTCGCCCGCCGGGCTGCGCAGCAGGCGCTGATACTCCTCGTTGGGCATCGAGTCGATGCGCGCCCGCAGCTCCTCGCCGCCGCGGCGCTCGAACAGGGCGCGCAGGCGCCGCCCGTACTTGACGGTGATGGCCTGCCAGCCGGCCGCCTCGAACATCGCGGCGATGCGCCCGACGGCGATGTCGGGCACGACGCGGTCCAGCGACTGGCGGTTGACATCGACGATCCACAGCACCTCGCCGAGCTGGGCGACCATCGGGTCCACGAGCGCCTCCCAGATGGCACCCTCATCGAGCTCTGCGTCGCCGACCAGGGCCACCTGCCGCCCGCCCTGGGGCACCTCGAAATGGCCGGCGACGTAACGGTGGGCCAGTGCGCTCCACAGCGTGGCGGTTGCGCCGATGCCGACCGAGCCGGTGGAGAAGTCCACGGGGTCGGGGTCCTTGGAGCGGCTCGGATAGCTCTGCAGCCCGCCGAAGGCTCGCAGCTCGGTCAGGTAGCTCTCATCCAGGCGGCCCAGCAGGTAGTTGAGGGCGTGCAGCACCGGCGCGGCGTGCGGCTTGACCGACACGCGGTCGGGGCCGCGCAGGTGCTCGAGGTAGAGCGCGGACATGATGCTCACCATCGACGCGGAGGAGGCCTGGTGGCCGCCGACCTTCACCCCCGAGGTGGTCTGGCGGACCTTGTTGGCGTGGTGGACCATGCTCACGGCCAGCCACAGCACGCGCCGCTGAACCGCCTCGAGAACCTCGATCGAGGCATCGGCGTCCGGCTGCACGTCCAGCGCAGGTACCTCGGCTCCCATTGCAACACATCAAAGCTCATGTGCGACTCCCAGGCAACCCCAGATCCGCATGGCGGCGATATCGCACAAGATTCAAGCGTCAGAAGGCTTTAAGAGGTACGATTCTTGTGTGGACGGCACCGCACCGGCCCTGGACGACACCGACCGCGAGATCATCGAGCTGCTGCGCCTTGATGCTCGGCGCACGCTGGCTGACATCGGCGAGCGCGTGTCCCTGTCCGCTCCCGCGGTCAAGCGCCGCGTGGACCGGCTGGAGCGCGAGCGCGTGATCACCGGCTACACCGTGCAGGTCGATCACGCAATGCTGGGGGCGCCGCTGCAGGCGTTCACCGAGCTGCGCTTCGCGGGCAACGCCCCGGTGCAGGAGATCGGCGCGATCGCGCAGGGCATCCCCGAGGTGCAGACCATCTTCACGACCGCCGGGGACCCGGACGCGCTGGCGTGGATCCGGGTGCGCGACGTGGAGGACCTCAAGCGGGTGATCGACTTGCTCAGGCGCAGCGGCCAGGTCACCGGCACCAAGACGCTGATGGTGCTCGGCACCTCCACGCGGGGCGCCTCGCTTTGAGCGAGACGGTCGCGGTCGCCGGGGCCGGGCTGATGGGCTCTCAGATCGGCTGCGAGTATGCGCTGGCAGGACATGACGTCGTGTGGCTGGTACGCGAGCCGCGTGCCGCGCAGCAGCGGGTGGAGCAGGCGCTGGCCGCTGCCGTCGAGCGCGGCCTCACCGACGAAGCTGGGGGGCGCGCGGCACGCGGGCGCATGCGCTTCGCCGCCGATGGCCTGGCCGCGGGGGAGCCGCTGGCGCTGATCGTCGAGTCGCTGCCCGAGCAGCTCGAGCTGAAGGCCGCGGTGATGGGTGCGCTGGCTTCGGAGCACCCCGGCGCGCTGCTGGCGACGAACACCTCCTCGATCTCCATCTCCGCCCTCGCGCAGGCCTGCGGCGCTCCCGCGCGGATGGTTGGGACGCACTATTGGAACCCGCCGCTGCTGATGCCGCTGGTGGAGGTGGTGGCGGCGCGCGAGACGCCCGTGTCGGTGCGCGATCACGTCGCCGAGCTGCTGCGCGGCATCGGCAAGCGACCGGTGATCCTCGAGCACGAGGTCCCCGGGCTGCTGTGGAACCGCCTGCAGCTGGCGGTGCTGCGCGAGTGCCTGTGGCTGGTCGAGGAGGGGGTGGCCAGCCCCGAGACGATCGATGAGGTGATGCGCGACGGCCTGGCCCGCCGCTGGCGTCTTACAGGCCCCTTCCAGACCGTCGGACTGGGCGGCGCCGGTACCTTCGATGCGATCGCCGAGAACCTGTTCCCGGTCCTGTCCAACGCCGCCGCCGCCGGCTCGGGCTTCGCCCCCCACGTGCCCAGGGGCGAGCAGCGGCTGGCCGGTCTGCGCGAGCGGCGCGATCTCGAGCTGGCACGGGAGCTCGAGCGCGAACGCGCGAGCTCCGAGTGAGACCCAGGGGGGGTTGCGCGCCGGAACCTGATTGACCGATATGTCGGTTGTCTGTACGCTATATCGACTGGTCGACATGAGCCCTGCACAGGCGAGATAGCGGCGTAATAGATGGCCCGGGATCCGCGTCACGACGTCCTCTTCGAACCCGTGCGGATCGGCCCAAAGACGCTGCGCAACCGCTTCTACCAGAGTCCCCACTGCACGAGCTTCGGCGCCGAGCTGCCCGGCGCCCAGGCGCACATCCGCGCGATGAAGGCCGAGGGCGGCTGGGCCGCCGTGAACACGGAGTTCTGCTCGGTGCACCCATCCAGCGACTCGCGCCCGCTGGTCTCCGCACGCCTCTGGGACGACCACGATGCGCGCAACCTCGCCAGGATGGCCGAGCTGGCGCACGAGCACGGCGCGCTGGCCGGTGTCGAGCTCTGGCACGGCGGCTGCGTGGCGGGAAACCTGGAGAGCCGCCTTCCGGCTCGCAGCGTGACGCAGATGAGCGACGACAGCCTCTACTCAACCAGCTGCTATGAGCTCGACCGCGCCGGCATCCGCGAGATCCAGGGGTTCTACGTTGCCGCTGCCCGCCGGGCGCGCGACGTGGGCTTCGACATCATCAACCTCGAGGGCGCCGAGTGCGGCGCCATCACGCAGCACTTCCTGATGTCCAAGTACAACCGGCGCACCGATGAGTACGGCGGCTCGCTGGAGAACCGCGCGCGCTTCTGGATCGAGACGATCGAGCAGGTGCGCGAGGCGGTCGGCGAGGACTGCGCGATCACCGCGCGGCTGTGCGTGGACACGCTCAACGACAACCCGCTGGGCATCCGCGCGGGCGAGGAGGCCTACCAGTTCATCGAGCTGGCCGATCACTTGGTGGACTTCTGGGATCTGCAGGCAGGCGGATGGGTGGCCGCGGAGTGGGCGGGCGACGACGCGGTGGCCTCGCGCTTTGGCGGCGAGTTCAGCCACCGCGAGTACATCGAAGCGGTGCGCGGGGCGACCGCCAAGCCGATCGCTGCGGTCGGGCGCTTCACCAACCCGGACACGATGGCCGGCGCCGTGCGCTCCGGGGTCATCGACATCGTCGCCGCCGCGCGGCCCTCGATCGCCGACCCGTTCCTCCCACAGAAGATCGAAGAGGGCCGCTACGACGAGATCCGCGAGTGCATCGGCTGCAACATCTGCGCCTCGCGCTTCGCACAGGGCGCGCCGATCGTGTGCACGCAGAACGCCACGCTCGGGGAGGAGTTCCGCCGCGGCTGGCACCCCGAGCGCTTCTCGCCCGCCGGCAACCGCGAGCGCTCGGTGCTGGTCGTGGGCGCGGGCCCCGCAGGCATGGAGTGCGCGATGGTGCTGGGCAAGCGTGGGATGAGCGCGGTGCACATCGTGGATGAGCAGAAGCAGATCGGCGGCTGCGTGCGTCAGATCAGCGCCTACCCGAACCTGGGCGAGTGGGCGCGCGTGATCAACTACCGCCAGATCCAGCTGGACCGGCTGGCCAACGTCGAGGTCATCACCTCGACCAGGCTCGACGCGGAGGCGGTGCTCGAGTACGGCGCCGAGATAGTGGTGGTAGCGACCGGAGCGCGCTGGCGCTCGGATGGCATGAACGGCCCCACCCAGGCCACGATCCCCGGGGCGGGCCTGGAGTTCGTGTACACGCCCGAGCAGGTCTCGCAGGCGGGCGGGCAGATCGACGGCGAGCACGTGCTGGTGTACGACACGGACGGCTACTTCACCGGTGTGGGGATGGCCGAGATGCTGCTGGCGGCGGGCAAGCGCGTGACCGTGCTGACACCGTTTCCCAACCTCGCGCCGTTCATGTTCCTCACGGGCGAGGCGTTTCGCGTCAACAGGGAGCTGCGGGCGCAGGGCGTGGAGGTGATCCCCGGGCACGTGCTGCTGGAGATAGCCGCCTCCGGACTGCGCGGGCAGGGCGTCTGGTCGCCGGACCCGGTCGGCTGGAGCGCCGACGCGGTGGTGCTGGTGACGCAGCGCGAACCGATCGATCAGATCTACCGAGAGCTCTGGGGCGACCCCGAGCGCCTGCAGGCGGAGGGCATCGAGTCCGTCTACAGGATCGGCGACTGCCTCGCGCCCCGCACGATCGCGGAAAACATCTTCGACGGACATCGCCTCGCGCGGGAGATCGATACGAGCGATCCCGCGCGCGCGCTGCCGTATCTGCGCGAGCTGCCGGTGGTGGCGCGCGTGGAGCCCGAGCTGCCCGGCGTCGCCGGCCGATAGCCGGCGGGCCGCCCGTAACGCGAACCGACAGGAGAGAGATGACCCAGGCGATCAGCCAGATCACGAAGTACGCGGTGCTCGACGCGCCGATGGAGCCCGCTCCGATACCCGCGCAGGACATCATCGCCGGCGAGCCGGAGTCGACGATGGCGATCCTGTGGCGATCGGATGACAACACGCTGTACAACGGCGTCTGGCACTGCACGCCGGGGATCTTCATGCTCACCCACCCGGGCGAGACGATCTGTCTCGTGGAGGGCAGTGCGACGATCACCCCGGAGGGCGGGGACCCGGTCACGGTCGTTCCCGGCGAGGTCGTGTTCATTCCCGAGGGAACCGTCGCCCGGTGGGAGGTTCACGAGACGGTCAGAAAGGCATTTCACTCCCACGACTCCTCGGGCACTCTGCTCGGTGGCTGACGGCGGCTGCCCGCGCCGGGCGCGCGCCTGCGGGTGGCGCCGATGAAGCTGCTCGTGCCGGTGCGCCAGGTCGGCAGGCTCGAGGGGGAGCTTGCGCTTGACGGCTCCGCGCTGATCGCCGAGTCCGCGCTGGACTGGCAGCTCAACGAGTGGGACGCGTTCTCGCTGGAGGCGGCGCTGGCACTCCGCGAGCAGGCCGCCGACGGCGAGGTCGTGGTGGTGAGCGTCGGCGGCGAGCAGGCCGAGAGCGCGCTGCTCGCGTGCCTGGCCAAGGGAGCCGACCGCGCGGTGCACGTCTTCGATCCGGATCTCGCCGGCGCCGATCCGCTGGCGCTCGCCGCGGTGCTCGAGCGGGTGGCGCGGCGCGAGGAGCCCGATCTGATCCTGTGCGGCGCACAGTCCTCCGATGCGGCCAACGGCGCGACCGGCGTGGCACTCGCGGGGCTGCTCGACGTGGCGCACGTCGCAGTGGTGACCGCGATCGCGCTCGACGCGGGCGAGCTGATCGTCGACCGCGAGCTCGACGGAGGCACGATCGAGGTGCTGAGGCTCGCGCTGCCGGCGCTGCTGACGGTGCAGACCGGCATCAACAGGCCCCGTTACGCCACCCTGCGTGCGATCAAGCAGGCTCGCTCCAAGCCCTTCGAGACGATCAGCCCCGGCGAGCTCGGGCTCGAGGGCGAGGCCCTGGCGGCGGCCGCGGGCTGCCGCACCGTTCGCCTCAGCGAGCCCGCCCGCGGTGAGGGTGCCGCGATGATCGACGGCCCCCCGGCGCAGATCGCCGCGCGCATAGCGGAGCTCGTCGGCGAGGCCCTGCGCGCATGAGCGGGGTTGTGGTCGTCGCCGAGGCCTCTGCCGGGCGGCTGCGACCCTCGACGCTCGAGCTGATCAGCGCCGCCCGCTCGCTCTCGGCGCAGGGCGCCGGTCCCGTCGCCGTGGCGCTGATCGGCGCCGAGGCGCAGGAGCTGGCGGACGCCGTCGACCTGGACGGGGTCGCGGAGCTGCTGCTGATCCCGGCGCCGGTTGCGCACTTCGAGGCGCACGTCGCGCAGGCCGCGCTCGAGGCGATCGTCGCGCAGCGGGCTCCCGCCGTCGTCCTCGCCGGGCATACCGTCCAGTCGCTGGGCTTCATGCCGGCGGTGGCCTCGCGGCTTCGCCTCGGCTTCGCCTCGGATGTGCTGAGCGTGCACTGGGAGGCGGATCGCGTGCGCGCCGGCCGCGGCGCATACGGGCAGCGGCTCGTTGCCGAGCTGGAGTTCCCGGGCAAGCCGACCGTGCTGGTGCTCGTGCGCGGAGGAGCCTTCGCGGCCGCGGCGCCGGCCGCGGCGGGCAGCGCGATCAGGACGTTCCTGGAGCTCGACCTGGACGGGGCGCCTCGCAGCACCCGCATCGAGCTGCGCGAGCCGCCGGCGGGCGAGGTGGACATCACCCGCGCGGACTTCCTGCTGTCGGTTGGCCGCGGCGTGGAGGACGCCGAGCGGATCGCCGAGCTTGAGCTGCTGGCGGCGCGAATCGGCGCGACCCTCAGCGCGTCGCGGCCGCTGGTAGACGCCGGCTGGGTCTCCAGCGAGCGCCAGGTGGGACAGTCTGGCCGCACGGTGGCGCCCAAGGTGTATCTGGCGCTGGGGATATCGGGCGCGCTTCAGCACGTCGCCGGTATGTCCAAGGCGCGCCTGATCATCGCTGTCAACAGCGACCCGCAGGCGCCGATCTTCGATGTGGCCCACCACGGCGCGGTTGCGGACCTGTTCGAGGTCGCAACCGAGCTGGCACAGCAGCTCGGTTAGCGTGCGCCCCGCGCCGGCCTCGATCGCCTCGCGGCCGATCCTGTGGGACATGCCCGCGGGCCTGCAGGTGCTCTGGTACGCGCTCGCAGCCGTGTCGGTGGCCGTGTTCGCCTACGGCCTGGCGCATCCGCTGCTGCGCTACCGGGGGGCACGCAGGGATGGCCTGCCGCCGCTTCGCGAGCTGCCCACACGGATCGCGGCGGCCACGCGCGCCGCATACTCCCAGGCCGCCATCGCGCGCGGCAGCGCGCTCGCCGGCTGGGCGCACCGCGGCATCTTCTACGGCTGGGTGGCGCTGGCGATCGGCACGGTGATCGTCGGGCTCTCCCACGATGTGGCCCAGCCGATCTTCGGCGCGGCCTTCTATCAGGGCGACTTCTATCTGGGGACCAAGGCGGTGCTGAACGCGCTCGGCACGCTGCTCGTCGCGGGGCTGCTGGCGATGATGTTCAGGCGCGCGGTGCTGCGCCCGGCGCGCCTGGACTACGCACGCCCCGATCGCGCCGCGCAGGAGCCGCAGTTCGACCGCCGCACATACCGCGTGGGCGACTGGGTGTTCGTGGGCACGCTGCTCGTGATCGCGCTCACGGGCTACCTGCTGGAGGGCGTGCGGATCGCGATGGAACACCCCGGCTACAACGGCTTCCAGTTCGGCGGCTGGGTTGCCGCGCAGCTGTTCGCAGGCGCCGGGCGGGGGACGCTCGCGGCCTGGCGGCACGGCATCTGGTGGTTCCACGGGCTGCTGGCGATCAGCTTCGTTGCATCGATTCCCTACACCAAGGCCGCGCACATGCTCAGCGCCTATGCAAGTCTGATCCTGCGCGACCCGCTCGCCGGCAGGCGCCTGCCGGGGATCGCACCGGACCTGGCCGCAGACCCCGCGGGGTACGGGTCGCTGTCGGACTTCACGCTGGGGCATCTGGTGCAGCTGGACGCATGCACCCGCTGCGGGCGCTGCCACGAGGTCTGCCCCGCCAACGCCACAGGCAGGCCGCTGTCCCCGCGTGACGTGATCCTCGAGCTTCACGAGCACTCGCTCGCGGCCGCGCCCGCCGGGCCCGGCGGGCTGCTCGGGTCACTGCTGCGCGCACCCGAGCAGGATGCCGCGACGGGGGTCATCGGCGATGACGCCGTGCGCCCGCAGAGCATCTGGTCCTGCATGCAGTGCAACGCCTGCGTGGAGGTCTGTCCGGTCGGGATCGAGCAGGGCCCGATCATCAACCAGATGCGCAGGCGCCTGCTCGAGGACGGGGAGCTCGACGAGCGCCTCGCCGGCACGCTCGCGCAGATACAGGGCGCGGGCAACTCCTTCGGCAGGGCGCGGCGCAGTCGCGGCGACTGGACCGGCGAGCTGGGCTTCGAGGTCAAGGACGCGCGCACGGAGCCGGTGGAGGTTCTCTGGTTCGTGGGCGACTACGCATCCTTCGATCCGCGCTCCCAGCGGGTCACGCGCGCGCTCGCCCGCATCCTGCACCGCGCCGAGGTCGATTTCGGGATCCTGTTCGACGGCGAGAGCAACGCCGGCAACGACGTCAGACGCGTCGGCGAGGAGGGGTTGTTCGAGCTGCTGGCCGAAGCGAACGTGGAGCTGATCGCGGGGTGCGACTTCCAGCGGATCATGACCAGCGACCCGCACTCGCTGAACACGCTCGTCAACGAGTACCCCGGATACGGGGGCAGCTGGCCGGTGCTGCACCACACGGAGCTGCTGGCCGAGCTGGCGCAGACGGGGGCGCTGGGCGAGCTGGCACCGCTGCGTCACCGCGTCACCTACCACGATCCCTGCCACCTCGGGCGCTTCAACGGCCGCTACGATGCCCCGCGGGCGATGATCGAGCTTGTGGGCTGCGAGCTGGTCGAGATGGGCCGCAACCGCGCCAACTCGTTCTGCTGCGGAGCGGGCGGCGGGCAGATCTGGATGGGCGCTCAGCAAGGTCGCGAACGCCCGTCGGAGAACCGCATCCGCGAGGCGCTCGCGCTGGAGCGCGTGGAGCTGTTCGTGGTCGCCTGCCCCAAGGACGTGACGATGTACGAGGACGCGATCAAGACCACCGGGGCCAGCTCGCAGCTGGCGCTGCGGGAGCTGACAGAGCTGGTGGAGCAGTCGATGCTCGCGGGCGCGGTCGGCGTGCCGGGCGGCGTTCCGGGCGGCGTGTGAGAGGGTGGGCGAGAGGATGGACTTCAGCGAACCACGTGACGCGCCGGCGATCCGCGAGGCGGTGCGCGGCCTGTGCGGGCGCTTCCCCGGCGAGTACTGGCGGCGCCTCGAGCCGGACACCTATCCGAGCGAGTTCGTGGCGGCGCTCACGGAGAACGGCTGGCTGGCCGCACTGATCCCGGAGCAGTACGGCGGCTCGGGTCTGCCGCTGGCGCTCGCAGGGGTGATCCTCGAGGAGATCTGTGCATCCGGCGCCAACGCCGGCGCCTGCCACGCCCAGATGTACACGATGGGCACGCTGCTGCGTCACGGCAGCGAGGCCCAGAAGCAGGAGTTCCTGCCCAGGATCGCATCGGGGGAGCTGCGCCTGCAGGCGTTCGCGGTCACCGAGCCGGACGCCGGATCGGACACCACGATGATCGCCACGCGGGCGGAGCGGCGGGGCGGCGGCTTCGTCGTCAACGGGCAGAAGATCTGGACCTCCCGCGCCGAGCACTCCGACCTGATGGTGCTGCTCGCGCGCACCACGCCGCGCGAGCAGTGCCAGAAGCGCACCGAGGGCCTGTCGGTATTCCTGGTGGACATGCGCGAGCGCGGCTCGCAGCTGACCATCCGTCCGATCAGGACGATGATGAATCACTCCACCACCGAGGTCTTCTTCGAGGACCTGGAGCTTCCCGGCGAGGCCCTGATCGGAGAGGAGGGCGCGGGCTTTCGCTACATCCTCGACGGGATGAACGCCGAGCGCATCCTGATCGCGGCGGAGTGCATCGGCGATGCGAGGTTCTTCATCGACCGGGCGGTTGCCTACGCGCGCGAGCGCGTTGTGTTCGGCCGGCCCATCGGCGCCAACCAGGGCGTCCAGTTCCCCCTCGCGCGCGCGCACATGTCGCTGTCGGCCGCAGACCTGATGCGGTGGAAGGCCGCGTGGCTCTACGACAGCGGCCTGCCGGCCGGCGCGGAGGCCAACATGGCCAAGTACCTCGCCTCCGAGGCCTCATGGGAGGCGGCCAACGCGGCGATGGACGCACACGGCGGCTTCGGCTTCGCGCAGGACTACGACATCGAGCGCAAGTTCCGCGAGACGCGCCTGTACAAGACCGCGCCTGTAAACAACAACCTCGTGCAGGCGTTCGTCGCACAGCACGTGCTGGGGCTGCCGCGTTCCTACTGAGGTGGTTCGTTCCCACCGAGGCGGCGCGCTGCCACTGGGTTGGCGCGCTGCCGCCGGGTTGGGCGCTGCCACTCGGTTGGCGCGCTGCCGCCGGGTCGGGGCGCCGCCGCCGGTTGGCGCGCTGCCGGTGGCGGGCGAGCTTCCACCGACCGGGGTGCTGCGCGGCGCGCGCTCAGGGCTGCTTGGGGTATTCGTGCACCGAGACGAACCTGACGGGCCCGTCGATCACCCGGTAGGTGTGCGGCCGGTCCGCGCGGAAGCTGATCAGGTCACCGGCGGTGACGATCTCGCTGAAGGCGTCGGTGGAGATCTCCACGGTCCCTGCCGCGATCGTCAGGTGCTCGAAGAGCCCGCTCACGTGGGCGCTGGCATGGCGCACGGCGCCCTCGTCGAGTTCGAGCGTGTAGATCTCGATCAGCGCGCCGCCGGTGCGTGTGAGCAGATGCCGGATGCGCAGGCCCTCCGTGTCGAGCCCGGCGTGGTCCGTGGCCACCACCGAGGCGTCGTCGGCGCGCACGACCGTCACATCGTCGGCGGGGGGCTCGTCGTGGAAGAGGCTCGCAAACGGCACGCCGAGCGCGGCGGCGAGTGCCCAGACGGTGTCGATCGAGGGGTTTCCCTGTCCGCGCTCGATCAGCGACACCGTCGACTTGGCCACGCCGGCCTGCTCGGCGAGCGCCGAGAGGGTCATTTCCCGCGTCATCCGCCAGCGGCGCAGGTTCCTGGCGATCGGCTGTACGGCACCCTCCACGGCGGTGGTTGCGGCGATGGTCCCCTCCATGGTGCTGGTCCCTTCCACGGCGTTATTTGTATCGCACGGCTCCCCGACCCCCGCGACGCACCCGGTGGTAGGGTATATCGGACCGCCAGTCAAGATATCGAACATCCGACAACGACCCGTCCCAGGGGGGCGCGAGGTGACAAGCACCCTCGATCTGAGAGCCGACGCGCGAGTGAGCATCGAGCAGGAGTACCTGCGCCGCACGCCCTCCTCGGCAAGGGCGATGGAGCGGGCCAGGCGCTACATGGTGCGCGGCCTCACGCGCGGGTGGGGCTACCACAGGCCGTATCCGATCGTGGGAGACCACGGCGAAGGGCCGTACCTGATCGACCTCGACGGCAACCGCTACGTCGACCTCGTCAACAACGGCCTCAGCCTGATTCACGGCCACGCCTTCCCGCCGGTGGTGGAGGCGCTGGCACGCGCGGCGCAGCGAGGGTCGGGCTGGCTCGTGCCCTCCGAGGACCAGATCGAGTTCGCCAGGCGGCTGTGCGAGCGGATCGAGATCTTCGAGCGCGTGCGCTTCACCAACTCGGGCACCGAGTCGGGCATGCTTGCCGTCAAAATCGCGCGGGCCTACACGGGCCGCCCGGCGGTGCTGAAGGCGCTCGACGGCTTCCATGGCTCCTTCGACGACCTCGAGGTCGGCCTGCAGGACCGTCCCGAGGTGCCCGGACGCGCCTACCTCGCGACCTTCGGCGACGCTGAGTCCTTCGAAGCCAAGCTCGAGCAGCACGGCTCGGAGATCGCTGCGGTGGTGCTCGAGCCGATGATGTACAGCGGCCTCGTGACCACCGCGCCGCCCGGCTTCCTGGCGCGCGTGCAGGAGGCGGCGCGGCGCGCGGGCGCGCTGTTCGTGCTCGATGACTGCCTGATGCTGCGCCTGGCCTACGGGGGCTCGGCCGAGCGCTTCTCGCTCGAGCCGGACCTGACCTTCCTTGGCAAGTTCATCGGCGGCGGCATGCCGATGGGCGTGGTGGGAGGGCGCGAGCAGGTCATGGAGGTGCTCGATCCCCACCGCGAGCATCCGCTCTACCACGGCGGCTCGTTCAACGGGAACCTGCTGAGCTCGGTGACCGGCCGTGTGAGCCTGGAACATCTGAGCGCGCAGACGATCGCCCAGATGGACCAGCGCACAGCCGGCCTGGCCGACTCGCTGCGTGCGGCGGCGCAGGAGCTGGGCCTGCCACTGAGCATCGCCGGCGAAGGGTCCGTGATGGGTGTCTACGTGACCGACACGCTCGAGCGCCTGGACAGCAACTTCAACGCCGGCGAGCCCACGCAGCTGATGCACCTGGCGGCTCTGACGCACGGCGTGCTGATGGGACCCGGTGGAGAGATCGCGCTGTCGAGCGTCACCGACGGCGAGGCGCTGGAGCTGGCGCGCGAGGGCCTGCTCGCGGCGCTCGCCGATGTGGCCAGGCTCGCTGACGCATGAACGTCTGACCAACAGCAAACCGACAGGAGGAGCAGACGATGGACAAGCAGCGGGTGGACAGCCCTTGGGGCACTACGTTCTGCGAGACGATCAGCTTCAGCGGGCCCGGCCGCTGGATCTACGTCTCCGGCCAGATCGGAGCCGACGACGACGGCAACATGGTCAACGAGACGTTTCCGCAGGAGGCCGACCAGTGTTTTGCGCGCATCCGCCAGGCGCTCGAGAAGGCCGGCGCGAGCATGAGCGACGTCGTCAAGATCACCGGCTACGTGACCAGCAAGGACCTCTACGAGGAGTACGACCTGGCACGCGGGCGCGCGTTCGCGGGCTTTCCTCCCAGCAGCGCCACGGTGCAGGTGGCGGGCCTTGTCAACGCTGCCGTGCTCGAGGTCGAGGCGGTCGCCTTCGTTCCCGCGGAGGCCTGAGGCAGCGGGGCATGAAGGCCGCCTTCTCGGCCCACATCTCCTGGCTGTTCGCCGAGCTGCCATATCTCGAGCGGGTGCCCGCCGCGCGCGCGGCGGGCTTTGGCTGGATCGAAACGGCCTGGCCGGCAGCCGACGACAGGGCGGCCCTGCCGGATGTGGTCGCAGCGGAGGGCGTTGGGGTGGCTCTCCTGAACATGGACGCCGGCGAGGTGGCGCGGGGCGAGCGTGGCTTCCTGAACGATCCCGCACGCCGGGCGGAGTCAGAGCTCGCCTTTCTGGCGGCCGCGGACCTCGCAGGGCGCATCGGCGCGCCGTGCCTGAACCTGCTCGTTGGCAGGGAGCTTGCGGGGGCCCCGCTCGCCCGCCAGCGCGACACGCTGCTCGCAAACCTGCGCTGCTTCGGTCCCGAGGCGGCGGCGCGCGGGCTGAGGCTGCTGATAGAGCCGGTCAACGCGCTGGATAATCCCGGCTACCTGGCGCCGACGGCGCAGGACGCGGCGGACCTGATCCAGACGTGCGGTTGCGACTCCGTGCGGCTGCTGCTCGACATCTACCACGTGGCCCGCGGCGGGCAGGACCCCGTGGCCGAGATCGAGCGCCACGCCGCGCTGATCGGCCACGTTCAGCTCGCCGATCACCCGGGCCGTGGGCAGCCGGGCAGCGGCGAGCTGGACATCGAGGCGATCCTGGGCGCGCTTGACGCCGCCGGCTATGCGGGCTGTGTGGGGCTCGAGTACGAACCGAGCTCCGCGAGGTCCGACAGCGCCCCTTCCAGTGCCTGGCCCGTCCGCTCGACATCGTCCTCGCTCAGTGCAGTGCACAGCCCGAACTCGCCGCCCACGCCGTAGTAGACGCCGCGGTTGACCGTCGCGAGGTGCAGCAGCCGCGATGCCTCCCAGTCGATCTCGCCGTTTGCGCCGCTGAGCACGTAGATGCCAAAGGCCGAGCCCACGCCCGCCGAGCGCACGGCCAGCCCGCAGTCCTCCGCGGCAGCGTGCACGCGCGAGCGCAAACCGTCCGCCTGGCGGTCGATCCGTGCGATGTCCGCCGCCGTGAGATCTCTCACCGCGATCGCCCCCGCAGTCATTCCGAGCAGGTTCCCGTTGAAGGAGCCGCCGTGGTAGAGAGGCCGCTCGGGCGCCAGGTCGAAGGTCTCCATCATCTCGGTGGAGGCTCCCAGGGCGCCAACCGGCAGCCCGCCCCCGATCCACTTTCCGAGGCACGTGATGTCGGGATCCTCCAAACCGAAGCGCTCCGTCGAGCCGCCCTCGGCCAGGCGGAACATCAGGCAGTCGTCGAGGATGAAGAGGACGCCCGCCTCCCGCGCCAGCGTTCTGAGCGCAGGCAGGAAGCCGTCGGGGGGCGGTGTGACCACGCCCGTGTACTGAACGGGCTCTACGATGATCGCCGCCACCTGGCCCGGGTGCCGTTCCAGCGCCGCCTCGTAGGTTGCGATGTCGCCGAACTCCGCCAGCGCCACGCGGCCGGCCATCTCGCCCTGGCCCTGCAGCCCGACCTCCAGGTCGTCGTAGGAGCCGTGGTAGGCGTGCCAGGCCTTGATGATCACCGGGCGCTGGGTGACGTGGCGAGCAAGTTTGACACCCAGCATCGTCGCCTCCGTGCCGGTGTTCGCAAAGCGCACCCGTTCCGCGCCCGGCACCCGCTCGCAGAGAATCTCGGCGAACTCGATCTGGGCGTCGGAGGTGCCCGGCCAGGCGCTCCCGCGCGCGAGCGCGTTCCTCAGCGCGTGTTCGACGGGTTGGTAGGCATGCCCGTGCATCAGGCTCATGCCGTTGCTGAACATGTCCACATATGAGTTGCCGTCCACGTCGTACAGCGTGGCTCCCTCGCCGCGCGCGAACACAACCGGGTAGGGCGCAAACCAGCTGAGCGTACGAGTGAGGCCCCGCGGCATCACGCGTGCGGCGCGCTGCATCATCGCGGCGGAACCGGGAGTCAGGCGCAGGTACTCCAGCTCGATCGGGGTCAGCTCTCTCTCAGGCACCGTCGCCCACCTCCTTCGCCGCGTCCCGCGGGTGGCGGCTCTCGCAGGACCCTATTTGCATATCGACTGATTGGTATGCAAAGCATATCCGAGCGCGCGGGATCCAGGGCGCGGTCAACGCGAGTCCTGGTCGTGGCCGTTTCCCCGCCTCTGCAGGCGCAGGAGCTCGCGGCGCTCGCGCGTTGCGGGCACGTCGACCATCAGCTCGCCGCCCGGCCCGGACTCCGCCAGCACCGTGCCGTACACGTCGTGCGCAGCCCGGGCGCTGACCCAGCGCTCCAGGACGTCGCGCAGCACCGCCTCCGGGTCCCGCTCGAGCGGGTCGCCGTAACCGCCGCCGCCGGCCTCGACACCGCGGATCCACTGTCCCCTGATCAGCAGCGAGTCGCCGACCGCGTCCACCTCGCGCTCGTTGCCGTCGGCGTCGATCTCGTGGGCGGAGGCGGGCGTCCCGGGCAGCCCGCCGCGCACGCCCTGCGGCGGGCTGCGCGCGAAATCAGCCAGATAGAAAACGCGCAGGGGCGTCTCGCGCGGCCCGTAGACGACCTCGCCCGCGGGGCCGCCGCGCAGGCGTCCCGCGCCGCCGGAGTCCGCAAGCAGCCTGAGGGAGCGGAAGATCAGCGGGTATGTCCGCTCGAGCATCTCGACGCTGTCGATGTAGATCGTCTTTGAGCAGTCAGGCATCGCATAGGTCACCCAGCCGTCGCAATACGGCGATGCGGGCCCGCCGTTGTTGCCGATCACCATCGAGCTGACATAGGGCTCGCCGCTCGCGGGATAGGTGCCGGAGAAGACCGAGAAGCCGACCCCGAGGGAGCCCGCTCCCTCAGCGAGGCCGTGACCCTCGCCCAGCTGGCAGAAGGCGCTCTGGGCGGCGTTGATGATCCTGTTCAGGACGTTGGTGGTCGAGACGGATGCCGAGTAGGGCTCGACCAGGCCCCCCGCGATCGACCCCTCGCGCAGCAGCACCTCGACGCGCCTGAAGCTGCCGGCGTTTCGCGGCACGTCATCCTCCAGGCAGTTGAGCAGCGCGATCATGCAGCCGCCACGGGCGCAGTACTCCGAGACGTTCAGGCCGAACGGGATGCAGTCGGGGTTCTGGCGAAGGTCGAACACCACGCGCCCGCGCTCCGGCTCGACGTCGATCGTCACGTTGACCTCCACGCCGTCGGGCAGGCCGGGGATCGGATCATGGCGCGAGCGCGCGTGCAGCCGGCTGGCGGGCAGCTTGCTGATTGCCTGCTCCATGCACCGCTCGGAGTAGTCCATCCACTCGGTCACGAACGCGCGGATCGTCTCCAGCCCGTAGCGCTCGATGACCTCGCCCAGCCTGCGCTCGCCGATCCGCGCGGCGCCCAGCGCGGCCAGGTAGTCCCCGTACCACACCTCCGGCACGCGGATGCGCCGCCGGCACATGCGGATGACGTCCTGGACGTCCTCGTATCCGTGCTGGACCTTCACGCATGGAAACAGCAGCCCGCCCTCCGCGTAGACGTCCTCGACGTAGGCGACATAAGTCGAGGGCTCGGCGTTGCCGCAGTCGGCCTGGTGGGCCTTGGCGGTGGCGGTGAACACGTGCTCGCCGCCGTGGAACACGGGCACGAGGATCGTGTGGTCGGCAGTATGCGTGTTGCCGAGCATGGGGTCGTTGTGCAGGAACGCATCGCCCGGCGCCAGGTCGGGGTGCAGCTGGCGCATGGAGGCCGTCTGCAGACCCGCGCCGAGCACGTGGATCTGCAGTCCCTCGGCGGCCGCCAGGAGCTGATCGTCAGCGGTGACGATCGCGCAGGAGAAGTCGCGGGCCATGTTCAGGATCGAGGAGCGGCCCGTGCGGAAGAGCGTGTTGGTCATCTCCCGCACGATCGCTTCGAAGCGGTTCGCCAGCACCGCGGTGAGCGTGGGGTCGATGTCCGCAGAGCCGCCCGCGGCTCTCGCTTCGCCGGGCCCGCTCATCGTGCGGCCGGCCTGTAATCGCCGGGCCCGCGCATCGCGGCCGGTATGTGCTCGTCGTGCCCGCTCATTGCGCCACCAGCCTGTAGTTGCCGTGCTCGCTCACATGCGCCACCCAGCCGGGGTACACCACGATCGTGGTCTCCGGCTCGACGACCAGCGCAGGTCCCACGGCGCTCGTGCCTGACGCCATCTCCGCGCCGAGGTGCACCTCGATCTCGACCTCGCCCAGCTCGGGGAAGAATGCACGCGAGCGCCGCGCCCGCGCCGGCGCTGCGTCGCGCGCGGCGGAGGCGACGCGGCGGCTGGCGCTCAGCGGCGGCTTGGATGTGGCGGCGGTGACGCGCCCGCGCCACTGGCTCATCTCGATCCGCTGGCCGGGCTCGCGCACGGCGAAGATCCGCTCGTGCGCGTCGTGGAAGCGCTCGATCAGCGCGCTCAGCGCCCGCTCGTCGACGACGCCCTCGCCGTCCAACGGAATCGAGAGATCCCACACCTGGTAGGCGTAGCGGGCCTCGACGAAGTAGCGCCGCTGGATCTCGCCGGCGAGCCCCTGCGGCAGCGTCAGCTCGAACGCGCGCATGCGCTCGGTGAGCTCCGCGAGCGTGCTGCGCACGCCGTCGAAGTCGAAGGACACGGAGGTGGTCGCAAACGGCGCCGTGACCTCCCGCACGATGTCGCTGTGCTGGCCGCCGAACGCGGAGAGCACGCCGGCGGCGCTCGGCACGATCACCTCCCGGCATCCCAGCTCACGTGCGATCGGCAGGATCGTCAGCCCGGCGGCGCCGCCTCCGGCCACGAGCGTGCTCTCGCGCGGGTCGACGCCCTCGTTGACCGTCAGTTCGTGGATCGCCCCGATCATGCGCTCGTTGGCCACCGACAGGATCGCGTGGGCAGCCGGCATCGGGGACAGGCCGAGGCTCTCCGCCAGCGCGCCGATCGCGGACTCGGCCGCGCGCACGTCGAGCGCCATCGCTCCGCCGAGAAAGCGGGTGGGGTCCACATAGCCGAGTACCAGCGCCGCGTCGGTCACAGTCGGGCGCGTTCCCCCGCGCCCGTAGCACGCTGGTCCCGGGTCGGCGCCCGCGCTCTCGGGCCCGACGCGCAGCAGCCCACCGGCGTCCACCCATGCGATCGAGCCGCCGCCGGCGCCGATGCTGCGCACGTCGACAGAGGAGAGGCCCGTGAGATGCCCGCAGAACGGCTCGCCGAGCCAGGTCTCGCCCGTGAACACCAGGTCTCCCGCGCGCACCAGGCTGACGTCGAAACTGGTGCCGCCGGTGTCGCAGACGATCACCTCGCCGCTACCGGTCTCCGCGCGGGCGACCGCCCTGCCCGCAACCGGCGCGAGCGACGGGCCCGAGCGCACCGACCACAGCGGCCGCTCGATCAGCTCGTCCATGGGCACCACACCCCCCGCCGAGCTGGCGGCGAGCAGCTCGCCGCGGAAGCCGGCCTCGCGCAGCCCGCTGGCGATCCGCGGCAGGTGGGACTGCATCAGCGGCTTCAGCGAGGCGTCGATGCACGACCCCGACGCTCGCCGGTACTCGCGCACGATCGGGTTGATCTGGTGGGAGAGCGAGTAGGGCACACCGGGCAGCTCCTGCTCGATCAGGCGTGCGAGCTCGAGCTCGTGCACGGGGTTGGCGATGGACCACAGCAGGCAGACCGCGACAGCCTGCACCCCCAGCTCGCGCGCCCTGCGCAGCTCCTCGGTGGCGGCCGCCCGATCGAGCTCCCGCACGACCACGCCCTCGACGTCGATCCGCTCCGGGATCTCGAATGTGAGCGAGCGAGGCACGTAGGGAGCGGCGAACTCGCGTGTGTAGTCGTAGGGCCGCAGCGAGCCGCCCTCGCGGCGCACGAGGATGTCCGGGAAGCCCTCGGTGCACAGGAAGCCCGTACGCGCGGTGGTGCCCTCCAGGATCGCGTTGGTTGCCTGGGTCGTGCTGAAGATGAAGGTGGGCGTCCGCTCGAGGAGCGTCCCGAGCGGCTCCTCCAGCTGTTCGGCGGCGCGCTGCAGCGCGGCGCGCAGCCCGTCGAAGAGGTGTCGCGGCTGCGTCAGCGCCTTCGCCACCGTCAGGCGCCCGTCCCCGTCGATCACCACGACGTCGGTGAAGGTCCCTCCGATGTCGCAGGTGATGCGTGCGCCGGGCGCGTCGGAGCTCACGGGGTGCCCGGCGCTCGCACGTAGCCCGCGAGCCGCTCGGCGATCAGCTGGGATTGGGCCTCGCAGTCGAGCGTCTCCGGCGGCTCGCCGCCCCCGCCCGCGAGCTCGGCACGCCTGGCCCGGGTCGCGTCCTCGTCCAGCTCGCCGCTCGCGGTGAGGATCACGCCGTAGGCCGCGACGGCCTGCTCCGGCGTGATCCAGCCGTCGCGCAGGTCCAGCAGCACGAGCTCGATCTCGCGCTCCCACGGCGGCCCATAGCCCGCGCCGGAGGAGCCGATCGCATACACCGTCTCGTCGGCGGCCAGCGGCATCGCGCCCCACCCGGGCAGGCTCTCCACGCGCCCGTCCGCGCGGCGCAGGAACTGCCTGGCGGGCACGCCGGGGTGGCCTCCGCGCGCTCCGATCGCGGGGTACACGTAGCCGTCGGTTGACCACATCGACATGATCTCGGTGTCCGCCGGCCCATACTCGACGTAGCACGACGGGGCTCCCCGCCGCCTGCCCGGGCCGCCGCTGTCGGGCACGATCTGATCGGCCCAGATCACCACCGGATAGAGCAGCTCGTCGACCTCCGTCGAGTCGCGCATCATCAGCCCGCCGTCGCCCACCTCGCCGGACACCAGCCAGCCGTCTGCGCGCGCGTGCCCGGCCCCGCATGTGAGTCCGAGGATCATCAGGTTCACGAACGGCTCGTCGCCGTGGCGCGGGTCGTGGCCGGAGATGTCGGCCACCGCCGCCGTGAGCGTGCCTGTCTCGGCCATGCCGAAGCCCTCCGCGAGGTCGGCGATCGCACGCTGGGTGGCGTTGGCAACGCGGTCGGCGATGCCGGTTGTGGCCGTGGAGCAGCTGACCGGGTGCCTGGGTATGCCCGCCACGCAGTTCTCGCGGATCAGCACGTCCAGCCGCCGGAAGCTGCCCGCGTTGGTGGGCACAGCCAGCGGCAGGCTGTTGAAGACCCCGATCATCGCCGCGGTGCGGCTGGTCGCCTCGGTGAGGTTGATCCCGCACGGCATGCAGTCGGGGTTATCGCGCAGATCCACCTCGATGCGAGCGGCCTGCGGGTCCACGGTCACGCTGACGGTGACCGGCACGCCCTCCTCGATGCCCGCGTCTGGCACCGGGTCGTGATGGTTGCGCGCCACGCGCCTGCCCGCCGGCATCTTGCGGATCGCCCCGGCCATCATCTGCTCGCTGTAGTCGAGCCAGGCAGCGGTGTAGCGGTGGAAGGCATCCCACCCCATCTCCTCTCCCAGCGCCGCGAGCTCGCGCTCGCCCACGCGCGCCGCTCCGATCATGCCGCTGTAGTCCGCGTACCAGACGTCCGGGACGCGCAGGCGCACCCGGCACATCTCGATGATCTCCGGGATGTCGCCGTAGTCGCGCTGGACCTGCACCCCGGGGAAGATCAGGGCGCCCTCGTTGTACACGTCCCGCGCGCTCGCCCACAGCGTCGTGGGCTCAGAGTTGCCGATGTCGGCCATGTGCGCCTTGACGACCGCGGTCATGTGGTGCTCGCCGGAATCATCGACGATCGGCACGAGGATGCAGTGGTCACCAGCATGCGAGTTGCCGTGATAGGGGGAGTTGTGCAGATAGGCGTCACCGCGGCGCATCTGCGGATGCATCCGCGCCACCGACGCCGACACGAGATCCGGGCCGCTCATCACATGGATGGGCAGGCTCTCGGCGCAGGCGAGCATCTCGTGCTCGCGCGTGACCACGCAGCAGGAGAAGTCTCGCGCGGTGTTCAGCACCGAGGAGCGCGCAGTCTTGAACAACGTGTTGCTGATCCGCCGCACGATGCCCTGGATGCGGCTCGTCGTGACCGCCAGGGCCACCGGGTCGAAGCCGGCGTCGGGGTGCGTGCCCGGCTCAGCGCTCTGCAGTGTCGACACGGGTGTTCGCGACCTCCCTTTCGCTGTCGGAGCCGGTCACTCGGATCACCAGGCTCGAGCCTGTGTGCTCGGCCTGCGTGCCCGGCTCGATGACGATCGTGCTGAGCGGCGATTCGATCAGCGCAGGTCCCTGCAGGACCTCCGCAGCCGCGAGGCCTGCGAGGGAGCGGACGTGCGCGCGCATCACGCCGTGCCCGGAGAAGTAGACCTCGCGCTCGCCGTCGGGCGCGCCCTGCACCGGCCGCATGCGACCCTCCGAGCTGTCCTGCAGCGGACAGGTCACACGGGCTCGCAGGCCCACGATTTCCACCGCCGAGCGCTCGTCGCGCACCGCGAAGATCTGCTCGTGCAGGTCGGCGAAGTCCTCTTCCAGGGTGCGCACCGCGTCGGGGTCGCCGGCGAAGCGCTGTACGCGCAGCGGCAGGTCGATCTGCCAGACCTGGCGCGCGAGCCTCGCCTCGGCGATCAGCTCCAACTCGTGCTCCTGCGCGCCGACGTCCGCCGCGAAGGCGACCGCCCGGCGGCTCAGCGCCTCGAGGACCTCATCCACGCGTGTCGAGTCGAAGCTCTCCGTGGTGGTGAAGCACGCCGCGGTGAACTCCGCGGCGAGATCCGCCATCAGCGCGCCCACGGCGCTGAGCGCGGCTCCCGCCTGGGGTATCACCAGCGCCCGGCACCCGAGCCGGCGCATGATCGCGGTGCCGTTCAGACCCGCCGCGCCTCCGCCGCCGACGAGCGCGGCTCCGCGCGGATCGATGCCCGCATCGACGGTGATCTCGGTGATCGCCTGGACCATCTGCTCGGTCGCCAGCGCGAGGATCGCCGAGGCGGCCTCGTGCAGGTCGAGGCCCAGGGGCTCTGCCACATCGCGCGCGATCGCCGCGCGCGCCCGCTCGGTGTCCAGCCGCATCGCTCCCCCGAGAAAGCGCTCAGGGTCGAGGTACCCGAGCACCAGGCAGGCGTCGGTGACCGTCGGCTGCTCGCCGCCGAACCCGTATGCCGCGGGCCCAGGGTCGGCCCCCGCGCTCTGGGGCCCCACGTGCAGGAGCCCTCCATGGTCGATCCAGGCGATGCTGCCGCCGCCCGCGCCGATGCTCTTCACGTCGACCGCCGGGAAGCCCGTGATGTGGCCCGTCAGTGGCTCGCCGAGCCAGGTCTCCCGCGTCATCGGTATGCGCCCCGAGCGCACGACGGAGACGTCGTAGCTGGTGCCGCCTGTGTCTGCGACTATCGCGCTGTCCGCGCCACCGTCGGCCGAGGCGTAGCGGCGGCCGGCCACCGGCGCCATGGCAGGCCCGGAGTTGATCGAGGTGATCGGTCGCTCCGCGGCTTCCCGCGCGCGCATCAGGCCGCCGCTGGTGGAAATCACGAGCAGCTCGCCGGCGAAGCCGGCATCCCGCAGGCGCCGTTCGAGCGTCTGCAGGTACTCGCTCATCAGCGGCTTCAGCGAGGCGTCGATCGCGGTGGAGGAGGCGCGCCGGTACTCCCGCAGCGTCGGGTTCAGCGCGTGCGAGAGCGTGTAGGGGACACCGGGAAGGTGCTTCTCGAGCAGCTCTCCCACGCGCTGCTCGTGAGCGGGGTTGACGATCGACCACAGCAGGCACACGCCCACCGCCTCGACCTCCGCCGCGCGCATCCGCTCGATCGCCTCCAGCACGGAGTCCTCGCGCAGCGCGCGCAGCACCCTTCCCTGCGCGTCGATCCGCTCGAAGACCTCGAACGTGAGCGAGCGTGGTATGTAGGCGTCCTCATAGCCGCTGCTCCAGTCGAACGGCCGGGTGCGCCCGCCTTCTCGCAGCAGCAGCATGTCGCGGTGCCCGAGCGTGGTCAGCAGCGCGGTTCGCGCGGTGCCTCCCGTGAGCACCGCGTTGGTCGCGCGCGTGGTGCCATGGATCAGCATCGTGGTCTCGCCGAGCAGCTCGCTCCTCGCCATCCCCAGTGCCTCGGCGGCGCTGCCCAGCACATCGAGGATGCCGAGCACCGGGTCCGCCGGCGTGGTCGGGCGCTTGAATATGCGCAGCTCTCCCTCATGCTCGAGCGCGAGGTCGGTGAACGTGCCCCCCGTGTCGATGGCGCACCGCATCGGTCAGGCGTCGGGCACGAACGCCACTGCGTCGATCTCGATGTGCGCGCCCACGAGCAGGCCCGCCACCATCACGGTGGCGCTCGCCGGCAGCCTCTCGCCGAAGCGCTCGGCCCGGACCTTTGCGTACTCGGGGTATTCCTCGAGATTGGTGACGAACGCGTTGATCTTCACCACGTGCGAGAGCTCGGCGCCGGCTTCGCGCAGCGTGCGCTCGATGTTGTCGAGGGTCGCCGAGGCCTCGGCGCCCATGCCGCCGGCCACGACCGTGCCGTCTGCCCCGAAGCCCACGTTGCCCGCAACGTGGATCAGGCGGCCCGGGCCAACGGTTGTGACCGCGTCGCTGAAGCCCGATGCGGGGTTTGTGGTCAGACGCTCGATTCCCATTCTGCGCTCGCCTTTCGCCGTCGTTCTTTTGCAAACCGATCGCTCGATATGCGACTATAGGTGCGCGGACCGGCCGGTGCAAGCAGCTTTCGTCGCGGCCGCGCTCCGCACAGCCATTAGCATGATGACGAGGCACGCAGCCGGTCCGGCGGAACCGTCGCGGGACGGGGATAGGCGAGAGATCTTGAGGAGGGGCAGCGGTGCCGAAGCTCGGAATGGGGCCGATACGCCGGGAGCAGATCTGCCGCGCCGCGGCTGCCGTGATCGCCCGCGAGGGCTTCGCCGGATCGACGATGAGGATGGTCGCCGAGGAGGCGGGGGTGAGCACCGGGATGCTCAACCACTACTTCAGCAACCGCCAGGACCTGCTCACGCAGGCGCTGCTGTTCGTCTCCGAGCGCGCCCAGTCCACGATGCGCGATGCGATCGCCGATGTGCCCGCCGGATGGCAGCGCCTGAGGGCGCTGCTGGACAGCGCGCTGTTCGAGGAGGAGCACGCAACCGAGACCTGGCTGGTGTGGATCAACGCCTACGGCGAGGCGGTGCGCCTGCCCGAGCTCAGGCACACGATCGAGTCGCGCCTACACCCCTGGTATGAGCTGATCGACCGCGCTCTCGAGGGCCTGGTGCCGCCGGACGACCCCGCGAGGATTCCCTGGAGCTGGCGGTTCGACGCGGTGCTCAACGGCCTCGCGCTGCAGGCGCTGACGTCCGAGGCCGCGCTCGACGGCCGCCAGATCCGCGAGGAGGTCATCCGCACGCTGTTCCCCGATGCTCCCGCCGAGCGCCTGCGCTCGCGCAACGGGCGCCGCGCCCGCGTCGGCGGGTGAGCCTCGGGGCATGGCGGTCTACCTCGAGGACATCGACGCGGGTTCGACGTTCTCCACCAGCCGGAGAACGGTGACCGAGGCGGACGTGGGCACCTTCGCCGGAGTCACCGGCGACTTCAACGCGCTGCACGTGGACGAGCTGTTCGCACGCGAGGAGACGCCGTTCGGCGGGCGCATCGCGCACGGACCGCTGGTGCTGGGCATCAGCTTTGGGCTGCGCAGCGTGCGCGATGACTGGAAGATCCTCGCGCTGGCGAGCTGCGAGCGGAGCTTCCGCGCGCCGGTCTTCCCGGGAGACACCGTGTGGGGGGAGTATGAGGTGCTGCAGGCGCGCGCCAGCCGCTCGCGGCCGGGGACCGGTTTCGTGACCCTGGCCGTGAGCATCCGCAGCGACCGCGGCGAGGTCGTGCAGGAGGGCAGGGATGTGCTGATGCTCGCCGCGCGCGGCCCGGACGCGCCGTGAGCACCCCGCACGAGCGGGCCCCGGCGGCGGCCCGCTGACGCCCATGGCGCTGGCAAGCGCCCGCATCGAGACGGCCGACGCTCGCCGCCGCGGGCAGGTCTACGCACTCGCGGCGGCGCTCGCCTGGTCCACCGGCGGGATCCTTCAGCGGCAGGTCTCGGCGGGCGCCGCGGATCAGATCGTCGGCCGGGCCGTGTTCACACTGCTGGGCCTGCTCGTGTTCCTCGCTCTGCGCGAACGCGCCGCGCTGGGCGTCTCCTTCCGCTCGGTGGCGACCCCCGCCGGCCTGGCGGTCGCGGCGGGAATCGCCGTGGCGGCAGGCACGTTCATCCTCGCGCTCAACTACACGACGATCGCCCACGTGCTCGTGATCCAGGCCGTCACGCCGATTCTGGCGGGGGCCCTGGCGCTGCTGTGGATCCGCGAGCCGCTGTCGGGGCGCGCTCTGGCCGCGATGGCCCTGGCGGTGCTCGGCATCGCGGTGATGGTCGGGGCGCCCCACGGAGGTGACGCGCTGGGTGAGCTGATGGCATTCCTCTCGCCGCTGTCCTTCGCCTTCGTGATCGTGATCGCGCGAGGCCACCGGCACGTCTCGATGGCGCCCGCCACCGCCGTCTCGCAGGTGCTGCTGATCGTGTGTGGGCTGCCGCTCGTGCACCTGGGCCAGCTGCACGGCGCCGACATCGGCTGGCTGGCGCTGCTGGGGCTCGGGCAGCAGGGCCTGGGCCTGGTCCTCTTCACGATGGGCGCGCGCCTGATACCGGCGGCCTCGATGGGCCTGATACTGATCCTCGAGTCGGTGCTCGGGTCGGTGTGGGGCTGGCTCGGAACCTCCGAGCGGCCCGATGCGACCACCCTCGTTGGGGGTGTCGTGGTGCTCTGCGCGGTGGTGATAAAGCTACGCGACGACGCCGCGCGCGAGGACGCGCGCGCGTGAGCGGGGCACAACCCGCTCTGGTACGCTGCATCGGATGACCGTGCGATATATCGAACGCGGCGGCGCGAGCATCGAGAGCGGGCAGGACGGATAGCGGTCGTGCGAATGGCTGCCGACACGGGCGGGACGTTCACGGACCTGGTGGTCGAGCGTGAGGACGGCGTGCGCCTGTACAAGTCCTCGACCACCCCGGAGGATCCGGCCCGAGGAATCCTCAACGCGATCACGCTGGCCGCCGAGGACGCCGGGGAACCGCTCGCGGACTTCCTGGGTGCCACCGAGGTCTTCATCCACGGCACCACGCGCGCGATCAACGCGATCCTGACGAACACCACGGCGCGCACCGCGCTGCTGGCCACGCGCGGGCACCCCGACATGCTGCTGCTGAGGGAGGGCGGGCGCACACATCCGTTCAACTGGAGCTACGGCTATCCCGATCCCTACATCCCACGGGCGCTCACCTTCGAGATCGACGAGCGGACGGGCAGCCTCGGCGAGATCGTTCGGCCGCTGCAGGAGCAGTCGGCGGCCGAGGTTCTCGGCGCCCTCGCCGATCTGCAGGTCGAGGCGATCGCCGTGTGCCTGCTGTGGTCGATCGCGAACCCCGCGCACGAGCTGCTGCTGGGCGAGCTGATCGAGCGCCACCTGCCAGGCGTGCCCTACACGCTCTCCCACGCGCTCAACCCGACGCTGCGCGAGTACAGGCGCGCATCCTGCGCCGCCATCGATGCGTCGCTGAAGCCGCTGATGACCGCCTACCTGCACGGTCTGGAGGAGCGGCTGAGCGAGAGCGGCTTCGGCGGGCGTCTGCTGATGGTGACCTCCAGCGGCGGCGTGGTGGACGCCGCCGACATGGCGGCTGCGCCCATCCACGCCGTCAACTCGGGGCCCGCCATGGCACCGATCGCGGGCCGGCACTACGCGTCGGTTGACGGGCTCAGCGAGAACGCCGTGGTCGCGGACACGGGCGGGACCAGCTACGACGTGGCGCTGGTCAGCCGGGGCCGCATCCCCGTCACGCGCGAGACCTGGCTGGGGCTCGAGTACGAGGGGCACATCACCGGGTTCCCCGCCGTGGACGTGCGCAGCGTGGGTGCGGGGGGCGGCTCGATCGCATGGATCGACCCGGGCGGGCTGCTGCACGTCGGCCCGCAGAGCGCGGGCGCGGACCCGGGTCCCGTCTGCTACGCCCGTGGCGGGAGCGCCCCGACTGTCACAGATGCGGCGGTGGTGCTCGGCTACATCGATCCCGACTACTTCCTGGGCGGATCGATGGCGCTCGACGCGGCCGCCTCCGAGCGTGCGATCGCAGAGCAGGTCGGCGCGCCGCTGGGCCTCGGCACGAGCGAGGCGGCGGCGGCGATCATGGCCGTGGCGACCGAGCGGATGATCCAGTCGATCGAGGAGATCACGGTCAATCAGGGAGTCGACCCGCGCACCGCCGTGCTGATCGGGGGCGGCGGCGCCGCCGGTCTGAACGCGGTGGCGATCGCGCGCCGTCTGGGATCGCCACGGATCGTGATCCCCCAGGCGGGCGCGGTGCTGAGCGCCCGCGGCGCCCTGATGTCCGACCTCGTCAGCGACTTCGCGGCGGCTTTCTTCACCGGCTCTGACAACTTCGACCACGAGCGCGCAGACGAGCTGCTGTCGGCTCTGCGCGGACGCTGCGAGGAGTTCGCAGGGCGCAGCGGCATCTCTGGAGAGCCGAGCATCGAGTATGTGGCGGAGGCGCGCTACCGCCACCAGGTCTGGCAGCTCGACGTCAGCCTGCGGCAGGGATCGCTGGGGACTCCCGAGCTGCTGGCCGGTCTGGTGGAGGACTTCCACGGCGTGCACGAGGCGGTGTACGCCGTGCGCGACGAGCGGGCGGTGCTCGAGATCGTCAACCTGCGCGCCCGCGTCACGTGCCCGCTGCTCGGCGCCGGCGAGGACACGGTGGCAGTGGAGGTGGACCCAGGTGGGTCCGTGAGCCGGCGGGCCTTCTTCACCGAGACGGGGGTCGTCGATGCAGCGATCCGCCGGCTGGAGGCGATGGCGCCGGGAACCCAGGTCAGCGGCCCGGCGATCATCGAGTCCTCCTTCACGACGGTGGTGCTCAATCCGGGCGCCCTCGCCGAGCGGGCGGCGAGCGGAAGCCTCGTGATCCTCCCGAACACCACCGAGCATGCGGAGGGTGGGCGCCACGAGCCGCGCGCCGAGGGGGTGAGTCCGACCCGATGAGCGCACACAGGCGAGACGTGGTGGCCCTCGCGGTGATGACCAACCGCATGGAGGGCATCGTGCGCAAGATGACCAACACGCTGTTCCGCACCGCACGCTCCACCGTGCTGAACACCGCCAGGGACTTCTCGTGCTGCATCGTCAGCGCCGAGCACGAGCTGCTGGTGATGGGGGAGTCGCTGCCGATTCACGTGATCAGCGGCCCCGATCTGATCAGCCGATGGCTGGTTCAGCTGCATCCCAACATGCGGCGCGGCGACGCCTTCATCCACAACTCGCCCTACCACGGCAACTCGCATGCCGGGGACCACTGCATCGTTGTGCCCGTGATCGACGACGACGGGGTGCACCGTGCCACGGCGTTCGTGAAGGCGCACATGGCCGACATCGGCAACTCCGAACCCACCACCATGACCGCGACCGCGCGCGACGTCTACGAGGAGGGCGCGCTGATCTTCCCGTGCGTGAAGATCCAGGAGGACTTCCGCGACATCGACGACGTGATCCGCATGTGCCAGACGCGCATTCGCGTGCCGGAGGATTGGTACGGGGACTACCTCGGCATGATCGGCGCGGGGCGGGTGGGCGAACAGGAAATGCTTCGCATCGGCGAAGAGGTCGGCTGGGAGGCGTTCGGGGCCTACGTCGCGGATTGGCTGGACTACAGCGAGGAGCGCATGCGCGCCACCATCCGGTCGCTGCCGCCCGGAACGCGCACCGGACACGACACCCACGACGCGGTGCCGCTGCGCGGTGTTGAGGACGGCGTGCCGATGGAGGTGACGGTGTCGGTCGATCCGGCCGCGGCGCAGATCGAAATCGATCTGCGCAACAACCCGGACTGCCTGCCGTGCGGCCTGAACCTGACCGAATCGACCTCGCAGACCTCGGCGCTGATCGGGGTGTTCAACAGCATCGACCACACCGTGCCGCGCAACACCGGCAGCGCTCGAGCGGTCAACATCCGGCTGCGCGAGAATTGCTGCCTCGGCATTCCCGTGCATCCCGCCAGCTGCTCGCTGGCGACCTCTGGGCTCGCCGAGCGCCTGGCGGGCATCGTCCAGCGCACGCTCGCCGAGTTCAAGGACGGCATGGGCATGGCCTCCACCGGGCCGGAGTGCCCCCCTGCCGTCGCGGGCCTGTCCGGATTCGACCCGCGCCATGGCAACGCGCCGTTCGTCGACATGATGATCCTCGGCAACTCCGGCGGCGCGGGCCACGCCCACGGCGATGGCTGGCTGACGAACGGCGAGACCAGTGACGGCGGCTCGATGATGCGCGACAGCACCGAGGTGCTCGAGCTGCTGCATCCGATCCGCGTGTGGGCCGACCGTATCGTGCCGGACACCGAGGGCGCGGGCCGTTTCCGCGGGGCGCCGTCCCTGTACATCGAGTACGGCCCGGTTGGAACCGAGCTCGAGGTGCTCTACACGGCGGACGGGACCGTCAACCCTGCACTCGGCGCGCGCGGCGGGCACGCGGGGGCTCTGTGCCGCCCGATGATGCGCAGCGCCGACGGCGAGGTGGTCGGCCTGGAGGCCTGGGCGCGTGTGGTGCTGGCTCCGGGTGAGACGATCGTCTCGGTTTCCTCGGGCGGCGGCGGCTACGGCCCACCACACGAGCGCGATCCCTCGCGGGTGCTCGCGGACATCGCCGATGGCTGGGTGAGCAGAGAGCGGGCTCGAGAGGTCTACGGCGTCGTGCTCGCTGCGGACGGCAGCGTCGATGAGGAGCGCACGGCGGCGCGGCGGGCAGAGCTCGCCGGGGGCGCGCTGCCTGCGCCCGCCGGCGACGACTCGGTGCTCGAGCTCGTCAGGCCCGGCGAGCGCCTGTGGCCCACCGTCGTGGCGCCGGCCTGACGCTCAGGCGGGGCCGGCTGCGGCCCACCGTCGTGGCGCCGGCCTGAGGAGGCTCATGCGGGCGCGGCGGCGACCCTGACACCGAGGATCTCGCGCGTCTGTGCCGGCGTGGCGACGGGACGCCCGATCGCCTCGCAGACTGCTCGTGCGCGAGTGACGAGCTGTGCGTTGGACTGCGCGTACTCGCCGGGCGCCACGTAGACGACGTCCTCGAGGCCGGTTCGGACGTGGCCGCCGAGTGCCAGCGTCACGGCCATCATCGGGAAGTTGTGGCGCCCGATCCCGGTCACCATCCAGGGGACACCCGGTGGCACCATGCCGGCGAACAGCGTGATCGTCTGAACGTTGGCGGGCGCGCCGCCGATCACCCCCAGCACCAGATGCATCATCCCCGTGGGCTGTGCCTCGCGTGCAAGCCTTGCGGCGGTCACCGCCATTCCGATGTCGAAGCACTCGTACTCGGGCACGATCTCGCTTCTGCTCATCTCCTGTGCGAGTTCGGTGATCAGCCCTGCGGGATTCAGGAACAGGACGCTCTCGGGCCCGAAGTTCATGGTTCCGCAGTTGAGCGAGGCGACTTCCGGTCTTGCCAGCAGCGAGCGGCGGCGCTCCTCGGCGGGCGCGCCCAGTTTGCCGCCGGTGGTGAAGTTCAGAACGATGTCGTCCACCTGTTCGCGGATGGCGTCGCGGATCGCCGCGTAGTCGCCCGGCTCCTGGGTCATCTCACCATCGACGGTGCGCGCGTGTATGTGCAGGATGCTCGCTCCGGCCTGTGCGGCCTCCACCGCCTCGCGGATCACATCGTCGCGATCGGCGGGCTGTCTGGGGTTGCCGGTGATCACGCCACCGGACACCGCACAGGTGAGCATCGCCGGCTCGCTCATCCGCCGCAGATCCGTAATCTTGTTCGATCATCCATAGCGCCGTCTCCGGGTTGGACAGGTGTCCAACCGAGGTGCGCCCAGCGTCGCTTGACAGAGGTGCGCGTCCCGTAATATACCGAACGGCGTACCTGCAAATCGAACGGGGAGAGCGGGCTTGCCCATCGGGTCCGGATCACTGACTGTCGGCGATGAGGTTCCCACCTTCGGCTCCCTCGACGAGGCGCCCGCCGCCGGTGCGGGCGCCGCCTCCCGGCTGCGCCGTGCGCTGCGGTCGCTGCTCGCCGACCGCAAGCTCGCGGTCCCGATCGGTGTGCTGGTGCTGATGGTGCTGTTCGCGGTGTTCGGCCCGCTGCTGTGGCCCAACCCCGACACGCAGAACCTGCTGAGCTCGCTTGAAGCGCCGTCCTTCGCCCACCCCATGGGCACCGACCAGCTGGGGCGCGACATCCTCGCGCGCGTGGCCGACGGCGCACGCATCTCGCTGCTCGCCGGCGTGCTCGTGGCGGTCGCCGGCGCGATCGTCGGCGGGCTGATCGGCGTCCTCGCCGGCACGGTCGGCGGCGTCAGCGACGGTGTGCTGATGCGCGTGATGGACTCGATCCTCGCCTTCCCGCCGCTGATCCTCGCGATGGCCGTAACCGTCGGTCTGGGCGTCGGACTGGACACGGGCGCGATCGGCGTCACGCTCGTGTCGGTGCCGTGGTACGCGCGCCTGATTCGCAGCGAGGCGCTGCGCATCAACTCGCTGCCGTTCATCGAGGCGTGCCACGCGATCGGTGCAACGCGCAGGCGCGTGATCGTCCGCCATGTGCTGCCGCACCTGCTGCCGGTGCTGCTGATCCAGATGGCGGCAGCCTTCGGCTACGCGATCATCGCCCTGGCGGGCCTCAGCTTCGTGGGTCTCGGCGCCCAGATACCGACGCCCGAGTGGGGCGCGATGATCACCGACGGCCTCTCCTACTCGCTGACTGGCCAGTGGTGGATCGCGATCTTCCCCGGCGTGGCGCTGCTGGCGACCGTCACCGCCGCCTCGATGCTCTCCGATCGCATGCGTGACCTGCTGGATCCCCGTGGCCAGTACGCGAGGCTGTAGGAGCGTGATGGGCCGATGATCCGCGTCGTCTCCAAACGCCTGCTCGGCTCGATCGGAGCCGTGTTCGGCGCCTCGATCCTGGCGTTCGTGATCATGCGCCTGCTCCCCGGCAACCCGGCACGGCTGATCGTCGGGCCGCTCGCGCCCAAGTCGACCGTCGAAGCCGTCAAATCGCAGCTCGGCCTGAACAAACCGGTGTTCGACCAGTATTGGATCTACATCTCGCACTTCGCTCGAGGCAACTGGGGCTACTCCTACACCGAGGGTCAGACCGTCAAGCACCTGATCGTGGAACAGCTCCCGGCGACGATCGAGCTGGCGCTGTTCTCCTTCGTGCTGATGATGCTCTTCACGGTTGGCCTGGCCCTGCTGGTGACCTACCGCCACCGCCCGATCGCCGATCGTGCGGTGCGTGCGATCGCATACATCGGCTTTGGCTCGCCGCAGTTCTTCGTTGCGCTGGTGCTGCTGATCGTCTTCTCCTCGGCGCTGAACATCCTGCCTGGGCCCGAGGGGCGGCTGAGCCCGCAGACGGTGGCGCCGCCGACGGTCACGCACCTCTACACGATCGACGCGCTGCTCGCCGGACAGCTGGGGACCTTCTGGGATGCAATCAAGCACCTGATCCTGCCCTCGATCGCGCTCGGCCTGACGTCCTTCTCGTTCCTAGTGCGCCTGCTGCGTGCCAACCTGCTGGAGATCTCGCGCGAGCCGTTCATCACGGTGGCGCGCGGCAAGGGCCTCTCGCGCTGGACCGCGTTCCGCCGTCACGCGCTGCCCAACTCGTTCCTGCCCACGCTCACCTCCAGCGGCCTGGCGCTCGGCGAATTCCTGGCCGGCAGCGTGCTGGTGGAACAGGTGTTCAACTGGCCGGGCGTCGGCTCGCTGGTGCTGGACGCCATCCTCAAGCAGGATTTCGCGGTGGTGCAGACGTTCATCCTGTTGGCAGCGGTGATGTTCGTGGTGATCAATCTGGTCGTGGACATCCTCTACGCGGTGATCGATCCGCGCATCCGCGTGGGCGGCGCGGCGACCGCCTAGATGCGCTCGCTCGCCGACATCACCCGCGCGCGCCGCCGAGCCGGCTCGGAGGGCACAACCCCCCAGGCACCCACGCCCGCGGCGCCGGGCGCCGAGGGAGGCGCCATCGACCAGCCCGATGCGCAGGCGGCGCTGTCGGTGCGCAACCTGAGCACCGAGTTCCGCACGCCCACCGGCGTGGTGCACGCGGTGCGCAACGTCAGCTTCGACCTTCGTCCCACAGAGCGGCTGGGCGTGGTCGGCGAGTCCGGGTCGGGCAAGTCCGCTCTGGCGCTCTCCATCCTCGGGCTGATCGACCCGCCCGGGCAGGTCGCCGGCGGCGAGATCGTGCTCGGTGGACGGGACATCGCGCGCCTCTCCGACCGCCAGATGTGCGCGGTTCGCGGCAAGGAGATTGCGCTGGTGCTGCAGGATCCGATGAGCGCGCTCGATCCGGTCAAGACGATCGGCTCTCAGATCATCGAGGCGATCGCGGTGCACGAGCCCGACATGCGCCGGTCGGCCGCGCGCAGGCGTGCGGCGGAGCTTCTGCGCGAGGTGGACATCTCCCAGGCGGAGCGGCGGCTGGACGACTATCCCCACCAGTACTCCGGCGGAATGCGCCAGCGCGTGGCGATCGCCATCGCCATCGCCAACAACCCGCGCGTGCTGATCGCCGACGAGCCCACCACAGCGCTGGACGTGACAACGCAGGCGCAGGTGCTCACGCTGCTTGACAGGCTTGTCGAGGAGTACCGCGCAGCGGTCATCCTGATCACGCACAACCTGGGCATCGTCTCGGAGTTCTGCGACTCGGTCGCCGTCATGTACGCCGGACGCTTCGTGGAGACATCAGGCTGCGACCACATCTTCCTGAGGCCCACGCACCCCTACAGCGAGGCGCTGCTGAAGTGCGTTCCCAACCCCGAGCGCCTGGCGGAGGGCCCGCTGCCCGCCATCACGGGATTCCCGCCCGACCTCTCGCGGCTCCCGAGCGGCTGCTCGTTCGCCCCGCGCTGCCCGATCGGGCGCGAGCGCGAGCGCTGCCATGAGGAGACGCCCGAGCCGCACAGCGTCGACGGGCCGGCCGGAGCGGCGGTGGTCGAGTGCCACTTTGCAGAGGAGCGAGTGGGCGGGGCGCTCGCGTGAGCGCGGCCACGAGCACCGGGACACCCCCTGCAGGCCCTGCGGCCGGCGAGCGCCCGATCCTCCAGGCCGAGCACCTGTCGAAGAGCTTCAAGGTGCGCAGCGAGAGCCGCTTCGGGCGCAAGCAGAGCGTGACGGTGCTCGATGACATCTCCCTGCAGGTGCGCAGGGGGGAGTGCTTCGGCCTGGTCGGCGAGTCCGGCTGCGGCAAGTCCACGCTGGCGCGTTGCCTGCTGCGCCTGCACGAGCCCAGCGCGGGTCGCACGCTGTTCGACGGCGTCGACCTCGCCTCGCTCGATCGCGACGAGCTGCGCGCGATCCGCAGACGCATGCAGTTCGTCTTCCAGGACCCCTACGCCTCGCTGGATCCGCGCATGAGCGCGGGGGCGATCGTCGAGGAGCCGCTTGAGGTGCACGGGATCGGTGATGGCCGCGAGCGCCAGCGCAGGATGCTCGAGATGCTCGCCGACGTCGGGCTCACCGCCGAGCAGGCGCGACGGCGCCCCCATGCGTTCTCGGGCGGGCAGCGCCAGCGCATCGGCATCGCGCGGGCGTTCGTGCTGCGCCCCGACGTCGTGATCCTCGATGAGCCCATCTCGGCGCTGGACGTCTCCGTTCAGGCGCAGGTTCTCAACCTGCTGCGCCGCCTGCAGGAGCAGCTGGGGCTGACCTACGTCTTCATCAGCCACGACCTCGCCGTGGCTGAGTACTTCTGCGACCGTGTCGCCGTGCTCTACCTCGGCCAGGTGATGGAGCTGGCGGACCGCGAGACGCTCTTCCGCGCGCCGCTGCACCCCTACTCGATCTCGCTGCTGACCGCGGTGCCCGTGCCGAGGGCCGGCGGGCGCAGCCGGCGTGCCGGCCGTGCGCAGCTGATCGGCGAGGTCGGCTCGGTCGGAGAGCGTCCTCCCGGCTGCCCGTTCGAGCCCCGCTGCCCCGTCGGGCACGGACGCGAGATCTGCCGCGGGCAGCGCCCCGCGCTCACCGAGCCCAGCACGGGGCACTCGGTCGCGTGTCACTTCCCGGGGGAGATGCAGATCAACCACGCAGGCGCGGGCGCCCATGCCTGACCAGCCGCACGGAGCGGCTCTGGACAGCTGTCCAATGGCGTCACGGCGCGTTGTTACAGGGGCATGTGACCTCGATCTGCGCCTTGGAGTAGGTTTTGCATATCGACTGATCGTCATACCGCAGAGAAGGAGGGTGAGATGAGCCGCGGTCCGCGACACATCGGCAGCAGTGACACGAGAATCGGGTCAATCGGCATACCGTTGGCGCTGTGCGCGATGCTCGCGCTCGCGGCCTGCGGTGGCAGCAGCAGCAGCTCGGGCTCGAGCGGGAACGCCAGCACGGGCGGCCTCAGCACCACGGCCAGCAACCCCAACGCGACCATGGTCGTCAACTTCTCGGTGCCCCCAGCCACGCTCGACCCCGACTACGAGGAGGCCAACCAGGAAGTCGGCATCGTCGGCGGCGCGCTCTACTCCACGCTCACGCAGGAGGAACACCTCCCCGGACCGATCACCGGAACGACCGAGGCGAACCTCAGCCCCACGGCGGTGAAGCCCTACCTGGCCACGTCATGGTCGTTCAGCAACTCCAACAAGACGCTCACGTTTCACCTGCGCACCGGGCTGAAATTCCCGAGTGGCGACCCGCTGAACGCCGAAGCAGTCGTGTGGTCGCTCAAGCGCGACATCCTCTCCGAAGGCGGCAGCTACTCGACGCTCGAGGAAACCGAATTCAAGCCCCGCCTGATCACCTCGATCAGCGCCCCCAACCCCACAACGGTGGTCATCAACTACCACCGCCCCGCCCTGACACAGCCGGCGGTGCTGGCCTCGACGGCCATGGCGATCTACGACCCGGCACTGGTGGAAGCGCACGGGGGTCAGAAGAAAGGCAAGCCGCAGCTGTGGCTGGCAAGTCACGACGCTGGCTATGGGCCGTACCTGCTCAAGAGCTACAACCCCGAGCACCAGATGGTGCTGGAAGCCAACCCCAACTTCTTCGAACCCGCCAAGACCAAGAAGGTCGTGGTGAACTTCATTCCCGACAATGAAACGCTGCTGCTGGATGCGCAGTCGGGGGCGGCGGATGTGACGTTCGGTCTCTCAAACGAGGCGGCGCACAGCCTGGTGGGCAACTCGTGCTGCACCGTCGCCGCCTTCTCCTCGCGCGAAGGCCAGG
>Ga0182012_10000336_pt1 | contig 53247 bp, 45 predicted proteins | sample 612S2SmetaG_FD_120486 | JGI IMG/M metagenome (GOLD analysis project Ga0182012, IMG submission 120486) | Permafrost microbial communities from Stordalen Mire, Sweden - 612S2S metaG | ecosystem: Environmental > Terrestrial > Soil > Wetlands > Permafrost | place: Sweden: Stordalen | collected... | reverse complement strand
TGGCGGCGCGCGATGAGCGGCTTTTCGCCAGCGCCAATGGCGCGCGCATCGCGCAGACGCGCACGCGCGTGGAGCCGCGATTCACAATCACCGCAGTCGACAAGGCGTCCGGGCGCTTCGCGACGCGCGACAGCCTCGCGCCGGCGCGCGGCGCCGGTTGGGATTACGCCGCTGGTTGCGGCTTGGTCGAGGAGGCGCGCCGGGGCGCCGAGGAAGCCCGGCGAAAGCTGCGCGCGAAACCCGTTAGCGCCGGCGTGCGCGATGTGGTGATCGCCCCCAGCAATTTGTTCTTGACTATCCACGAGACGGTCGGACACGCCACCGAACTCGACCGCTCGCTCGGCTGGGAGGCGAATTTCGCCGGCACGACCTTCGTCAAGCCGGCCATGCTCGGCGGTCTGCGCTTTGGCTCCGAATTGATGACGATACAAGCGGACCGCGCGCAGGAAGGCGGGCTCGCCACCATCGGCTACGACGACGACGGCGCCCCCGCATCCTCGGCCAATTTCGCCATCATCGAAAAGGGCGTGTTCGAGAATTTCCAGATGGCGCTGGGGCGGGCGCATCTCATCGGCCTGCCGCGCTCCAACGGCTGCGCCTACGCCGACAGCCCGCGCGCCTTTCCAATCCAGCGCATGCCCAATATTTCGCTGGCGCCCAATCCAGAGCGCTGTTCGCTGGACGATCTCATCTCCGGCGTCGATGACGGGCTCTACATCATCGGCGCCGGAAGCTGGAGCATCGACCAGCAGCGCGACAATTTTCAGTTCGGCGGCCAGCTATTCTTCGAGATCAAGAACGGCGCGCTCGGCGAGATGGTTCAGGGGGCCGCTTATCAGGGCCGCACGCTGGATTTTTGGCGCGGGCTCGACGGGCTCGGCGACGCCTCGACAAATGAACTTCATGGCGTTTTCACCTGCGGCAAGGCGGAGCCGATGCAACTCGCCCCGGTCTCGCACGGCGCGCCGGTGGCGCGCTTTCGCGGCGTTCGAATTCTCGACACCAACGCGGCGGCGTGAACAGCGGGGCGAGACCGTCTTCGTTCGGCCTCGCCCCAGTGTCGGATTATGCCATCGTCAGCGGTCTCGCTCGGGCGACGGCTATTGATGGGCTTGGCGCATTGGCTCATGCGCGGGCGTCACGAAACCGACCAGTAGCAGGACCGCCGCGAAGGCGGCGTGGAGCCAGCGGTCGGCCAAGTTCATCGCGACGGCCCCGAGAAGCATATTGCCGGGCATCGCGAATCCGACAATCGCAACGATCGTGTAAAGCACCGCGATTGCGCGGATCGTCCACACCGACGCGCCGAAGTAGGCGCCGGCCACGAACAGGATGCCCGTGACGATATGGATAAGGTTATGCGCCCCGTTCACTTGGAAGACGCCCGTGTCCGAGACGAGCGGATTGGGGATGAAGCCGGCGATCCCGACCACGATAAAAATGAGGCCGAAAATATACGCCAGCACGTCGGCGTTCCAATGTCTCTCGATCATTGCGAGATTCCTTTTCGGTTCCGTCGTCTCGCGAGATGCGCCGAGGCGCGCGAGCGACGTTCAGGATGCGCCCCGCGGCTTTCCGGGACGAACGATCAGGGGATGAGGACCGGCCCGGCACTCGCCCGGCGTTTTCCAGGGGTCATGCCGCGTTAGTTGGGGCGGAAGGGGCTTGTTTCAAATGAATTTTTGTTGATGTTTCGCGCCCTTGGCGCGCCAAATGGGTGTTGGCCCTTGGCTTGGCCATGAGTCATATTGGGCGACGCCCATCGAGCGTTGGGCGTCCATGACATCCGAGGCCGCGTGTTTCTTTCCGAGCAAGACATAGAGCCTATCGCCCGGCGGCTGCTGGCCCGTTCGCGCGCCGACGCCTGCGAGATCGCGATTCGCGGCGGCGAGGAGCAGAATCTGCGCTTTGCGCATGGCGGCGCCACGACCAATCGCTCGCTCGCCGATATTTCCCTGCGCGTCTCCTCGCATGTTGGGCGGCGGGTCGGCTCGGTCGAAATCGCCTCGCTCGACGAGGGCGCCGCGCTGGCCGCGCTCGAGCGCTCGGAGCGGATCGCGCGCGCGCTGCCGCCGGACCAGGATTACGTCGCGCCGCTGGGGCCGCAAAATTACGAGGACTCGCGCCGCTACGGCGAGGCGACGGGAACGCTTGGGATGGAGGCGCTGGCGGCCCGCGCGGGCGAGGCGATCGCGCAAGGCATGGCGGCCGGCGTCGACACCTTTGGCTGCGCCGCGAGCGGCCGGCGTTTCCTGGCCATGGTAAACAGCGCGGGGCTGTTCGCCTATGATCGGCGCGCGGAGATCGAAATCTCGGTCACCGCGCGCAATCGCGCCGACAGCTGGTCGGGCTGGGCCGGCGAGAACGCGTTTGACGCCGATTTGCTGAACGCCGGCGCCGTGGCCCGGCGAGCCTGCGAAAAGGCCGCCCACGACGAGACCCCACGCGATCTCGAACCCGGGCGCTACACCGTGATCTTCGAGCCCGACGCGACCGCGGAGTTGGCGCGCTGGCTGCTGCGCGCGCTCGACGCCCGGGCGACCGATGAAGGTCGGAATTTTTTCTCCGGCAAGCGCGGCGGCGAGCCTTTGTTCGACGCGAAGCTGACGCTCTCCTCCGATCCCGCCGACCCGCTGGCGCCGGACAGCTCCATCGGCTTCGAGGGCGTGGCGCAGCGGGCGCGGCCGTGGATCGACAGCGGCGTCGTCGCCTCGTTTTATCGCGACCGCGCCTATGCGCGAAAGACGGGGGCGGAGGCCGTCGCGCATCCGCGCGGCTTTCACCTGCGTGGCGGCGAGACGCCGATTGAGGATATGATCCGCACGACGAAGCGCGGTCTGCTGGTCACGCGGCTTTGGTACGCCAATATGCTCGACCCCCGCTCGCTGTTGCTCACCGGCCTCACGCGCGACGGTAATTTCGTCATCGAGAACGGCAAGGTCGTCGCGCCGGCCCGCAATATGCGCTTCAACGCCAGCCTCGCCGAGGTCTTCGCTCGCATTGAGGCGCTCGGTCCGTCGCGGCGCGCATGGAGCGCGTTCAAAGACGCCGGCGCCGCGGCCGCTCCCGCGATGCTGGTCGAGGGTTTCCCCTTCGCTTCGAGGTCGGCGGGGATATAAGTCTCGCCCACGCGCCAAACTCACCATGGCCAAGCTATTTCGATCCTTTCGTCATTCGCGGTAATGCCAATTGTAAGGGGCCGGCGTCGCGGCTATATAGGCGTCGCCTATGACCCAACCGGGGGATTCGCGGCTATGGCGGTCGAAATCGAAGCTAGTTACAAGCCTTGCGAAGATGAGCCGTTCATGAACGATCGGCAGCGCGAATATTTCAAGCGCAAGCTGCTCGCATGGAAGGACGAAATTCTCGAGGAGAGCCGGGAGACCTTGGCGAGCCTGCAGAGCGACAACGAAAATCATCCCGACATCGCCGACAGGGCGTCGTCGGAGACGGACCGCTCCATCGAGCTGCGCTCGCGCGACCGGCAACGCAAGCTGATCTCCAAGATCGACTCGGCGCTCGCGCGCATCGACGAGGGCGTCTATGGCTATTGCGAGGAGACGGGGGAGCCGATTTCGTTGAAGCGTCTCGACGCTCGGCCAATCGCTACCCTGTCCATCGAGGCGCAGGAGCGTCACGAGCGTCGCGAAAAAGTCTATCGCGACGACTAATCGCGCTCTGGGGATAACGGAAAAAAGAGGACGAAAAAGCCGCCGCGTTCGAACCCGAGCGCGGCAGCGTTTTTATTGATGGTCTGGCCGTCCCAGCAGACGCGCCATCTCGGCCTCCAGGGATTCCAACGGATCCTCGGGTTCCTGTGGCGGCTGCGCGGGAGGTGGCGCGGGTTGTTCGGCGGCTTCCGGCGGCGGGGCGGCTGGGCGACGCGGCGGCTGGACGTCCGGCTTTGGCTCCTGCGGCGGCTCGGCGGGGGCGGCGGCGGGCTCCTGCGGCGGCGGCGCATCCTTCCGTGGCTGGGGGGGCGCGACTTTTTGCGTGCGCGCCAGGAAGGGCGGGGCCGGCGGGCGCGGCGCGGCGGGGCGGGGCGCGAAGATCGGTCCTCCCATGCGCGGCGCTGGCGCGACGGGCGGCGCGCCCGTCGAAGGCGCCTCGCTGGCGGGGGCTTGCGGCCGGGGCTGCGGCGTATTGAACAGATTCGGCGGCAGCGGGCTCGGCGGTTGCGGCGCCGGAGCGGCGGGCGGGCTCGGCGGCGCGCGGCGTGGCTCTTCCTCCCTACGTGGCTCTTGAGTTCTCGCGGCTTCCGGAATTCTTGGGGGGGCCTGGGGCCGTTGCGGCTCCTGCGGGCGCGGCGGCTCCTTGGCCTGCGGCGGCTCTTTCGGGCGCGGGGGCGGTTCGCGTGGCGGCTGTGGCCTTTGAGGCGGGAATTCGTGCTTGATTGGTTGCGGCGCCGGTTCAGCCGGTCTTGGCGCCGCTTGTTCCGGCGCCGCCGGTCCTGGCGCCGCTGGCCAGCCGGGGGCCGCGGGCCGCGCCTCAAGCCGCGTTTCGCGCGTGTCCGCTCGGGGGATGGACGCCTCGCCGCGGTTGATCCCGCTTTCGACAAGCAGGTCGTTCGGCCCGCCGATGAGCAGCAGATGCTCGGTGTTGTCGCGCCGGACGATAACGAGTTGGCGCTCCCGGTCGAGTTCGAACGCGTCGACGACATCCAGGCGGCGCGGGCGGTTGCGCGGTCCGTTGGTCCGAATGCGTCGTCCGAACACCAGTCGGAAGATGTAGAGGATCAGCACCGCGGCGACCAGAAAGGCGGCGATTGCGAACAGATAGGGGAGCAGCTGCGATTGCGTGATGCTTTGTGGCATGAAATTCTAGTCTCTTGTTCGAACGCGTCGCCGGATAGCAGATAAAATAACAGCTTTCCCCATGTGCGCATCGAAAAAGGTTAAGCAATGGTTAACGCCGCGCGCGCCAGGCTTGTTTCGATTGCCGGCGACGTTGCCTTGGGCGGCGCATGAGGTCATTGTTCCCCGATGATTCTTTGGGACCGCGGCGCTTACTCGGCCGCGAAGCTGTCGCGAGATGCCAGACATGATCGAAAAGGTGGCCTCGTCAGCGTATGACCGCACGGAACGCCCGGGCGTCGCTTGGCTCGTTTTGCTTCTAGCGGCGGCGCTGGTCGGCGTCATGGCGGCGTATTTCCTCGCCCCGGCGTCAGCGCCCCGCGTGACCATGGCGGCGCTGGCCATGTTCGCGGTGGCGGGGGTTTTCTCGCTGTTCGCCTACGCCGTCGGCTTGCTGCAATTCACCAGCCGCGCCGCTCGCAACGACGTGACCAAGCTGATCTCCGACACTTGGGGCGAGGGCCTGCTCGCGACCGAGGGCGAGTTGCAAATACTCTATGCCAACGAAGCCTATATGGAGCTGTGCGGCGCGCGGGACGTGAGCGGGATTTTGCCGGTCGAGCGGCTGTTCTCCGGGCCGCCCGAAGTCTCCGAGGCCATCTACCGACTGGCGCAAGCGGCGCGAGGCGGACAGCGCCATGTCGAGGATATGCGCTTGTCGCCGCCCTTGATGGGAGGCGCGGCCGCCGCTTGGTATCGCATAAAGGTCCAGCCGCTGGAGCGTCACGGCCCCAATACGACGCTCTGGGCGGTGGCCGACGTGACCTCGGACCGGCAACGCCAGGAAAATGTTTTCCAGCAACTGCAGCACGCGATCGATTTTCTCGATCACGCGCCGGCGGGCTTCTTCTCGGCGACGCCGGCCGGCGCCATCCCTTATATGAACAAGACGCTGGCCGGATGGCTCGGCTATGATCTCACGCAAGCCGGCTCGGGCGGATTGACCCTCCACGACATCGTGGCGAATAACGGCTCGGCGCTGCTCGCCGCTGGCCTCGGCGGGGCGGGCGAGGTGCGCACGCGGCAGATTGACCTTGATTTCAAGTGCAAAAACGGGCGCTCCCTGCCCGCGCGGCTGCTGCATCGGGTCGCCTACGGCCAGGATGGCGCGCCGGGCGCTTCCCGCACGCTGGCGCTGAACCGGGCGTCCGGAGAGCAGCCGGAGGAGGATTTGCGCGCCGCGGAGGTGAAGTTCGCGCGTTTCTTCAATTCGACGCCTATGGCCATAGCGACGCTCGACGAGAACGGCCGCGTGGTGCGCTCCAACGCGGCCTTCGCTCAGCTGTTGCCGCGCGCGCTGGCGGGCGGTCGGGCCGGGAAATCCGCTCCCGCCTGGCCTTTGCTGACCGATATGAGCGAGCGCGATCGCGCCGCGCTCAAGGGCGCGATCGAAGTCGCGCTCGACAGCCGCGGCGATGTGAAGCCGGTCGACGTGGTGTTCGAGGACGCCGCCAGCCAAGGCGAGACGGGACGGATCGCCTCCAGCGACCCCATGACAGCGCGCTCCGTCCGATTCTTCGTCTCGCCCGACGAGAACGCCGGCAAGAAGGCGGCGATGATCTACGCGCTGGACACGACCGCCGAACGCAAGCTGCAAGAAGAATTCGCTCAATCGCAAAAGATGCAGGCCGTGGGTCAGCTCGCCGGCGGCGTCGCGCATGACTTCAATAATATGTTGACGGCGATCATTGGCTATTCCGACTTGCTGCTGGCGAGCCATCGCCCGACCGATCCGTCGTTTCAGGACATCATGCAAATCAAGCAGACGGCCAACCGCGCCGCCGGCCTGACGCGGCAGCTGCTGGCTTTTTCGCGCCGCCAGACGCTTCGCCCGGAAGTGCTGCAGATCGGCGACGCCCTTTCGGAACTGCAGATTTTGCTGCGCCGGCTGCTCGGCGAGAAAGTGGAGCTCGATCTGCGGCACGGCCGCGACCTGTGGTACGTCAAGGCTGACATCAACCAATTCGAACAGGTAGTTATCAATCTCGTCGTCAACGCGCGCGACGCCATGGCTGAGCGCGGCGGCCGGGTGCAGCTGCGCACCCGCAACGTCGCCGCCGCCGACTGCGCCGCATTGAACGAAAAGGCGCTGACGCCGGCCGATTACGTGCTGGTCGAGGTTGAAGACACTGGCCCCGGCATTTCGCCGGAGCTGAAGGAGAAGATTTTCGAGCCCTTTTTCACCACCAAGGAAGTCGGCAAGGGCACTGGCCTCGGCCTCTCCATGGTGTTCGGCATCGTCAAGCAGTCCGGAGGTTTCGTCTTCGTCGACAGCGAGGTCGGCAAGGGCGCGACCTTCCGCGTGCTGCTGCCGCGCTATGTCCCGCAAGCGAGCGACATCGCCGTCAAGGCCGAGGCCGCCAAGCCCACCACCGATTACACCGGCCAGGGCGTCGTCCTCCTGGTCGAGGACGAGGACGCCGTGCGCGCCTTCGGCGTCAGAGCGCTCGGATCGCGCGGCTACACGGTTCTGGAGGCCGCCTCGGGCGTGGAGGCGCTCGAAGTGGTGGAGCGGGAGAAGGGCAAGATCGATCTCATCGTGTCAGACGTGGTGATGCCCGAGATGGATGGGCCGACAATGTTCAAGGAGCTACGCAAGCGCGGCGTGAAGGCGAAGGTGATCTTCGTTTCCGGCTACGCGGAGGAAGCTTTCGCCAAGAACCTTCCCGAAGGCGAGTTCGGCTTTTTGCCAAAACCCTTCACTCTCAAGCAATTGATTGAGACCGTCAAACAGAGTCTGGGGGAAGGGGCGTGAGAATGTCGCGGTTCATAATGCAGTCGCTCTATTGACACGCAATTGTGAAGCATGGCCTATTTGTGCCCGGGACAGGGCTCCCAATAAAAGAAAACAACCGAGGAAACAGCAAGATGAAGATGAATGTTCTTGTGGCGGCGGCCTTGATGTTCGGTGGAATGATCGCGCCCGGCTTTGCATTTGACGGGGCGACGGGCCTGCGCAGCCCGGTCGCCAAGGTCACCTGCGACACCCGCAACGAAGATGAGCAGGCTGTGTGTGCGTCAAAGTGCGAGGATGCGTTCGTTCGTCATAAGAACGACAATATGGCCGATCACTCCGCGTTGGCTTCGGAAAGGCTGGCTTGCGACACCAAATGCGGCTGCCCGGAAAATTCGAAGTTGTAATCCACGTCGCTCGCCGCGCGCTCGGCGAGGACCGTTCCAGTCGCTGGGCGCGCGAATAGTCGACGCCCAGCGGCCTGGGCGGGTTTTTCAAGATTGCATCGTTTTTACGGATTAAGTCGCGGCCGGCACGCGCCCATATGGACGCCGCGCGCCGCGCGTGTTAGGGCCGCGCCTTCCCTAAAAAACCAAAGGCTGCGACATGATCCCGCGCTACTCTCGCAAGGCGATGACCGATATTTGGGAGCCGCGGACGCGCTTCAAAATCTGGTTCGAGATCGAGGCGCACGCCTGCGACGCGCTCGCCGAAATCGGCGTCATCCCTAAGGAGAGCGCCAAGGCGATCTGGGACAAGGCGGGCGACGCGTCCTTCGATGTTGAGCGCATCGACGAGATCGAACGCGTCACCAAGCACGACGTGATCGCCTTCCTGACGCATCTCGCCGAATTCATCGGCGCCGATTCGCGCTTCGTGCATCAGGGCATGACCAGTTCCGACGTGCTCGACACCTGTCTTTCCGTGCAGCTGTCGCGTGCCGCCGATCTCTTGATCGCCGATGTCGACGCTCTGCTCGCGGCGATCAAGAAACGCGCCTTCGAGCATAAATACACGCCGACAATCGGCCGCTCGCATGGCATCCACGCCGAGCCCACCACCTTCGGCCTAAAGCTGGCGCAGGCTTACGCCGAGTTTTCCCGCGCGCGCGAGCGGCTTGTCGCCGCGCGCAAGGAGGTCGCGGTCTGCGCGATTTCCGGCGCCGTCGGCACTTTCGCCAATATCGACCCGCGCGTCGAGGAGCATGTCGCGAAAAAACTCGGGCTCGCGGTGGAGCCGGTGTCGACGCAGGTGATCCCGCGCGACCGTCACGCGGCGTTTTTCGCGACGCTTGCCGTCGTCGCCTCCAGCGTCGAGCGCCTCGCCACGGAAATCCGCCATCTGCAACGCACCGAAGTGCTGGAGGCCGAGGAGTTTTTCTCGGCCGGGCAGAAAGGCTCTTCCGCGATGCCGCATAAGCGCAATCCCGTGCTGACCGAAAACCTCACCGGACTCGCGCGTCTCGTGCGCGGCATGGCGGTCCCGGCGCTGGAGAATGTGGCGCTGTGGCATGAGCGCGATATTTCGCATTCCTCGGTCGAGCGGATGATCGGCCCCGACGCCACGGTGACACTGGATTTCGCGCTCGCGCGACTGACCGGCGTGATCGAGAATCTGCTTATCTACCCGGAGAATATGAAGAAGAATCTCGATCGGCTCGGCGGCCTCGTGCATTCGCAGCGCGTGCTGCTGGCGCTGACGCAAAAGGGCGTCTCGCGCGAGGACGCCTATGCGCTGGTGCAGCGCAACGCGATGCCGGTGTGGCGCGGCGAGGGCGAATTCCGCGCGCTGCTCGGCGCCGACAAGGAGGTGAGCGCGAAACTCTCAGCTAAGGAACTCGACGAGTTGTTCGACCTCTCCTACCATTTTAAACACGTCGACACGATCTTCGCGCGCGTGTTTGGGGACCAATAGGGCGCGCATCAAGCCTTCGGCGGCGGCTTTTGCGGGCCGATCGCGCCGCGTGGGCGCGTGAGGCCTAGTCGGCGCATGAAAAACAGCACCACCAACGACGCGCCGACGCACAGCGCGGCGGCATAGGCCGTGCCATCAGTGGTTTCCGTAAACGGCAGATTCTTCGTGTTCATGCCGAAGAAGCCGGTGACGAAAGTCGCCGGCAACAGCAAGGTCGTGACCATCGTCAAAATATACAGGCGATCATTCGTGACGGAACTGTCGATCGCGCTCAACTCGTCTTGCAGCAATCTGGCGCGGTCCTGCACTTCCGAAAGATCATGGGCGAGAATATCGGCGCGGCGAGCGAGCCGCGCGCCCGCTTCCCTTAGGTCGTCCTGCTCGGGGTCGCTGACGCTGGCCTCCAGCCGCAGCAATGGCGAGCGCAGGCCGCCGACTTCGCGCGCGAGGCGAAGCGCCGCGCGCCGCGCCGGGCCGAGCGTCGCCCGCTCGTCGAGGCCCTGACCGCCCATAACGATGCGCTCCTCTATGCGATCGAGCGTCGATGACAGTTCGTAAATCATTCTGCCCAATTCGTCGCACAAATGGCCGACGATGGTCTCGAACAGCTCTAGCGGCGAACTCGCGAGGCGCCCGGCGCCGAGCGCTATTAGCGTGGACTCCACCGCGCGGAGCGGGCGCTGACGCGCGCTGACGAGAAACTGCTCGCCGAAGGCGAAACGCAGATAATCGGTCCCCGTCGCCGCCGCGCCGTCGGCGCCGCGCTCGCGATCGAAGAAGGCGCCGCGAACGATGTCGCCGGAGTGCTCGACGAATTGCCTGTCGATCGGTCCCGACAGCGTCTTGCGCGCGTCGTCGTTCAGCACGCTCAGCCGTTTGAGCATGGCGTCCACATTCGGATCGTCGAGATGCAGATGCAGCCAGACGAAACCTTCGCCGGGCGCCCCGATATGCGCAACGTCGTCGGCGTCGCCGGGCGCGGCGCGCCCTTCGTCGTCGAAGCGCAGCACCAGGGCGCAGCCGGGAACGGCGTGGAAAGCGGGCTTGAGGCGATCGAAACTCATTTAGAGCGATCCGTTTTGGGCGGAGAATTTTTATTCCGACCAGCAGCAGATTCATAACAGGGGCATGACGGCGCGGCGAGCCCTTAGCCCTTTTTGCCGTTCTCGGGGCAAGGCGGGAGCGCCTCGTCCAGCACGGCCTGGTCGTGCTCGCCCTCGCGCGCGTCGTAATCGGCGTAGAGCGGCAGCCAGCCGGTCTCGTCGTCCGCGTGGATGAACACGTCGATGGCGATGGGGCCGGGCGGGATCTCCGTCCGCCGGCAGGCGAAGGAGCCAGAGAAGTCGATCTTGCCGCGCGTCCTCGCGCCCTCGGCCCTGAGCCGCGCGGCCTCCTGCTGCGCCGACCGCGCGGCGCCAAGACTTCGCGGCGCCAGTTCGACGATCGTCAGGGACGGCGCGCCGCCCAGCGCGGTCAGCGCCTCGCGGTCGCCAGGATGGGCGGCGCGCTGGAGACGCAGCGCGAGGGCATGGGCCCGCGCTTCGTCATCGCCGTCGCGCCAGTAGCGCACCTCGATGGCGGCGCTTTCCGGGGTCGGCGTCACCCAGTCGGGACCGCGCATCGCGACGCGCAATTGCGCCAAATCAGCCGTACCGACGTTGAAATCGCGCAGCTTCCACTGCGTCGAGATCGGCGCGCCGTTGCAGGCGGCGAGCGGGAGGAAAAGCGAGAAGAGAAAAACGCGGCGCATGGCGGCTCTCTAGCTGCGAGGGCGGCGGAGGCGGCCGAACCGCCTACGATCTATATCACGAAGAAGGTCCGGCGTTGGTTGGCGATTGGGCGGGGCTATGGGCCCGCCGCGCCACGATATAAATTCAGTCTCTTGAAATCGTGCAAAGTGAAGAGCGTGCGCGTCGACACGCTTAAGAAAATTTGCGAGATTTTCGACTGTCGGCCGGGCGATATTCTCGAATACCGCCCGGAGGAGGAGGCCAAGCGAGGGCCGATTGTTCCCTCTCCCCGCTCGCGGGGAGGCTGGGGTGAGGGGCCAGGGGCGTTTGCCCGAACGTGGATCGTGCCCCGAACCCTCACCCCGACCCTCTCCCGGTAAAAACGGGGAGAGGGAGCGTCCTACGCCTTCGGCCCGCCGCGGGTGACGCCGACCTTGGCCGGGCGCAGCACGCGCTCGCCGATCGAATAGCCGGGTTCGATCACCTGCGCCACCGTGCCGGCCGGCTGGCTTTCGTCGGGGATTTCATACAACGCCTCGTGCTGATTGGGGTCGAAGCGGGCGCCTTGCGCCTCGATCTTCTTGACGCCGAATCGCGCCAGCCGCGAGAGAAAATCCCGCTCGGTGAGTTCGACGCCCTCGACCAGCGCGGCGACATGCGGCTCCATGGCCGCGCGCGCCTCGGCGGGGAAGCTGTCCAGCGCCCGGCGCAGATTATCCGCGAGCGCGACCGCATCGCGGGCGAAGCTCGCTATTCCGTAAGTTTTCGCGTCGGCGACTTCGCGCTCGGTGCGGCGGCGCAGATTCTCCATCTCGGCGAGCGCGCGCAGCAGCCGGTCCTTGACCGCCGCGTGCTCGGCGCGCAACGCTTCAAGCTCAGCCGCGGGATCGCTTCCTTGCGGCGCCGGCTCCTGTTGCGGCGCGACTGGGGCTTCCGTCGGGGCGGTCGTCTCTCGCGGCTTGTCGTTATTGGTCTCGTCGCTCATCGTGTAGGTCCATTGTCCTTTGCGCCCCCGATATCAGGGCTGGATCGCGATAAATCAAGTCCGCTCGGGACTCGTGGAGGGGGCTTCATTGGCGCCGCGCTTTTCGTCCGGGCCCGAGAATATCTCCAGCAATTGCCGCTTTATGGTCGCCTGGCGCGACGGCGAGACGATTTTTCCGCCCGTCAAATCCTTGACATAGATCGCGTCCACCGCGCGCTCGCCGAACGTCGTGACATGGGCCGAGACGATATTCAAGTTGAGTTTGGAGATGGCGTTGGTGATCTCGAACAGCAAGCCCTCCCGGTCGAGGCCCGAGATTTCGAGCACCGTGCAATCAAGCGACAGGCTGTTGTCTATGACGACTTCCGGCGCGATCGAGAAAGCGTTCGCCCGCGGCGTTTTGGCGCTCCGCGCCTCGATCGCGTCGGCGACCGCAACCTCGCCGCGCAGCGCCTTCTTGGCGAAGGCGGCGATGCGATCGCCGCGACGCTGTTCGTCGTCGTCGAATGAGAAAGCGCGCGAACATACGATGGTGTCGAGCGCCAATCCGTCGGCGGTGGTGAAAATATGCGCGTCGACGATATTGGCGCCGCAGGCCGCGCAGGCGCCGGCGACGGTCGAGAGCAGCCGGCGATGATCCGGGGCGATCACCGTCAACTCCGTAGCGCCGCGCTTGTTGTCGAGCGCCACGGCGGCGACGAGCGGCGCGCGCGCGTCGGCGAGCTGGCGCAGCAGCCGCGCATGATAGATCTTGTGAGCGAGGTCCATTTTCAGCCAATAGGCGGGATAGTGCCGCTTGGCGTAATTCTCGAACTCCTCGTCGCTCCAATCCTTCAACGCCGCGCGCAACTGCGCCTTCGCCTCGGCGACGCGGATTCTGCGGTCGACGGCGGAGTGGCCGCCGCCCAGCACGACCTCCGTCTCCCAATAGAGCTGGCGCAGCAATTGCGCTTTCCAGGCGTCGAGCACGCCGGGTCCGACCGCGTTGATGTCGCACACGGTCAACACGAACAGCATCTTCAACCGCTCGATGGTCTGCACCACGGAGGCGAATTTCTCGATCGTGCGCGCGTCAGTGAGGTCGCGGCTCTGCGCGACGCTGGACATCAGCAGATGCTGTTCGACCAGCCACGCGACGGTCTGAGTCTCTCCCGGCGTGAAGCCGAGCCGCGGACATAGCGTCAGCGCCGTCTTCATGCCGGCGATGGAGTGATCCTCCTTGCGGCCCTTGGCGATATCGTGCAGCAGCAGACCGAGATAGAGCACCTTGCGGTTGACGATGGTCGGCAGAATCTCAGCGACGAGCTTTTGGTGGTCCGGCAGGCGTCCGGCCTCGAGATCGCAAAGGCCGCCGACCGCGCGCAGCAGATGCTCATCGACCGTGTAGTGATGATACATATTGAACTGCATCATCGCGACGATGCGTCCGAAATCGGGGATGAAGCGCCCGAGCACGCCGGTCTCGTTCATGCGCCGCAGCACGATCTCGGTGATGTTGCGCGACAGCAGCAGTTCGAGAAACAGCCGGTTGGCCTCGGGGCTCGCGCGTAAATCGGCGTCGATGCGGCGCAGATTGCGCGTCACCGCGCGCAAGGCGTCGGGATGCAGCGGCAGGCTAAAACGATCCGCCGTCCAGAACAGGCGGATGATGTTCACGGGATCGCGCGCGAAGGCCGCGTCGTCGCTCACGCTGACGCGGTCGTGGTCGATGGTGAAACCCTCCGGGAGCCCCGCCTTGGAGCGGCGCCGCAGCCGCCCGAAAAAACGGTCGAGCATCGCGGGCGGCTTGGCCTGGCGCTCCTCCAGCGCCGCGCAAACAATGGCGGTCAGATCGCCCACGTCCTTGGCGACGAGAAAGTAATGTTTCATGAAACGTTCGACGCGCGAGAGGCCGCCGCGGTCGTGATAGCCGAGCCGCGCCGCCAGCACCGGCTGGATGTCGAAGGAGAGCCGCTCCTCGGCGCGTCCGGTCGCGAAATGCAAATGACAGCGCGCCCGCCACAAAAATTCCTCGCAGCGCTCGAACAGGCTGAATTCCGCCGAGGTGAACAGCCCCGCCGCGACCAACTCCCGCGCCTCGCGGACGTGATAGACATATTTGCCGATCCAGAACAGCGTGTTGAGGTCGCGCAGGCCCCCTTTGCCTTCCTTCACATTGGGTTCGACGAGATAACGCGAGGCGCCAGCCCGCTGCACGCGCGCATTGCGTTCGTCGAGCTTGGCGGTGACGAATTCGCGCGCGTCGGCGCGCACGATTTCGCGGTCGAAGCTCTCGACCAGATCGTCGAACAACTCGCGATCGCCGAGAATGAACCGCGCCTCCAGCAGAGTCGTGCGGATGGTCATGTCGGCCTTGGCCTGGCGCAGGCATTCGGCGACGGAGCGGGTGGAGTGCCCGACCTTCTGCCGCAAATCCCACATCATGTAGAGCATCGCCTCGACGACGCTCTCGCCCCAGGGGGTCTGCTTATAGGGCAGCAGAAACAGGAGATCGATATCGGAGCCAGGCGCCAGCGCGCCGCGTCCATAGCCGCCGACCGCGACGAGCGTCAGGCGCTCGCCGAACGTCGGCTTGTCCGTGACGTGAACATGGCTGACCACATAATGGTAGAGCGCGTGGATGATCTCGTCTTCAAGCTCCGACAGAAAGCACGCGCAGGCAAAACCGCGCCCGCCCGCTTCGAGCCTCGCCCTGGCGACGGCGTGGCCTTGGTCGAGCGCGGCGCGCAGCATTTCCACGACGCCCGCGCGGCAGGACTCCGGCGTCGCGGCGCCGTCGCAGGCCTCGCCGATGCGCTCCAGCATTTCCGCGCGCAAAGCAACGAGGTCGGGGCCGGACGCGTCGAGCGCCCGGAAGGCGCGGGACGGCGAGACGTTTAACTCGGCCATGTCGCTCAACTCCCGTGGCGCAAGAGTTTAATCCGCTCCTCCACCTTGTCCATGATCCTCGGCGCCAAATCCGGCCCGCCAATGTTTTTTAGCGCGCGCAGACCCGTTGGCGAGGTGACGTTGATCTCCGTCAGCCAGCCGTCGATCACGTCGAGGCCGACGAACAGCAGGCCGCGTTGCTTGAGATGCGGCCCGAGGCGCTCGCAAATTTCCCGCTCGCGGTCGGAGAGTTCGGTGGCCGCCGCGGCGCCGCCACGCACCATATTGGAGCGAATATCGTCCGCCGCCGGCACGCGGTTGACCGCGCCGAGCGGCTCCCCGTCGACGAGCAGGATGCGCTTGTCGCCGAGCGACACCGCCGGCAGGAAGCGTTGCACCACCCAAGGTTCGCGGAAGATCGTCGAAAACAGATCGAACAGCGAGCCGAAATTCGGATCGCGCCGCGCGACTTTAAACACGCTGGCGCCGCCATGGCCGAACAGCGGCTTCATCACGACTTCGCCCTGCTCGGCGCGAAACCGCTCGATCGCCGCGCGGTCGCGCGTGATCAGCGTTGGCGGCATCAAATCCGCGAACTCCATCACGAACAGTTTTTCCGGAGCATTGCGCACGCTGGCGGGATCGTTGACGACGAGCACGCGCGCGGCGATGCGCTCGAGAATGTGCGTCGAGGAAATATAGGCGAGGTCGAAGGGCGGGTCTTGCCGCAACAACACCACGTCGACCTTCGAAAGATCTAGCTGACGCGTCTCGCCGAGTTCGTAATAATGGCCGGGCTCGTCGCGGACGGCGATCTCTTGCGCGCGCGCGGTGACGCCGCCGGCCTCCAGCGACATGTGATCGGGCGTATAGAACCACAGCCGATGTCCGCGCCGCGCCGCCTCTAGCATTATAGCGAAGGTCGAGTCGCCCGCGAAGTTGATCTTCTCCAAAGGGTCCATCTGGACGGCGACTTCGAGCATGGGCGTCTCCCTGTTCGGCGCCGCTGGCGCCGCTCGCAAACGAAAAGTTGGAGCAGGTTCCCAGTCCAAAGTCTATCGACTTTTTCCGAGCCCCTGCTAGGTACTTTCCGAGTCTGGCGTATAATTCGCCACGCGCAATAAGTATAGGCGCGCTTCGCGATCTCGCGTTTGTCGCGCTGATCGCGGGTTGGACGAATCTCGAAGGAGGTAAAAATGGTGAATAAAATTCTCATGGCTATGTTTGTGACCGCCGCCGTCGCTTGCGCCCCTCTCGCCGCCACGGCGCAAACCGCTGCTCCGCCGACCGCGGCCGCGCCGGAAGAAGCAGCGCCGGCGAAGGAACATCATCACCACCATCATCATCATCACCATCACCACCATCATCACCATCATCACCACGACAACGGCAACACCTGATCCCAGTGACGCGGCCGACGGCGGGCGCTCGCTTCGCCGTCGGTCATTACGTCGTATTTTTTTTTGAGTTTCGCGGCGGCGATCAAGTCGGCGCAAGTTCAGCCGGCTTTTGGAGCCATGTTCGCGCTACGCGCCGCGCGACCGTGGTTGGCGCGAAACATGTCGGGCGTCCGGGTGGTCGGAGAGGAAGCTTCGCAACACCGGCAGCGCGTCCGCCGCTTGTCGACGCGACCCGAGATCGAGGAAGCAGCGCAGGTCGGCGACGATCATGTCGCGCACCGTCTCCGCCACTCTTTCCAGATTGAATTTATAGCTGGCGAGGAGCCCGCGATTATCGGCGGATTAAGCCGCGCCCATCAGTATCTCGTCTGGCGAGAGCCTGGCAAAGGTGGCGCATTCTTCCTTACTGATCATCGCGATCACCAATAATGCGGCGGCGAAAAAGATCGCGGCTCGGCGCGCCCAGTGGTGCATTGACCGCGGGCCACATCGGCGAGGTCGCGAGATAGACATCGACGCCGCCAAGGCGTTGCTCCGGACATGCGCCACGGGACACGCGGGCATTGAGACTCGGACAGCGTGGAACAATCAATCGAGTACTTCTACTCAACCTCTCCGCGACCCCGCCACGCGTCGGCTCTCCCGCTCGCGAAAAAGGAGAAATCCTCACGCCAGCAGCGGCGCGACCAGCCTTTCCAAATTCCGTTCGTAAGCCGCCGCCGAGAAATGCGCGTCGTAATAGGCCCTGGCGGCGCTGGCGCGGCGTCGCGTCTCGTTCCACGCCGGCGCCCGAGCCACCTCGCCGAGCGCGCGTGCAAAATCCTCCGGCGCGTCGGCGACGACGACGCCCTCCAGCGTCAGCGCGCCGTCCCCCATCCCGCGCAACGCGAGGCGCGTCGCGATCAGCGGCAGGCCGCTGGCCATCGCCTCCACGGTCTTGATCGACAGGCCGTGGCCGTCGATCGTCGGAAGCAGGGCCAGCCGCGCGCTGGCGTAGATCGCGCCGGGGTTTTCGACACGGCCGAGAAACCAATCCTTGTAGTGCTCGAACAGCGCGCCATCGCGCGAACGCACGCCGGCGTCGACATTGCCGGCGATCTTGACCCGGACGCCTTCGGCCCTCGGCGCGATCTCGCGCAAGAACCAGATCACGCTGTCGACATTGGCGGAATTATTGCTCGACACGATCACAATGTCCTCGCCGCCCGGTCCGGTCGGCGCTGGCGGCACGGCGGGATAGAGCAGCGCATGGGTCTTTTCGGGCAGGCTCGCGCGAAACTCGGCCTCCTCGCGCGCGTTGAGGTGGATCAAGAGATCGGCCTCGCGCATAAACGCGAGTTCCCGCGCCAGCATCGCCTCATAACTCACGCGCGGCCTCAGCGAGCGCGTATGCTCGTTCATCAGCGCGAACTGGCGGGCCTGGAGATCGTGACTGTCGAGCAGGATTCTCGCACCGCCCCGCGTAAGCCGCTTCGCCACCGGCATCAGGAAGAAATGATTGCAGTGGACGAGATCGAAGGCGATATCCTCCAACCCCTTGGATAGCAGCGCGCGCTCGGCGAGGCCGGAACGGATCACCGCCTGATCGCCATGCAGATAGGGCCACAGCACGTGCATTAGAAAGCGCGGCGACAACACGGCGTGAAACGGCGCGCCGCCGAAGAAACGGGGTCCGTCATCGAGTTCCGGCGTCGCGGCGGTGAATTCCCGCCATATCCAGCGCCTCTCCGGTCTGAAACCCGGATCGCCGCTGACGGCGACCGGAAAAACCTCCGCCCCCAGCGCGCGATAGGCGGCGATCTGGCCGAGCACGACGCGGTAAGTGCCGCAGCTATGCCAGGCGGGATGGACCAGCGCGACGCGCCGTCCTTTGAGCGGGGAGGGGGTGGGTAGCGCGGCCATTGGCGACGGTTATAGCGCGGGGAGCCCCGGGGAGCGCAATAGGCGAGCGTTCAAGCGCCTTGCTCCACGCCCTCCGGCGGCCCCGACGGCAATCGCGCCGGCGCATCCTTCGCTCGCTTTCCCGCCGCGCCAAAACGGTCCCAGGCCATTTCGTGGCCGAGATAAACAAAGGGGCCGACCACGAAGCCGAAAGCCGTCAACATGACCGCCCGCGGCAGGTCGCGGACGACGGCGTAATTGGTGGCGAAGTCCGTCGTCGTGGCGAAGGTGCGGAAGGTGATCGTCTTGGCCAAGGCGCGATTGACCGAATATCCGCCGAGACCAACCAATGGCGCTTTCGCGTTCGGCGGCTCGGCGTCGGCCGCGCGCTTGGCCTTGGCGCCGGAATATTCCCAGGCGGCCTCGTGGACGAAATAAAACACCGGGGCGACCGCCAAAGTAATGGCCGATAGGCCCGCCGCCGCCGCGACTTCGCCGATGACCACATAGTTCCAGCTAAAGTCCAGGGCCGTCACGATGATCCGATAGGTGATTGTCTTAGCCAGGGCCTGTTTGATCGGGAAGCTGAACGGCGCGGGCGTCGCGGGTTTGACGGCGGTCACGGGGCGGCGCTTGGCGGGTTTAAGCAGCGGCGCGAGGTTCCGGCGCAGCCAGGGCAAGCCTCCGGGCGTGAGCACCGCGGCGGCGCCGATCGCGACGCCGGGGATCAGCGCGACCTCGAGCAGAGCGGCGCCGGCCACGACCGCGCCGACCGTCGCGGCTCCGGCGACGAAATCCCGCGAGGGCCACGCAAGGCGGGCGGAAGACGCTTCGGCTTGCCGCGAGACGATGGCTTTTGCTCTGGACACGGCCCTATCCCATTCCTCTGGCGCTTCTGGCGTAAGCTGGTGTACACCCAAAAGGCCGAAACGCCCAGACTCAGCCGGCGCCCTTCAGCAGCCTTGCCGCCGCCGCGCGGGCCTCGTCGGTGATGGTCGCGCCGGCGAGCATTCGCGCGATTTCCTCCTGGCGTTCTTCGTGGACAAGCGGCGTGACGCTGGTCGCGACGCGCTTCTCCCTGGCGTTCTCGTTTTTCGCGGACGCCTTCTCGCTTATCGCACCCTTGGCGATCCGCAGATGCGCGGTCGCCCGCGCCGCCACCTGCGGCGCATGGGTCACCGCGAGCACTTGCACCCGCGCGGCGAGGCGGGCGAGGCGTTGGCCGATCGCATCGGCGACCGCGCCGCCGACGCCCGTGTCGATCTCGTCGAACACCAGCGTCGGAGCCGAGCCGCGATCCGCCAGCACGACCTTCAGCGCCAGCAGAAATCGCGCCAGCTCGCCGCCCGAGGCGACCTTGGTCAGGGGTCCCGGGCGCGATCCCGGGTTGGTCTGGACCCAGAACTCCACCCGGTCGATCCCTTCCGGCCCGCCCGATTCCGGATCGCTGGCGATGGTGGTATGGAAATGCGCGCCCTCCAGTTTTAGGGGCTTTAGCTCCGCGTCGACCAAGGCGTCGAGCTTCTTGGCGGCCATGCGCCTCGCGTGCGAAAGCTCCAGCGCCGCCACATTATAGGCGCGAACAGCGTCTTCCGCCTCTCGCGCGAGGGCCGCGACGCGCGCCTCGCCGGCCTCGATCAGCGCGATGCCCTCGGCGATACGGCGCGCGAGGTCGGGCAAGGCGTCGACGCTGATGCGGTGCTTTCGCGCGAGGCCGCGCAACGCGAACAGCCGCTCCTCGATGTTCTCCAGTTCCCTCGGATCGAAATTGGCCGCGTCCAGCGCCTCTTCGAGCGATTGCTGGGCGAGCCCGAGCGCGTCCAGCGCGCTGGAGAGCGCGCGCAATGGCGGGTCGAGAAGTTCGGCGGCCTGCGTCGCGCGCCGCTCCAGCCGGCGCGCCGCCTGCGCCAGCGACCAGACGATGGAATGGTCGCCCTCGAAAGCGCCGAGCGCGTCGCGCAAATCGACCGCGACCTTCTCCGCCCGCTGCATCGCCAGCCTGCGCTCTGCCAGACGCTCCTCCTCGCCCGGTTCCGGCGCGAGTTCCGTCAGCTCGGCGTGGGCGTGGCGCAAATAGTCGGCGTCGGCTCTGGCCTTGGCGAGGCGCTCCTCCTCCTCCTTGAGCGCCCGCCGCGCCGCCTGCATCGCGCCATGCAGCGCGCGCAGCGCCTCCACCTGGCGCGTCAGCCCGCCATGCGCATCGACCAATTGCCGATGCGCGGCCGGGTCGACCATCGCGCGCTCATCGTGCTGGCAGTGGATCTCGACCAGTTCCTGGCCTATGGCGCGTAGCGCCTGGGCGCTGACCGGCGTGTCGTTGACATAGGCGCGGGTGCGCCCGTCCGCTGTCTGCGCGCGGCGCAGGATCAATTCGCCGTTCGCGGCGATCCCGAGTTCGCGCGCCTTGAGGTTGGCGGGATGATCGTCGCGCGTCTCGAATGAGGCGCGCACCTCGCCCTGCGCCTGTCCCGCGCGCACCAGCGCGGCGTCGCCCCGGCCGCCCAGCGCCAGCACGAATGCGTCGAGCAAGATCGACTTTCCAGCGCCAGTCTCGCCGGTGAGCGTCGTCAGGCCGCCCGAGAAATCGAGGTCGAGCGCGTCGATCAACACGATGTCGCGGATGGAAAGGCGGACGAGCATGGCGCGCCGGGGCTCAAGCGGAATCGGGAGCCGTGTTTATCCGACTTTCCGGCGCGGGTGGAAACCCCTTTCGCCGCGGGTCGTCTCCTTTGGCTCGCGCGCCCCCTAAGCCGCCGCGGGTTGCCGCTCGTTCTCTTCCTCGAGGGCATATTCGCGGCAATGCTCAAGATAGGCGGACTCGTGAATGGCCAGCAGCTCCACGATGCTCGTCCATAGCCACGTAGGCGCGTCGAGCTGTTTGGAGCGATCGCGATTGAGTTGCGCCTGCCAGCCCTTGCGCGTTTCGGCGTCCATCTGGCGGCTATGCGCCTTGCCGACGACGGCCGCCAAATATTCCGCGATTCGCATGGCCTCGTCGCGTGAAAGCTGCGTAATCTTCAACTTTAAATCCTGTGGCAGCAACTCCCGAACGAAGACCGATTTCCCCATCATCTTCGTCGCCAGCATGCGCTTTCCTATGTGTGGCGAGAGATGGCGCCCGCCCTCGACCACGCGCTGGGCTTGTTCGGAGGGCATCTGAACGCTGGCGGCCCGAGGCGCGGCGGCGTCGATCGCCTCTTTGATATCCATCAAACAATAGGCTCGCTTTTCCTTGTACTTGGCGTCGAGTCCCAAAAGCACGGCGAAGCGAAGGCGGCCAAGCGAACTGCACCCTTTCACCCAATACGCCGCATCCATCATTTCAACCGACGAGTCGTCGTCGCGAGATCGGAGCATCGTCGCGATTCGGCGCAGCTGTTCCTGGTCAAACAGACTGGATATTTCTTGCTTTTCCTGAGCGGAAACCGGCCAGAAACGCTTACCCAGCGGGATGGTGGGCTTGGCGTCTTCGATCCGTTCATTGGCGAGGGTTTTCCAGCTCGCTGTTACGGACTGGCCTATCGCGGAGCGAATTGATTTCGGTTGTTCGACGTCGATCTCCTCGTGAAAGTCGGGCTCAAAGGCCTTTGCGTATCCTTCCATCATTCGCTCAAGCATTTTCGCGGTGGTGACGCCGGGCAAATCCGATCCGCGGGCCGCGGAAGCGAGAGAGAGTCCAAGTCTCACGAGGTCGTGCGCGGGATTGCCGATCACGGTTTGGTCAAGGTCGCGAATTTGAATTTCGATCTGGCCCGCCGCGTTGGCCACCGGGCCCAAGTTTCCCATGTGACAGTCGCCACAAATCCATACGGGCGGTCCATCGGGCAAGGCTCCAGCGCGCAAATGGTCGAGCCATTCGTAAAACTTGACGGTCGACCCACGCACATAGCGGTGCGGGGACCCCGCCATTTTCAAATTGCGGATTTTAGCGAGAACCGGCGATCTCTGATCCGGGGAAGGATAAGGCGTATCACTTTTCACCTGCGCGCCTCATCGGCATCTTCGCGGCCTGAATTTTCGTTCTTCAAAGGTCATCACCCGACCGCGGCCTCGTCCATGACATCTAGGACAAGTTAAGTCAGAGGCAATGGCTGTCGAGGACGCCGGCGATTTGCGCGCCCTTCGGACAGCGATTGACGCCGCGGAGTCGCCGCCTTATCGTATTCCGCTATCGGTATCCAACTATGCTCTCGGCCAATGCAGGACAAGTATCTCTATGCTGGCCTGATCCGGCTCCGCCTTCTCCACCATGCCGCGAAGGAGCCGATCTACGGCCTCGCCATGATCGAGGAATTGGAGCGGCATGGTTACAAGATCAGCGCCGGCACGCTCTACCCCATCCTGCATGGCCTCGAAGGCAAGGGATATCTGACCTCGACCGAAGAGAGGAGCGGCAGCGCCGCGCGCCGCGTCTATCGCGTCACGCCCGCGGGAGCCAAGGCGCTTGCCGCGGCCAAACTCAAGGTGCGGGAATTGTTCGGCGAGTTGTTCGAGGACGACCCAGCCGCCTGAAAGCCCTCATCACAAAAGGAGACGCAAATGATCGAATTTGACAATGCGCGCCGCCGTCTGGTCGTCGCCACTGGCGCGGGGCTCGCGCTGGCGGGAGCCAGCAATCAAATCGTTCGGGCCGCCGAAAAGCATGACGAGGACGAAAAGGAAGTCGGCGCGGTCGAAGACTTGATGCGCGAGCACGGCGTCATTCGCCGCGCTATTCTCGTCTATCGCGACATGGCCGCGAAGTTGCGGGCGAAGCCGGCGAGCCTCGATCCCGAGTTGCTCCATCGCACGGCGACGATGTTTCGCGCCTTCGGCGAAGACTATCACGAGAAGAAACTCGAAGAGACGCACATTTTCCCGACGATCAAGAAGGCCCGGGGGCCGGCGGCGGCTTATGTCGATGTGCTCATAGCCCAACATCAACGGGGTCGTGAGCTCACGGATTACATCCTCGCCGTCGTCGCCAAGGGGGCGATAGCGACCGGCGACGCCGAGACGCTGACGCGTGTCTTGGATAGCGTCGAACTGATGTATGAGCACCATGCCGCGCGCGAGGATACAATTGTCTTCCCGGCATGGAAGAATGCGCTCTCGGCCCAGCAACTCGACGAAATGGGCGAGACGTTCGAGGAAATCGAACATCGGCAATTCGGCAAGGACGGGTTTGAAGACGCCGTGGCGCAAATCGCGCAAATCGAAGGCGCGCTCGGCATGGCCGACATCGCGCAATTCACCGCGCCGCCGCCGCCGAAAGTCTGAGGCTCCAATGAGCGGGGATAGGGTCGCCACGCCCGCGACGGAGCGTCGCTCCTTTTTCGAAGTGCTTTGGGCATTCCTTCGACTCGGAGTGACGAGCTTTGGCGGCCCAATCGCGCATCTTGGCTATTTCCGCGCCGAATTCGTCGAGCGCCGCAAGTGGCTTGACGAAGCGGCCTACACCGACATCATTGCGCTCTGCCAATTCCTGCCCGGGCCGGCGAGCAGCCAGGTCGGCATTATTCTCGGCATGTCGCGCGCCGGTCTGCCCGGCGGATTTGCTGCGTGGCTCGGTTTCACCATGCCTTCGGCGCTCGCGCTCGTCGCCTTCGCCTATGGCGTCGACAGCCTCGGCGACATATCGCATGTCGCGTGGCTGCACGGCCTCAAGATCGTCGCCGTCGCCGTCGTCGCGCAGGCGGTTTGGGGCATGGCGCGAAGTCTCTGCCCGGATCGGGAGCGCGCGACGCTCGCGGTCGCGGCGACATTGCTCACCTTGGCCATTCCTTCGGCAAGCGGCCAGATTGGAGCCATTCTGGCGGGCGGCGTCATCGGCTGGCGTTTTCTCCCCGGCATGAATAATGCGGAAGCCGCGCCGCTCGCGATTCCCGTCGGTCGCGCGACGGCGATTGCTTCGCTCACCCTGTTTGCAGCATTACTGTTCGGGTTGCCGTTGCTCGCGACGGCGACCTGCGATCACACCATTGAAGTTATCAGCAGCTTTTATCGCTCCGGCTCGCTCGTCTTCGGCGGCGGGCATGTGGTGCTGCCGTTGCTGCAACAAGCCGTCGTGCCGCGCGGCTGGATCGGCAACGATGAATTTCTTGCCGGATATGGCGCGGCGCAAGCCGTTCCCGGCCCGCTCTTCACTTTCGCCGCCTATCTGGGAACGGCGATGAAGACCGCGCCGAATGGTTGGGCTGGCGGCCTGATCTGCCTCGCGGCGATCTACCTGCCGTCCTTCCTCCTGCTCATCGGCGTGCTGCCGTTTTGGGACGCGCTACGCCATCGCGCAGGGGTGCAATCAGCGCTCAAAGGCGTCAATGCGACGGTCGTCGGCATTCTGCTCGGGGCGCTTTACACGCCGGTCTGGACGAGCGCGATTTTCAGCTCGGCGGATTTCGGGCTAGGCGTTCTCGCCTTCATGCTTCTGGCGTTCTGGCGAACGCCGCCCTGGTTGGTGGTGATCCTCGGCGTGCTCGGCGCCATGGCGGTCGCCGCGGTCGCATGAAGTAGTCCGCTTCAGCGAAGCAGACGCTCCAGCGCGCGGCCGGCCTTCGAGCGCATCTCCTTGGTGTCCAATGTTCCGTCGTTGTTGGTGTCCGCCTTCTTGAACAGCTTTTCCACCAGCGCGAGATACTCATCCTTGCTCAAGGCGCCGTCATGATCCGCGTCGGCGGCGGAAAATTCCTTTCGATCGATGCGAGACCCGGCTTCCTTGCGATCCAACGTGCCGTCGTGGTCCTTGTCCAGCTGGTCATATTCGGCCGAAGCGGCGTTCTTCACTTCTTCGAGGTCCAAGGTCCGGTCACTGTCGCGGTCCAGCGTTTCAATCGGCGACGACGCGGCAAGGGCCTTAGGACCCGTGACGACTGGCGCCGCCAAAAGGCCGAGCCCGGCGAGGAGCGAGGAAATGAGCAGTGTGCGAGTTTTCATGGCGCGAATTCCTTCGGATGGGTGACGGGAGAGTTTCGCGGCCGTCAGTTATGTCAGAAGGTTACCTTCGCTCCGCCGTAAAAGCCAGTCGGCGGGCCGAGCGAGGTTTGGCGCGGATTGGTCATGTCGAGGAAAGGGATCGCGGTCGTGTTGTAGAAAGTGGCGAAGTTGCGCGTGCGCGTGTCGCCCACGTTGTCGATCAGGCCGTAGATCTGGAAATTCTTGGTCACCTGATAGGAGGTGCGCAGATTGACGGTCGCATATGGCGAGAGCGTTCCGTAGGCGTTGATCTCGTCGCCGCGAACCCACGCGCCGGCGGTGTAGACGAGATCGGCGCCGATCTTCCATTCGGGCGTGATGGAATAGTCAAAGCCGGCCTTCAGGCGGTGTTTGGCGATCGAACTCATATGCGAGCCGGGCTCGACCAGAATCGACGACGAACCGAGCGCTATGGCCTCGGGATTATTCGGCGATCCCAGCAGAATTTGCGAGCGGAAGGTCGCGTCGGTCAGCGTGTAATTGATGTAGGTCGTGAGCTTCTCGTCCTTGTAGCGTATCGCGGTCTCTATCCCCTGGCGCTGCGTCGTGCCGGCGTTGGTGAAATAGCCAAGGCCTGTGACCACGCTCGGCACGCTCAGAATGTCGTTGAAATTCGTCGTGCGATAGACGCCGGCGTTCCATTCGAAGCGCCCCGGCAACAGTTGCGGCAGGCGCATCTGGCCGCGAAGGCCCGTCTCGATCGAATGCGTGACCACTTGCTTTAGCGGCGGATCGGAGACGAGAAAATTGTCGATGAGGCAGGGCTGATTCGGGTTGGCGCAGCCAAGCTCCAACGGCGTCGGCGCGCGATTGGCCTCGGAGTAATTGGCGTAGCCGGTGACTTCCGGCGTCAGCTTGTAACTGGTGCCGATCGTCGGGTTGAAATGAGTGTAAACGGAGGAGCCGTTGAGCGAGGTTCCCACGAGATCGTAAAGGGTGATCGCCGCGTAATTGAAGCGCCCGCCGGCGGTGACGGTGAGCTTGTCGGTCACGTCCAACGCATCGAGGCCGTAGACGCCGAGATAGCTGTTGGCGGCGTTGAGATGGACGGTCTGCACGTCGGCGGTCGGGTCGATGTTCAGCATGCCGAGGCCGGTGATTGAGAGATCGCCGGGGTTCAGAACGCCGACTTCCTCGTCGGCCGAGAAATTGGTCCAGCCGTGTTCGTAGTTCACGCCGAAAGTGAACTTGTTGGGCATTGAGTAGATCTTGTCGGTGTTCTCGATCTGAACCGTGCCGCCCACCGTGCGCGAGCGTGTCCACGTGCGGTCGATGACGCCGAGATTGGCCGCGCCCTGGAAAATATCGGGCAGATAGGTCGAATTGCCGTTGCCATCGCACAGCGTCGGCTGGCCGCAGGAGTTCAGATCGGTCGTATTGCCGTCGACATGCGCCTGATCAAAGGCGCGGTAATGCACGTCGGTCAGGATTTTCCAGTTTGGCGCCGGCGTGAACGTCGCGTTCAAATCATATTGCGACAGCGTGTTCTTGTTCGTCTGCGGCGTAGTGTAAATGGCGCTCGTGTCGTTGTTGACGAGATCGACCGGGGCCGGGCCGCTGACCCCGAATCGGTTCTGCGCGAGGCCGAGCGTGAAATGCACTTCCGCCGAATCGCCGCGATAGCCGATGTCGCCATAGAGGCGACGCACCTGCGACCCCGAATATTTGCGATAGCCGCTGTCGCCGGCGGCCTCCACCGCGAGATAGCTGGCGAAATCGCCCTGCAGGACGCCATATTGCATCGTGGTCTGGCGGCGGTTGCGGCTGCCGAGGCGGCCGTCGAGATCGAAGCCCTGATAGGTGAAGCCGTTCTTCATATCGAGCACGACCGCGCCGCCAAGCGCGTTGAGTCCGAACAGCGGATTGCCGGTGACGATGGCGCTGCGGTCGATGGCGACGGTGGGGATCAAGTCCCAGTTGACCGTATCCCCATAGGCCTCGTTGATGCGCACGCCGTTCTGATAGACGGCGAGTCCCTCGGGCGTTCCCGAAACCGGCGAGGCGACGAACCCGCGAAAATCGACCTGTGGACTGAAGGGATTGCCCAGCACGTCATCGGTTGAAACGCCGGGCGTCGAGCGGTCCAGCGCGCCGCTAATGTCGAACTGGCGCGTATCGGCGATCTCCCGCGCCGTCGTGACAATCACGCTCGACGGCGCCGTGCTGAGCGTGGGCGGCGGGGCGGGGGCCGGCGTCGCGGCGCCGCCGGCCGCGGCGGGCGCTGGGCTGGGCGCGGCTGGCGCCGCCGGCGCGGATCGCGAGCGCAACGGCGCGCCGACCTCGATGTCCGGCAGCGCCTCCTGCGCCAAGGCCGCAGGCGCGAGCCCCGAGCAGAGCGCGGTCAGTGCGAGGAGGCGTTTGCGCATCATGTCTTGTCCTTGGCGCGGGCGCGGGAGTCGTCGCCGGCTCGCTTGGAATCAGTTTATGGTCTCCGCCTTCTTTCCACCAAATTTCGCCCGAGCGCATTTCCAAAAAATCCCGAAGCGGGCGGGGGCCTCGCTAAATTTCGGCTTTCTTTATCTCCAGCGGCAGCCGCGCCTCCAGCACGGCGCCGCTTGGCCCGTCCTCGCGCAGCGTCAGCCGTCCGCCCAGCGCGCCGACGCGTTCGCTCATGCCGCGCAGGCCGAGCCCCTCGCGCCAGCCGGCCTTTAGCCCCTTGCCGTCGTCCGCGACGCGGATGCGAAGCTGGTCCGGCGTCTCGACCGCGACGGCTATCGTCACATGATCGGCGCCGGAGTGGCGCAGCGCGTTGGTCAGCCCCTCCTGCGCGATTCGATAGGCGGCGAGCGCGGTCTCTTCGTCCAAAGGGGGTGCGGCGACATCGAGCGTCACCTCGACCCGGGGGTGGCTCTCGCGCCAACCCGCCGCCAGCACGGCAAGCCCGCCGGCGAGTCCGAGTTCCTCGAGCGCGGCGGGGCGCAAGCGCGCCAAAACACGGCGGTTGACCTGTTGCAGCGCGGCGATCTGCGCGTCGATCCTGGCGCAGTCTGGCTCGAACGCATTGCTCGCGGCCTTGCGCCGTAAGGCGCCGACGCCGGCGCGGATCGCGAACAGAAAAGGGCCGATTTCGTCGTGCAGATCGCGCGCGATGTCGCGGCGCTCGTCCTCCTGAACATGGATCATGCGTCGCAGCAGCCGGTGGTGCTCCTCGTCGAGCCGTGCGAGGCTCGCCGCCAGCGCGTTGATCCCGTCGGCGATGGCGACAAGTTCCGGCGAGCCGCCGCGCGCAACGCGCAAGGAACGCTCGCCCTGCTCCAGCCGGGCGAGGCCCTCGGCCAGCGCCGAGACGGGCGCCAGCGTGCGCGTCACCGCGACGAAGATCAGTCCGAACGCCGCCAGCGCGACAAGCCCGCCGCCAACCGCCAGAGCGACGATCTCCTCCCAGATTTCGGCGATTTCGTCGGCGGGATTGGTCGCGATCAGCAGCGCGCCATGTAGCGGTTCCGTCATCTCTATCCTGGCGACGCTGGCGCGCGGCGTCGCCAGCGCGGCGAACCAGCTTGGCGCGCGGCTGGCGCCCGCGGGCGGCGGTTCGACGCCCGCGACGTAAATCCGCAGATGGCGGAACGTGCGCCCTTGCGCCAGCAGCCGGTCCAACTCCGCCGAGGGGTCGGCCGAGCCCCGCGCTTGCGCGAGAGCCGTTTCGACGAAATCGCGCGCGAGCCGTGTCGCGGCCTCCGCCTCGGCGCGGATGCGCGCGCCCGCGTGCAACGTCAACAGCGCGACGCCGAGCGAAAACCCGAGCGCCAACACGGCGCCCAGCAACAGTGACAGGCGCCAACGAAGCGGCAGGCTCGAGAGCATTTGGGCGTCCTTCGCGGCGCGGTTTTGGGTTGCGCGCCGCGCGGTGTCAACGTGGGCGTCGGTCGTCATCCCGTCAGCACCGCTCTCGCGCCGTCGATCACATATTGCACGGCGAGCGCCGACAGCAGCACGCCGAGCAGCTTGGCCAGCACCAGCGCGCCGGAGGCGCCGAGCGTTTTCTCGATCCGCGTCGCCGCGAGACAGACGCCAAAACAGATCAGCGCCACCAGCCCGATCGCGGCGATCAGCAGCGCGAGCGAGAATAAATCGCCCTGCGCGCGCCCCGCCAGCAGCAGGGTCGCGGCGATGGCGCCCGGCCCCGCCATTAGCGGAATGGCAAGCGGAAAGGCGGCGGGGTCGTGGATATTTTCATCCAGCGCCTGCTTGGCGGCTCTCGCGTCGCGCGCGATGCGCAGCCCCAGCACCATTTCCGAGGCGATCGAAAACAGCAAGAGGCCGCCGGCGATGCGAAACGCCGCCATTGAAATGCCGAGCGCGGCCAGCAGCCACTCGCCGATCAGCGCCGCGCCGACGAGGATCAGAAAAGCGAAGAGGGACGCCCGCGCCGCTATTCCCGCGCGCGCGCCCCGCGCCATGGCGCGGGGCGCGGCGAGGAAAATCGGCGCGAGGCCGAAGGGCTCGACGACGACGATCAGCGTGACGAAGGCCGCGGTGAAATGGTCGAACGAGGCCAAGCAAGGCTTCCTAAAAAGAGACGCGGCGGCGCTCCCGCGCCTCTCTCGATTGGCTTCGGCCTGTCCGCGCCTCGACCCCGCGCAAGAGACGAAAACCCGCGCGCTCAGTCCGGGTTGTAGATATTGCCGTCCGGGCCCTTCCAGCCCTTGCCGGCCTCGTAGAAGCGATATTCCTCGTCGAAGACCACCGTCTGGCCCGGCTCGACATATTGCTTGCCCTTTGGGTCGGAGCCGAGCGGCGAGGTCACGTAATGCTTGCTGGCCGAGCAGCCTTCCGGGAAGTTATCGCCCTCGGGCTTGCATTCGAGATTGGCGCCCTCGGGAAATTTCACCGTCGCGTCGAAGAAATATTCGAAGCCCTTTTCGCCGGTGGCGTGCATTTCCAGCTTTTCGGTCATGCGCGTCTTGAACCCGACGACCTGGGCCGGCTTGTCGAAGCGTTTCTTGACCATGTTCTCGAACACGGTCTTGGCCTGCGCCTCGGTCACGTCGCAGCCGCCGAACAGACAAAAAGCCGCCGCGCGCTGAACGCCGACGGGCGCGAGCGCCAGAGCCGCGGCCAAAGTCAACGTGTTGAACATCGAACCTCGCATGTCGTTTCCCTGTCGTTTTTGATTTTGAGTGAAGGCGTCGATCTTAAGTGAAGGCTTGGATTTTAAGTGAAGGCTTGGATTCGACCGTTGCCGCGATTTCGCGTCGTCGGAATGACGGGCGGTTTGGGCTTCCCCGCCGGCGCGGAGCGCCGATGTCTCGATATTAGCTGATCCTCGCCGGGAAGGGAAAGCGCCGGGGGAGGGGTGGGGGCGGCGTGAAATTTGGGCGGCGCGCGATTTTGAGAGATTCAGGATCGCCAAGGTTTGTATCGGAAGTTCTTACTTTCCATCGCGTCTGGCGGGCGCGCCAAAGGCGTCCGGGCAGGATTGCCAATTTCCCGATGCGGCCTACCACAGACCCGGCGGGCGCAAAGTCACCCGGCGACCCGCACCCGCCGTCCGCCCCATACGAACTTCCTTTACAAACATAGGGGGCGCTGGTCAGGCCGCGCCCGCACGCGATGCAGGCCCGCGCCGCGCGGAGCGACGGCTGGCGCGGCGAGACCGACACGGCGGAAAAAATCGAGCGGCGCGTCGCGCACGACTTGTTTTATATTGAAAACTGGTCGATGATGCTTGAACTGGGCGTTGACGCCACTGTCGCTGCTCACCACCAAAAACGCCTACTAAGCTCGCGCGCATTTTCGCGCATGAACTCGCGTCCCCGGCGCATGAACGCGTATAGCAGCGCATCGGTCGGAGTTTTGGCGTGGCCGATATTTTCGTCAGCTATACCTCGTCGGATCGCGACATGGGCGGGGCGCTCTCGCTTATTGAGACCGCCCTCGCCGCCCATAAAAAATTCTTGGCCCCGACCACCCCGACCACCCCTGGACCAAAACTCCGCCCGCGTGACGGCGGACGCGCTGGAGGCGATCGGCGGGCGAAGTTTGGGCTTTGAGGGGCGGGGCGAATCCTTCTCACACTTGTGGGAGAAGGTGGCCTCGTGAAGCGAGGTCGGATGAGGGTTCGTGGGAAGTTCCGACCCAGTCGCGAGCCCGTTCATCCGTCGCGCCTTCGGCGCGACACCTTCTCGCGTTCCACGGGAAAAGGACGGCCGCCGATTGGTTCGGCGTATAAATGAAGGGCGAAAAAACCCCCTCCCATTCACCCTTTCCACCGAAAGCGGGTGCGCGATGGTTTCTCGGTTGCTAAAGAGAGCGCGCAAACGCAAGGGGATTCTCGTGACGCGGACGGACCGCCCAACAGAACAAGAACGGCTCGAGACGGTGCTGGCGCATTTCGTCGACGCGGGGTTCGCCCGGCGCGAGCCCGCGCTGTTGCAGCCGGCGGGTGTGTTTCTCGACCGGCTCGGCGAGGATTTTCGCGGGCGGCTTTATCTCGTCAACGACGGCGGCGACGCGGAGCTTTGCCTGCGGCCGGAATACACCATCCCCGTCTCGCTCGATTATCTGGCGTCGCCCGAGGCCGGGAAACCCGCCGCGTTGGCCTATGGCGGCGCGATTTTTCGCGTCGGCGACGGGCAACTCGCGCAGGCGGGGCTCGAGAGCTTCGGCCGCGAGGACCGCGAGGCCGCCGACGCGGAGATTCTAGGCGTCGCGCTTGACGCCGCCAGGGCTTCCGGCGCCGCGCGGCTGAAAGTGCGGCTCGGCGACGCCGGGCTGGTGAAAACTTTTCTGGAGCGTCTCGGCCTGCCGCCGGCCTGGCGCCGGCGATTCGAAATCGGATTCGCGCGGGGGACGCCGCTCGCCAAAGTTTTCGCGTCGCGCCCGCGGGGGAACGGCGAGACGGGAGCCGGAATGCTGGCGGCGCTGTCCAATGTCGACGCCGCCGGCGCGAAGAAGCTGGTCGAGGACATGCTGTCCATCGCCGGCATCTCGACGGTCGGCGGCCGCAGCGCTGGCGAAATCGCCGAGCGCTTTCTGGAGCAGGCCTCGCTCGCCGACGGCGCCGGCGTCGGCCTGGAGAAGCGCGCGTTGATCGAGGCGTTCTTCGACATAGAGGCCGCGCCCGACGCCGCCTCCGCCGCGCTGCGCAAGCTCGCGAAATACGCTGGCGCGGACCTCGCCTTCGCGCTCGATTCGTTCGACACGCGGTCGAGCTTCATCGCCGCGCGCGGCCTCAACCTCGAGGACATGGTGTTTTCGACGCGATTTCCGCATTCCATCGACTATTACTCCGGCTTCATGTTCGAGGCGCGCGTCGCCGGCGCGCCGGACAATGCCCCCGCGCTTGGCGGCGGGCGCTACGACAGTCTGCTGAAAACGCTGGGCGCATCGGCGGATATTCCCGCCGTCGGCGCCGCCATTTCGATCGATCGCCTTACGGGAGAGGCCGCATGAGCGATGTCGAGACATTGCGCCCGCGCAGGGCGGAGAGCGCCGACCGCCTGATCGTCGCCGTGCCATCCAAGGGCCGGCTGCAGGAGAACGCCTTCGCCTTTTTCGCGCGGGCCGGACTCGAATTGCAGCAGGGACGTGGCGCGCGCGACTATCGCGGCACGATCAGCGGGCTCGATCATGTCGAGGCGGCGTTTCTGTCGGCGTCGGAAATCACCGCGCGGCTGGCGCGTGGCGAGGCGCATTTCGGCGTCACCGGCGAGGATTTGGTGCGCGAGGAGATCGTCGACCCGGAGCGGCGCGTGGAGCTGCTGGCGCCGCTCGGCTTTGGCGCCGCCAATGTCGTCGTCGCGGTTCCGGCGGCCTGGATCGACGTCCGTTGCATGGCCGATCTCGCCGATGTCTGCGGCGGTTTTCGCGCGCGGCACGGGCGGGGAATGCGCGTCGCGACGAAGTATGTGAACACCACGCGTCGCTATTTTAAAGAGCATGGAATCGCCGATTATCGCATTGTGGAAAGCTCCGGCGCCACCGAGGGCGCGCCGGCGGCGGGCTCGGCCGATCTCATCGTCGACATCACCACGACTGGCGCGACGCTGAAGGCCAATGCGCTGAAAACCCTCGACGACGGCGTGATCCTGCGCTCGCAGGCCAATCTCGTGGCGTCGCTCGCGGCGCCCTGGAGCGAGGCGGCGCGCGAGGCCGCGCGAATCATTCTGTCGCGCATCGCCGCCGAGGAGGAGGCCCGGACGACGCGCGAATTGCGCGTCAAGCTGGGCGACGTCAGCGACAAGCTGTTGCGTAAGGCCGAGACGAAATTCGGCGCGATCCTGCGCGAGCGCGGCGCGGGCAGTCTGCTGGTGTTCGACGCGCCGGCGAATAGGGTCGCGCCTTTCGCGGACTGGCTGATCGCGCATGGCGCGCGGGCGGTGACCAGCGGACGACTCGATTATGTTTTCCGGGCGGACAATGAGCTATGGACACGTCTCTCGGCTCGGCTCGGCGGCGTGTGACGGGAAACGCGACGCTAGGTCAGCGTCGCTTCTTTCTCGCCGAATCGCCGCGGCGTTGGACCGCTGAGAGCGACTATCCCGCGAACGCCGATTGATCTTGAAAATAAATATTCACCGTCAATCCTTCCCTGAGTCCGAAGACGCCTTGCGTATTTGCTGTCATTCAAACCATTGGCTTTTCTAGGGAAGCTGTCTTATGGGATCTATTTAATACATGTCCTAGCAATACACTTTGTCTCTGCGGTTCTTGACAGATTCTCCTGGACTTTACCTTGGTCTTTAAGATTTCTCATCGCTTTGATCGTTTCCGTGGCTGCGTCCTACATCTTGCAGTTAACAATCGAGCGCCCAATGGTCGCCTTCGGGCGATCCCTCGCGAAACGGCTAGCCCTCGTGAAGCCAGCGAAAATTGATCACGCCGGCGCCGCGCCGACGCCGGTCGGCGCGCATTCAATTCGGATGGAATCATTCGAGCGATAAGAAGTCGGGCAGCAACGATCGGATTGGATCGCGTCGGACCCGAGCATGAGCGCGTACGAGCGCCGAGCGCGCAAAAAAACGGCGCGCGGCCCGAAGGCCGCGCGCCGTTATGGTCTTGCTTCCGATCAGAAGCCGGCGCGGATGATGAGCTTGGAGCCTTCGCAAGGCGCCTCGCCGATCAAGCCGTGGCTCTGCTGTCCACCGGCCGCCGGCGTGTGGCCGGTCCAAACGCAGCCCTTCTTGCCGTCGGAGCGGTCCGACATCGTGACGGTGTAGACGCCATCCTTGACGGTGCCTTCGACCTTGTAGGTGACCGGGCTGCCATTGGTGCCTTCTAGTTCGGCCTTGCCGGAGATTTTGCCCGCTTCGACGTTCACGGTCCACTTGCCCTGAGCGTTCTTGATGCCGACGCTGTTTTCTTCGGTGATGTTCCAATTTTGAGTTTCAGCCATCGCCGAAGCGCCGAGCGAGAGTAGAGCGGCGACCGTCGCGAGAGTAAGCTTATGCATGGTTTCCTCCGATAGTTGTTTTCCCGAGCAATTTTGCGCGGGATATTTACGCACCCACCTATAGACTCAGTCTAAATCCATCCGAATGGACGCGAGGGTCCGATCAAATGAACCGTTAGCAAGATAACGTAACGGATTTACGGCGGCGGCCGCATTGCTACGCCGCCTGTTCGCAAATACATTTATTAACCGCCTCGGCTATGAGGGCGGCCACCGTTTTTTGCAAAATCACGGCTCTCCGCGGCGTTTTGCAACACGCCCCGAGCCGCCGTGACCACGGCTTCCCCCGCACCGCGCAAATATTGACGCGCGCCCGCTCTGGCGGGTGGTGGCGAGGAAGTCGATATTCCAAGAGATATGGTCGGTCCCCCCGAGCAGCAACCCCGCGCCGACCACCAGCGCGTAAGCCGTAAGAAAAGTCTGCAAAATCCCGGTTCGTCTCGACGCGTTCGCCGCGAAGGCCATCTCGATGCGAATACAGGAGTCATTGGCCTTCGCGACGGTTAAGGACGCGTCGCCCGTCAGGCCGCAGCCATCCCCGCCACGGCTCATGGGAGCTTCTCTACCAGAGCGGCGCGCGTCTCGTCAAATTGGGCGCCGAGCCGGTCGATCGAAAATCGCGCTGGCGCGGGCGCGGCGACTGGGTTCGCGCTTGCGGCGGCGGTTGGAAGCGGTAATTGTAAGCGGCGCTCGGCGCCGCGCCGGCGCCGATAATGGACCGTTTCATGACAGGATCTCTCGCCGGCAAGACTCTGTTCATCACCGGCGCCAGCCGGGGCATCGGGCTCGCCATCGGCCTTCGAGCCGCGCGGGACGGCGCCAATGTCGCGATCGCCGCGAAAAGCGTGGAGCCGCAAGCGAAGGTCCCCGGCACCATTTTCACGGCGGCGAAGGAGGTCGAGGCGGCGGGCGGAAGCGCCCTACCGATCGCTTGCGACATTCGCTTCGAGGAACAGGTCGCGCTCGCGGTGGAGGCGACGGTCAGGCAATTTGGCGGGATCGACATTCTTGTCAACAACGCCAGCGCGATCGACCTGCGCGGGATTGAGTCGCTGGAGATGAAGCGCTATGATCTTATGCAGCAGATCAATGGCCGCGGCGCCTATCTGTGCGCGAAGCTGGCGCTGCCGCATCTCAAGAAAGCCGCCAATCCGCATATTCTCACGCTGTCGCCGCCGCTCGACATGAACCCCAAATGGTTCTCGCCCAATCTCGCCTACACCATCGCCAAATATGGGATGAGCCTGGTGACGCTGGGTCTTTCGCGCGATCTGGCCGGAGCCGGCGTCGCGGTCAATTCGCTCTGGCCGGAGACGGCCATCGCCACGGCGGCGGTCGGCAATCTACTCGGCGGCGAGGCGGCGCTGCGCCACGCGCGCAGGCCCGAGATCGTCGCCGACGCCGCCCACGCGATTCTTGCGCGCGCGGCGCGGACCTGCACCGGCAATTTCTTCATCGACGCGGCCGTGCTGCGCGAGGAGGGCGTCAAGGATTTCAAGTCCTTTGCCGTCGATCCCAGCGTCGACGCCTTGCTCGACTTTTTTCTCGACGCGCCACTCAGCGAAGGCGTGAGCAAGACGGGGTTTCATCCCGCCGGGTGACGCCTCACGCCAGCGACGCGGCGCCGAGATACAGCGTATAAATTCCCACCAACGCGACCAGCGCGCCCGAGACATAAGGCGCGCGCGCCGCGAAGGCGTCGAACCCCTTCCAGCGCGCCTGGACATGGCGGAGGCTCAGCGCGGCGGCGACGCCGACGAGGACCATGGTGATGGCGAGGCCGAGGCTGAAGCACAGCACCAGCAGCGCGCCGAGGCCGATCTTCCCGACCTGGAGACACAGCAGCAGCACGGTGATCGACGCGGGGCAGGGGATCAACCCGCCGGTGAGGCCGAACAGGATGATCTGGCCCGTGGTGGCGCGGCCACTAGCGAAGCGCCGGTTGATATCGATGGCGTGCCCGCGCTCGTGCTCGCTGGCGAAGACTTGCGGATCGACCAGCAGCAATTCCTGCTTGAACTCCGCGTCCTTATTTACACCGCGATGCGCGTGCGGATGGGGATGCTCGTGATAGTGATGGCCGAAGTTGCGGTGATGATGACTTTGATGCGGGTGGGGGTGATCATGGTCGTGGCCGTGATCGCCGTGCGCATGGACGAGGCCTGCCGCCGCGTGATGTTCGCGCCAATTGCGCCAGATCATCCACAGCGCGACGCCGAGAATGAGCGCTCCTGACGCGACTTGCAGATAGGGCTCGCTGGCCTCCGCGTTCCAGCGTGATCCGAAATAGAGCCCGGTGAGCGCGACCAGCCAGACGACCGCCGTATGCGAAACCGTCGCCGCGACCCCGAGCGTCACGGCCTGCGCCACCGTTCCGCGAATGGCGACGATAAAGGCCGCCATCATGGTCTTGGAGTGGCCGGGCTCCAGCCCGTGCAGGGCGCCGAGCAGAACGGCGGTCGGAACGAACAGATAGGCGTTGGCGGCGCCCGCGTTAAAAATCTCGGTCAGATTGGACATTACGAGCCTGCGCTTCTTGCTGGAGCGTTTTCGGGCGAGGCAGTCGCCGGTCCGCGCCCCAAGAAGACGCGTCGACGCAAAGCCCTTGGTCTTGCTATCATCCGTCGGCCGCCGGGATCGGCGGCGGCGTTCCGGCGCTTCCGCCCCCGCGCCGCGTGGCGGCCGCGCTTTCGCGCTCCCGACTGGGAACGCGGGCGCATCCCGCCCCGAATACTCCCTTGGGCCAGGGCAGGCAAGCCGTAGGCATGCGCGCGGAAGGGCCTTCGTGGAGGGGCGCCCTTGGCGAAAAGTCGCGGGCGCGCTAAGTTCCCCGACCAGCAAGGATTGGGAACCATGAGTCCGCGTCGGGCGCTAGCCGGATTTGTTCTATTCGGCCTCGCCCTACCAGCGTGCGGAGCCGACGCCGCGCCGAAACGGCGGGCGCCGCGGCCGGAGACGCCGACCGTCGTCACCTTGGAGAACAAGAGGCGCGTCGCTTTGCAAAGCTTCGAGATCGTGATGGCGGGTAAAGCCTACTCGGGCGACGCCTCCTTGGCGGAAATAATCGTTGGCAAGCTCGACAGGCCGCTTCCCGGCGGCGAGACCGTGAGCCTGCCGCTCGACAAGCCGAAGGGGTGCCTGTTCGAGGCGCGTTGGAAATTCGAGGACGCCGACGATGGCGGCGCGGTGGATTTATGCAACGAAGCACATATTGTGTTGGTGGATTGACGGCGTGACGACGACCTATTTCGCAAGACGATCGCGCGAACGCGCGACGTAAAAACACAAAAAAACGATCGGGAAACGCAGCATGTCGAATGGCACGAGCAAGGCGAAAGGCGCAAGTGGGCGCGCCGCGAAGCAAAGCGTCAAGGGCGCCGTCAAACAGGGTCCAGTCAAACAGGGCGCCGTCGTCCGGCCCCAAAAACAAAGCGCGAAGGGCGCCGCGAAGGCGTCCCCCATCGGCGCGAGGACCTTGATCGGAGTTGGCGTGGCCTGCGTGCTGCTGTTCGCGGCCTTCGTCGTCTTCACCAACCAGCAGGCGAAGCCGCCCGCGATCGGCGGCCCGTTCCAACTAACGACGCAATTGGAGAAGCCGTTCACCGACAAGGATATGTTGGGGCGCCCCTATCTCGTGTTCTTCGGCTACACCAATTGTCCAGACATTTGCCATACGACGCTGTTCGAACTGTCGGAGATCATGCGCGCGCTCGGACCCGACGCCAATGTCGGCGGATTGTTCGTGACCGTCGATCCCGAGCGCGACACGCCACAAATAATGAAGGACTATCTGTCGAGTTTCGATCCGCGCATCATCGGCCTCACCGGCGCCCACGACGCGCTCGATCCCATGCTCAAGGAGTTTCGCATCTTCGCCAAGCGCGCGCCCGGCGAAGACGCCAATTACGGCGTGGATCATACGACGGTCGTCTATCTGATGGATAAGAACGGCCACTTCGTGAACGCCTTCAACGTCGCGCGCAAACCCGCCGACGCGGCGCGCGAGCTGCAGCGCTATATGTGACGAACGTCGCCACGCCGATTTTTTTTCGGCGCGGCTGATAAGTATGTCGCGATAGAGCCATGTTTTGCGTTAGCATGGCGCCATGCTTCGCCTCTTGCGTAAAGAGACCGCGCCCGACGCCGGCTCTTCCCAGCTCATTTTAACTCACGCCGGCGAGTCAATCGTCGTCGCGTTGAGACGCCTGCCGAGCGCCCGACGCTTCACCTTGCGCGTGCGTTTCGCGGCGCGCGACGCGGTGCTCACGATGCCGCGGGGCGCGTCGCTGCGCGAGGCGCGGATCTTCGCCGAACGCCACTCCGCCTGGATCGCCGGACGACTCGGCCGGCTGCCGGCGGTGATTCCTTTCGAGGACGGCGCCGTAGCGCCGTTGCGCGGCGTCGATCATCTGCTCGTGCATCTGCCGGGCGCGCGCGGCGTCGTCTGGAGCGCGCCGCTCGATCAATCCGGGCTCGACGACGGCCCGGCCCACGCGCTCTATGTCGCGGGCGCCGCAGAGCACATGCAGCGCCGCGTGTGCGATTTTTTAAAGCGCGAGGCGCGGCGCGATCTCGAAGCGGCCGTGGCGAGCCATACGCGATTGCTCGGCCTGCCGGCGCGCGGCGTCGGCTTGCGCGATCCGGTCAGCCGCTGGGGTTCGTGCTCGGCCTCGGGCTCCCTGAATTTTTCCTGGCGGCTCGTCATGGCGCCGCCCTTCGTGCTGAACTATCTCGCCGCGCATGAGGTGGCGCATCTCGTTCATCTCGATCATTCGCCGCGCTTCTGGGCGCTCGCGCGCAAACTATGCGGCGATGTCGACCGCGCCGAAAGCTGGCTCACAACGCAGGGGTCGCAGCTGCATAAATATGGAGCTCGGCCGTAACCGGTGTTGCGTCCGCGAAGACCATGGCGCGAAAAAATGCTTGGCGCCAATTTCGCCGGCGCCGCGTTCGTCGCAAAACTGTAATGAGGCGCGCATATTGGGCGGCGTGGCCATCTTTTGAACAAAATAGTTTCCGGACGTATCGCGCCGCACCAAAGTGAGCTAGGCTGTGAGAATGTCGACCTTGGTCGTCGTCACGAACCAATGCGAGCACACAATGGCCCAAGTGATCTTCTATGAAAATCCTGCTTGCGCCGAACATGCGCGTCAGAAGGCTTTGCTGCGCGCCGCCGGTCATGTGATCGACGTACGCGATCTGCTCGCCGAGCCTTGGAGCGTATCGAGCCTGCGCCCATTCTTCGCGGAAAAGAAAATCAACGACTGGTTCGACCCGAGCGCGCCGCGCATCGTCGCAGGCGAAATCGATCCCGAGACCATCACGCCGCAAGGCGCTCTGGTCGCGATGATTTTGGACCCCAGTCTCATTCGCGGGCCCTTGATGCGGATCGGCGAAAATTGCGAGGCGGGTTTCGATCCCGAACGCGTGCATGGTTGGATCGGCCTCGCGGCGGCGCCGGCGCCGCGGCCAGTTGCGCCGCCCGCGGTCGCCGCCGCGCCCTTGGGCGCCGACCCGCGCGTCGAGGTCGCCAAATAGGCGAGGCGAGTCGATTCATGGCGCTTGTGGTGTTTTACGAGAAGCCCGGCTGCGGCGGCAACGCCAAGCAGAAGGCGCTGCTGCGCGCGTCCGGGCATGAGATCGAGGCCAAAAGCCTGTTGTCGGAGCCTTGGACGAGCGCGAGCCTGCGCCCCTATTTTGGCGACAGACCGGTGCGCGACTGGTTCAATCTCGCGTCGCCGCGGGTAAAATCCGGCGAAATCGCCATCGACCGGATGGGGGAGCAAGACGCTCTCGCCTTGATGCTCGAAGATCCGCTGCTGATCCGGCGTCCGCTTATGCTCGTCTCGGGGCGGCGCGAATGCGGCTTCGACGCGGAACTTGTCGACGCCTGGATTGGGCTCAAGCCGGACTCGGAAAAAGTCTCGGATGTTTGTATTAAGGAGCAAAAGCGGGACGAGGACGTTGGTCGGTAGCGTGTAATGGTCTCGCGCGCCAAACGCCTGGAGAGCCATATGCCGTTACGCGTCCATGCCGAGCCCGCCGTGAATGGGCGGTTTTTCGAGGCGCTGATCGAGCGCGCGGCGCTTTTGCCGCCCGTCAAGATGGGCATCGTCCATCCATGCGACGGCTTCGCGGTGGAAGCCGCGCTGGCAGCCCGCGACAGGGGGCTGATTATCCCCATTCTCATTGGCCCGCATGCAAAAATCGAGGCGGCGGCGCGGGACGCGGGGCTCTCGCTGGCCGGTGTCGAGATCGTCGACGCGCCGCACAGCCACGCAGCCGCCGAAAAAGGCGTCGCCTTGGCGAGACATTGCAAGCTCGACGCGCTGAAGAAAGGCTCGCTGCACACCGACGAACTGATGGCGGCGGTGGTGAATAAGGACCACGGACTGCGGACCGACCGGCGCATGAGCCACGTCTTCGTGCTCGACGTGAAGGGCCATGACAAGCCGCTGCTGGTCACCGACGCCGCCATCAACATCGCGCCGACGCTGGACGACAAACGAGACATCGTGCGCAACGCCATCGATCTGGCGCATGCGCTGGGCATCGCGCGGCCGAAGGTGGCGATTCTTTCCGCCGTCGAGAATGTCGAAGCGAAGATTCCCTCAACCATCGACGCGGCGGCGCTGTGCAAAATGGCGGATCGCGGCCAGATTACAGGCGCCGTTCTCGATGGCCCCTTGGCCTTCGACAACGCCATTTCGCCGCAAGCCGCCGCCGCCAAGGGCATTGTTTCCCCGGTCGCCGGCGACGCCGATATTCTGGTGGCGCCAAACCTCGACGCCGGCAATATTCTGGCCAAGCAATTGGTGTTTCTGGCGGGGGCGGAGACCGCTGGCCTCGCGCTCGGGGCGCGCGTGCCGATCGTGCTGACCAGCCGCGCGGACGACGTGAGGGCGCGGGTCGCCTCGACCGCGCTGGCGCAGATTTTCGCGCATTGGCGCGGCGTGCCTGGCGACCCCCCCGTCGAGAGTGGGTTTTTCAAGAAGCTGACGGAGTTTTTTGAGGAGAATAAGGCGTAGTCTTATGGTTTCGAGCGATCTCTTGATCGCGCGATGAGTCCATCGGAGCCCGTCGCGAGCGTCAAAACGTAGCGCACGGAAAGCGCTTCCGCTCGCCCAACTCGACATCGCCCCGCGCGCATGGCAGAACCCGCCAAAGATTTCGCGCGCCAGGCTGAAGCTCCATGACCGACCTAGAAAAACTCGAATCCGAAACACTCAACCAGATCGCCGCCGCCGACAGCGAGGCGGCGCTGGAGGCCGTGCGCGTCGGCGCGCTCGGCAAGAAGGGAGCGATCTCCGCGCTGTTGGCGACTTTGGGGCGCATGTCGCCCGACGAGCGCAAGACGCAAGGCGCGAGGATCAACGCGCTGAAGGACGTGGTGACCGAGCGGCTCGCCGGCCGCCGTGCCGCGCTGGAGCAGGCGGCGCTGGAGGCGCGGCTGAAGTCGGAGGCGCTCGACGTGACACTGCCGGCTCCGCCAAGCGCGCTGGAGCGCGGACGGCTGCATCCGCTCTCGCAGGTGATGGACGAACTCGCGGCGATCTTCGCCGACATGGGTTTTTCGGTCGCCGAGGGGCCGGACATCGAGTCCGACGACTACAACTTCACCAAGCTGAATTTCCCGGAAGGCCATCCGGCGCGGGAGATGCACGACACGTTTTTCTTCTCGCCCGGCGCTGACGGCAAGCGCAAACTGCTGCGCACGCACACCAGCCCCGTGCAGGTGCGCACGATGCTGACGCAAAAGCCGCCGATCCGGGTGATTTGCCCCGGCCGCACTTATCGCTGTGACAGCGACCAGACGCATACGCCGATGTTCCATCAGGTCGAGGGCCTCGTCATCGACGAGACCACCCATATCGGCCATTTGAAATGGGTGCTGGAGGAGTTTCTGAAGGCGTTCTTCGAGGTGAAGTCGGTGAACCTGCGCTTTCGCCCGTCGTTCTTTCCCTTCACCGAGCCGTCGATGGAGGTCGATGTCCAATGCAAGCGCCAAGGCGGCGAAATCCGTTTCGGCGAGGGCGAGGACTTCATGGAGATTCTCGGCTGCGGCATGGTGCACGCCAATGTGCTGCGCAACTGCGGCCTCGATCCCGACACATACCAGGGCTTCGCCTTCGGCGTCGGCATCGACCGCCTCGCCATGCTGAAATACGGCATGCCGGATTTGCGCGATCTGTTCGAGGGCGATCTGCGCTGGCTGCGGCACTATGGATTTAGGGCGCTGGACTTCCCCACGCTGGCGGGGGGATTGAGCGGGTGAGGCGATGCCGACCGTATTGAGATGGCAGGGCTACCACTTTTTCTTTTATTCCGCGGACGGCTGGGAGCCGCCGCATGTCCATGTGACGATAGACGGCAAGGAAGCCAAGATCTGGCTAAATGACCTCAATCTCGCGATCAATATGGGGTATTCGGCCAGAGAGTTGAGCATTATCATCAAGAAGACGCGCGACGAACGAGAGGTCTTCCTGGAGGCGTGGCATGACTATTTTGCAAATTGAGATCGAGGACAGCCGCCCGGTGGAAGCCCATTGCGACGACAGTTTCCTGAACGTCGCGCTCGCCGATGGCCGCGTGCTGCGCGCGCCTCTGTGGTGGTATCCGCGCTTGGCAAAGGCTTCCGATGCGGCGCGCGGCGTCGTCGAACTCTCGCCGCTGGGCGTGCATTGGCCGCAAATCGACGAGGACATTAGCGTCGCCAGCATGTTGCGCGGGCAGAAGGCGCCAGGGGCGGCCGCGGACAAGATCGGATGCGTCTCGGGTTGAGCGGGCTGCGCTTCGGATTTTTGGTTGATGGCGCCTTGAAGCGTCGCTTATTCGCACGGGAAAAAGCAAAGCCCCAATGAAACTCACCCTGTCCTGGCTCAAGACCCATCTCGACACTTCGGCTTCTCTCACCGAGATCGTCGACACACTCACGCGCATCGGCCTCGAGGTCGAGGATGTGCACGATCCCGCCGCGGTGCTTGAGGACTTTGTCGTCGCGCAAGTGATCGAGGCGGCCCCGCATCCCAACGCCGATCGCTTGCAGGTGTGCTCGGTCGATACGGGTGCCGGCGCGCCCTTGCAGGTCGTCTGCGGCGCGCCCAATGCGCGCAAGGGTCTCAAGACCGTGTTCGCGGCGCCGGGAACTTATATCCCGGCCAAGAAATTCACGCTCGGCAAGGGCGTCATTCGCGGCGTCGAATCGCTGGGCATGCTGTGCTCGGCGAGCGAACTGGAGCTGCCCGGCGATTCGGAGGGCATCATGGAACTGCCCGATGACGCGCCGGTCGGCGCTGTTTATGCGCAATGGGCGCGGCTGGGCGATCCCGTCATCGACATTAATCTGACGCCGAACCGCCCCGACGCCGCCGGCGTCGCCGGCGCCGCGCGCGACCTCGCCGCGGCCGGGCTCGGCGTGTTGACGACGCCGGCGATTTCGCCGGTTCCCGGCGGCTTCCCGTGCCCAGTGGGGGTGAAGCTCGATTTCGCGCCTGAAGACGCGCATCTCGCGCCGCTGTTCGCGCTACGGCTCGTGCGCGGCGTCAAGAACGGCCCGAGCCCCGCCTGGATGCAGGAGCGTCTGCGTTCGGTGGGTCTGCGGCCGATCAACGCGCTGGTCGACATCACCAATTTTCTGACGCTCGACCGTGCGCGGCCGCTGCATGTGTTCGACGCTGGCAAGGTCAACGGCGATCTGATCGTGCGCCGAGCACGCGCCGGCGAGGAGCTGCTGGCGCTCGACGGCAAGACTTATAGTCTGGATGAGGACGTCGTCGTGATCGCCGACGATTCGGGCGTCGAATCGCTCGCTGGCGTCATGGGCGGCGAGGCCTCCGGATGCGATGATTCGACAACCGACGTCCTGATCGAATCGGCGCTGTGGGATCCAGACAACATCGCGCGGACCGGCCGCAATCTCGGCATTGTTTCCGACGCGCGCTACCGTTTCGAGCGCGGGGTCGATCCGGCCTTCGCGCTGCCGGGTCTGGAGCTGGCCACAAAGCTCATACAGGAGCTTTGCGGCGGCGAGGCGTCGACGATTACTGTCGCGGGCTCGGAGCCGACCGCGACGCGCGTCGTCGATTTTCCGTTCAGTGAAACGAAGCGCCTCACCGGTCTCGACATAGCGCCTGACGAAGCGACCGCGATACTGACGCGGCTCGGCTTTTCGGTCGCGGCCTCGGCGAAGGGGCGCGCGAAAATAACCGCGCCGACATGGCGGCCGGACATCGAGGGCAAGGCCGATATTGTCGAGGAAATCCTGCGCATCCACGGCGTCGACAATATCGTCTCGACGCCGCTCGCGCGCGCCGAGGGCGTCGCGAGCCCGGTGCTGACGGCAAGCCAAAAGCGCGCGCGCGCGGCGCGGCGGGCGCTGGCGGCGCAGGGGCTGGTCGAGGCCGTCACCTGGTCGTTCGTCTCGAACAAACAGGCGCGCGGCTTTGGCGGCGGCGATCCTTCGCTGGCGCTCGCCAACCCGATCGCCGCCGAACTCTCTGATATGCGGCCAAGCCTGTTGCCGGGGCTGATCGCCGCGATTGGCCGCAACGCGGCGCGCGGCTTTGGCGACTGCGCTCTGTTCGAGGTCGGGCAGATCTTCGCCAGCGACGATGAAATGGGCCAGAGAACCGCCGCCGCCGGCGTGCGGCGCGGCCTCGCCACGACGCAAGCCGCGGGGCGCGGCTGGGCGGCGCCCGCGAAGAAGGCCGGCGTCTTCGACGCCAAGGCCGACGCCTTGGCCCTGTTGCAGGCGCTGGGCGTCGCGACCTCCGGCTTGCAGATCGTGGCGAAGGGGCCGGACTGGCTGCATCCCGGGCGTTCGGGAACGTTGCAATTTGGCCCCAAGGCGGTGGTAGGCTGCTTCGGCGAATTGCATCCGCGACTGCTTAACGAACTCGACGTGGAGGGGCCGCTGGGGGCGTTCGAGATTTATCTCGACGCTCTGCCCGCGCAAAAGGCCAAGCCCACCAAGACCAAGCCGCGGCTGGAGCTGTCCGACTTGCAGCCGTTGTCGCGCGATTTCGCCTTTGTGGTCGATCGCGCGGCGCCGGCCGGCGATTTGCTGAAGGCGGTGCTCGGCGCCGACAAGGCGCTGATTGTGAGCGCCGATATTTTCGATGTCTATGAGGGCGTCGGCGTGCCGGAGGGCAAAAAATCCATCGGCGTCGCGGTGACGTTGCAACCAAAGGACAAAACCCTGACCGACGCTGAGATCGAGGCGCTGGCGCAAAAGATCGTCGCCGAGGCGGAGAAGAAAACCGGAGCCATGCTGCGCGGATGAAGTTTTTGCGCGAGTTTGTTGTTCTTGGGATGCTGGCGGCGGCAAGCGCGCAGGCCGCGCCAAAAAACATCGACGATTGCGAGAAGATCAAGGAGCCCATGGCCTATAACGAATGTTTGGCGAGCTTTGGTCCGGCGGTGGGACATGTGGGCTCGGGGCAGTCCTACGCCCCGGCCAGCGAAGGCGGCGCGCCGCGCGCCGCGGTTGGGAAGGGTCGAAGGGCGCGCGCCTACCACGCGCCGGCGCGGCGCGGGGCGGGGGGGATGGCGATGCATGGAGCCAGTGGGCGGATGCGCATGGAGTTCACGCCGAGGCAGAGGTGAGGACGCGCCCCAAAACGCGCTCCGCGCGCGAAATTGGCGCCCCTACGCGTTTTTTTGTTAATTTACGCTTGGCAAATGCGCGCGGGGTCGTTAGATAGGCCCCTCCGGGGTCCGCCAGCTATGGCGGCCCCCTTTTTGAGTTTTGAGCTTCCGTTTGATTCTCGCGCCAAAACGCTCGAGGGAAAACGGTGGACAGGCCGGCGAACCTTAAGAGTTGAACCTTATGGGGCGTTCGGTCGAATTCTGTCCGAGACTGCCGGCGCATGCCTTGGGGTTTCCTCAGGGCGGCTTAATCGGTTTGCCAAGCGAAAGCGGTTCGCCGCGCTAGCTTGCAGGCGGCCTGCACAGACGGGGAAAGCCAGAAATTGCCGGACCGACGAGGCTCCAAAAGCCGCGCGCGTCCTTCGAATTTGGTTTGACGCCCCTTCAACCTAGGCGAATTCTTCGCCTTGGGGACAGGATCTACGGCGCCGTTCCTTTCGCCCGTTATGGGAGAGGGTGGACGGCATGTCGCAAACCGGCGGGGCTCCGTGGCCCCGCTTCAGGAGAGAGCACCCGTGGAAAGAGCGGAGAAAGCAACAGCCGTCGCGACGTTGCATGAGGTCTTTAGCAAGGCCTCGGTCGTCGTCGTCGCGCAATACTCCGGCCTGACTGTCGCCCAAATGCAGCGCCTGCGCAAGCAGGCCCGCGAACAGGGCGCCAGCGTGCAGGTCGCCAAGAACCGCCTTGCCAAGATCGCTCTCGATGGCACGAGCGTCGCCTCCATCGGCCCCTTGCTCAAGGGACCGACCCTGATCGCCTATTCGGACGATCCGGTGGCGGCGCCCAAGGTCGCCGCGGCTTTCGCCAAGGACCACGAGAAATTCGTGATTCTCGGCGGCGCCATGGGCGTGACGGCCCTTAATCCCGATGGCGTGAAGTCGCTCGCGACCATGCCTTCGCTCGACGAATTGCGCGCAAAGCTCGTGGGCCTCGTTCAGGCGCCCGCGACCAAGCTCGCGCAGCTCTCGACCGCGCCAGCCGCCAAGCTCGCGCGCGTTTTCGGGGCCTATGCCGAACGAGACGCGGCCTAAATCAAGGCTTGCACCCACCAGACCAAAGAACCAAATTCGAAGGACGTAGCTAAAATGGCCAATCTGGAAAAGATCGTCGACGAACTCTCCTCCCTCACCGTGTTGGAGGCCGCCGAGCTCGCCAAATTGCTCGAAGAGAAGTGGGGCGTTTCCGCCGCCGCCGCGGTGGCCGTCGCCGCCGCTCCGGCCGCCGCCGCCGCTCCGGTCGAGGAGAAGACCGAGTTCAACGTGATCCTCGCCGCCGCCGGCGACAAGAAGATCGAAGTGATTAAGGAAGTGCGCGCCGTGACCGGCCTCGGCCTCAAGGAAGCCAAGGATCTGGTCGAGGGCGCTCCCAAGGCGGTCAAGGAAGGCGTTGGCAAGGAAGAGGCCGAGAAGATCAAGGCCGCTCTCGAGAAGGTCGGCGCCAAGGTCGAACTCAAGTAAGACGACGGGGCCGTCTCGGCGGTCCGTCGATCTATTCGCGGTCCCGGTTCGCGCCGGGGCCGCGCGCGGTTTAGGAAATTTGATATTCGCGACATACATGCGTGACGGGGCTTTAAGAGCTTGGCTCGGGCGTCGTCGGCGCGACGGACGGCGGGACGCGCGAGGCGTTCCTCAAGTCTCGCGGCTAGCGAGGGTCGACCGTTAGGGAGAAGAGGTTCGAGAGGCGACATGGCTCAGACGTCGGCGCGGAAGTTCACCGGTCGCAAGCGGAATCGCAAATTTTTCGGACACATCCGCGAAGCCGCGGTAATGCCCAATCTCATCGAGGTGCAAAAGGCCTCCTACGACCAGTTTCTTCTGGTCGCCGAACCCAAGGGCGGGCGTCCCGACGAGGGATTGCAGTCGGTTTTCAAATCGGTGTTTCCGATTTCCGACTTCTCGCAGGTCTCGCTGCTGGAGTTCGTGCGCTACGAATTCGAGCAGCCGAAGTTCGACGTCGACGAATGCCGCCAGCGCGGCATGACTTACGCCGCGCCGCTGAAGGTGACGCTGCGGCTGATCGTGTTCGACGTGGATCCCGACACGCAGGCCAAGTCCGTCAAGGACATCAAGGAGCAGGACGTCTACATGGGCGACATGCCCTTCATGACGTCGAACGGCACCTTCGTCGTCAACGGCACCGAGCGCGTGATCGTCTCGCAGATGCACCGCTCGCCGGGCGTCTTCTTCGACCATGACAAGGGCAAGAGCCATTCCTCTGGCAAGCTGCTGTTCGCCGCTCGCATCATTCCCTATCGCGGCTCCTGGCTCGACATCGAGTTCGACGCCAAGGACATCGTCTATGCGCGCATCGACCGCCGCCGCAAGATTCCGGTGACGTCGCTGCTGTTCGCGCTCGGTCTCGACGGCGAGGAGATTCTCTCCACGTTCTACAAGACCATCCCGTACACGTTGGACGGCGACAGCTGGCGCATGCCGTTCGACGCCGAGCGCCTCAAGGGCGTCAAGGCGGTCGCCGACATCATCGACGCCGACACCGGCGAGGTCATTCTCGAAGTCGGCAAGAAGCTCGCCGTGCGCGCCGCGCGCCAACTCGCCGAGAAGGGCGTGAAGGCGATCAAGGTGCCCGCCGAGGAGCTTTACGGCCAGTATCTGGCGCAGGATCTGTTCGATCCGTCGACGGGCGAAATCTTCGCCGAGGCGGGCGAGGAGATCACCATCAAGACCCTGCCGCTGCTGATCGAAAAGGGCTTTGACGAGCTCCCTATTCTCGACATCGACCATATCAACATCGGCCCCTATATCCGCAACACGCTCAACGTGGACAAGAACAGCCAGCGCGAGGAAGCGCTGTTCGACATCTATCGCGTGATGCGTCCGGGCGAGCCGCCGACGGTCGAGACGGCCGAGGCGATGTTTCATTCGCTGTTCTTCGACCCCGAGCGCTACGATCTCTCCGCGGTCGGCCGCGTGAAGATGAACATGCGTCTCGATCTCGACGCGCCGGACACGATGCGCGTGCTGCGCCGCGAGGACATTATCGCGGTCGTGCGCGCGCTCGTCGATCTGCGCGACGGACGCGGCGAAATCGACGACATCGATCATCTCGGCAACCGCCGCGTGCGTTCGGTCGGCGAGTTGATGGAGAATCAGTATCGTCTCGGCCTGCTGCGCATGGAGCGCGCCATCAAGGAGCGCATGTCCTCGGTCGACATCGACACGGTGATGCCGCAGGATCTGATCAACGCCAAGCCGGCGGCGGCGGCGGTGCGCGAGTTCTTCGGCTCGTCGCAGCTGTCGCAGTTCATGGATCAGACCAATCCGCTCTCGGAGATCACCCATAAGCGCCGTCTCTCGGCGCTGGGCCCGGGCGGCCTGACGCGCGAACGCGCGGGCTTCGAGGTGCGCGACGTGCACCCGACGCATTATGGCCGCATCTGCCCGATCGAGACGCCGGAAGGTCCGAACATCGGCCTCATCAACTCGCTCGCGACTTTCGCGCGCGTCAACAAATACGGTTTCATCGAGGCGCCGTATCGCCGCGTGCGCGACAGCAAGGTGACCGGCGAGGTCTCCTATCTCTCCGCGATGGAGGAGCAGAAGTTTCATGTCGCTCAGGCCAACGCGCCGGTCGACAAGGACGGCATGCTGACGGAAGACTTGGTGTTGTGCCGTCACGCGGGCGACGTCGTGCTGGTCCCGCGCGAGCGCGTCGATGCGATGGACGTGTCGCCCAAGCAATTGGTGTCGGTCGCGGCGGCGTTGATCCCGTTCCTCGAGAACGACGACGCCAACCGCGCGCTGATGGGCTCGAACATGCAGCGCCAGGCGGTGCCGCTGATCAAGGCCGACGCGCCACTGGTCGGCACGGGCATGGAGGCGATCGTCGCCGCGGATTCCGGCGCGGCCATTTCGGCGCGGCGCACCGGCGTCGTCGATCAGATCGACGCGACCCGCATCGTCATCCGCGCGACGGAAGAGCAAGACCCGGCCAAGCCCGGCGTCGACATCTACCGGCTGATGAAATATCAGCGCTCGAACCAGTCGACTTGCATCAACCAGAAGCCGCTGGTGCGCGTCGGCGATCAGGTGCTCAAGGGCGACATCATCGCCGATGGCCCCTCGACCGATCTTGGCGATCTCGCGCTCGGGCGCAACGTGCTCGTCGCGTTCATGCCGTGGAACGGCTATAACTTCGAGGATTCGATCCTCCTCAATGAGCGCATCGTCAAGGACGACGTGTTCACTTCGATTCACATTGACGAATTCGAGGTGATGGCTCGCGACACCAAGCTCGGGCCGGAGGAAATCACTCGCGACATTCCCAACGTCTCGGAAGAGACGCTGAAGAATCTCGACGAGGCCGGCATCGTCTACATCGGCGCCGAGGTGGCGGCGGGCGACATTCTCGTCGGCAAGATCACGCCGAAGGGCGAAAGCCCGATGACGCCGGAAGAAAAGCTGCTGCGCGCGATCTTCGGCGAAAAGGCCTCGGACGTGCGCGACACGAGTCTGCGCGTGCCGCCGGGCGTGCAGGGCACGATCGTCGAAGTGCGCGTCTTCAACCGCCACGGCGTCGAGAAGGACGAGCGCGCCCAGGCGATCGAGCGCGAGGAGATCGAGCGCCTCGCCAAGGATCGGGACGACGAACTGGCGATCCTCGACCGCAACGTTTACGCGCGCCTCGCGGAGACGCTGATTGGCAGGAAGGCGATCGCCGGGCCCAAATCCTTCAAGAAGGATCAGACACTCACTCAGGCGACTCTCGAGGAATATGCGCGCTCGCAGTGGTGGACATTCGTCGTCGAGGACGATGCTTTGATGGGCGCCATCGAGGCGGTGCGCAAGCAGTATGACGAGGCCAAGAAAGGTCTCGAAACCCGCTTCCTCGACAAGGTGGAAAAGCTGCAGCGTGGCGACGAATTGCCGCCTGGCGTGATGAAGATGGTCAAGGTCTTCGTCGCGGTGAAGCGCAAGATTCAGCCCGGCGACAAAATGGCCGGCCGCCATGGCAACAAGGGCGTCGTCTCGCGCATCGTTCCGCAGGAGGACATGCCGTTCCTTGAGGACGGAACGCCGGTCGACATCGTGCTGAACCCGCTCGGCGTGCCGAGCCGCATGAACGTCGGCCAGATTCTGGAGACGCATCTGGGCTGGGCCTGCGCCGGTCTCGGTAAGCAAATCGGCGCGGCCGTGGACGCCTATCTTCGCACCAAGAACGCGGCGCCGCTGCGCGAAAAGCTGATCGAGGTCTACGACGGCGACAAGGAGTTGGCGACGCTCGATGAGCCGACGCTGCTCGAAGTCGGCAACAATCTGCGGCGCGGACTGCCGATCGCGACGCCGGTGTTCGACGGCGCGCGCGAAAAGGATATCGTCGAGATGCTCGGCCGCGCGGGCCTTTCGTCGTCCGGCCAGGTGACGCTCTTCGACGGGCGCACCGGCGAGGCTTTCGACCGCAAGGTGACCGTGGGCTACATCTATATGTTGAAGCTGCACCATCTCGTCGACGACAAAATCCACGCGCGCTCGATCGGTCCCTATTCGCTGGTCACGCAGCAACCGCTCGGCGGCAAGGCGCAGTTCGGCGGACAGCGTTTCGGCGAAATGGAGGTCTGGGCGCTGGAGGCGTATGGCGCGGCTTACACGTTGCAGGAAATGCTGACCGTGAAATCGGACGACGTGGCGGGCCGCACCAAGGTCTATGAGTCGATCGTGCGCGGCGATGACAACATCGAGTCCGGCATTCCCGAAAGCTTCAACGTGCTGATCAAGGAAATGCGTTCGCTGGCGCTCAACGTCGAACTGACCATGGCGACGCCCGAGGGCGAGGAAGTTCCGGTCGCCGTCGAAGGCGCCGAATAATTCTTTAGCGCCGCTCGAATGTTTCGAGCGGCGCGCGCTTGCTTGCGCGGCCCGCGTTTTCGCTGGGGCAGACAGAAATTCGACCGGGCGTGGAAGGCCGTGAGCCGTTCCCGCTCCGTGTCCAGAGGAGAAGACCATGAATCAACAAGAGGTCATGAATCTCTTCAATCCGGTCGTGGCCCCGCAGGCCTTCGACCAGATCCAGATTTCGATCGCCAGCCCGGAGAAGATTCTCTCCTGGTCGTTTGGCGAGATCAAGAAGCCGGAGACGATCAACTACCGCACGTTCAAGCCCGAGCGCGATGGTTTGTTCTGCGCCCGCATCTTTGGTCCGATCAAGGATTACGAATGCTTGTGCGGCAAGTACAAGCGCATGAAATACAAGGGCGTCATCTGCGAGAAGTGCGGCGTCGAAGTGACGCTGGCGCGCGTTCGGCGCGACCGCATGGGCCATATTTCGCTCGCCGCGCCCGTCGCGCATATCTGGTTTTTGAAGTCGCTACCGTCGCGCATCGGCCTCTTGCTCGACATGACGCTCAAGGATCTCGAGCGAATTCTCTATTTCGAATCCTACATCGTGATCGATCCGGGCCTCACCCCGATGAAGGAGCGTCAGCTCCTCTCGGAGGACGAGTATCTGCGCGCCCAGGACGAATATGGCCAGGATTGCTTCACGGCGATGATTGGCGCGGAGGCGATCCGCAAGATTCTCGAATCGATGGATCTCGAGGGCATCGCCGCGCGGCTGCGTCAGGAAATCGCCGAGGCGACGACCGATCTGAAGCCGAAGAAACTGGCCAAGCGCCTCAAGATCATCGAGGCTTTCATCCAGTCCGGCAACAAGCCGGAATGGATGATCCTCAAGGAAGTGCCGGTGATTCCGCCAGACCTGCGGCCGCTCGTGCCGCTCGATGGCGGGCGCTTCGCGACCTCGGATCTGAACGACCTCTATCGCCGCGTCATCAACCGCAACAATCGTCTGAAGCGGCTGATCGAACTGCGCGCGCCGGACATCATCATCCGCAACGAGAAGCGCATGTTGCAGGAGGCGGTCGACGCGCTGTTCGAC
>Ga0182012_10000335_pt1 | contig 53260 bp, 41 predicted proteins | sample 612S2SmetaG_FD_120486 | JGI IMG/M metagenome (GOLD analysis project Ga0182012, IMG submission 120486) | Permafrost microbial communities from Stordalen Mire, Sweden - 612S2S metaG | ecosystem: Environmental > Terrestrial > Soil > Wetlands > Permafrost | place: Sweden: Stordalen | collected... | reverse complement strand
GGTCGGCGTCGAGCGAATCTCCACCACTTCATGCACCAGGTTGTACGGCACGCTGTAAAAGTTGGTATCGAACGCCACGTGATAATCGATGTTCACTTTGGCGCGTGTCCACTGGCTCATATCAAACCGTTCCGCCGGCAACGGGCGGAGTGCAGGCTTGTCGAGTTCAATGAATAGCGAAGCACGTGAGCCGGGCCGTTTGCGAAACGGTTTCTGATTGACTCGGTCGAGCAACTCACGTACCGCTTGGTTAGCGTCATTGACTGTGAAGAAACGGTGATGCCGCAGCGCGGCGATGATCCAACGTTCAATCAGCAGAACACCCGATTCGACTTTCGCTTTATCGCGCGGTTTATAAGGCCGCGCCGGCACAACGCCCACGCCATAGTGCAGCGCCATCTCCTGGTAGGTAGGATTGAGATCGGGATCGTAGCGGCAGGCTTTATTTACGCCGGTCTTGGCGTTGTCGGGCACAATCAACTTCGGCACGCCACCGAGGAACTCGAACGCCCGCATGTGCGCGCCGAGCCAGTTATCCATCTGCTCGTCGGCGGTTACTTCCGCATACGTGTAGGAACTGGCACCGAGCACCGTCACAAACAAGTGCCCCTTTTGCGTCTCTCCGCCTTCCCGGTCGTAGATCGGAATCGTTTCTCCCGCCCAATCCACAAACAGCTTCTCGCCCGCTTGGTATTCCTGGCGCAGCACCACGTCGAGTTTGCCGCGCCATTGTTGATAGAGTTCGCAAAACCAGCTATAACCCAGTCCTTCCGGATTCGCTTGTTTGTATTCCTCCCACAGCAACTGCAACGTAAGATGGCGATGCTTCTGCCGCTGCTCATGCATCTTTGCGAAATCGGGTAGCGCTTTGCCACCCTCTTCTTTCGCAGTAAGTGGAACACTCGCTTGGCTGGCGGCGAATAAAGACGATTCCAGCTTCTGCTCGTCCCATCCTTCTGGCAAAGGCCACTTCACCCCTGCCGCTTCCGCGCGCTGCAAATAGTCATGCACCGTGCTTAGGCCGACCGAACAACTGCGGGCGATCTGGCGTTGACTGAGACCTAACTCGAATCGCAGTCTTAAAACGTCTTTCAATTTACGCATGGACATTCTCCTGGCCGGCAAATCTGCTCTCCCTTGTTTCAAACAAGAGCAGACCACCGTGTTTTATGTCCAGCGCGTTTCCGCCGCCTGTGGAAAACATTCCGCTGAAGGCGAACGCCATTCCGGTGTTCACCGAAAAAGTGTTCGGCTTCGTTACCGGAACAGCGTTCGCCTTGCGGGCGGAATCGTGTTCACCTTCCCACCGGAATACCGTTCGGCTTCCTTCCGGAACCGCGTTCGGATGTGACCGGATTCATCACTTACACCGGGGAATGGCTAAATTGGGATCTCATCAGTACTTACAAGAACGAAGATTCCAAGACAGGAAAGCACGCCTACAAATCGGGATTTGCTCTGCTGCCAACCGTCGATCACATTGCCGCCGGCGCGACAGAAGCTAGTTTTCGCATTTGTGCTTGGCGCACAAATGATGCGAAGAGCGATTTGTCGAGCGAAGAATTCATCGAACTCTGCCTAAAAGTAGTGACTCGCGCCGGCTACTCCGTTTGCGAGCCTGGTGCATGCACGGATAGTGAGTGAGTTTCTGTAGATTGGCATTTCCCTCCTCAGCTGTTCGCTCTCAATTTCAATCCAACGGTCCCGGTAGTCCCGGCAGTGCGCAGGCCGCTGGACCAGATTCTGACAAGAGATAGCTGTTCAACCCGGTGTAATGGCGGCTATATGGACGTCTTGCTCTAGCTCAATGCCGAACCGAGCTAGGAAATCTGAACTATACCCTAATTGTCGGCTTTCTCCTTTATCGCTTGATGAACAAGCTCGCGCAGCATATCTTCATTGTGTTCGAAGTCGGTATTCCGGAGACGGACAAGCACGAACGTTCCATCTTTTAGTTCGGCCTCCACACCAGCTTCACTCAATCGCTTGACCCACATTTCTGGATCCGGAACGCGGAACCGAATGCGAATGAAATTCTTCTTAGGTGAGAGACCTATAACATTGAAAAAGCTGCCTGGCACACTTAGAGCAACGAAGCCTTTCTTGTACTTTATTTCCAACGTTGGGACAGCGGTTTCGTTCGCGATCTGAGCCACGCGGTCGCACAATTTCATGATGGTGGCACCTACTCGTGCATCCCATGTGGACCGGTCCGCATCTGGCTCTGCGGACCCGCCCGCCTCGCCTGTGTCATCCTCTCGTAACTGTCGCTGATCGATCACCTTGACGAAGTCAAGGACAACCATGTTGTTGACTCTGAGGGCATTTAGTTGGATGGCAATAATAGGGATGCTGCCGGACAAAAGTGAGATCACGTTCAAAAATCGCGCTGTTACCTGTTCTGCAACCAGAACAGCAATATGGTCATACGCCGGGTACCGACGCCGCTCAATGTCCCAATATTCGATAGTCCGAATTACGTGGCTCGGATCTGTTGGACCCAGCATGATCTCAACTTCATAACGAGTCGGACTGTCGGCGTCGGCGTCGGCCAGCAGCATATCGAGCCGACCGGCCCCGACCTGTACTCGTTCGTGCTGGATTACGTCAAGTTCGCCCAAACCAAGGATTGAGCTGTCTTTCGAGATCTGCTCATGCAGCCAAACCTCGCTGAAGTCAGGATGGCTCTTCAGTGAGATCGGTTCAGCTTTCACATACTCGAGCTTCGTAGCGGCAGCATTCATAATTAGTTCCATTCAAGGATTGATCTGATGATCATCCTGGCTTGCAAGAGAGTAAATACCCAAATTCGTTCGAATCGATTCGACCTATCGGCTTCCATTCGCGTATCCGGAACTGGATTAATGCAGGAGCGGCATACCGCACAGATTGAAGTATAACGCGCAAACCGCCGAATTGAAGGGTCATGCGCCCGCGAAGTCGGGTTGTGGGAGATCTTGCCGTCCGCTGGTGGGTCACGTCAACGAACGCCGTTTCCGGACCGTGCGCAGTAGAATGAAGTGCTGTTGCAGTTTTGTCATCCACACCGGAGCACATACATGCTGAGGATGTCTCTTGCTTTTCTCAAGTCATTGACCGGCCTGCCATCCGAGAAGATGAAGAAGATCCCGAAGTTCGTGCAGATGCTCCACGAAAACAGGAATGCCCCAACCCTTCGTTTTAAACATCTAGCAAGCGTCGATCTATTCTCGGCAAGGCTCGACGATGGTTACCGCGCTATACTGATGCGACGTCAAGACGATTACATTTTGCTCCAAGTAGGCAAACACGACGAAGCTTATCGCTGGGCGGAGCAAGCCTCCGGCTCGCCTCAGTCCGTCGAGATTCCGATTGAGGCTTTCAGCGCTGTCGCATCAGAAACGCCGAACCGAGAAACCCTGTTCCCGAGCGAAGAGCCTCCACTATCCATGAGTGCTGTTGATGAAACTGGACCTAGGGCTCAGGCTCTTCGGGTCGGTGGTATCTACACCTGGAATGGACTCAAAGAGCGCTTTGACTGGGATTTGGACAAAAAGGGCTATTATCTTCGAGAGAGGAACGGACACATCGTCTGTGCTTGCCTTCGCGCAGATCTGAACCCGTCAGCCCCCTGGGAGATTCTGGTAGGCAAAGAAGAGTCCCACATACGGCAGGCTGAGTTGCTCGCTCGGGAGTCGAGACCGATCCCGGTCTTTGTCAAGGAGGCAGTAGACCAATGGGAGTATTGGGGACAGTTCCAGTTCGAGCGGTACGAAAAGGACCAAGATAAGATTCGCCCCATGTTGCCACAGAATCGAATCGAAAACACGAGCATGGTCATTTACCTTGCCGAGGTCGGGTAGCGAACGCTTAGATGGATTCCGAGGGTTTCAAAAAAGTGGACCTAGAAGAATATCTCAAATCGGTTATCGATGAGACCAATGCAACGGCGAGTCAGTACGCTGTCAATTTCAGTCCGAATACGCCGATGCACGCTGCCCCCTTCTTCGGACGTGCGGACGTTGCTCTATACGCAACCGTTGGCCTCAACCCATCTCCAAAGGAGTTTCAACAAGGCAGATGGCCCACCGCTGCGATTCCTCTGCCGGTTCACATTGATCGCCTACGGGAATACTTCGTCAACCCGACGGTTCCCTACTACAAATCATGGTTCGGAAATTGGGAGCGCGCTCTTGAGTGCATCGGCAGATCCTACTTCTCCGATGTGGCACATTTCGACCTGTCGGCGAGGGCTACCGTCCCGGTCAGCAATTGCCCCGGCCCCCAAGTGTTTGTACAGATGGTCGACGCGGACATCAAGTGGTTCTTCGCACTCCTAGGTCGGAGGTCGGGGATTCGAGGGCTTTTGATTGCCGGAAGTTCATGGTGCATCACGAAGAGTGGGGCTACCAGAGCCGCGCATCTGGATGAAATAATTCGGAAAGCCGGTCGGCAGTTCGGGTTTGAGCTTGCGAAAGATAAGGATCTGCGGAAGTCTGGCACCAAGGTGACCCTGTATAGTCTGAGTCGCCCCGGCGGCGACAGCATCCCAGTGTTTTTCTGTGGCGCGTCTCCTAGTAGTAAGTCGCCGGAGGATTTGGTCGAAGCTGTACGGACTCATGCTTCCGTGTTGAAGGATTGTGGGTTCTAGGCTGTGAGCTTTGCGGCGGAAGGGTTTCGTGCCGCTTCGCGCGCCCGCAAGGGTGTCTCGGCGTATGCGGGACGTAAGTCGCGTTGTGGGAAACTTCAAAATCGCATTGTGAACCAAGACCGGCAGTGCCGGCGCCAGCTTTATCGATACCGTTTAATAGTTGGGAGGCGCCAGAAAGGCGGATACCGCCGTTTCTGGCCTATTAGGAAGCTTGGCTGAAACGAGGAAGCAGTCAGGGTCGGCGAAGTCGTCGCGTCAGCGGCTCGAAGCGTAGCGGAGAGGCCTTGACGGTGTGACGAGTGAAAGGCATTGTGGGCGGTTACCGAATTGAGTGTGAATTGCCGCAAACGAAAGTGTAGAGAAGGCCACGGAAGAACGTGGCCTCGGCCGAGCTCAATATTCGCTCGGCAAATGGATTACGTTGTTGGTGAAGTAGAACTTGATGGCAGCGAGCGGGAAATCGGTGTACTCGATCTCTTTGCTGAAGAGGGTGTTGCTGTTTCCGTCACCGCAGGTGAGAGTCGCTGTCTTGTCGGTATGAACATTGAGTGTCCAAACTTGGAATTCTTCGGCAGCGACTTTTTTTGTCGTAGGGCTGAATGAGAGCAATCTCGTCGAGCAGCCAATAGGCTCCGCCGTGTTCAGCCACGTATTGTGCTCCGTCAGTGTAAAGAACTTTTCTATTGATGGAATGTCGATACCATTGTTCGGCTCCTGTGAACTGCGCGAGATCGGTGGCGTCGAGTGTCTTTTTGCCTTGTGTATCTGATTGCATGTCGAACTCCTTTTGATGTGCTTGCTGCACAAGACGGAAGGAGCTGGCCAAGTCAAGGCCGAAGCGAATGCGGAGTGCAGTTCAGCCTTGACGGCCAGCTACGATGGACAGGGCAGCAGGCAGAAAAACTCCCACGAAAACTAGGTTCAAAGTCAGTAAACAATTAAGAATCTGGTAGCGTGAGCGTGTTGAATTCGCGCAGCGACACCTATTGAAAGGGGCGAAGGGCCCCTAGCTAGGAGCCCTCCATTTCTGATGTGGTGTCCTCGGCGTCGCCGCTGGACCGACGATCGAGAATCCGGATCACATCTGCCTTGACTTCGACTTCGAGTTGCTTGACAACGGCTTCGATCACGGCGTTGCCATTCGGTACTTTGGTGGTGCGCTCGCGATCGCGTGTGGTGAGTTCGCCCTGCACGTAGACGAGTGTGCCTTCGATGAGGCGTTCTGCCAGCTTGGCCATGCGGTCACCAAAAGACGACTTGGTGCCATTGCGTGCGTTCTTGCCATTCGTTGTTGCTGTCCTTCCAGACCTTCTTGGTCGCTAGGCTGAAGTTGAGCACCGGCGTGCCGTTTGGGAGAGCTTTCTTTTGAGCGTCGCGGCCCAGAAATCCTACGAGAGTAATTTGGTTGATCATTTTTGATCATTTGTAAACCTTCCTTCTTTCTGCCCTTTTCTTGGGCGCGAAACAAGCGAGAGGCGGCTGCTCTCAAACCCAGCGAGTGCATTCTATGGGGGACCGAAAGAATTTTGTGACTTGAACCATCGTTTGGCCGTTTTGGCCGGCGGATGCTTCCTTTTTGGCTTGGCCAACGGATGCTTCCCATTGGCCGTGGTGGAATTTGGAGGTTTTTGCGTCGAGAAACCGCGTTTCAAGTCAAATGGCCACCGCAAAGCCCAAAAACAGACGGTGAGTGGATAACTTCGGAGGATTTTCCCATGTGGAGAGTTTGCACTCTTGGCCACTCGATGCTTCCTGTTCTGTACTTTCGGCCAATGGATGCTTCCTATCGCCGATTTGACGTGAAATCCGCCAATTGAAAACAAAGCACTTCCGATTTGTTCCGGCCAAACGATGGTTCCTGCTGCGGCCAACCGATGGTTCAAGTGACAAATTTGAATTTTGGTGAGCGAAGCAAACAAATTCTTTGGGTGGCGCCGTAGAAAGCAGAAGGAGCGCCGTGTGCCGAGCGCAGGAATTACGCCCGAAGCCGTGCCAAGAATAGGTAGGAAGAAGAAAGGAAACAGAATCAAGAGTTAGACCGACGGATTTGTCGCACGAACATAAGATTTAAGAACGAACAGCAAAGTTGGTGCTCGGTCACTGCTCAGTATTAAGAAGTTCGGGAGACCATCACCCGCTAGGACGATAGCTCGCCCTGTCGACTTGGTAATCGTGATTAAGCTGGAGCAAAGCGGAAATGGTTCAGTCGAGCAGGTCCACAAAGATCCTGCTGGCCGATTATCGTTGAATTCCTGGCGTGATCGCGGCTCTGTGCGACCGAAACGTGCATCATGGGCCGGAACCCCAGAGAGAGATTGTTTCGTGAATGATGTTCAAGGAACGGCATGTCCGAGTAATTTCAGGATCGTATTCTAAAGTGCGATGCGATGATCGCTGAAAGGATGATCCGTTTGATCTCGATATTTCGGGGACTGCGCATTTGCGTTCCCTTCGGTCGAGTCCTTCGAGCAACGCTTTACTCTTTGGCCCGGTGCCATCCTTCGCCGCACACTGGAGACCATCGATTGCTCCAGGTCTCTGTTGTCGATGGAATCAGCGTGATCGGCGATCGTTATCTTCACGACGGACCAGGCTGCAGGGACGAAATATGGATATCGCAAGAGCGCTAAATCGCCCGCTGTCGACGGCTCGAACATCTGTATTTAGAGGAGGCGAAACCGGGGATCGCGGCGCCCAAGGTTGCCTTTGCGACTGGCCTTATATTGCAATCAATTTGGATGGGGTCCATGACTTGCTGGGTGCAAGATGAAAGCGGTGCGTTTCGCGTGTCGGACCCTAGAGTGAAGTCTTGGGCGGAGGCGCCGGGGTCTCGTCAACTTCGCGCTTCCTGCGCTCGGCTGCACGAAAAATTTAATTGACAGAGGTCGGATCAATCACCATAATGTCTATGCAGATTAGGCCTGTACGTTATGGCGAACTGGGCGCGAGCACAGTGCTGATTTTTCGGAGAGACGGGAAGTTGGGTAAGGGAGACGGTGAAAGATGCGTTTGCGATTTGCAACTCTATTGATCAGTCTGGGACTAGGCGCGCAGGAATTGCCGGTACACCAGATTCCGAACTTAGGGAAGGGAGCGGAGTTCTATTTTTCCCCGGACGGTACGCACATTATCGGCAATGCGCAGCGCGAGGGTGACACTAGCTTTCATGTCTACACCCTGAATATCAATGGAACAGATATTCATCGTATTAATGACAAAGGCGACGATGCGTGCTCGTTTTATTTTCCGGACGGGAAGCACTTGATCTGGACTTCGACGAAGGATCACCCCGAGTTGGCGAAATCGAATTACTCGAACCCGTCGGACTATCCTCAGGGCTCGGAACTTTATGTGTCTGATCTCGATGGCGGGAATGTCAAGCGGCTGACAAACAACACGGTGTACGACGCAGAAGTTTCGGTGGCAGCCAATGGCAAATGGATTCTGTTCGGCAGCCAGCGTTCGGGAAAAATGGAGTTGTGGAAAGCCAAGCCTGACGGCAGCGATGCGTTACAGATTACACACCTGGATGGGTGGGAGCCGGGTGGCGCGTTTATCTTCCGCGACAACAAGACGATTATTTTTCGAGCGTGGAAGAGTACGGATTCTGCAGCAAAAAAGAGTCCACTGCCGATGACACTTTTTACGATTCAGGAAGATGGAACGGGACTGCGAGCTTTAACCCACGATGAGGGGACGAACTGGTCACCCTTCCCGGCTCCGGATGGGCGTCATTATGTGTTTGTAAAGGTGCTGCCGCCACGTAATTATGAAGTCTTTCTGGGGGATGTGAATAACGATGAACAACGGCGGTTGACGTATAACGCTGCGTTTGATGGCTATCCGTCGATTTCGCCGGATGGGCACTGGCTGTTATTCACATCAACGCGCGGTTCGATGCCAGGATCACATGCGACGGGCGTTTACTTGGAAGACATATCGAGTCTGCACGTGGGCCCCGCGAACTAGGCTACCCACTGGTTGGAGTTGGCAAGCGCAACAGATTTATTGGGTCGCAACGGCCGCGACCCTATACCTTACGAAAGATCCTTGCGAGGATGATCGGCGAGTTGCAAGAGCAAGCTTTTTGCGAGATCTTGTGTTTTGCCAAAAGCTTGGAGGTACTTCTGAAATTTGTGATTGAGTTCGAGCGCACTTTCAGGAGAGAGACGGGCTCGAACGATCATGTCGCGTATGTGAACGGGATTGGGTAGAAGCGCCTCTTCTTTTAATTCTTCCAGTGCAGCCAAAGGCTGGTAGTGGTACATGTTTGACCTGCTTTCCATGTAACGCGTTTTGGTTCTTTGTGGCGAGTTGCAACTACCAATCGACCCTTGCTCCTAGTTGCACAATGCGGCCTTCGAGCAGTGTCGAAACGGGAGCGAAGGTCGGTTCGGTGACGATCGCTCCGGTAGCCGCGACTTTGGCCGTTGTGTTGATCGTCGTGATATTCGGATGATTGGAGACGTTGTTCGCCTCTATGAAAAATTTTGGTTGGAAACGCTCCCAGAGCTTGAAGAAAGTCCGGGTATAGCGAAGATCGAACTGGTAGACATTGGGGGTTCTCACCGTGTTCCGTCCGACGAAGAGTGGCCGCGATGTGGCAAGGGTGTCGCCGTTCAAGACAGTATTGGCAGTGATGTTCTGCTCGTCTCCTGAAGAGATATTGGCGAGAAGCGTGAACTGATTGTCATTGGCCAGAAAGCGCAAGATCCGATTGTCGATCTTGGTGTGGGGCGCCCAAACGGAACTGAGCGTGAAGGCATTAGGACGATTGATTGAGCTGTTCGCGCGGTCTCGATTTCGATTGGTCGGGTCTGAGATGAAGACGGATCCCTGGTCATATGTGTTGGCGGGCGGCGCATCGTCGATCGAGTGCGACCAGGTGTACGACGCGTTGGCAACCAAAGCGCGGGTTAGGCGGTGTTGGTAGTTCACGATGAGCGCGTTATAGGAACTGTTATTGCCAATATCTTGCAGGGCAATGTTGTTGTACAGCGGATTGGCACGGGTGGCAGCGCTGGCCGAACCATAAACGGGCCGGCCGTCAGCAAGATAGCTGAGTGGGTTGATCAGATTAATGTTGCGAAGATACTCTAGGTTGCGGCCGCTTGAGCCGGCGTAGCCGACAGTGAGAGCGTTGTTTTGAGAAAGTTGGCGGGTGAGTTGAATGCTGGAATTAATGGCATAGCCATCTTTGAAGTTCGGCGTGATGGTGTAAAGCGTTTGGGCCGCCCGCGGTAAAGAGCCGCTTACAACTGTGGCAGGAAACGCTGGGGCACCGGGAGTCTTAGGCCCAAGCGACGCTATGTAGGAACTGGAGCCACCGTCGTTGTAGAGAGCGTTGTACCAGAGGTTGGTCGGAGGAGCTTCGTAGAAGATGCCGGAATTAACGCGAAGGACAGTCTTCGAGTTGATGGACCAGGCGATGCCAAGGCGCGGCGCGAAATCGGCGCTGGGGGAGCGAAAGTGTTGCGAACTGGCGAGCTGATAATTGGGATCGCCCGCTGGTCCGGAAAACTTGTCGTAACGGACACCTCCGATGACCAGCAGTTTTGGAGTGATTTGCCAACTGTCTTGGACGAAAAAGCTTGTGAAGAACGAGTGATACCAGGCGCCGGGCTGGCCCACGCTGGCGCTGAATGTTGAATAGGAGTACGGGTTGGCACCCGATAGGGCTGAAAGGTATGCTGCGATGGAAGGAAACGTGTACTGGGTGTAGATATCGGCAGCTTGCACATCAAGGTTTTGCTGAAAGCCGAAGCCGGCCTTAAACGTGTGCGGTCCTTTGACGACGGTGAAGTTGTCGTTTAAATTAGGCACCTTTTCCTGGAAGCGGTCAGCTACGGAGTTGCTTCCGCCGAAGTTGGCGACCCCACTGATGCTGATTTCCGGACCGGTTCCTGTGAGCGGGTTTGCCACATGTTGTTCATTCCGATAGGGCCAACCGAAACGGAGCTCATTCAGAACGGTGGGAGAAAAACTGGAAAGGAGTTGAGCGCCCGCCACGTGTGCGCGATCGCGAAAATCTGCCGCCACGCTGAGCGCGTTGAGACCGCCTACGTTCGAGTTGAACGGATACTGATTGCGGAAATAGTTGTAGCGTACGAAGAACTGATGTTTTGGCGTAATCACCCAATCGAGCCGGCTATCGATCCAGTGAGCGTGCTCGATGGCTGGAGGATTGGTTAGCAGATTAGCTGGAATTCCAATGAGCGCCGCATTCGAGGCGCTGATGGTGATGGGCTGCGGAACGCTGCGTTTGACGTGCTCGTAAGATGCGAAGAAAAACAATTTGTTTTTGAGGATGGAGCCACCCGAATTGGCGGCGAAGTCATTGGCCACCGGGAGGAGCGTGGTCGGAGTGGCGAGGATGGGGCGCGCGACCAGATCAAGAGGGCGGCCGATATAGGTGACGTTACCGTGAAACTGGTTTGTACCCGATCCGGTGATTACGTTATAGATGTCTCCGGCGGTCTTTCCAAATTCGGGCGCGAAACTGTTGGAGACGGTCTGTACTTCGCTAACATAACTGTCGGCGATGGCGAACAGACGCAGGCCGTAACGGTCGGTCTCCGTGTCCACAGCGCCGTCGAGCTGATAGCTGACACGGTCTGGCAGGCCATTGGTATTGAGCAGGCGCGGAATGCCGAGTTCCGGATTCGGATGTCCGCTGACGCCAGGTTGGAAGAGGATGAAGTTATAGGGATTACGCGAGGTGAGCGGGAGATTATCCGTCTCCTCATGGCCGATGGTTCTGCCCGTACTAACTCGCGCAGGGTCGATGATGGGGGCGCCGCCGGTGACTTCGATGGAGGTGGTCACCGTGCCAACGGTCAGTTGCGCGTTGATGATGGCTTCGGTCCCCGCATTGAGAACTACGCTTTCGTGGCGTTGCGAGGTGAAGCCTTCTTTCTGGACTGTGACGGTATACGAACCAAGGGGAAGATTCGGGAAGACGTAGTAGCCGTCTTCCGCCGTATCGGTTGATTTTGCGAGCCCCGTCTGTGCGTTTTCTATTTTTACGGCTGCCTGGGCCACAGGTGTGTCGGTTTGGTCAGCTACACGGCCGCGAATGGAGCCGTTGATTGCCTGCGACTGACCAAATGCTGGTAGCAAGAATATCAGTCCAGTGAGGAGAGTCGCGCAACTCATTGTTTTCTGACCCCGTCTGGTTAGGTTTTTCATCGTTGGTTTTCCTGTACATTAATGAAGCATTCGTGCAAAACAGGTACAAAGAGCAGTATTCTCTACTTTGTCTATCTAGTATAGTATCAATACGTAAAACAGAAATAATGCCAGCGCCCGTATAAAAAATTGAGCGCGCCTTCACTCGCGCGTTTTAAATCATCAACTCACGACACAGCAAAGAGGGAAAATATGAAACGAAGCAATATTTGGAAACTCCGAAGTATCGCCGGAGCCGTTGCGGTTGCCAGTGGAATCGGTGGACTGGCAGGCTTGGCCAGCGGGGCACCGGCTCAAGCCACGAACAACCTGAGTGGCCGTTGGGTAGCAACGCTCAAGGTGGGTGACTACAACGTTCCTTTCCGCCTTGACATCGCAATAAAAGACAACAAAGCCGTCGGTAAGCTATACAACGGTTCCGAGGATTACGAAACCACATCCAGTGCAAAAATTGAGAACGGCAAAGTCGAGCTGAATTTTCTGCACTATCTCACAAGCATCAAGGCCGACGTGAAGGATGGCGAACTGGATGGTCAACTGATCTTGACTTACCGGAGCCCGATTAACATTACGCCGGGCGAAAACTCTGAACCGGCTCACGATTACACCAGTGCGTTCCATGCCAAGCGCTACGTGGCAGCAGCCCAGACAGTTGCCTCTGAAAACGCGCCTTCGATTGACGGCGTGTGGGAACTTCCTTACGAGACGTCGAAAGGGGAAAAGTCCTTGCGGCTGATCGTCAAACAAAAAAGGGCTGACATTTCCGCGTCCATTCTGCGTGTCGATGGCGACACCGGGGCTCTGACTGGCGGTTGGCAAGACGGCAAGTTCGTGGCTAGTCACTTCGACGGCTCCCGCCCCGCGGCTGTTGAAATTACCCCGCAAAAGGATGGAACGCTACACGTTGAGGCCCACGCGTTTCCCTATAACGAGGTGCTTACGTTTACCGCTTACCGTCCGGACGTGGCGCGCGCCAAAGGCCTGCCTGAGCCCGCCAACTATTCGACCCACACAACCGTGAGAGACCCCAAAGAAGTATTTGCATACAGCTTCCCGGATATTCACGGCAACCTTGTGACAAACGAAGATTCTCGTTTCAAGGGTAAAGTGGTTCTCGCCATTGTGACCGGCACGTGGTGCCCCAATTGCCACGACGAAGCTCGCTACCTTGTCGAACTTTACAAGCAGTACCACAGCAAAGGACTTGAGATCGTGGCGCTCGATTTTGAGGAGGCTGACCAGGCAAAGTCACTGACTCGCGTAAATGCTTTTATCAAGCAATACGGAGTGCCCTACACCTACCTGATCGCCGGAACTCCGGATGAAATGTGGGCGAAGGTGCCACAGGCCGTGAATCTCAACACTTGGCCGGCGACCTTTTTCATTGGACGCGATGGCCGCGTGAAAGGAACTTACTCGGGATTCGCGGGAGGAGCTAGCGGCATCTATCACGCGGAACTGAAAGACGACTTCGTTTCGACAATCGAACGCCTGCTAAATGAAAATCCCGTACAAACAACCGCGCAAAATTTGCCTGGTGTTGCGACCGGGACTGTCCGCTAAAGCAATAGTAAAGAAATCTTCTCCGAGCGGCTTCATTAACGCTCGGAGAGGATTCTTGCTCAGTTCCTAGCAGGCCGCGTGCGTGCCATGGGCTGAAATGCGTTTGGCGCAAACCAGTACACCGTTCGGAATGTCTTCCTTCGAGACTGCTTTTCCGGATTTGATGAGACCATAGCTAACTAGCGATAGGCAAGGAAGTTACTACTAACAGATCATGAGAAAAACACCTAACGAAATTGTCCTGAGAGCTACTATTATCAGCGTATTCTTCGCGGGAATATTCGCGACGACGCCCAAATCACTGCGTGCACAGGCCACGCATAACACAGGGGACTGGGCGCAAGCGCCGCCGGCTTTCGACAACGGTGATTCGCTGCGTGATTTTGAGGTGCGCCTGCGTTCCGCGCTCTTCCTACTTAAAGCCCAGCCCGAGATGAACGAGCCGCTGAAACTCACTGGCACGGTCACTGCGATCAGCAGGACCGGCATTCGCCGTCTGCGTATCCGCAACTTTCAACTGCTGAGCGATGGCGGGCGCGAGGCCGGCGAGTTCAATCTCGGTGCTGGCTCATGGCCAAGCGTCGTTAGCGCGCTGGGCAGCGCATTAGCCGGTGATTATCTGGAACAGGCCGCAGTCAAGGACATTCCCATCGACGGCCTCGAGCTGATTTTTACCAGCAAGCCCGGCACGGCGCCGTCGCAGACGACCGGCACTCAAGTGACCTATCCCCGCAACCTCAACTACATTGTTTTCATCAATTCTCCGGCCAGCGATACAGAGCTTGAGGATTTGCGGAAAACAGTTGAGCGCGTCTCACCGGTATTCCATTTAGTGACTCACGGTCAGAAGATGGATCACGGCAAACTCTACTACATTCAGACCCCACTGAAGCGCGAGGGCAAGACCCTCGACGGCTTGCGCGAATTCCTAGCGGACAAATATGCCAGCACGCAAGGCGCGACTCCGATTGAAGGACCGAGCCCGAAGCAGGCCCCCGACGATTGGAGACAGCCGCTACGCGCTCACATCACGGTCGAAGGCAGCACCGGTATCCGAAATGTCCGAACGGATATTAGTGATTTCCAGGTCATCCACGACTATCCCCGTTATCTTGGCGGCCACAATCTCGGACCGGTGCCTGAGGAAGACATTCTCGGCCGCATGATTACGTGTCTGACGCACATCTATGAAATCGAGGCTTCCCGGCGCCAGATCAAACTGGACGGTCTGGAGTTGAAGGTTGTGGGCACACTCACGAGCCGCCTCGGCAATATCGACAATCCGCCGATCTATAAGGACGTCGCCTATAGCGTCTACATCTCCTCACCTGAGACTAAGGAGACGATCGAGGAGTTGCAGAAGGCCGTCGAAGCAACCTGCCCGATTTATAACATGCTCAAGGATTCACAGCCAATAAAGGGCACTATCATCCGTGGACCGTACACGGAGGAAAAAGAAAGAGCCGTGAGCCCGGCCAAGTAAGGGTTCCCCAGAACGTGACTAAACGATCCAGCTTCCATACAATCGGCTACATAAAGAAAACTTTGTCCACTTTCCCGATAGACATTTTGTTACGATGATCGAACACAAGTTAGAAAACAGTTCTACATGCTGCGATCGACCCTAGCCCGCGTCACCGTGATAACCGCCGCGGCGGGACGCTTTGCTGGCCAGCAGCCAACGGCCCGGGACGAACTCTGGTCTCAGATGCGGCATGAAGCCGCCGAGGCTTACGAGCGAGCACCCGTGCTAGGTCGGCTCTTTGTGGACTCGATCCTTGATCAGCCGTCCTTCGAGGCTGCGGCTTTCTATCGCATCGCTTTTCGGCTCAAGAACGACGTCCTCGGATTGCCGGCACTCATCGCGGCCTTTGATCGTGCGATCTCCGCTGAGCCCGAGCTTGGCAAGACATTGCTGGCAGATATTTTGGCGGTAATGGAACGTGATCCGGCATGTGAGCGACTCATCGAGCCGCTTCTCTACTTCAAAGGATTTCACGCAATCCAAACGCATCGTTTGGCGCATTGGCTATGGGGTAACGGCGAGCGGGATTTCGCCTTGTATTTGCAGAGTCGAGCATCGGATGTGTTTCAGACAGACATTCATCCCGCCGCGCAATTCGGCCGCGGAATCTTCCTGGACCACGCTACGGGATTGGTGGTGGGAGAGACGACGGAGATTGCCGACGACGTCTCGTTGCTTCAGAATGCGACGCTGGGCGGGACAGGCAAGGAGATGGGTAACCGTCATCCAAAGATACGTGTGGGCGTGATGATTGGAGCAGGCGCCAAGATTCTCGGGAATATTGAAATCGGTTCATATGCCCGCATTGCGGCTGGCTCGGTCGTCCTACGTTCAGTTGAGCCGTACGCTACGGTGGCGGGGGTGCCGGCTAAAGTAATTAAGACGGACACGCTGCCCGACCCAAGTCGGCGGCTTGATCAACTTCTGAGCGAACTTTCCAACGAGGCCCTGGATTATTCGATATAAATCGGGTGTTTGCGGTGCGTAGAAGAACCCAAGTGGAGCAGCAGCGTTGTCAGGATCGCTGCTGCTCAAAAGTTTTTGGCGATCTTTGTCGTTGGCGCGCCTTCTCTAACCAGAATAGGCGGCTACAGCTAGCGGAAGGCTGCTGAAAGTTAACGAGTCAGACGCGTTTCGATGCGCTCATGATCGTGATACTCGGCGACGTCGTGGGGGGCGGTGGCCTTCGGTGCGCGCTTACTCGGGCCATGCTCGAGCCGAGTCTTTTGTTGCTGCGGTAGTTGATGGTGTTGTTGTTGGTTGATCTGATTTTGGCTAACCGGTTGTCTTTTAGTGTTGCTCATACGAATGTAAATCTCCTTTTCTTCTTTTGTTAATCGAGGTTCGCGACCGCGGCGGCTGTCAATTCCTCTGGCTGCAAACGCCGCAGCGAGACAGCGGGGAAATTGCAAGTCTCGTAGCCGAGGATGATGGTGTGTGCCAGTTGCAGCGGGGAGCGGCGTTTTTCAAGCGCTTGTTCCAACAACAGCGACAGGGCCCGCTGATATGTCAATTGATTGGTTTGGGCCAGAATGCCGGCAGCGCGGCTCACCGCTTTGCGCGTATCGAGACGTTCCTGCAGACGGCGAACCGCCGCGCTCGCGATCCGATGGTGCCCCAGCAGTTCTAGGCGATTTAGCATCAAGCCTGCCTGTTGGCCCACAATTCGTGCGAAGCGCAAAGGGCATTCCACACTCTGCATACGTGGTTCGAACAGCAGGCGCAGCTTACCCCGTTCGCGCGAGTTGGCCACTATCAATCCAGTGGCGGCGCCGTGCGGTGATGATACTTGGGAATGACGCCACTCCAGTAACTCCGTTTGGTCCCGGGTGGCATGCAGCGTGACCTGTACTTCATGCACGCCAGTCAACCGCAACGCTGCATTGGCCACGGCCTCCAGACCGCTGAGGGCATCAGCGGCGGTAAGCGCTGCGCGAGCTATCGTGAGAATTGCTTCTTGTTCATTGATGCGCCGCCGTAAAGCGCAAAAAAGATTCGGCGATTGTGCTAAAGCACTCATCCGATTGTCATCCTTTGAAAAATACTTGGGTTGGGGGTTTAAGGCAGCAGGGAAGTTAGCAACAACAGGAGTGGAGCGAGCGGAAGGCTTGGTTACGAGGGGAACTGGCAGCAGAAAGCATAAACTTCTAAATCTCTATAGACATTATGGGGATTGAAGCGGAGGCTGTCAATCAAAATTTTGAGCTAGGCGGCACAAAAGAGTGGTAGCTCGCTGGGTAACCGTTGAAATGAATTCGTCCAAGGGGCAGAAAACCGATTTTCAATGCTCGGCGTTGGCCAAGAGTTCGCGGCGCAGTTCGTCGGAGCGAGGGGTGGCGTCTTTACCGCTTACTTGAAATAACCAAAGCTTTTCAAACTCATCTTTACCCGTGTCCGTTTGAAACAATCCTTGTGACTTGTGTTCAGCAATAACCCAGTTCACGACGATCTGATAGCTGAGCGCATTGTTAAAGCCGAAAGAAGTGTTGCGATCAAAGCGAATGACCGGCTGATCGGCAATAGTGGAGGTCAACGGAACCGACGGCAGACCCGAGAATCGTTGCGTGCCTGCGTGCGGCGGATCCGCTTCCGCACCGAAGACGAGTGGTCGTTCGTTCTCCCCCAAGGCCGCCACTGCCTCGAGCGCTAGAATCGTGGCTGCTCGATGATGCCCGTGAGTTTCGTTAGTGGGCAAGAGAGTAAAGACGACGTCATACCGTTCTCTCGCGAGCAGATTCAAAAGAAATTTAAGGATCTTCGGATGGTCCCAATTCTTAGCGCTTGCCTCAGCGGCACTAGCGCTGAAGCCAAGATCTTTTTGATCCAAAAAGAAGTGCTTGCGAATTCTTAAAATTTTCGCGGCGCGCAATAACTCCTCTTTGCGGACTGCCGATAAATTGGCGTGCCCTTCACTTTGGCCGCTCAGTTTTTTTCCGTAGATCGCCTCCGCTAGCGAGGCATATCGATAACCAGATTCACCATCTGTAATCACAACCTGATCGGCAACCCAGTGGAGTTCACGCGCCAGCCGGTAGGTCGTTGCGGCGAACATATACTCGTCATCGGGATGCGCAACTACGATCAATAATTTTGGCGGGGCGCCCGACTTTGCTCTAATCCCGTCCCAAAAGCCCGCAGCCCTCAGCGAGGAAGACGTCTGAGCGTCGGTGCCTAGCAACAAGACAAGAAGCCCTACGGATGGCCAAACTCGAGGGAGGCGAGTAGACATAGAAGAAAATTTTTACTTGACGGATACTTCTTTATGAGTATACTCTAAATCTAGATCGACTTAGTAGACAATCCATGCTTCGCTCCCATATTCTCCGTTGTTGTTGTTGCCGCTAACCCGCGTTATCTCTCTTTTTTTGGCCCACCACATTTTTTGGAGTCATTCTGATGTTGCCATTCGATTCAAAACCATTTCCGGCCCAATCTCTTGGTTCTTCGAGCTTCGAGAATTCGAAGGGTAGCCACCGAACGAGCGATACCGCCGAGTCTGAATCGAAGGAACGTTTCGTTTCCATAGGGTTGCTTTTCTGCATCCTGGGCGCTGGGCTTTACGGCGAGATCCTGGGGTATGCCTTTTAAACACACGGCTCGGCAATGGTGGCTTTTATCGAACACGATTGGTCTCCTGACCAATGGCATCTGGCTGTCGGTAATCAAACTACACAGACTGGGCAAATTTTGAAAACAAGGAAATATATTGTGACCAATTGGAAGAAGCGTTTCGGCGGTGTGTTTTCCTTTCTAATGGTGGCAGGGTTGCCAGTGGCCGCGCAGCAAACCGGTATCAGCGGCAGAGTGATCGACCCATCGGGCGCTGTGATCCCGACGGTAAGCGTGAATGCGACCGCCGAAGATGGCTTCAAGATCAGCACCGTCACCAATCATGACGGACTTTATCAATTCCCCGTATTGCGCGCGCAAAACTATGTGTTGCGCTTTGAAGCGCCTGGATTCAGCCCAGCGGAAAGAACTGTCACGCTGCTGGTTGGCAAAACCCTGAGCGTAGATATGGGACTTCTGGTAGCGACGGCGCGATCCACGGTTGCTGTCGAAACGAATGCCGCGGCTATTGAGACCAGCAGCTCTACGGTGGGTGGTGAGGTAAGCCCGGCCGAGGTGAGTCGGATTCCTTTGAACGGCCGGAACTATATGCAACTTGCCATGTTGGTACCCGGCATCACCAGCAACGATGTGACCAATTCGCCTTTGGGCGCCACCGATAGCGGAAAACTACAAATCAATGTAGATGGTCAACAGGTTACGCAGAATGCCGCCGGAGATTCTTTCGGCGAGCCCCAGTACAGCCAAGATGCGATCGACCAATTCCAAATCATCACAAATCGCTTCGATGCCACGCTGGGACGATCGTCGCGCGTACAGGTCAACGTCCAAACTAAGTCGGGCTCAAACCAGTTTCATGGCACGCTCTATGGCTATTTCCGAAATGATGCGTTCAACGCCTCTGATCCGGTGGCGCACAAAGTCCTTCCTTTCTCGGATCAACAATTTGGCGGCACGGTTGGCGGTCCGATCTTGAAAGACAAACTATTCTTCTTTTTTGCTTACGAAGGAGAGAGGCAGCCGAACACAATTTTCGATACGCCGACGGGATTTTCCAGCACGTATTCGTTTGCCAATGAACTGAGAACCAATAGCTACCTGCTGCATGCTGACTGGCAGCTGAATCCGAACAACCGGTTGAGCTTGCGCGGCACTGGATATACCTGGGCAGTGCCGTTTAACCTCGCCAGCGCGGCCGGCGGAAGTAGCTCAGCTCCTTCGCGAGCGGCTGATTCTACCCGAACGAGCTATGCTGGTCTGCTCACATTGAACTCGATCATCTCGCCTTCCCTGGTCAACGAAGCCAAAATAGGTTTTAACCACTTTGACTGGCTCAACACGCCGCTGGTGAACAGCCAGGAATACGATTTGCCGGGCGGCATCACGGTGGGTGGCCCTTATAACTACCCGCAGCATTTCATTCAGACATCTGAACAATACCGCGATGATTTGTTCTGGCTGAAGGGCACGCACAGCCTCAAGGGCGGCATTGATTTTCTGCACACCAAGTATTCGGGTTTGTTCCAACAAAACATTCGTGGCCGCGTGACGTCGTTTTCGTCGGCCGCCGGTTCGCTCAATCTCAACAAGATCTTTCCCGTTTGGAATGATCCTTCCACTTGGAACATTGCAGCGCTCAGCGCCGATGCCCTGAGTTATGTGCAAGGCTTCGGCAATTTCAATATCAATATTCCAACCAACGCGATCGGCACGTGGCTACAAGATGACTGGAAGGTGACACCAAAACTAACCATCAACCTGGGCCTGCGTTACGACAATGATCTAGGCATTTTCGAACCGAACCTGCATCTGGCAAGCGGTATTCAAACGCCCCACTACAATGACAATCTCCTGTTCCAGCCGCGTGTTGGTTTTGCCTGGGATGTTACCGGATCGCGTCGAACGATCATCCGCGGTGGCGGTGGGCTGTTCTATGCCGATGTACAAGCCAATCAGGTCATCGATCAACAGATTTTTAACGGCCAGTCTTCTCTTCAGCCGGCGCTGCAAGCCACGGCCACCAATCCGATTAATTTGGCCGCTCCCTTTGGAACAACCACCGGCTCGCAATTTCTGTCGGGCGCGGTTCCGGTGGCCGCGCAAACCATTCAGCCGCTTGGTCCCAATGTCCAAACGCCATACTCGCTGCAGTTGAGTGCGGGAGTGGAGCATCAGCTCAATAAAAATTGGACCATCTCGGCCGACTATGTTCACTGGCGTGTGTACCACGACTGGGAGCGCACAGATGCAAATCTATTCGTAAATCCAGCCACGGGCTATCCCACAAATCCAAAGTTTGGCCGCCCCAATTCGAACTTTGTGGGTATATTGAACTTCACCACACCGGCGGCGGCGGGCTCGATCAACGACGGTCTCCAACTTCATGTGGAACATCGCTTCTCGCAACGCTTCTCCTCAACGCTCGCGTACACGTTCGCACGGCTAAAAGACTCGACGACAAGCCCGTTCTACTATCCCAACAACCAAGACAATCTGGCAGGCGAATGGGCCATTTCTCCAGACAATCAAACGCACACTTTGACCCTTGCGGGTGCCTATACGTACAAATGGGGCGTGACACTCAGCGGTTCTTTCCACTTCGGATCGGGCCAGAACCAGCAGGTCACTTCCAACCAGAATCCCTTCGGCTTAACCGGTGTGACCGACAGGTTGTTCCTGGCTACATCGGCCTACTATGGGCCGGTCTCCGCTATCACCGCGTCGAATGTGGCTGGTTACAACATCGTGAAGCGCGATTTCTTCGTGGGCAATCCGATTAAGCGCCTCGATCTCCGCTTGTCTAAAACGTTCACGGTGAAGGAGAAGATGCGCTTCACTCCTATCGTGGAGGCGTTTAACCTTTTCAACCATTCGAACTTCGGTTCGTACAACACTGTTGTTAATTTGGCTTCGTTCGGTAGCCCGGTGCAGAATACCGATCTCGCCTATGCGGCCCGCATGCTGCAATTCGCTGGCCGGATTGAGTTCTGAAAATGCGAACGCTTTTGCTATCTCTGATGATCGCGGCCACGACAGCGGTGGCCGCCGATACTCACTGGCTGGAGCAAGTTTCTCCTATCATCACGCCCGCGGAGCGAAAGACTTATCTCGCCCTTCCCGTAACCGATCGGTCGCACTTTGAAGACAATTTTTGGACGGGGCGTCCGATTTCAGCGGTGGAGTATTTTTCGCGGTTGTCGTATGTAGACAACACGTTTGGCTCGGGTCGGCTCGGCTCCGGTGCGAACACGGATCAGGGCCGCGTGTATCTGACCCTTGGAGCGCCCGTGAAAATCACTCGCCTACCCTCTTCCCGTATCTTTGTTCCCATCGATATTTGGTACTACGATTCAGTACCCGCGCTTAATCTGGACACGGAGCTACGGCTGATTTTCTACCAAAAGAACAATAACGGTTTTCCGCGTCTATACTCGCCAGCTTTAGACACCATTCGTGGTCTTCTCTTGCCGCAGGCATCGGTGCTCGGCATGTTTGGGCCAAACGACAACATCACAGAATCTTCCACACGCCAGCAACTTAACGTCGGTCCTGCCGAAGACGAGGTGGTAACTGCCTCCGTCGGCGTGGCCTCTGGTATCAAATACAGCGGCAACGATGAGATTCTCGGCCGCGTAGTGTCTCCAGCCACTTTATTGAGCCGCTCCCAAAGGACAGATGTCAAGTCTCGGCTGATTCTGTTCCATCCCGAGCTTGTCGTGATTCAATCAAGCTCTGTTTATGGGGCCACCCAAGTTGATATGCGCTGCGATGTGCAAGCCGCGCACGAACTCAATATCGAAGTGTTCGAAGGTATGACGCCGGTTTACGAGAATCACCTTCACCTCGATTTTTCGGCTCCCCAGTCCCTGCGCTACACGCACCGTTTAGATCTCTTGCCTGGGGTCTACAGAGTTCTGTTAACTGCCGACCGGCGTACCTCCGCCCAGGAGATACGCATTCCGGAACACGCCTCGCTGAGCCAGATCTTCCGGGTCGATCCCTCTCCTTTAAGTGAAAATCGCCACACTCCGTTTGAATTCGAAGGGAAGCGACTCGACTTGAATCCGGACGGTAGGCTGGCCTTCGTCTCGCTTGCTCAGCCTGGCAATGTCACTTGGATCGTGCGCCGCGGCGTTGCGGTGGTCTTGCGAAACGTGGTGAGTGCCAACGAATTTGCGACTTTCGACCTCGCATCAGCCGGTTTGCCGCCCGGGGCCTATCGGATGGAAGCAATCACCGAAACTGATTCTCGAACAGCACCGCTCGTCATCAAATCTGACGCACGGCCGGATGACGCCGCCACTGCCGTATCGTTCAATGCGAATCTTGCACCCTCGTTGCGTTACGCCTTCGTCGGTCGCCAATGGCTTTTGCGCGGCCAGTTAGATCTGGCGCGGCGCAGTCTTCAGGCTTCTATTAGGAGCGGAACAACTGCGGAAGCCAGCGTAGAACTGGCCCGCATAGATGCTTTGAGCGGTCAACTCGATACGGCCCGAAGCCGCTTACGCAAAATACTCGCCGTTCAGCCCGATAACTTTCAAGCCCTCTCCGTGTATGCCTTCGTTGAAGCGCGCCTGCAGGATTATCCGGTAGCCGCCCAACTCTATCAACGTGCGTTGTCCATCCAAGATTCACCAGCCCTGCGCTTAGCTCTTGAGAAATTGCCCGTGCAATAGTTCGCGTCCCTTCATGGAAACCTTCACAACGAAACTAAAACTTGCAGCCTTATTCACATCTCTCTCCGTCCTAGCCGCAGCCGCCACTAACGCCGCGACTCAGTTAGTGACCATCAACGAAGGGACCAACATCGCGGTCACCGTTTCGCCCGGTCATAAGACCCTTGTTTTTGATTTGCAAGGCGCGCTATGGAGTCTGCCTTTCGCTGGTGGCAAAGCGCGCCGTTTAACCGATCCGCTGCTGGAACCGGCAAGGCCCAACTTCTCACCCACTGGGAATCTTGTTGCGTTTGAAGCATACAAAGGCGGCACATTTCATATCTGGGCCATGAGCCCAGATGGTTCCAACTTGCGCCAAATCACCACTGGCCATGGCGATGACCGTGAACCATACTTCTCGCCCGATGGTACGCAAATCGCGTTCTCGTCAGACCGTGCCTTTGAGGGCAGCTACGACATCTGGGTCGTGAACTTATCTACAGGGGCGTTAGAGCGCAGAACGAAATCGTCGGATGATGAGTACGAACCAGCGTGGTCTCCCGATGGATCAGAAATTGCGTTCGTTGCGGGAACTGGCGCAGCAGCCAACAAAGTTCTTGCGGTCAACGCATCTGGAACCGTTCGTACCATCGCATCTGCACCCGCCGGAGCGCACGTCAATTCGCCCTCATGGGCGCCGGACGGAAAACAAGTTGCATGGATAGAGTTTGCTAGGAACGCCAGCCGGCTCGTGATTTCAGGAACGCCAGCCGGCAGCGGCGATGACGTGTTTCCCTTCCCCGTAACGTGGATAACTCCAAACAGGGTTGTCTACGCGGGTGATGGCAAGATCCGTGTCACGAATCTCGATGACGGTAAGACAGAAGATATTCCGTTCGAAGCAGGGTTCACTTTGAATCGGCCTGCTTACAAGCACAAAGTTCTGGATCTAGATTCGACAAACGAACGGCCCGCAAAGGGAATCGTGAGCCCAACACTTTCACCGGATGGCAAGCAGATCGTTTTCGAAGCCTTGAATCAACTGTGGCTTCTGAATGCCGCCGGCGGCAAGCCGCGCCAGCTCACGAGCGACAAGTACTACAAGGAGGACCCTGCATGGTCGCCCGATGGAAAGCGGATCGCTTATTCATCTGATAAGGCGGGAATTGAAAATCTCTATATTCTGGACCTCACCACGTACGAGGAGAAGCGTGTTATTAATCAAAGCGATTCTGCGGAGGTTTCGGCCGCTTGGTCACCAGATGGCCGCAAGCTTGCCTACCAGGATCAGAATGGCGCTACCTATGTGGTGGACATACAAACCGGTGCCGTTCGAAATGTGGCCAAGGCGCTCTTTGCGCCGTCCAGGCCAAGTTGGTCAGCCAATGGCAACAATCTGGCAATCGGTGCCCTGAAGGCATACACTCGGCGCTATCGAGAAGGCACAAGTCAAATCCTCACGGTGGACATTTCCACCGGCACCCAAAAGTTTTCAGAACCAGCCCCGTTCAAATCGCTGAGCACGCGCGGAGAGGACGGTCCGCTTTATTCGCCAGACGGTTCGTCCGTGGCATTTGTGATGGAAAGCGTTCTGTGGATTCGGCCAGTAGATGCGAACGGCGTGCCGACAGGAGAAGCGCGTCAAGTCAATCACGAAGTGACCGACGCACCCACCTGGAGCGGCGATTCCAAACATCTGCTCTACCTTTCAAACGGCAAGTTGCGACTCATCTCTGCGGGTGGCTCGGATCTTCATACAGTTCCGTTAGATCTCAACTGGAAGTACGAAGTACCCGTTGAGCGGACTGTTATCCATGCGGGCCGGCTTTGGGATGGAAGGGGCTCGCAAGTGAAAACGGATGTGGACGTGGTCATTGTGAACGATCGAATCCGCGCTATTGAACCACATCGCGAACGCAAAACGGTCGAGCCGCAAACAACTTTTATCGATGCGTCAAAGCTCAGCGTGATTCCTGGCCTTTGGGAGTCGCACACTCATGAATGGATCAGCGGTAAATTCTATGGCGACCGGCTGGGGCGTTTGTGGCTTGCCTACGGTGTGACGGAACTGCAGTCTCAAGGCGACCCGGTGTACCGGGCAGTGGAGACGCGCGAAGCATTTGGTTCAGGCGACCGCATCGGTCCGCGCTTTTTCGCGAGCGGCGAAGCGATTGATGGTGAGCGCGTTTACTACAACTTCATGCGCCCCACGACCAGCGTGGCACAGCTCGATCTTGAGCTATCACGGGCGAAGGCGCTTGATTACGATCTGCTGAAAACATACGTCCGCTTGCCGCATGAGCTGCAAGAAAAGGCTGTGCGCTTTGCGCATAACGAGATCGGCGTGCCCAGCGCTTCGCACTATATGTTGCCCGGCATCGCTTATGGCATGGACGGAATGACGCATGTCAGCGCCACCGCTCGCCTCGGATTCGCATATACGCGTTCCGCCGGCTTGGTGAGCTATGGCGATATGAAGAAGTTGTTTGCCGTGTCGGGCATGTGGGACATTTCGACGCCTTTCGCTTCTTTTCCTCTTTATGCCGAAGATCCTGCGATGGTGGAAGATGCTCGCTTGCTGACGCTGAATACGCCGTGGGATGAAAGAGTGCTACGCGCCAAGCTCGCGCTGGGCCGGGGCGAGAAACCCACAACGCTTCCGGAGGGCTTGCGGATATTAGGCGCCGATCCGGCGGTTACGCTCGATGGCCTGCGCAGGGAAGAGTTGACGGTCGCGGCCATTCTGCGAAGTGGCGGCAAAGTTCTTGCCGGCACAGATTCACCGCTTGATAGTGTGGCCACGGCACTCCACCTCAATCTGCGCGCGCAGGTTAAATACGGAATCGAGCCGTGGCGCGCGTTGCAAACCGCTACGATCCTACCCGCAAAAGCATTTGGCGTTGACAAAGACCTCGGCTCGCTCGAACCAGGAAAGCTGGCTGATCTAGTGTTGGTTTCCGGCGATCCGCTGAGTGATATCAAGGCCGCCGCCAGCGTTCAATTTGTAATGAAAGGCGGCCGCCTCTATTCGGTCGCCGAGCTTACGGCCCCGTTCCAAAAGTAAAGGACCCTATATGTGCCAACTCTGCGTTTCACGTCGAGATGTAATCAAGATGGCTGCGGCGGGCGCCGCACTGCCGCTCATCGGAACTTCCACTCAAGCATCCGAGACCCATGCGCCTGCCTCAGGCAACTATGTCACCGCTGCCAAGGAGACCGCTACCTGGATTCGCGCATCGTCTAAGAAAACAGAGCAAGGCTTGTTCTGGCTGCCCGAACCCGACTATCCAGAAAAGGCCGCAACCGTAACTCCGCCCGCCACTATCTACAGCGGCAACGCGGGAACAGCGCTATTTTTTCTGGAACTCGCCGACGCTACTGGTGATCATTCCTATCTAGAAGACGCAACTCGGGGCGCCGACTATGTACTTTCAACCTGGAAAGACGTAACCTCGTTTCCGCTGATCAAGTTGAAAAATGCTCACTTGGACTTTAACCACGGCCTGTCGGGCACTGCATACAGCTTGGCGCAGATTGGCCGCGCTACTGGTGAACGCAAATATCGCGACGCTGCGATCGAGATCACGAATCGCATCGTAGCAGCTTCTGCTCCAGCAGGCGACGGCATCGAATGGACGGGCGCGCAGGCAGCCGGGTTGGGAGACGGCTCGATTGCTCTGTACCTATTGTGGGCCGCCCGGGCGTTGGAAGATCCGTCTTATGCGAAAGTCGCTGCCAAGGCAGGAGCAAGATTCCTTGAAGCGGCCGAGCGAGAGCCCAATGGTGGGCTGAGATGGGTGGGCTTCCCTTTTGAGAAGCTTGGGTTACCTGCCGGAACTTATATGCCGAGCTTCGAATTCGGAACGGCGGGTGTCGCCTTTGTCCTCGCTCGTCTCTATCAAGAGACCAAAGATCAGCGATTTCCCGATGCCGCTCAGGCCGGTGCCAAGCATTTACAACGAATCTCGACAGTCAAAGGTGACTCCGCTCTGCTTTTCTACCGCGAACCGGACCAAAAGAGCCTTTTCTATCTTGGCTATTGCAGTGGGCCGGTTGGCTATTCGCGAGTCTTCTATAGCCTATACCAGATCACTGGTGACCGCGATCATCTGGCTTGGGTCGAACGTTATGCGCGAGGTATCAGCGAAAGCGGCGTGCCCACCCACCAAACCCCTGGATTGTGGAATGTTGTGTGTCAGTGCTGCGGTACTGCTGGCATTACGGATTTCTTCACGAGCCTTTACAATGTCACGGGCAAGCCTGAATATTTGGCCTTTGCCAAACGTTTGGCCGACTACACGGTTAGCCGCGGAACGAACCTCGATGGGCTGGGATTGCGGTGGTACCAAGCCTGGACTCGCGTCAAGCCGGCCGAGGTGAGTGCTGAAACTGGCTTCATGATCGGCGCCTCGGGCGTCGCCGCTTCTTTGCTTCGTCTTCATCGCGCCGAACAAAACAATTACCACGCATTGCTATTTCCCGACAATCCCTTCCCCACAGCAGGGAGGATCGCTTGAGCCATCTTTTATCCCGCCGCGGAGTGTTGCTATCTGCGACGTCTTCACAACGCAAAGAATCCGAACCGAAGGAGTCGATTTTCACTTCTGAGGATTATCTGGAAGCCGCGAAACAAGCTGCTCGGTGGATTGATTCCGTAGCGACGGAAACAGCCGACGGCATAACGTGGTTGCCGGAACCAGATCACAAGGAGAAAACCTCAACGGTCAGCTCGCCGCTCACTTTGTACAGCGGGAATGCCGGTATTGTTCTGTTTCTTCTCCAACTCAGCCAGGTAACCCAGCAAGACGAATACTTGCAGAAAGCGAAGCGCGGTGCGGACCTGCTGGTGAAGCAGTGGCCCAGTGTGGCCACTTTCAAGAGCGGTCTGCTAGCTTCGCCCTATTCTTTTTATAACGGGCTCGGCGGAGTTGCGTTCACGCTGCTTGAAACCTGGAAGGTATCGGGCCAGGAGCGTTATCGTGAGGCCGCTCTCGCTATCACCAAAGAAATCAGCCAAGCCGCTAAGCCTGCGAGTAAAGGCATTACGTGGACGGGGTCTCCGGCGGTTGGATTTGGCGATAGCGGAATCATACTTTATCTGCTTCATGCGGCCGACCGGCTCAATGACGAATCCTACCGTCACTTGGCTGCGGAGGCTGGCGAACATCTGCTCAGCGTTGCAAAAGAAGATCCGCGCGGTGGACTCCGCTGGTACGGCTTCACGAATCCAGAGCAGTTCAAATTTCCAAGGGATAGCTATTTCCCGAACTTTGAAATCGGCACTGCGGGCACGGCCTATACTCTCGCCCGGCTTTATGAAGCCAACAAGGATAAACGGTTCATTGATGCGGCCGAAGGCGGTGCTTTGCATTTGCGAAATATTGCGACGGTAAAGGGCGACTCTGCCTTGGTTTACTATCGCGAACCGGATCTTAGGGGACTCTATTACTTGGGCTACTGCCACGGACCCACCGGAACGGCTCGACTCTTCTATCAGTTGCACAAAGTGACCGGACGGCCTGAGCATTTAGCCTGGACTGAAAAGCTTGCGCGGGGAATTGTTGAATCCGGTGTCCCGGATCAGCAGACTCCTGGTTTTTGGTACGTAGTCTGTCAATGCTGCGGGTCAGCCGGCGTGAGTGATTTCTTCTTAGGGCTTGCTGCAGGAACGGGGAAGAAAGAGTATCTTGCAGTAGCTCGCAAGTTCTCCGATCAGCTACTCAGCCGGGGAACCAACTTCGACGGCAACGGTTACCGTTGGTACCAAGCTTGGACTCGCGTTAAACCTGCGGAGGTAAGCGCCGAAACAGGCTATATGATTGGCGCAGCCGGCGAAGGAGCCGCGCTGCTGCACGCGTATCTGATTTCTGAAAAGCGTCACTGGACCAGCGCTTTTCCAGACAATCCCTTCCCGCTGACTGCCGGGTGAGTTTAGGGAATCGAGAACTGCGAAATACTACACTAAATCGATAGAGTATGGTACATGCAACGACGATTGTCACGCCGGCTCGGTTTGTCCAGGGCCTCAGCTATTCTGATTTCCTGGCACAAGCGACCATTAATCACGATAAATTCAACGAGTCCTACCAAAGCGTGCCGCTGACGGAGGGCGACTTAGCCTTCTTCCGTAAGGCCGCCGCGCTGCCGCAGGGACCGAAAAAGATCCTCGCCTTGGCAGAAGCATGGTGTGGTGACGTCTACCGCGAACTTCCTACAGTGGCAAGGATCGCCGAAGCCACTAGTGCGGATTTGCGGATTTTCTTGAGAGACCAAAATCCTGACATTATGGATGAGTTCCTGTCCAACAACGGCAAATCACGAGCTATTCCTGTCTTCGCTTTCTATACCGCCGATCTGCAGCAGATTACGCATTTCACAGAGCGCTCCGCCAGCGCCCATGCCGGGCTCACGAGCGCAATGGATGAAGTGAGAGCGCAGCTCAAGCTTCCCGAAACGGCAACCTTCGGCACGCTGGTAGATCCAGAGAGGACTGCATTCCTGCGTGAAGTGATTGCGAGGATTCAACCGCATTCCACGCAATGGCGGAAAGATGCTATCGCTGAAATCCGCGAAAGTTTGGCGACGGCCGTGGGGATCCCAAATGCCAGCTGAGACAGGCACCGCTAGTCCCATTGTTTACACGATACGCGGCTGTGATGCTTGCATGAAACTGCTTCGAAAATGGGATGCCGAACAGGTGATTTACGAGGAACGCCGCGTGGAACTAAGTCAGACTGTACTCGATGAAGCGCGCCGCTTGGGACAACTGGTTCCGATTGTCGTTTGGCCGGATGGCCGTGTTGAGCAGGGCTTCGGTGACACGATTGGTTGTTTCATTTAAGTTTTACTAACTCAACGAAAGGGTTCAAATATGTCTCTTCGCATTAATGAAGTTGCTCCTGATTTCACCGCCGAAACAACACAAGGCACAATCCGCTTCCATGAGTGGATTGGCGATAACTGGGCGGTCCTTTTTTCTCATCCCAAAGATTTCACTCCCGTTTGTACTACTGAACTCGGTGCGGTTGCAGGTCTTGAAACAGAGTTCGCTAATCGCGGCGCCAAGGTGATCGGGCTGAGTGTAGATTCAGTGTCGAGTCACACGCGCTGGAGTCAGGATATTCAAGACGTCAGCGGCAACAAAGTGAACTATCCGCTGATTGGCGATCCAGAGCTCAAGATTGCGAAGTTGTATGACATGCTGCCCGCCGATGCGGGCGATAGCAGTGAAGGGCGTACGCCAGCGCTGAATGCGCCGGTTCGCACGGTGTTTGTGATCGGGCCAGACAAGCGGATCAAGCTCACGCTTGCCTATCCCATGACCACAGGCCGCAACTTCGATGAGATCATTCGCGTGCTGGATTCCTTGCAACTGACTGCACAGCACAAGGTGGCGACTCCGGCCAACTGGCAGCAGGGCGGCGATGTGATTATTACCGGTGCCGTCAGTGACGAAGAAGCGAAGTCAGTGTTTCCGGGATATACGACGGTGAAACCTTATCTACGGACGACCGCGCAGCCGGCAAAGAAAGCTGCTGCCGGTTAAGATCGGGAGCTTTCGTTCATGCGGGCTTGCACTCATGGTGAAGCCCGCATGAATACGTGCTTAAAAGATAAGCTTTAGCGCCAGTTGCGTATTGCGCGGCTCGCCAAATCCTAAGCCTGGGGCAATTGAGCCGTTCTTGGTGTTGCCAATTAGCCCGAATGACGCTGAAGTGAGAGTGGCCGTCGGGTTAGCCAAATTGGCCCAATTCAAGGCATTAAACATCTCTGCTCTGAATTGGAGAGAGAAACGTTCGGTAAGCCGGAACGTTTTGAAGAGCGACGGGTCAACTGAGAAGAAGCCGGGACCATAAATAGCATTGCGTCCCAGGTTCCCATAGGTACCTGCAGCAGGCGCCGAAAAGGCTGCCTTATTCAAATAGACAATGCTCGTTCCCGATCTTGTGGATGTTACTGGGAAGGGATTGCCAATAAGATTCACGCGATCTGTCCCGTCTCCGCTGCCACTGGGATTGGTCCCGGCCGTGATATTGAATGGGGCACCGGTTTGCGCCGTGATCAGCGTGTTCAATTGCCACCCTTGGCCAATCACATGGGGAATCCACCGTGCGGTGGGCAGAGCATAACTCACAAAAGTAACGAAGTTGTGGCGGATGTCATAACTGGAGTTGCCACGTTCGTTCGCCAGGTTATAACTGTTGGCCGGTATGGCCGAACGAGCATCGGAAGCATCGTCGATAGCGTGAGACCAAGTGTAAACGATTCTGGCCGTGAGCCCCTTCCACACTTGCTGGTTCAGGCTGACCTGCAAAGAGTCATAATTGGAATTAGCGATGCTCTGCAATTCATTGATGGCGCCTAGTGTCGGATACAAGCTATTGTAAGGACGTCGTGACTGAACCGATCCTGAGCCGGGCACGGCAGCATTGATATCTAAAGTAACAGGAAGAGCAACGCCTAAACTACCCACGTAACCGGCTTGTAAAACTGTGCTAGAGGTTAGTTGGCGCTGGATGTTGAGATTGAAATTCTGGATGTAACCAATCCGGAAATTCTGATTGACACTGAATGCGCCATACGGCGGTTTAGCTGTTGAACTGAAGACGGGCACGTCGGAAACGAGGGTAAACGCGGTTCGTGTAAGATTGAACACTGGAGATGAGCCGTCGGGATTTCCTTGTATGCCCGACGCACCACCGTTGCCAGGCGTGTTCGCCGTGAAGTAAGCTACGGCTGGCGTGTCGTAGTAAATGCCGTATCCGCCCCTGATGACCGTTTTACTGTCGGAACCCGGAGTGAAGGCAAAACCAGCGCGCGGCGCAAAGTTTTTCCAACTTGAGGGATAGAGCGAGGAGAGAGTATCTTTAGGCCCAACCGTGACCAATCCTTGGCTAGGAAGGAACGTAGTCAAGCTATTGGCAACGTCTCCCAGGGGGGAAAAATGATCCCAGCGAACGCCGGCGTTCAGGCTCAAGTGGGAAGAAAGCTGGTAAGTGTCGTGAAAGTAGCCGGCCCAGGAGTTCTCGCGAAAACCTTGTTCCAAGTTGCCTCTGGCAATCGTTGCGCCGCTGGTGGCGCTCACGTCGCCAGCTAAAAAGTCGGACAGAGCTCTCAGCGCGGAGGACACCGTTGGATCTTTGGCCCAGGGCCCTTGCGTTCCGTCAAAATTGAAAGTGCCGCGCTGGTTGGAACGATAGAAGATATCGTAAGCAGCGCGCCGGAACTCACCGCCAAACTTGATCTGATGCTTGCCGATTGTGTAGGAGAAGGTGTCGGTGGCATGCCCCACGGTATCGACACGGCCGGTGGGTTGGGTTGCGCCTACGATGGCGAATCCTGAGATGTTGATAGTCGGCGCTCCGCTCAGAGCTGGATCCGTGACGCCAGTGTTCAAGCCAATAGCGGCCGGATTGATGCTTGTGTTCTCGTCATTGAAGATCTGTTTGAAGTAGTTGACACCGAGAACTAACTGGTTGACTAATCTGGGAGTAATGACGCTATTTAGCACGACCGAGTAATTGTGGACATGGATGGGGGCGACCTGATAATAGGCCAAATAGGGAGCGGAATTGCTGACGAGGGCGGTTTGCGATCCTGTGCCGCCAAAGTAGCGGACGGCCAGATTGTTGCGAGAGTTGATTTGGTGATCCACCTTGATGATGCCGTTGTAGCTGATGTAGTTGCTTGGATCGGTTCCGGTGTAGTTATTGCCAGTGGCGGGACCATTTAAGGCGCTCGCCGGGTAGAACGTCAAAATCCCGAGTGAAACAGGATTGACTGCCACACCATATTTGGCCAAAACCTGCCGAGCCTGTGCCACCCATGCCGTTGACGGAGTAGTAACGGAAGTGGAATTTCCCGCAATTGCATCTTGCGCTTCGCCCGATACGAAGAAGAACGTGTGATTGTGAAAAATGGGACCGCCGAGAGAGAAGCCCGGCTGATTGTTGCGGATCTCGCGTTTTGCCGAGCCGGCTGCTGCAAATGGGCTATTGGCGGAGAGATCTTCGTTGCGGAGAAATTCAAATGCCGTGCCGTGAAATTGATTGGTGCCGGATTTGATAGCAATATTAATTGAGGCGCTGCCATTTCGGCCAGCCTCTGCGGTGCCACCGGTGGAGACAGAAAATTGATCGATGGCGTCAACGGGCAGAACGACGCCGGGAATGCCCGCGACGCCGCCTTGGTTGACCGAGGCGAAATTTTGAAAGCCATCGTTATTGTCGGCGCCGTCGATTTCGTAATTGTTGCCGCGCGTGCGGCTACCGTTGGCGGAGGTGGGCCCCGTGGTGTTGCTTACACCGGGCGTTAGTTTTAGAATCTGACGGAAATCACGGCCGTTCAGAGGAAGATCTTTCACAGTGGCCTGATCCACTATACCGGTAACGGCGGTGGCCGTAGTTTCCACTAGCGGCGCTTCGGATTTGACATCAACGCTGGTCGCTTGCGAAGCCAGCGCCAAACCTATGTTAAGACTGGTGGCGCGGGAAACGGTCACCTCTACGTGGCTGGTCTTGACTTGCTGAAATCCGGGCTTGCTGACAATCACTGTATAGATGCCTAGTGGTAAGTCTGGCAAGGAAAAGTCTCCGCTTGAAGACGATATCGTCGTTCTGGTAATACCTGTGGCATCTTGTGTTGCATTGATGGAGGCATCTTGCACGTTAGCGCCGGTGGGATCTTGGATCACACCGTTAATAGCGCCGCGAAAGGTCTGCGCAGAGATGATTTGACTGATCAGCAACGCAAAGAGAGACGCAGCGAAGCATGGCCGGGACGAAATTGAAATGGGTCTGTTTTTAGTTATGAATGATGACATCAATGAACTCCTCGTAAAAGTCGAAATAAGTAAGAGAAACGGGAAGGTCACTCAGCACCTTCCCGCCGGCGGTCAATTTCCTCTACCCGTGCCAGCTGCGGCATTGGAAAAGTGGTGGAGATGACACGCAATTTTGAACTCCACAACTAGTGACCACCTTTAAAAGCTCACCCGCACGCCGAGTTGCAGCAGCCGGGGGTTGTTGATTTGCGATGTGATTACGCCAAAACTTGAGTTGGTAAACGTGGTGTTAGGCGTGCCGAAATACACGGTGTTTGTGGCGTTAAGGGCTTCAGCGCGGAACTGGGCGGTCACCCGTTCTTTGATCGAGAAAGTCTTGAACGCGGAAAGGTCCCAATTGAATAGACCGGGTCCGCGCACGTTCAAGAAACGCGAGGTGTTTCCGAAGGTGAGAAGAGATGCCTGGGAGAAAGCCGCCGGGTTGAGCCAGCTATTGATACGGCTGTCGGTTGAACCTGAAGTCGCAGGTGAAGTACCTGTAGCGTTGGGCCGTTGATAACTGGCGCCGAAGACGCTGTTGTTGTTTGGCTGAGTAACCGACAACGGGTAGCCACTTTGAATCACGCTAAACGCATTGGCGGACCAGCCGCCGACAATCAAATCCAGCACTCGGCTATTGTGCAGGAACGGCTTTCCTTTGCCAAAAGGAAGTTCGTAGGTGATGGCCGTGGTGAAGCGATTCGGAACGTCTTGTGCGGAGAGACTCCATTCTCCATTTAGGTTGTAGGCATTTTGCGGACCAGCGGGCGAGGCCACTTGGCTGGTTCCCGCCAGATTGACGCCCGTGAGGTCGTCGTTGCTGCGCGACCAGGTGTAAGAAGCGAGTAAGCTGAGCCCATTGCCGAAGCGACGCTGAGCGCGCAAATAGAACGAGTAGTAGCGAGCTGCGCCAGCGTCTGCAGCCGACAACGCCACCGAAGTGTATTCCGGGAAAGGCGACAAGAGTTGGGCGCGGCTAACCGTGGCATTAGCGATGCTGCCCACGCCGCCATTTTTGTAAAACGGATTGGCCACGCTTTGTGTCAGCGACGATCCGAGCGAGAAAAACGATGGATTCAACTGGTCTGTGTTGATGCCGTTAGTGAGCAAATCTAGTGAGTGGGAGCCGATGAAGCCCGCGGTGAAGACGAAGCCTGCTGGAACTTGACGCTGCACTTCGAACGAATATTGCTGCACATAGCCGGCAGATTGAGAGGATGGTGAGAACACGGTAATGGCTTGACCAATGCCGGAGAGTCCCGCGAGGCTGTTACCGGTGGGCTGAAGAAGGCCGTTGGGGTAGGGATTCGAAAGGGTTACGGCAGGCGTGAAATTGCCGTTCGTTGAGGTCACAATGGATGTTGTCTGCGAGTAACCGATGGCGTTCTGGAAGTTAAAGAACGATGGCGCCCAAAAAATGCCATAGCCGCCGCGGATGACCGTCTTCTCGTTCAGCGCATAAGCGAAGCCGAAACGCGGAGCGGCTTTTAAGGATAGAGCGTTGCCTGTTTGGGTTGGATTACCGTTCACTCCGGCGTATTCCACTTCACCAGGAACTGTTAAGCCAGTGACGTTCTGTTGAAGTGGGTTGGCGGCGGTGGTGTTGAACCCGACAATCAACTTGTTGTTTTCTTCTTGAATGCCCGATTCGTATTCGAAGCGAATGCCGAAATTGAGAGTGAGTTTGGGCGTGATGCGGTAGTCGTCTTGAAGGAAGCCGCCGTAGTAGCGCACAAAATCATCAAAGCTCGTGACCACGCTTTGGCTGCCGCTGGTGGGATAACCGAGCAGCATCGTTGCGAGCGCAGCGCCTGTGCCAGCGGTTGACGACTGTGCTTTCACACGTGTAAATACATCGGAAAAGCCTAGGCTTGTTGGGCCCACGGCCGGCGTTCCAAAGTCATGCAGCGTTCGGAAATCAAACCCTGCCTTCACGCTATGTTTGCCAAGAAATTTGGAAACAGTGGCATTGAAGCTGCGCGAGTAGAAAACGTCTTGATTAGTGCCCCCGCCGCCGTAACTGCTTACGTCCGACATGGTGATAGCCGGAAAAGCCGGGTCGGGAGTGACATTGGCTAACGATTGCGGCAAACCAAGAGAGGCTACATTGAAGCCTGCGCTTTCTTGTGTGCTCTTGGAATAGAAGCGATTGAAGCCCCAACGAATGGCCACCACAGTGGTGGGGTTCGGTGTCAGCGTGGCGTTCGCTTGCGTGGCGTCAATCTTACGATCGCAGCAAAAGGTCTGGCTCGGTGAGGCGGCGTTTGAAAAGATATCCGTTGGAGCATCGATTTCAAACGTCTTCTGATGGATATAAGAAGCAGAGGCCCGAAACCAAGAAGTGAATTCGTGATCGGCCTTCCAGGTGCTCTGGTCGCCGCGGTTTGGATAGCTGCCTGTGAAGTTGTAGTTGGGCGCTCCATAGTAAGCCGTGGGCGCATTCGGTAAGGGATAGTAAGACGCTAATGCCACGCCCACCGGGTTCAGGCGACTGGCTGGAATGACATTGCCGGAGAACTGTTGGCGCACGCCATTGGCATTGGTGCTGAGCGGATCGTAGATCACCTGTTGCGTGCCATTCTTGTAAACGCTTTGCGAGAAATTGCCGGCCACTTCTAAGGCGGTAGGAACCGAAAGAACCGTCGTAGAGCCGTCGCGCTGGCGATAGGATTCGGTGGTGATGAAGAAGAACGTCTTATTCCGGCCGTCGTAAACCTTGGGGATGCGGACGGGGCCACCGAACGAGCCGGCCCAATCATAGAATGGCTGGTTCGCGATCGGTTGACCGGCGCGATTGGCGAAGAAATTGTTTGCTAGCCAATCCGTTTGGCGAATGTGTCCTACGGCGCTGCCATGTATATCGTTGGTGCCTGAGCGGAGCAGCGTATTGAATGTGCCGCCGCCGGTTCGACCCACTTCAGAGTCATACGTATTGGCTTGTAACTTCAACTCTTGCACTGCTTCGGGCGAAGGCAGAATCACGGCGCGGTTGGTTGAATCGGCGATGGAGATACCATCCACCAGATAGTTGTTGGTACGTAATGGGCCACCTGCGATGGAGACCTGCGAATTGCCATTCTGATCTTGCATGCGCGCGAATTTTGGATTCGCCACGAAAACGACTGTTTGGGCGAGTTTGCCCAGAAAGAATGGGTTTCGTCCCAACAACGGGAGGTCAGTGATTTTTTGACGGTCGACCGTTTGTCCGTTGGACGCGTCGCCAGTTTCAAGCGGTGAAGCTTCATCCACAACATTTACTTGCTCATTGACAGCGCCTAGCTCAAGTTTCAAATCAGCGGTGACAGTCGCTTGTGTTGCTACTACAATGCCTAAGCGCTGCAATCGCTTGAAGCCGGGTCCCTCTGCATTGAGTGAGTAGGTGGCCGGAGTTAGCGCGGTGAATACATATTCGCCTTGGTCGTTCGTGATCGTGCTGCGACTCTCGGAAGTACCTTCGGTCGAAATCAGAACTCTGATACCTGTGGCGGCGGCGCCACTCGGGTCGGTAATACGGCCACGTAACGAACCTTGAAATGTCTGTGCGGCGGCGACGGCCAACAAGAGAAAAAACGATACAAGAGTCTTCATGTGCTGCTCCTCAAGTGCAAACGGAATTGGAAATCTAAAAGAAGGGAAGGATACGGAGAATCTAGCGGCAACAACAACAGCAGGCGAAAGGCGAGGCCCACGGTTTAGGGACGTGGTTAGCAAGGGGAGCGGCGTTCGAATTGTTCGGTTTTGCAGGGGAAAACATCTAGACTATGTTGATAGACTATAGTATGATTCTTTCTTTGTCAAGTAAATTGAGAAGGAGGAATAAGTGAAGCGTAAGTTTGTAATATTGCTTTTCATTAGTCTGCTGTTATTGGCGGCGGCCGATGACGAAAGGGCGCAACACAAGGCGCGCATGGACACGGCGCAGGATGTGAAGGACGATCTGAAAGATGCGCTGGACGGAAAATCACGCGAAAAAGCATTGGAACCTGCGGAAACACTGGTGAAGCTGGCCGAGCAAGAAGAAGCGTATTGGCAAAAGACGAAACTTGACGATGCGGTGAAGCTCGCCCAACAAAATCTTGCGAACTCGCGCGCGATCGTAGGAGCAGTCAAAGAGGAACATTTCGATAAGGCTGTGCAGGCCTTTGGCGATCTCGAAAAAACGTGCCGAGCCTGCCATGACCTGCATCCTGAAAAACGCTTGACCTCAGGAAATCCAAGACAAGAAGCTGGCCGTTTATGGTTTTGACGCGGTAGGTGTGCCACCTGCGGGGGAATCACCGGGACCGCCGTCGCCAGGCGTACCGCCGTAGATGTTGCGCCCGTCAGGCAAGGTCACGCGGCGCGCATCCACCAAACGCGAACCATCCTTGGCGCGATAGCCGTCGACGATAAACGTATCTCCAATTTTGAGATCGCCTTTCTTAAAGCCGCGGCGCGAGAGCGCTCCCGGACCAGCTCCTTCACATGCCCAATTTTCAACCTGCCCGTTATCGTTTTTCACATCGATATAGAAATAGGAGTGGGGATTCGTCCACTCGATCTTAGTGAGCGTTCCCGAAAGGCGAATCGCCTTGCTAGCATCAAACTCCGCCGCAAATGAATGGTGCGCCAGAACAGGGAGGGTAATGGCAAAGCCAAGAACCGCTAACGCCGTAAATATCTTGGTTTTCATGGAAACATCCTTATCTCTATTGACAATAGTAGAATAGTGAGCTAGAGTCAATTCCAAACAGATAAAAAGCCATGAATTTTAGAAATTTCTTGAAGCGCGGTCTTCCAGCGCTCCTTGCGGTGGCACTCGGCACTTTGGCGTTCGCGCAAGATTCGCCGAAGAAAGAGCCCGCTGAATCGCCTTATGGAGATTTGATTAGTGCCGAGCCGAAAGGCGCCTCCAAACCTGCGCCGCGCACGCCCGACGGTCATCCAGATTTGACTGGTTTTTGGAAAGGAACGCGCGCCACCAAGCCAGTAGGAAACATTGGCAAAGATCTGCCTGGCTTCAAACTGCCGTTGACTCCAGCAGGCGAAGCGGCGCTGCAGCACAACCTGACGGCGACCATTGATCCGGAGAGCCTTTGCATCTTGGGAGGCATTCCGCGCCACAATGCGAGCGGTCTTCCGTTCATGATCGTTCAGAACAGTCAGTATGTTTCGTTTCTCTACTTTTATAGTTACTATCGCTTGATTCCCTTAGATGGAAGAACGCATAGCGCCGATCCAGACCCAGCCTTTTTTGGGGAGGAGGTTGGGCACTGGGACGGCGATACGCTGGTAATCGACTCCACCGGCTTCAAAGACGAAAAAGTCTGGATTGATGAGAATGCCAATCCGCACAGTGACGCCTTGCATGTGGTGGAGCGCTGGACTCGGCCCGATGCCGACCACATCCATGTGGAGACGTTGATCGAGGATCCGAAATTTTATACCAAGCCGTTCACTTACCAACGCACGTGGGTTTTGGGGGCGCCGGGGCAAGTTTTGGGAGAATATGCCTGCAGCGAGAATAATGTGGATCTCACACATCTCGGGTTTGGGCCGGGTCCAATCCGACCCGATGGCACCCGGGGCTATCTCGATCCCGCGCCGCTGCCGCCGCCGATTAAGCCCACAAGCGCTTCGCAAAAAGAGTAACGACCTGGGCTCATCTTCTGAAAACCAATGGCCTTGTTGGCTCGTAGCGTTTTTCTTTTTGATAACGACGTGCCTTTGGGCGAATACAGGAGGCAGCATCTCTGGGACCGTTAAAGACCCCAGCGGTGGTGCTATTCCCGGCGCACTACTAACGCTGGTGAACAGGACTCTTAAGACGGAGTTTAAGACCGCATCCGACGCAAAGGGATTCTACTCGTTTCCCACGCTTCCGGTTGGTCTTTATGATTTGACGATTGAAGCGGCGGGATTTCAAGCCCAGGAGCGAACCAAACTTTCCGTGGATGCAGATGCGGCGGCGCGCGTTGACGCCGCCATGCAACTGGCTCAACGGGACGAACAGGTGACCGTTACGGACTCAGCCCCGAGGATTCAAACGGAGGTGGAGACGATAGCAACGTATCTGGGCGAGGTCGTAGCGAGCCAGCAGATTGCGGCGCTGCCGCTGAACGGCCGGAGCTATACGGATTTGCTGGCGATTCAACCCGGCGTAACACCCGTAACTACGTTGACGACGAGTTCCGTCATCATGGCGGGCGTGACAGGTGCCATCAACCCCTCGGGCGACCTAAATCCCGGCAATATTTCCATTGATGGGCAGCGGGAATCAGCGAATGGATTCATGATGAATGCCGTTGATGTGCAAGAGCACATGAATGGGGGCACATCGGTAATTCCTAACCTGGACTCCATTGAGCAGTTTCGCGTGCTCACCAATAACTCGGACGCGGAATACGGCAACTATAACGGCGGAATGATTAATGTGGTCACAAAATCAGGCAGTAACGCGTTTCATGGGGACCTGTTTGAATATCTACGGAATACCAAACTGGACGCGCGCAACTTCTTCGACGCCACGCGAGGTTCATTTCGTCAGAACCAGTTTGGCGGTGTGGTGGGCGGTTTTATTCGCCGCAATAAGATCTTCTTCTTCTCCGACTATCAAGGGACTCGAACAGCCGAAGGCATTAGTTCTCCTGAAACCTCGGTACCTTCGTTGCAAGATCGCTCTGGAGACCTCAGTGACACGGCACCCTCGCTAACTGGTTCCGTGAGCGGACCCTACACGGCGCAGCTGCTTACACAACGGCTTGGCTACAGCGTTTCGCAGGGGGAACCGTACTATGCAGCGGGCTGCTCTAGCACCACAACGTGCGTTTTTCCTAACGCCGTGATTCCGGTTCGGGCGTGGTCTTCGCCAGCTCTGCACCTTCTTGACTACATCCCGAAACCAAACATTGGCGCAAACTTGTTTGCCACATCTGCTTATCAAGAGACAGTGCGCGACGATAAAGGCGGTACGCGCCTTGACGCTAATACGCGTTACGGCGTGCTGTCGGGCTATTATTTTGTCGATAACTACCGGCTCGATAACCCTTATCCTGGCGGTCAAGGCGGGGCGAGCATTCCGGGCTTCGATGCCTTGACCTTCGGCCAAGCTCAAATGTTCACTATTGGCGACAGTAAGGTGTTCGGCGGTTCGATGGTCAATGAATTCCATTTGGGTTACCTGCGAAATGCCAACAACGTCGGGCAGCCGCGCGGCGGATTGGCCGTCAGTCTTCAGTCACAGGGCTTTGTAACGGGCACAGGCACAGCGGGCATTGTTGTTCAGGCGCCGCAGTTCGAAGGGATTGAGAATATCGTTTTCCCGTCGTTCGTGATGGGTGTTCCTATCACGAATGTGGACCAATGGAATAACACGCTTTACACGAGCAACACAGTATCCAGAGTGATCGGCGCACACACTCTGAAAGTGGGCGGGCAATTTCACGCCGACCAGGTGAACGAATCGCCCAACGCGACATTCAATGGAACCTTTAATATCGCCGGCACCGAAACAGGCTCTGCCTTTGCCGATTTCCTGTTAGGCTTTCCGAGCAATTTTACGCAGACCTCTGGACAGCGATTCTATTTACGCAATCGTTACGGAGCGGTATTCGCCGAGGACAGTTGGCGTGTCAGGACAAATCTAACACTCAATCTTGGTGTTCGTTGGGATCTCATCATGCCCTGGTGGGAGAAATATAACCAGATCCAAACGTTTGTTCCCGGCGAGCAATCTTCGCTTTATCCCAATGCGCCGAATGGCTTCGTTGTGCCGGGAGACGCGGGCATTCCGTCTACGCTATCGCCGTCACAACTCCACAACTTTGCTCCAAGACTGGGATTGGCTTATTCTCCTGAGTTTGAGAGCGGGCTTCTTAGGTTCCTATTTGGCAAACGAGGGAAGAGCAGCATCCGCGCCAGTTATGGATTGTTCTACACTGCGTTTCCAGGGTTGTCGGCCGGTATCATGTACGGGATTCCGCCTTACGGATACAATTACCTAAGCCCTCAGCGGCCGCTTTTTGCGACCCCGTTTATCAACTCTACGGACGGGGTGCAGAATGCTGACCCGTTTCCGTTACAGCTCCCTCCATCGAACGCGAGTGTACAAGATCCATACACCGGGTTTAACTTTGCAGCGGCTACACCCATTAGCGCCGACCCTTATTTTTACTACCGGAACAATGTGCCTTACACAGAAAACTATATGTTTTCTATCCAGCGGCAAATTGGCTCGGCGGCGCTGTTGACAGTTAGCTATGCCGGCAATGAAGGGCATCATCTTTTAGTTTTAGTGCCCACAAACTTGGGAAATTCGATGCTCTGCCGCAATCTCAGTCAGGCGAGCGAAGTAGCTCCTGGGGGCTCCACGTGCGGGCCGTTTGGAGAAGATTCGCGCTACACGTCGGCGGGGGGCGCCGTCTATCAAGGAACGCGGGCCGGTCTGGGTTCGAACTTTGGATCAACGACCGCCCAGAAGACGGTTGGCAATTCAGAATATAATGCGCTGGAAGTAAATCTGCGTTTTGCAGCCGGCAAGGGGACGACGTTGCTCATCGGCTATACCTATTCGAAATCGATCGATCAAGCATCAAACCTGGGCGAGCAGACGAATCCATTCAACGGAAGTTTGACGCGTGTGCTCTCGTCTTGGGATATGCGGCATAACTTCGTAGCAACGTACAGGTACGCTTTGCCATTCGACCGTTTCTTCCGGCGCAGCCGTTTGACGGACGGTTGGAGCCTTACGGGAACAACGCGTTTCAGTACCGGATTCCCGGTCACGTTGGCCGATGATTCGGACCGATCTCTGCTTGGCACCCTGGGCAATGGTGTGAACAATGCACTCCTTGATACACCTCAGATGGTGGCTGGTCCGCTCCAAGTCAACACCAACCCGCGCAACGGCCAACCAGCCTTCAACACCAGTTTGTTCGCGCCTGAAACGTTGGGACAGTTGGGGAACGCGGCACGGCGCTTCTTTTATGGCCCCGGCATTGAGAATTTTGATCTGCAGATCAGCAAGAACTTGACGCTTACTGAGTCACACTCAGTCGATATTCGGGTGGAAGCGTTCAATGTGTTTAATCATGCGCAGTTCTATGGTGCGTCTGCCGTAGACGGCGAGATCAACGATCCAAGCTTTGGCAGAATCGTCAGCGCCGCTTCGCCGAGACTGATTCAGGTAGCGGCTAAATTTCACTTCTAGCTTCGTGGAATTAGCCTAAAGAAGGCGCAGGGCTTGATCGAGATCGGCAATTAGATCCTGCACGTCTTCAATGCCCACGGACAGGCGAATTAGATTGTCGGTGATGCCCATACCGACGCGGACATTCTCGGGAATCGAGATATGAGTCATGGTGGCTGGGTGATCGATGAGCGATTCAACACCGCCGAGTGATTCCGCTAGCGTGAACAGCTGCAGGCCAGCCAAGAAACGGAAGATGGCTTCGCGGTTTGCCGAGAGACGGACGGAAAAAGTGCCGCCGAAGCCACTCATCTGGCGCAGAGCAAGTTCACGTTGAGGGTGGCTATCAAGGCCGGGATGCAAAACTTCACTCACCTTCGCATGTTCCTGCAGCCAGTGACCGATAGCGAGTGCATTCCGGTTGTGTTCCTCCATACGCAATGCCAAGGTCTTGATGCCGCGTAGAACCAGAAAACAATCTTGTGGGCCCGCGCACGTTCCTAAGGCATTTTGTAAGATGCCGATTCGTTCGGCTAGAGCGCTGTCCTTGACGACAATCGCGCCGCCCACGACATCGGAATGACCATTGATGTATTTGGTGGTGGAATGCAGCACGATATCGATGCCCAGTTCCAGTGGACGCTGGAAGTAGGGTGACAGAAAAGTGTTATCGCAGATGGTGAGAGCACCGTTGCGACGGGCCAGTTGCGAGATGGCATTTAAATCGACGAGATTCATCAGCGGATTTGTGGGAGTTTCAATCCAAATCCCTTTGGCGCCGGCACGGAGCAAATGTTCAACGGTTGGCAGGTCACGGAGGTCGACGAAGTGGGCATCGATGCCTTTGTCGCGGAACACACTTTCGAACAAACGATAGGTGCCGCCATAGAGATCGTTATGCACGATGAGCCGATTGCCTTGGGAGAACAGCATCAAGACGGTTGCTTCGGCAGCCATACCCGTAGCGAAGGCAAAGCCGGCCGTTCCGTTTTCCAGTTCTGCGAGGCAGACTTCGAGCGCCTTGCGGGTGGGATTGCCGCTGCGCGAATAATCGTACGGACCTGGCTCATTTGGCCCGCGGAAAGCAAATGTCGACGTCTGATAAATCGGTGTGATCACCGCGCCCAAGTGGTCGGACGCAGAGTGACCGGCATGTACGGCTCGCGTGCGAAAGGCGCGCTGGCTCACTGCTGAGCGCGCCTTATACAGAGTGCGCGGTTCAAGCCGGAGTCACCTGCGGCCACCGATGCGCGGCCGCCGTCGCCGAAGTCGAAAGCCCAGCCTTCCCCGTTTTGGGTTCCGGCAGTGGCGCTCCATTCCCAACCCGTGAGCTTAATAGGGCCTCTGATGCGATATCCATTCTCATTCGTAGTTGTTTCCGAGAGTTGCTGCAAGTCGTCGACCGAAGGGAGGGCCCAATCTGTGAAACCAGCGAGGGTCAGTTCGCGGCAATAGCGTTGGGCTTGACTCCAACTGAGGCCGGAGCCATTGTCGGCAGCGGTCCACGTGAGCTTGGTTGAGGGATCGATCCAAAAGCCAAGACTCGCGCCGAGAGAGATGGTGAGTTCTTGTGGCACGTGGGTGGTGAGCGCGATTTTCTTCTGCCACTTGTTGCCTCCGGCCACTTGTGGCACAGCCTCTATCAAGTGTTCACCCGGTGAAAGTTTGAGACGCAATCGTTTGTTTGGAGCAAGTACTCTTTTAGGTTTGCCGTCTACAGTCAGCCTACATGCGGCATCGGTTTTGATGACTAACTCAGTACCGGTGCATAGCGTAACCGCGGTGGCTAGAAAAACAATAATGGTTATTCTTGGCATCTCTTTCAAATGAAACTGCGCCCGCGAGATTGGAACTCACGGGCGCCACTCTTTCTAAACTGCGCTTAGCGCTGAGCGGTCTGCTGCACGGGAGCTTCGGCTAGCAGCCGGTCGACAATCGAAGTGAAGTTGTCTTTCAGCTTTGTGTTGTAGATGCCGCTAGCGCCAGAAGCGAAACCGGAGTACGTCGCTTTCACGCGGCCGTCGCGCCCAATAAAGAGCGTGGCGGGCCATGTGTTGAGATTGACGGCTTGCGGCACTTTCTCCCACATTTCATCAGGCGTTCCGGCAATGAGATAGGTATAGGGAACCTGATATTGCTTGATGAAGGCGTTGACGCGGGTGAGTGAATGTTGCTGGTCGGCCTCTTCGAAATCGAGGGCGACAATTTCAAGGCCCTTGTCGTGATACTGCTTGTAGAGTTGCACCAAGTAACGCGCCTCGTCGTGGCAGTTGGGGCACCAGGTGCCGGTGACGATGGCCAGAACTACTTTGCCTTTGAAGCGAGGATCTTCGTTGGTGACAACCTTGCCGTCTTTGTCCGGGAAGCTGTATGCAAACACTTCGTTGGGGTCTCTGACTGTGGTGTGCGTCAGATAGTTTGCGGGTTCCGGGAAGCCCTTAGCGCGCGCCACTTCAGGACGATAGGCCGTCAATGTTTCATTGCGCGGGTTGGCGTGAAGAACCACATTGAGAGTGCCATCCTGCTGAGGAGTGAGTTCGATCAGGCCAGGGCGCGAACCATCGAAATGGCTGGCCGCAAACTTGCCGTCTTGCCAGGTGCCGGTGAGTGCTCCGGTATCGCCATCGACGCGCAGAACAGTGGCCTCGATTTCCGGGCCTTTTTGCTTCACGATCAGGCGCCACGATTTTTCGCCTTTCGGCGAATCGTGCGGGAGCTCCCAAACGCCTTCGATGGAGGGGGCGGTGTTTGCCGATGTCTCCGCCGTTGCCACGTAACGCTTGGCATGGAAGGGAGTTTGTATAGTTTTGGCATCGTCGTATTTGGCGCCTGGGGTAATGTTGATGGCGCTCCGGCGCGTCACCACGAGCTGACCATCGAGTTCACCATTGACGACATTGGCCCTGATGCTTGTGAGATAGTGTTCAAAGTTGAGTTGAACGTTACCGTTGTCGATGCTGGCGCTGGTGGTGGTTTCGTAATCTTCCCAACCGTTGTAAAGCTTGCCTACGACCGTATTTCCATTGGCGGAAATGTCAAGCCGAAAGGGAATGGCGTATTTCGATTCTTGGAGCGTGGCGGCCCAACGGCCGTTGAGGTCTTGCGGCTGAGGCGCCTGAGCGTGAGCAAACGCCGCCATGCCAAGCGCGAAGGCCGCAAGCTGGGGTAGTTTTCGTACGGTGATCTGATTCATAATTTCCTCTCTCAAATAAAATATTCAGGGCTGATACGTTAACGTGCTGGCTGGGTGCGTTGGCTGATCGATTGTTTTTCTTGTCCAACAAATTGTTTCCACTCGGGCGGCAAGCCGGGTTTCGTGTCCACGAGAATTTCGAGGATGGCGCGCCGGTCTTCCACCGAAAGGGTCTTAAATTCCGGGCTTTGATCTTTCCCGCTGAGCACTTCAAAGAGTCGGCGATAGACAAACTCCTTCGCCGGCGGCGGAATGGCATCAAAGGTCTCGGAATAAATCAAGTAACTGCAGGGGTATTTGAAGATTCTGCTTTGTAGGTCGAACTGGCGCAGGGAGCGGCCACGCGAATCGAACGGCCCACGCGCGGCGAAATCTTGCGCGAATGTGGTGTTGCCGGCGACCGGCGCGTTAAGCCGCGCTTCGTTTGTGAAGAGCAGATAGCGAACCAGTTGTTCGGCGGGATCCTCAAACACTTTGCGGGCCTTATCAGAAATGGTTTCCGCCGGCAAGCCCTGTGCCTTGTTTCGCTGCGAATCAGTAAACAGAGCGATGCGGGTGCGGTATGTGGTTTGAGTGATCAGATTATGCATTTGCGTCTGATGCGCCAAAACCATAAGGGCCACGATGTCACTCGACCCGGTTAAGTAGGGCGACGTATTGAGAAAGCCGCTCAAGTTCGAGACATTCTTAACAAGCGGTTGATTGAGTTGCTCAGGCTGTTCCGAGTTAGCAACGGTGGCATTCGCCATTCCAACTTCGGCACCTCGCAGAGCCGTGACATACCAGCCGCCCCAGCGTTCGTTCAACGGACTCTCTTGCCCCGTTACGAATGATTTCGCACCTGCGGCTGGATAACCAGAAGGCTTGGGGAAGACAGAGCGCAACATGACGCCTGGCACGCCGCGAGTGGAACTTGCCACGTGGCATTGGACGCAATCAACAGCAGCCCTCTCAAAGCGGGGACGCGCTGAGGGGCGCTCATCGATCACATAGAAGATGGCACCTTGTTTAGGGTCAAAGGAGACGAACTCCAGGAATTTCCCGTTATGCACTTGGCCGACATAGACATCGTCGTTGAAGTACAACGCGCGCGGGTTTGCCGGGTTGATTTGCGGGAATTGAAAACTAGTCTTGGCAAAAACCAGACTTTGCGAGCTCACTGGAACGTGAAGCGCATCAAGAACCGAGCGCAGATAGCCGTGTTCCAGATCATGATGCAAAGTAACTTCGCCACGATCCAAGCGCTTTTCGAGACGAGCGATAGGATCGTCAAGCTCAGCGGAGCGGTAGTTGATGGGTGCCTCGGCAAAGGGCAAGAAGCCCTGATTCTTCACTACAACTCGTGGTTGCGGTTGGGGAGGCGCGTCAATTCGTTCGGCCACCGAAACAACGGCAGAGCAGCCGATAACCGCAAGCGACACAAAAATTGAAGAGCGCCTCGCTGACATTAGGCATTCGCTCCTAAGTTCTGGGTGTCGGACACAACAATGGGCGACGGGTTCCGATTGACCTTGGCAATCAGCCCGTCAAGGCTGAACGCTCCCGAGTCTGCAAAGGCCAAATAGAGAAATACGAAAGAATACAGAGCAGCCAGTTCGCCCCCGTTTAGATTGGGCCAAAAGCCCTTAGGTGCGTGTGCCAGGAAGTAGGCAAACGCCAAATGCCCGGAGAGGACGAACGCCACCGGTCGAGTAAAAAGACCCAGCACCAGGAGCGAGCCCCCGACCAGCTGTAGAATTCCGGCGAACCAAATCAGCGTAAATACCGCAGCTGGTTTCGCTGGATGGCCAGGTGCATTGAAGAAACCGAAGAGCAGCGTCAAACCATGCAGCGACAGTAGAAATCCTGCAACGATGCGCAACAAAGAGAGAGAATAGTTAGCCCACTGAGTGGATGGCGTGAATTTAGACATGATGAACCTGCTTATTGTTGTGAGAGTGATGAGCGCTAGCTGAAAGCTTCTTGCCGGCAATTTGCGCTTCGCTCCAAACTCGGAGGAAATTGCCGCCCCATAGCTTGGCAATTTGCGGTTCAGTATATCCGCGCCGCAGGAGTTCAACGGTCACATTTTCCGCTTCGCCTTCGTTATCCCAGCCAGTTACGCCGCCGCCGTGATTAAAATCGGAAGCGATGCCCACATGGTCGACGCCAATCTTCTTCACTGCATAGTCAATCGAGTCCACGTATTGCGGCAAAGTTGCTTTAGGCGCGGAGGCGATAATTTCATGCCAACGAGTTGAGTATTCCTTCTGCTTCTCAACCGGCCAAGACTGCTGTAATGTGTCGTCTTTATCCGGCAGGCCGTATTCAGCCCGCAGTGCCTTCACCTTGTCTTCCACCTCTGACGGGATTGGGCGAAGGTAATTGCTGAAGGCCACAATCTGCACCACGCCGCCGTTCTTAGCGATCGCTTGCAGTTCTTCATCACTTAGATTGCGGGAGTTATCGACAATCCCCTTCACTGCCGAGTGGGTAGCTGACACCGGCGCCTTGGTAAGTGACAGCGTGTCGTAGAGCGCCTTAGTGGAAAGCTGCGAGACGTCAATCAAAATACCTTTTTCATTCAGCTTTGTGACAGCCTGTTTGCCCAGATCGGACAGACCGCCAATCTCATCTGGTTTGTCGCCGAAACCAGAGACGGGGCGCGAAGAATCAGCCCAATCATTGTTACCAGCGTGGTTGAAACCGAAGATCCGCACGCCTCGGTCATACCAAGCATCAATTTGCGACAGATCTTTGCCTAAAGGGAAAGCGTTGAGAAAGCTAATGACGACGGCAAATTTACCTTGTTTGGCAAGACTCCGCACTTCCGCCGGTGAATAGGCGAGCGCTGCGCGGTTCGGATTCTTTTTCGCGACGTTGATGATGGTCTGGTACTTCGCATCGGCGTCGTCTTTCGCTTTTTGGAAATTCTCCGGCGTGCGCTTCGCCTGCGGCACAAATACGGCCAGGGCAGCACCGCTTAAATGGCCCCGTTCCACCTTTACGAGATCGAATTGCGACTTACTTTCGACGGACGTGTCGAGATCGACCGGCACGTCCACGTGGCTGTCGAAAGTAACGATCTTTCGTTGAATCTGTTTGGCCTTCTGTAGAAGGTCTTTGTCGTTAGCGCTTGGAGTTTTGCCTCCTCCGGCCGCTTGCAGGGCCAAGGAAGAGGCGAGCAGTGTGAACAGCAACTTAGATGAAGAAGTCATGTGAGCCTCGAACTGTTGTCTTTATGGGGTTAGAACGTTTCGATTACGAGCGCTTGCTAAACGGCAGCACTGCCCCTGGATCGATTTGCCTGGGAGGTTGGCGAGCGAAGCTAGCAACAACAGCGGCAGGTGAGGCGGGACTCGATAGTATGAACGGGTCGGCTAGTCAATCTACTGTTCATAGATAGAGAATAGGATGAATGGTTGAGAGAGTCAAGTTAAAAGGTGATGCCGAAAGGCTGGACTGAACGAAAAGTTGAGGATTTTGCCATTCGGGCGAACGACGAAGCTTGCTTCTAGCGTCGAAGAAAGGTTCGCACTTTGACGAATGGGGATTTTTTGCGCTTCGAAGCCACTGGTTCGGTGTTTTTCCGAGGTCGCAACACAAGCTAACCGGGTGCGGCGGCATTTTGCGCTTCGGACCCAAGAGTGAACCGCGTTTCTGAGGTTGGAAAAAACGAACCCAACTTCGACAGGGTGGGAGTCTTTACGCTTCGAAGCCAGCCGTGGGCCGCTTCTGGGGCCGTTGAAAAAACGAAGCCAACAGGAGCCGTTGGCCTTTGACGCTTTGACGCCAAGGGTCGGTCGCACTATTTGAGGTGAAAAAACGAACCCAACTTCGATAGCGCGCCGTATTTCGCGATCTATGAAGCCGGTGTGCCCAGGTTCCGAATCGCTCGTCAATTGTCGCGGATCGATCCGTTGAGAATGTGCGCGAACGGGACGAGACCCGCCTTCTGAAGAGTCCCGCGTGATGCGACGTTGCCGGGGTTGCAGCGGGCACACGGGATACTCCCCAGCGCGTACGCACAGCGTTTGAGCTCCTGGACTAGATATGACCCAAAACCACCGCGCCTGAATGATTCGACAGTCTCCATGTAAATGTCCGTGTACGGCACATTGTAGTGAAACATGATGCCGCCGGTGGCTACGGTCGCGCCGTCCAGCAAAAGCTGATATTCTGCCCCGCCTTGTCGCTGAGCGATGGCGTTCCAGATTTCCTTGTCAGACGTCAGTTGCTGAACGGTTGCGCCATTCGCCGGCAGCGCAGTCGTGATTGCGTCGCGAAAGACAATCTTCTCGCTCCAGATGTTGCGCGCGTACGTATGCAACATCACCGCCAACGGGGCGTCGCTCGACTGGATCTTCATAAAGCGCGCGTTGCTGGCAGTGAGCAGGGCCTCGAACAGCTTGAATGAGTGTGCCCGGTGCTCGGGCAGAACGTAGAACTCAAAGATGGAGGGCTTGTCCTTCCAAGGGCCTGCTAGGGCAATCGAACCGAAACCGATGGTGACGCCGTCGACATTCAACATGTAGGTCACCGTCCAGCCATCACGCCGGTGAATCGAGTCATGCACGATCTGGCAGTTCATCTCCTGGCGATAGCGAACGCGTAGCTGAAGGACAGCGTCTGCCGTCGATGTTGTGGCCAAGGCAAGCATAGGGCGCTCCAGCACAGTCTCCAGCATAGACATTGTTCCTATCGAAGGCAGTGTCGCGACCTTATCACGCGTTTTCATTTCCGAAAACCGAAAACCCGAACGTCGCGCGTCATCAATGTCGACGCCTATTTGTACCTACCTTGTCAGCCAGCGTTTAGTAATCAGCAAAGATCCGAGCCGAAAGCAATTTACGTATCACGTATCCATTGGTTTGACAGGCTGTGTCTCTCCATCAGCGATATGCCGACAACACCTTCGGGTGGATTAGTAAACGCTGCAAATCTTCCGGACGAATGAAATTTGGCCGGTGAGGTTTGGGCTAGTGTCAACCGTTACGCGGTGTAGGCAGCGGTCCGGAAAGTATCTACAATGGCCAGGGCTTCGAGAGCATCATTTAAATAAAGCCGATCGCGCGACCAGCTAGCCCGACGCAGAGCCATAAAAGAAGCGATACGGCCCCGGCCCATTTGGCATAACCTCCGCTGAGTCGTTGCTGAATGAAAAAATAGAAGGCAACGGCCAAAACAAGGCAGAGCATTTTCGCGCGGAAGGCGGGATTGTAGTAGCACTTGATGGGTTCTTCCGACAGAAGCAGAATGCCGCTGATGGCGCTGACAACCAAGCTCCCAAGCAAGAATGGATTGAGTTGCTGGGCCAACGTATCGGCAGTTTGACTCTTTACACCCAAACCGAAAATCCGCAGATCGACAAGGAGGATGACGCCACCCAACACAGTAAGTGAGAGCAGGTGAATCATCTCCACGACGGCGAAGGCATAAGTCGATTGCTGCATGAAGACGCCCACCGAAGTGTGACCGAGCCACTGAAATAACTGTAAGAGGCTCATGAGTTTATTTCTGAAAGTAAGCAATAGCGCGGCCAGCGCAGATAATACCGCCCCAGAGCGTTAAAGAGAACACCGCCGCCAGCCGCGCGCGTAGTGGTGTCACAATTCGCTCATTCCAGTCGCCCACACTCCGATAAATAGTAAAGTGAAAGATCAGCGGATTTAGACCGACGAGAGCAAGTAGAAGCAACTTGAGACGAAAAGCCGGATTACCGTACGACTTAGCTGCCTCAGACCAGAACAACAAAAACCCGCTCACGAACATTACCGCGAAACCCGCCCACGTTAGCGGCAGAACTCCGCTAGCAACGCGAGAGACCGGCTCGCGCTTCAGTGCCCAACCCAACAACCGCAAATCTAAGATTGCTATCGTGCCGACTAAGAGTGTGATAGCCAAAACGTGAATCGTCTCGATGATTGGGAATACCCAAATGGATTCCCGAATGCCTGTGCCAACTGACGAGTCATAAAGCCACTGGCAAAAGTGCTGCAGCAAACTTACGCTCCAGGCTTCTTCGCTGAAGGATCATCTGGACCGCCATCGCCAGGTGTGCCGCCGAAAATCCTGCGCCCATCGGGAAGGGTAATGTGTCTAGCATCGGCGAGGTGCGATCCATCTTTGGCGCGATAGCCATTCACGGTCACTTCGTCGCCTACTTTGAGGGAATTGCGGGTCCAACCGCGGCGCAGTAACCCGCCTGGCCCGGCCGTCTCGCAGCCCCAGTTTTCTACTTTTCCATCAGCGCCTTTCACGTCAATGTAGAAGTAGACGTGCGGGTTCGTCCAGTCAATCTTGGTAACAGGGCCTTTCAATTGAATAGGCTTCGTTCCATCGAACTCCGCCGAAAACGAGTGATGCGCCAGCAAGGGCACCACCAGAAGCGCTGCCGCTAAGAAACTGCCTACCATCAGCTTTGTTTTCATACTTGTTCCTTCGAAACTCAAATTTTCGGGGCTGGTCAGATAGTACAGCGTTTCCATATGCCCCCATCTCGATAGACAATACAACAAAAAATACCGATTCGTCAATTGACAACGGCCCTATTGCCGATCTACATTGTGTAGATACTAGAAAACGTTATGCTTAAAGTTACTGCCCTGTTTGCTCTCGCCATAGTCACCGCATCTGCTCAGACAGAAAAACCGAATGAAAATCCATACACAGAGTTAACGGGCGATGGGTTGGGTAAAACTACGAAAACGAAGAATGCCAAACCCGCGCCGCGCGCTCCTGACGGCAAGCCCGACCTTTCCGGATTCTGGCAGGGGCCCCTTATCTTTGGCGGAATGTTCAAAAGTGTTGGTGGACCGCCACTGACTTCGGCCGGAGAGGAAGCTTTTAAGTTTAATGTCACGAAATCCATCAACCCTGAGGGCCTCTGTCTTTTCGCAGGTATTCCCCGGGCAAGCATCAGCGGAGTGCCCTTCGAAATTGTGCAAAATTCAAACCGCGTCGCGTTTC
>Ga0182012_10000330_pt1 | contig 53788 bp, 41 predicted proteins | sample 612S2SmetaG_FD_120486 | JGI IMG/M metagenome (GOLD analysis project Ga0182012, IMG submission 120486) | Permafrost microbial communities from Stordalen Mire, Sweden - 612S2S metaG | ecosystem: Environmental > Terrestrial > Soil > Wetlands > Permafrost | place: Sweden: Stordalen | collected... | reverse complement strand
GTCATAGCCCGCATTCGCCGTCGCCGAATCTTGGCCCGCCTCAAAGCCGCGTTCGTAGTCGCCACCCCAGTGATCGTCCAGCAGCGTATCCATCAGCAGGACATCGGTGAGGGGCCAACCCCAGCCAAGACCCCAGAATGGGTAGGGATAGAAGCCGGGGTAGAAGAACATCCCGTTGTAGTACCCGCCCCCGTAATAGTGCTGATAACCCGGCTGTTGTGTGGTGGCGTAGTTGTTGTTGTTGATCGTCACCGTCTTACCGGTGTCAGGGTCCTTCGTCTGCACTGAGGCCTGTTTGCGGTCCTCCTCGGGAACCGAGGTGATGGCAACGATGTTCAGCTTCCGGTTCGCTTTGGCCACGGTGGATCGCACGACCCCGAGGTGTGCCCGCGCTGCGCTGTAGTCACCTGCCTGGTAAGCCTTGCGGGCGGCGCTCAGACTGGAGTTGGCTTTCAGCGTCTCTGCGCTGACGTCTGGGCCGCTCGTGGTGAACATAGTGTTATCGAGGTCGCTGACGTCGGACTCAGCGGCGATCAAGTCCTGCTTGACTTGTTCTTTCGCCTCTGCGTCCTTGCGGCGCTTACGATTCCGTGCGGGCAACCAGAGCAGACCGAAGATCAGAGCAAAGAAGATGATCAGCGTTACCCACAGCCACGTCGCGCTGGTGTGCTTCGCATGGACAGTGGGTGAGGTCGTCGCCGGAGCGCCGGTAGCCACGTTCACCTCGGCCAGCTTGCCGACGAACTCGCTGGTGACAGCGTATGGGTCATTGTGGTGATTCCTGGCCGCCTGACCCAGGATGGGGTCCACGTCGTCGGCGATCGCCTTCGGCACGTTATAGGCGCGCACGTGGTAGCCCTTGGAGTCGATTACCAGGATGACCCCGCTGAACGCTGGATGGCGGCCCAAGATGATCTCGTGGATGGCGTCCGGTGTCGTGACACCGGTCTGCTGCGGTGCAACGGCCGCCACCCAGATCGGCGGGCGGGAACTCCACGCCCACGAGCTGGTCAGGATCTCTTGGTTGATTGCGTTGGGGTTGTCCAATGGGGGTCTCGCGGCAGGGTCAGCCACCACATGTGTCTGGGCCTGCAACGTACCCGCCACCTGCTCGGTGTAGGTGTCGGCCCACGCAGACGGCGCGAACACCAGTGCCAGCGCCAAGATGAACGGGACCACAGCAAGTCTCCGCGATCCGATGGTCACGTTTCTCCTGTCGCTATCCGGGTTTGATCCGGGGGACGCCGCTCATGACACGAAGCTATCGGTTACGAGAGCCGAACTCTACAGCTGCCCAGTCGTTCGAATCATGCATTCATCTTCGTCGGTCGTGAGTTGGCAAGCTGGACAGTGACCGTGACGTGGCCGTTTGCGTCTCGCAAGGCACCGCTCGGATAACTAGCGCTGCTATCATTCGGACATGAGCGTCGAGGACCGTCGCAACCGAGAACGCGCCGCCCGTCGTCGATTGATCATCGGTACCGCCCGCAAGTTGGCCGAGGCAGAAGGCTGGGACGCCGTCACGACGAGGCGGCTGTCCACCGAGATCGAGTACAGCCAACCCGTGCTCTACAAGCACTTCTCGGGCATGGACCAGATCGCCGCGGCGGTCGCGATCGACGGATTTGGCGAACTCGCCGACCAACTCCGCACGGCCCGCGCCGGTGCCGAGACGCCACGTCGCTCGCTGACATCGATGGCGCACGCCTACCTCGACTTTGCCCGGGAGAATCCGGCCCTGTACGACGCGATGTTCGCCCGCACCACCACGTTGCACTTCGCTGCCGACGACACTCCGCCGCAATTGTCGGCGGCATTCTTCGAGCTTCGTGAGGGACTCCGCGGCGTGGCTCACGAAACGGATGCCGACACTCTCGCCGAGGTGTTCTGGGCAGCTCTGCATGGATTGACAACCCTCGCACGCGGCGGACGGTTGCGTCCCGAATACGACTCCGAACGCGTGGAGCTCCTCGCCGCCCAATTCTCCGGGTGACAAGCGGTGCTGAGCGGTTTGGGAACAAAATATCGCCAACCGGTTCCGCTTATGCGGCTGTGGCTGTGGCTTACGCCACCCTGAATCGTGGTTGGCGGCGGGCTAGATTACCCGTATGCGCACTGTTCGCCTCTTCGGTGTAGTCCTGACGATCCTCACAGCGGGGTTGCTGCTGGCAACCCCCGCCGGCGCGCAACCGCCGTCCAAACTCACGGCGCACGTCACTGACAGCACCGGGGTGTTGACGGATTCCGGTCGAGCGGCGGTGAGCTCGGCAATCGACCGGCTTTATCAGGACAAGCACATCCAACTGTGGGTGGTCTACGTCGACAACTTCAACAGGTTCAAGCCCGACAACTGGGCCTATCAAACCCGCAGCGCCAGCGGGATGGGCGATCACGACGCCCTGCTGGCTGTGGCCGTCAACACCAAGGCGTACACGTTCACCGGGCCGCCGAAGGCGCAGGGCATCACAGCAGACGAGTTAAACAGTCTGGGGGATAAACAAATTGAGCCGGCGCTGGCCGCCAAGGACTGGAGCGGTGCGGCGGTCGCTGCGGCTGACGGGTTGAACAAATCGGCAAGCGCGCCAAGGCCGGTCTGGCTGCTGATCGCGATCGGTGTCGCCGTCGTGCTGGTCCTACTCGTGGTGGTTTTGTTTCTTCTTCGTGCGCGCCGCCGTCGGCGCGCACGGCGGGCCGGTGGGCAGCTGAGCGTTGGAGATGGCGGTCATTCGTTGGGGGAGGCATTGGCCGACGCGGACGCCAGACTGCGCCAAATCTCGGAATACGTCACCAAATATCGCGCCGGCGTCGGCGCCGAGGCCCAGGCCCGCCTCGAAGAGGCCAAACGAAGTTTGGCAGCGGCGCACGGTGAGCAAGCAAGCGACGAGGCCAAAGCGATTGCCTATGCCAATTGGGCATCAACGCTGGCCGCTCAGGCGCAAAAGCTCGCCAATGCCGACGTGCTGGCGCACCGCACGCCACGATCACGAGGCACCGCAGCCACGCGATGATCGGTGTTCAGGGCGACGGCTGAAAATCCCAACCCGGATCGGCACTCCAGCCCGGGTCCGGTTGCGAACCCCAGCCGGGATTCGGTTGGGAGCTGACGCCCGGATCCGGTTGGGTGTTCCATCCCGGGTTAGCCATACCGTGGGCTCCAATTATCGATGCGCTGCGACATCAGCACGCGTTCCGCAGGTTCGGAAGAGGCCTACGTCAGGCCGTCCTCGATGAAGCGCAGCGAGTGCCGACCCTCCGATCCGGACTCACTGTCAGACAACCACGTGGCCTTCTCGTTGATCGCCTCCGTCGACCCATAAATACGTCTGTTGCAGCCCGGGCAAGTCAGATGCGTGTACAGCTTGTCGCCGCCTCGCGGCCATTCCTCGCGGTCCGTGTCGGGCCGGTCGATCTCGATGGGGTGGTGCGCGGTTTGCCGGATCAGATGGCCGGCGACGTGCCCCTCGGGGCACGCCAGCTCCATCTTCAGTATTCCTCTGTCGCTCATGATCCAAGGCTATGCGCGATCAAAAGCCGCGCTTGGCGGCCCGCACCGCGGCGACGACATCGTCGTCCCCGGCGAAGTCGAGACGCACGGCGTTGCGGCCGAACGCGAACAGCAGCAGCTCCAGCGGTTCCCCGGTTACCGTGACCGGCGAACCGCTGCCGACCGTCACCACCGGCTGACCGTCGGGGGTGCGCAGCGTCAGCCGAGCCGGCACCGCGGCCATCGACTTCGCCATCCCGGCCCGGCTGATCAGCGCGACGCGCCGCTTCACCGCCGCGGCGGCTCTCATATCGAGTTCCCTTGGCTCCCAGCCGGTCTGTGCACGGCGGACATCTTCATGGTGGACGAAGAACTCATGGACGCTCGCCACCGGGTCGAGAACCTTGAACACGGAAAACACCGGCGGACCCGATTCGAACAGTTCCAGCAGGTCCTCCCAATCCGTCGAGGCGGCCAGCCGGTTCTGTATGCGTGCGGTGTAGGACGCCAGCGGCCTAAACACGAGGCCAGGCACCGCGTCGGGGCGACGTTCCCGCACCAGGAGGTGTGCGACCAGGTCGCGGGTCGTCCAGCCCTCGCACAACGTGGGGGCGTCCGGTCCCACCGCGCGCAGGAGCTCGACCAGGGCGTCACGTTCCCGCTGGACTGCCGACATTCCCACACGATATGCCCGCGGTGTATCGGCCGGTGAGTCTGCGCCCACACGCGACGCAGGGCCTCGGCATAGCTAATTCATAGAAACGCTATATACGTTCAGCATCTACCAACCGGACAATTGCTCCGGCCACGAGTTACAGATCAGAGAGGGATCGCATGATCCTCAAGAAGATTGTTGGCGCAGGCGCAATCGCCGGCGCGCTTGGCTTTTCGGCCATCGGCCTAGCCGGGTTCGCAAACGCCGCTCCGACGCCACAGGCTGATTCTGGCGTGGTCCAGCAAGCGCAATCGGTGGACTGGCACGGCGGCGGCGGGCACGGCGGTGGCGGTGGTGACATGCGCGGCGGCGGTGGCGGCATGCGCGGCGGTGGCGGCGGAGGTGGCTGGCGCGGCGGCGGCGGTGACTGGCGCGGTGGCGGCGGCGGCTGGCAAGGCGGCCGCGGCTGGGGCGATCATGGCCGTGGCGGTGGTTGGGGTGGTCCCGGCGGTGGCTGGGGCGGGCAGCAGCCCTGCTTCCTCCTGCTATGCATTTGAGCGCACCTCCGCGAGAGTGCAGCCAGCGACGGGTCATCTCGAGAAACGCGTCGCCAGTTGCACTCTCGCGGTTAGATGGTTGAGCTATCGCCGACGAACAGCAACTCATCGCCGGCTTCGAGCACGTCGTCAGGCTGCGGAACCATCACATTGTCGCCTCGAACCACGGTGACCAAAGCGGTATTCGCCGGCAAAACCAACTCGCGCACACGCTGCCCCACGAATGGATTGTCGTCGGACAGCGTAAGTTTCGTCAGGGCAGCACGGCCGTCGTGCAGCCCCATCAGGCGCACCAAGTGGCCCACGTCGATGGCGCCCTCGATTCCCGCAACCATGGCGCCCGGCGCCGAGACGGCCACATCGATACCCCACGCCGGGGTGAACATCCACTCGTTGCGGACGTCGTTGATCCGCGCCACCACCCTGGGCACCCCGAACTCGGTCTTGGCCAGCAGGCCCACCACGAGATTGGACTTGTCGTCTCCGGTTGCAGCGATCAGGACATCGCACGTCTGCAGCCCCGCCTCCTGCAGGGCGGTTAGCTCGCACGCATCGGCATTCAGCCAATCGGCATCGGGAACCTTGTGTGGTTCGAAGCTGCTTCGTTCCCGTTCGATCAACAAGACCTTGTGCCCGCGATCGAGCAACTCTCGCGCGACTGAACGGCCGACCTTGCCCGCGCCGGCAATTCCGACTCGCGTCTTCCGCTTCGCCACTCACCCATCTTGTCTCATCCGGCCCCGTGTTCAGCACTGCGCGCCGCCGTGCTGATTAACTGACAGCACGCCGAAGTCGGCGCCCTCGTCGCGATGATGTCCTGAACGGGAACGAATTGAGTTTGCAGCAGCTGTATCTGGCGTTCTTGATCGGTGGCTTGGTGCTGCTGGTCAGCATTGTCGGTACTCGGGTGGCAAGCCAGGTGGGGTTTCCCAGCATGCTGCTCTTCCTGCTGATCGGTGTCGCGGTCGGCGGGGACGGGCTCGGTCTGCAGTTCGACGACGTGCAACTGGCCCGGAACATCGGCACCGCGGCGCTGGCTGTGATCCTGGTCGAAGGCGGTCTGACCACGCGCTTCGCCGACATTCGAAAGGTGCTGGCACCGGCGGCGGCATTGGCCACCATCGGTGTGGTCATCAGCACCTTGATTACTGCCGTTGGGGCGCACCTGCTGCTGGGCGTCGACTGGCGGCTCGCGTTGTTGCTGGGAGCCATTGTTTCCTCCACCGACGCCGCGGCGGTCTTCTCAGTGCTGCGGGTGCTTCCCTTGCCGCAGCGGGTTGCCGGATTGCTTGAGGCTGAGTCCGGCTTCAACGATGCCCCCGCCGTGATTCTCGTGCTGATGTTCAGTGTGGTGCCCTTCGTGTTCCACCCGGCGAGTGCCGTCAGCGTCGCGGTGTACGAGCTCGTCGGCGGCGCCGCGATCGGATTGGCCGTCGGGTATCTGGGCGCCCTCGCCCTACGCCGCATCGCGCTGCCGGCATCCGGCCTGTATCCGATCGCGACCTTCGGATTGGCGCTGGTCGCGTTCGCCGCCGCCGGCAGCGCCCATGCCAGCGGTTTCATCGCCGCCTACCTCGCCGCGGTGGTTCTGGCCAACTCGGGGTTGCCGCATAGGTCGGCGACCCGGTCGTTCGCCGAAGGAGTCGGCTGGTTGGCGCAGATCGGCCTGTTCGTACTTCTCGGACTGCTGGTGAACCCCAGCGAACTGGCGGGTGACGTGGTCGCGGCGATCGTCGTCGGGCTCGTCCTACTGCTGGTCGCCCGACCGCTGTCGGTCGTGGGTTCGCTCGTATGGTTTCGCGTTCGGTGGCGCGAGCAAGTCTTCTTGTCGTGGGCAGGTCTGCGGGGTGCGGTCCCCATTGTGTTGGCGACGTTTCCGGTCGTCGCGGGCGTTGCCGACAGCCATCGCCTGCTCAACATCGTGTTCATGCTGGTGGTGGTATTCACGTTGGTGCAGGGCCCCAGCCTTCGCCCGATCGCGCACTGGCTGGGCCTGATTTCCCGCGAAGCCACCCGCGAGATCCAAGTCGAGGCCGCGCCACTGGACATGCTCGACGCGGAACTGCTGACCATGACCGTGCACCCGCCGTCCCAGCTGCACAACGTCACCATCTTGGAACTTCGGCTGCCCGACCCGGCCGTGATCACGCTGATCATCCGTGACGGCCACACGTTCGTGCCCATTCCCGACACCCGTATCGAGACCGGCGACGAATTGCTGATCGTCACCACCAGCAAGACACGGGCCGCGGCCGAATCCAGGCTTCGTGCCGTCAGTAGGCGAGGCAAACTCGCGCACTGGTTCGACGAGTACGGCGAAGTCGACTGACCGCATGAACGAGTTGCGCTTTGGGATAGCACTAGCTGCTAGCATCAAGCGATGGCACGGACGATCACTTTGCGACTGTCCGACGGCGCGTACGAAGCCGTCAAACGCTACGCTGACGCGGATCAGCAGTCGATGAATTCATGGATCGAGGGTCTTCTCGATATCGAGGACATGCGGCGGCGCTGCGCCGCACACGACCAGTGGATGCTGGCGCACCCCGATGCGATCTCATTCAGCGAAGCGTGGGCGGATCGCAATCTTGACGATCTCGCTGCGCGTTGACCGAAACCCCGCGCCGAGGAGACATTTGGACGATCGACACCGGCATCAAAGTGCTTGTGATTTCCTCCACCGTGTACAACGAAATTGCCAGCGAACCGACCATCATCGCGGTGCCCGTGTTCGATAGCGAACCCCGACACCGGATTCGGAGTAGATCTCGGTGACAACGATTGGGCAGCACCGGGACTGGTCGCCAGCCTACGGAAATCTAGACTGAGCGGACACCGCCGTCAGATCGAGGTCCAAGCCCTCACCGACGTCAACAACATGCTCTTTAAAATCCTCGCAACTCCCGACCGGTAGCGGTCGGGAATCCGCCTGCCAGCGGTTCTCGTCGCTGCGACCGACCAGGGCGATGCGATGATGTCGTATCCCTGCCCCGATCAGGAATCGAGCCGATGAGCAATACCGATGCGACGATGGTCGACGGCGTCCCGCGAAGCCGGATCCTCATCGCCTCGATGGCGGGCACCACGATCGAGTTCTACGACTTCGACATCTATGCCACGGCCGCGATTTCGGTCTTTCCTTACCTGTTCTTTCCCAAGGGCAACCCCACCACCGCGCTGCTGGCCTCGCTGGCGACGTTCGGTCTGGCTTTCGTGGCGCGCCCGGTGGGGTCAATGCTGTTCGGGCACTTTGGTGATCGTGTCGGACGAAAGGCCACGCTGGTCGGCTCGCTGCTGATGATGGGGATCGCTACTTTTGTCGTCGGATTGCTACCGACCTACCATCAGGTGGGCATTGCGGCGCCGGTGCTGTTGGCGGTGGTGCGGTTCACTCAGGGCTTCGCGCTGGGCGGGGAGTGGAGCGGAGCGGCGCTGCTGGCCACCGCGACTGCCGAACCCCACAAGCGGGCGCGGGCGGCGATCTGGCCACAGCTGGGCGCGCCGGTCGGTTTCCTACTGGCCAACGGGCTGTTCCTGATATTGATCGGCTGGCTGGGCCACAGCACCGACGGAGCCGACACGTCCGGGCCGTTCCTGACCTGGGGATGGCGGATCCCGTTCCTCTTGAGCGCGGTCATGGTGGCGATCGGGCTGTACGTCAGGCTGCGACTGACGGAGACGCCGGTGTTCGCCAGGGCACTCGAGCGCGGCGAACGAGTCCGGACCCCGCTGGCCGCCGTATTCCGCACCAGTTGGCGGGAATTGATCATCGGCACGTTCGCGATGCTCGCGACCTACACCGTCTTCTACACGGTTGCTACGTGGGCGCTGAGCTACGGCACCGCCAAGCGACCACCGGCCGGGACCGGTTTGGGCTTCGGCTATGTGGACTTCCTGCACCTTCAGTTGATCGCCGTATTGTTCCTTGCCGCGGGGGTGCCCGTCGCGGGCGCGCTCGCCGACCGATTCGGCCGACGCCGAACGTTGTTGGTCACGACCGCGGCGATCATCCTCTACGGTGCATCGTTCGACCTCATGCTGGCACCCGATAGGGCGACGACCGGTTCCACGCTGCTCTTCCTGGTACTCGGAATGACGTTGATGGGCTTGTCATTCGGCCCGATGAGCGCGGTGCTGCCCGAACTCTTCCCGACCAACGTGCGCTACACGGGTTCCGGGATCGCGTACAACGCATCAAGCATTCTTGGCGCCGCGGTGGCGCCGTTCATCGCGACCTGGCTAGCCACCACATACGGCGTGGGGTGGGTCGGGGTGTACCTGAGTGCGGGCGGGATCCTGACCTTCATCGCGTTGCTGGTGATGCGCGAAACCAAAGGGATTTCGATGGATGCGCGCGGCCAGCCCAGAGCCACGCCGCGAGATTGTAACTAACGACGGCCCCACTCGTGAAACGTGCAGTGGAATACAGTTTCGCGGCGCGACTGGGTCAGTGCTTGATGTAGACCGCCTTGGTGTTGAAGTACTCCCCAATGCCCTTGCGGCCCCGCTCGCCGCCCCAACCGGACTGCTTGTGTCCGCTGATCGGCATCGACGGGTCGGTTGCGATTGCACAGTTCACCCAGATCTGACCCGCGCGCAGCTCGTTCGCCATGCGGTGGGCGCGGCCAAGGTTTTCGGTCCATAAGGCGGCGGCCAGCCCGTAGTCCGTGTCGTTGGCGGCGGCCAGCACCTCGTCCTCGTCGTCAAACGGGATCACACTCCCCACCGGCCCGAAGATCTCCTCGCGGATGAGCCGCATGTCGGGCGTGGTGTTGGTGAAGATCGTCGCCTGATAGAAGTAACCCTTGCGGTCCATCACGTCGCCACCGGTCATCACCTGCGCGCCACCGGCGACGCCGTCGCTCACGATGCCGTGCACGCGTTGGCGCTGCTTCTCACTGATCAGCGGCCCGATGATCGAGTCGGGCTCCTCACTGCCGCCCATCGGTATCATCTGGGCCAAGCCGACGAGGCCTTCCACTACCTGTTCGTAGATGGGGCGCTGGACATAAATGCGCGAGGTGCAGCAGCAGTTCTGCCCCGAGCCGGCCAGCAGCCCCATGCCGCCCAGCATGATCGCCTTCTCGAGATCGGCGTCGTCGAAAATGATCAGCGGCGACTTGCCGCCCAGCTCGAGAGTCAGGCGCTTGAGGTTGCCGGCGGCCGCCTTGACGATCAGCTTTCCGACCTCGGTGGACCCGGTGAACGAGATCTTATCGACGTCGGGATGTTCGGTCAGCGCCGCGCCGGTGGTATGGCCGTAGCCGGTGATGACATTCAAGGCGCCGTCGGGCAGACCCGCCTCGCGGAAGATCTCCTCGAGCTTGAGCGCGGTCAGCGGTGTTTCCTCGGCGGGCTTGAGGACGGCGCTGCAGCCCGCCGCGAGGGCGGGCGCGACCTTGAGCATCGCGACGAAGAACGGCCCGTTCCAAGGGATGATCAGGCCGACGACACCGATCGGCTCGAGCTGAGTGAAGTCGTGGTAATTGTCGTACCCGCCGAGCAGGCCGTCGGATATCACGCTGCTGGATTCGCCGTGGATCTTGCCGACCCAGCCGGCGTAATAATGCAGGATGCCGTTGGCCACCGAGATGATGTGTTTGGCGGCCGTGGTGTTCATGCCGTTGTCGCGGGCTTCGAGCTCGGCGAGTTCCTCGGTGCGTTCCTTGATGATGGCGTGAGCGCGGAACAGCACGTTCGCGCGGTGCGCCGCGGGCGCCCTGCGCCAGACGCCGGACTCGAAGGTTTCGCGTGCCCGGGCCACCGCATCGTTGACGGTCGCCTGGTTGGAATCGACGACCTCTGCGATCTGCTCCTCGGTGGACGGGTTGAAGACCGGAATGGTCGCGGTGTTACTCACAGTGCTTAATTCCTTTCGCCTACAAGCGATGCCGTCAATCGTTGGGCATACCGTGCACGACTTTATGCACCCGTCGCCCGCATCGCTACGCCCGGGGTGGGAATCTTGGCGCGCGCGCCGGGTTTGTCTGCCTTAGACTTCTGTCCCTGTACAGCGCAAAGGGGCGTCAGCGGTGACTCAGACTCAGGAGCACGCGGACGCCGTGCATCCGTCGGCGTGGGCGCCGTTACGCAATTCCATATATCGCAACCTGTTCATCGCGTCGTTCGTCTCCAACATCGGCACGTGGATGCAAAGTGTTGCGGCCCAATGGTTTTTGGTGGAAAAGCACAGCAGCGATACCGTCGTCGCGCTGGTGCAGACCGCCAGTCTCGGGCCTACGCTGATTTTCGCATTGTTCGCCGGCGTGCTGGCCGATCTGTTCGACCGGCGGCGGATGCTGATCGTTCTGCAGACATACGCGGTGCTGGTGGCGGTGGCGCTGGCGGTGCTGACCTACCTCGGTCGGGTTGGCCCGACATCCCTGTTGATGTTCACCTTGGCCATTGGTTGCGCTTCGGCCCTGGCGGCTCCGGCCTGGCAGGCGATTCAGCCCGAGGTCGTCCCGCGCGAGCAGATACCGGGCGTCTCGACGTTGGGCAGTGTCTCGGCAAATGCGGCCCGAGCGATCGGGCCCGCAATCGGCGGCGTGGTCCTGGCATTGGCCGGTCCGGCGGCGGTGTTCGCGATCAACGCAATTTCGTTCGCGGGAATCATCGTTGCCCTGTTGGTGTGGAAGCGACCTAAGCAAATCGCGCCCCTAGAACGAGAACGCTTCGACCAGGCTATCGTCAGCGGGCTGCAATATGTCAATCACAGTCCGATATTCCGCAGGATTCTTTTGCACGCGGCACTTTTCCTGTTTCCCGCCTCGGCTCTGTTGGCACTGCTGCCGGTGGCGGCCGCGCGCAGGTGGCACCTGGGAGCCAGTGGCTACGGCGTCGCCGTGGCGGCCGTCGGTTTGGGTGCCGTGCTCGCCGTCGCGGTCGCCGCGGCGATCCGCCTGAGACTGTCTGACAACCTGCAGCTGGCGGCATCCGCCGCCGGGTACGGCGTGGCGACGGTGGCCGTCGCGTGGCTGCCGTTCGCCGCGGCGTTGCCATTCCTGGTGCTGTCGGGGATGGCGTGGCTGATCACGATGACAACATTGAACGCAGCGGCCCAGCTGTCGTTGCCGCGCTGGGTTCGGGCCCGCGGGTTGTCGGTGTATCTGTTGGTCGCCACCGGATCTCAGGCGATTGGCTCCTATGTCTGGGGCGTCTTTGCCACCCAGGCGGGAGTCGACCTTGCGCTGCTCGGGTCGGCGGTCGGGCTAGGCATAGTGGTCCTCAGCGTTGGCGTGCTGCCATTGCGCAAGTCCACCGGGAAGATCAACGTCGAGGTTTCCAACGCGTGGCCGACGCCGATGGTCATGTTCGAGCCATGTCCGGAGGACGGGCCGGTGCTGGTTGCCGTCCGCTACCGGGTAGCGGCCGAGAACCTGGAAAAATTCGTTCAGGCAATGGGCCACGTCCGGCGATCACGGCTACGCACGGGTGGCCACAGTTGGCGGCTGTATCACAATGTCGGACAACCCGAGATGTTCCTCGAGAGGTTCACCGTCGCGTCCTGGAGCGAATTTGAGCGCCAACGCACCGAGCGCTGGCTGGATCACGACAGCGACAGTGTGGCGAAGGCTATCGGCTACACCGTCGACCACACCCGAAAGCACGATTACTACCTCGCCAAGCGGGTGCCCCGCTGAATCAGCCGATTGGGTCTGGCGGTTCGTCCTGGTCGGCAGCGCCCTGCAGATCGAGCTGCAGCCAGGCCACGTCGTGCCAGCCGCCGTGTTTCCACAAGACTCGCCGGTGCACGCCGGCATCCTGAAACCCGAAGGATCTGTGTAAGCCGTTGCTTGCGTCGTTGGGTTGGGTGATGCCGGCGAAGGCTCTGCGGTAGCCGCGCTCGGCGAGCCGGCGCAGCACTTCTGCGTAGAGGGTGCGGCCGCGACCGCCGCGATGATGGTCGCGGCTGACGTAGATCCCCGTCTCAACCGACCACTGCTGGGAGGGCAGGCGATTCAACGGATGGCCATAGGCGAACGCGATCACCTGATCGTCCTGCTCCAGGACCAGCCATTCGTGGGCCTCCTGGGCCGAGGCGATGCGCGATGCCATCTCGTCGACGCTCGGGACGTCGATTTCCCAACTGATTACGGTGTTCTCGACGTACGGGCGGTAAATCGCAACGCAGGCGGCCGCATCAACCGGGGAAGCCGACCGCACGCCGCCGCGAATCGCTTGCACGCCGACAGTCTTGCAGTTGCCGCAGGCGTCACCCGGGGTAGTCGCCCGTTTCCAGGTCCTCTAGCAGGCTTGGGTGCGTGGGCTTCCAGCCGAATCGCTCCTGGGTCAGCGCGCTGGACGAGGGCTGGTCGACGCCGAAGATGGTGCCGAGCAACCCGAAACTCTCGGCGGGGGCGGACTTGACGGGAAAACCCAGCCGGCGGCCGATCACGTCGGCGATCGCACGCATGGGATCCGCTTCGTCACCCACGGCGTGCAGCACCGAGCCGGGCGGGGCCTCTTCGAGCGCGAGCCGGAACAACTGGGCCGCATCGTCGCGATGCACGGCGGGCCAGCGCTGCGTGCCATCCCCGATGTACACCGACGCGCCGCTGCCTTGGGCGGCCCGGATCAGCATGCCGGCAAACCCATACCGCCCGCCGGCGTCGTGCACCGACCGGGGGAGACGCACGACGGATGATCGGACGCCGTGCTCGGCCAGATCGATGACGGCCTGGCCGGTGCGGCCGCGCCCCGCCATCGGTCCCTCGGTGGCGAAGGGATCGTCTTCGGTGCTGGGACGTCCCTGCGCCTGAGGGGTGCCGCCCGCGAGCACCAGCGGTTTGTCGGTGCCGACGAGCGCCTCGCCGAGCGCGCCGACCGCGCGGGCTTCGTCTCCCATGGAGTCCCCGGCCTGGCTGAAGTCGTGGTTGAACGCCAGATAGATGACGCCGTCGGTGTCGACCGCCGCCTGTTTCAGGACGTCGAGGTCGGTGACGTCGCCGCGCAGCGGCTCGGCGCCGAGCCGGCTGATGGTCGCGGCCGAGGCCTCGGATCGCGCCAGGCCGACGACCTGATGGTTGGCGGCGATCAGTTCTGTGACGACGGCTGAGCCGATTCCGCCGCTGGCGCCGGTGACGAACACGCGCATGGGGCACCCCTGTTCGGTGATGAGACTGTTATCCCATCACCGTACACCTGTGACGGGATAATGGTCGCATCACTCTAGGATGGGGTCATGGCCCGTTGGGAACCTGATGCGCGCGAACGCTTGGTGGGCGCTGCGTTGGATCTGTTCAATGAGCGCGGCTACGACGAGACAACCGTCGCGCAGATCGTTGAGCGCGCGGGCCTGACCAAGAGCACATTCTTTCGGCACTTCCCGGACAAGCGCGACGTGCTGGCCGCCGGCCAGGACGCCATGGCGCAGCTACTCCGGGACGGCATCGCCGCCGCGCCCGCCGCCGCGACGCCGCTGGCCGCCGTCTGCTCGGGCCTGACGTCGGTGTCGGTGGCGTTCACGTCAATCACTCGGGAACTTGCGCCCAAGCTCAAGGCCGCGATCGCTGCCAGTGCTGAGCTTCAACAACGCAACGCGCTCAAGCAGATTGGCTTGGCGGCGGCAATGGCGGAGGCGCTGCAAGCGCGCGGCGTGCCCGTGTCGACGGCGGTATTGGCCGCCGAGCTCGGCTCATTGGCGTTCAAAACGGCCTATGCGCGCTGGGCCGAGCCGGGCGAGGAACAAGATCTGGGCACCATAGCGTGCGCGGTGTTGCGTGAGTTGCAAACCGCCGCTGCTGATCTCGGCTGATCTGGCACCAGTCGGTCGCGCCCCGTGATTCCGCGGCGCGGACTAACGGGGCGCGATGGTAGGGAGAGTGGCCTTAGCGGCCGGGCTTACCGCCGCCGCCACCGGGCTTGCCGCCGCCGCCACCGGGCTTGCCGCCGCCACCGCCGGGCTTGCCGCCGCCACCGCCGAGGATTATGTGTGCGCTGCTGGTGTTAGTCATGAAACCACCCTATCCCCGAATCCGATGCGGTGGCAATGCGATTCACGGCGGACGCCGAGGCCGAGCTTGTTCGTGAACAGAGGCCGGAATTCCGTTTAACAAACGGGGTCTTCACCGAGTCCGGAAGACCAACCACCGCATGGCGCAGTACATGTACACGGCTTCGCATGTGCCCGCCACGATCCGCGACAGCTGGTATTGCACGCCGATGGCCGACAGCACGGTCGACACCCCGAGGATGAAAACCAGGTAGTTGACGACGACCACCACCACGTAGATGGCGACCTGCGGTCCGACCGGCGCGTGCGACTGAAAGTTGAACGTGCGATTGAGCGCGTAGCTGAGGCCGAACGCGAACCCGTACGCGACCGTGACGGCGATCGGCACCGGAACGCCGAGGCCGCTGTGCAGGCACGTGAGCAGCGTGAGATCGACGCCGAAGGTGAGGCCATTGATCAGGCAGAAGCCAAGAAATGTCGGGGCAACGATTTTCCCGAGCCCGAACGGAAGCCGATCGACGACCACCTCACACGCCTTGTGGAATCGGTCGACCGGGCGCGGCTTTCCGGTGCGCAATTCGGGCTGCACACGGCTACCGTCCCACGACCAGGTATCGGCTGTGTGATCAGTCGGCCAATTTCCCGCGGAACATCAGTGCGCAGTGCTCGATCACGGCGCGGGTGTCATTGACGCGATGTAATAGATTTCATGCCCGGTTGGGTATCCGCCGCCGTCGGTGGCGATATGCACGTGGTCGTAGTGGTTGGCGGTTTCGTTGCCGTAGTCGGCCGTCCAGCTGCCCGCCCCGACGCCCGGGTAGATCTTCTGCCGCCAGATCACGTGGTTGATTCCCCAGCGCTTTGCATTCGCCAAGGCGAACCCGGCGATCTGGTTGCCGAGCTCAATGCCCTCGGGAGTCTCGTGGTTGGGGATCATCACGTCGATCGCCAGCCCTTTGGGATGCCACGGCAACGGATCCTCCCGCCAGCCGAAGATGGTCTTGATCTCTGGGAACAGCACGCTGATGACGCGGGCCGCCCAGATGGTCTTGACCTGCAATCTGTCCTCCGGGCCGATGCTCGGCGGCAACGGGAACTGGAAGTTCTCGGCGCCGATGGGCGCGTCGGCCGCCAACGCGGCCAACTTCTGCGCTTCCTCGGGAGTGGCGATGTGCGGCCCGCTGTCCGGCGCAGGCGGCGGTAGCGCCGGGATGGTCTGTGTGATCGTCGCAGTTGCCGCCGGGGTCGGGGCAGCCGCGCGGTGCGGCTTTGGCTGTTGGGCGTAGATCATGCCGGCCGCGAGGACGACCGAGGCCACGAGCGCCAACCAGCGGCCGCGACCGTTGGCTAACAGCTTCCTGCCCATGAACCGCACTTTAGTGTCGGGTGGGACGCGTTGGCGGTCTTTCTATAAAGCTACGGGATCGCCGCTGCGACCGCCGGTCCCGCTAGTCCCGTCGGTCCCGTAATTGATCGACCCGTAGGCGCCGGCCCCGCCGGTCCCGCCGGTCCCGCCGCTACCGCCACCGCCGAGCAGCGCAGCGGCGTTACCGCCATTGCCGCCGTCACCGCCGTTCCCGCCGTCGCCGCCGACATTGTTGAAGCTGGTCCCGCCGGCCCCGCCGGCGCCGCCGGTCCCGCCGGCTCCGCCGCTGCCGATCACTCCACCGCCGGCCCCACCGGACCCACCATTGCCGCCGGTCCCGCCGGCTCCGCCGATGTCGCCGGCGGCGGCGTTGCCGGCCCCACCAATCCCCGCGGTGCCGCCGTTGCCGCCATTCCCGCCGTTGCCGAAGATCAGGCCGCCCAGACCGCCGGTTCCGCCGTCTCCGCCATTGCCGGCGGCGCCGCCCGGACCGCCGCCGCTCGCGCCGCCGTTCCCGCCGGCCGCGCCGACGCCCCCGGTACCGGCGTCGCCGACGAGGAACCCGCCATTGCCGCCGTTGCCGGCGATGCCCGCAGACCCGCCGGCGCCGCCCGTGCCCTGGTAGACACCGATCCCACCGGCGCCTCCCGCTCCGCTCGCGCCGCCGTTGCCGCCGTTGCCGAATAACGCACCGCCGAAGCCGCCCGCACCGCCGTTGCCGCCGTTACCGGCGGCCCCGCCGTTGGCGTACAGGCCGGTACCACCGGCCCCGCCGGTTCCGCCGATCCCGCCGGTTCCGCCGTCGCCGAAGAGCAGGCCGCCACTGCCGCCGTGCCCGGCGGCCGCACCGAGCCCGCCGGCCCCACCGGCTCCGTCGTAACTCGTTCCGCCGGCCCCGCCGGTGCCGCCAGCGCCACCGGCACCACCGGTGCCGTAGAACAGTCCGGCGTTTCCGCCGTACCCGGCGGCCCCAGCGTTCCCGCCGGCGCCGCCATTTGCGTTGCCGCTGGACCCGCCATTGCCGCCGTCCCCGCCGGCTCCGCCGGTCCCGCCAGCGCCGCCGGCGCCACCGGTGCCGTAGAACAGGCCGCCGTTCCCGCCGTGCCCGGCGGCTCCACCCGTGCCGCCGGCCGCCCCGGTTCCGTAGACGGCAGTGCCGCCAGCCCCGCCCGAGCCGCCGGCTCCGCCAGCCCCGCCGTCGCCGACCAGGCCGGCGCCATTACCGCCGGTCCCGCCCGTCCCGCCGATCCCAGCGAGCCCGCCGGTGTGACCATTACTCGCCCCGCCGCCGATCCCGCCAGCTCCGCCGGCTCCGCCGGCGCCGCCGTTGCCGAGGAGCAGGCCATCGCTGCCGCCGGCCGCGCCGGCGCCGCCGTTACCTCCGACGCCGCCGCTGCCGGTAGCGCCGAACCCGCCGTTACCTCCGACGCCGCCGGCGCCTCCGACGCCGCCAACGCCGGCGTTGCCGTAGAGCAGCCCGCCGTTGCCGCCGCTGCCGGCAGCTCCACCGTTCCCGGCGGCTCCACCGTCATTAGTGGAGCCGACGTCGCCGCCCGCATACCCGCCGGCCCCGCCGGCCCCGCCGGCCCCACCGGCGCCGCCGTTGCCCACCACGCCGCCGCTGCCGGCGCTACCGCCCGCTCCGCCGTTGCCGGCGGCGCCACCTTCGGCGCCGAAACTGATCCCACCGGCCCCGCCGGACCCACCGACCGCACCGGCTCCACCGTTGCCCAAGAGGAACCCGGCGGATCCAGCGTGCCCGGCGGCCCCGCCGGACCCGCCCGCCCCGCCAGGCAAGAAGCCACCCTCGCCGCCGGCGCCGCCGGTCCCGCCGGTCCCGCTGTTGCCGCCGTTGCCGAAGAGGAACGCCTGTCCGCCGGCCCCACCGGCTGCGCCGGCCCCGCCGGCCCCGCCGGCGCTGGCGCTTCCGTTGCCGCTGTCGCCGCCGATGCCGCCGGCCCCGCCGGCCCCACCGGCGCCGCCGTTTCCGTAGATCAGACCCCCGGTGCCGCCGGCCCCGGCAGCCCCGCCTTTACCGCCGGCCCCGCCGATGCTGTCCGTCGTTGTGGCACCGTTGCCGCCGGCGCCACCGGCGCCGCCCGGCCCACCATCTCCGAATAGGCCCGCGGCACCGCCGCCGCCGCCAGTCCCACCGGGACTGCCCGGGCTGCCCGTGACGCCGATGCCCCCGGCGCCGCCGGCGCCGCCGTTCCCGAACACCAAGCCGCCCTGGCCGCCGTTGCCACCGCCCGCACCGGCCCCGCCGGCGCCGCCGGCCCCGCCAGACCCGAACAACCCCGCGCTGCCGCCGCTGCCGCCCGGGTGTCCGGCCGCCCCCGACCCGCCGTTACCGCCGTTACCCAGCAAAAATCCGCCGGCCCCACCGGCCGCCCCGCTACCGGCCGCCCCGTTGGTGCCGTTGCCGATCAGCGGACGCCCGAACAACTGCTCGGTGGGTGCATTGATAGCCGCCAGCGCGTTCGTCATCGGCGACGCATTAGCCGCCTCGGTGGCCGCGTACGTGCCCGCCGCGCCGCTGAGCGCCTGCACAAACTCGGCGTGGAACGCCGCCGCCTGCGCATTGAGCGCTTGAAACTGCTGGGCGTGGCTGGAAAACAGCGACGCAATGGCCGCCGACACCTCGTCGCCGGCAGCGGCCGCCACCGCGGTGGTCGGTGCTGCCGCCGCGCCGTTAGCCGCAGTGATCGCCGAGCCGATATGGGCCAAGTCCCCGGCCGCGTTCACGACAAATTCCGGGGCGGTGAAGACAAACGACATCAAATAGTCCTTCCATGACGGGAGCGATAGCCTCCTGTGGCGCTTCCCGCTGGCCCGGACAACCGCGGAGCGGATCATAACTCATCACGCGGTGACATATGCGGCATATACGAGATTGCGGTTCTCAGACTACCGAAAGGTCACCGGAGCCGACGGCGGGGGAACGGCCACTTGATCCGGCCGACGGGGTGGCCCTGCAGGCGCGCGATGCGCAGGCTGCCCCCGATCAGCACGATCGCGAGCGGCAGCTCCCCGAGCGCGGCGGTCAGAATGGACACGGCAAAGTCGCCACGCTTGGCGGTAAGCACGTCGAACCACGCGTCGCACACCAGCAGAACTCCGGTGGAAAACGCGAATAGCGTCAGCAAGTGGTGCCGGACGAAGCCGAGCACCGCGGTGGCGATCATGAACGCCAGCAGCAAGATATCGAAGCCGACCCAGGTCGCCTGCCAGTGCTGGGCGGTGTAGTTCTCCGGCAGGGTCAGGCCGAGATAGATGGTCCACGGGATCAACGCGACAGCGGCGGTGAGCGCCAGCCACTCGCGCATCTGGCGAATCTGCATCCCGCGCCGTGATCGCATCACCTGGCCCGCACCATGACGAAGATCGTAGTGACGGGGATCCACCCTGACGGCTCGAGTAGCTGGCAATCCACTACCAGTTCATCGAGCCCGGGATTCCCTTGAACGGGCCGACGATCCAGCTGGTGATCCAGCCGCCGTAGAAGCCGCCGGGCTGTGGAACCACCTGTTCGCCGTTCACCGTGCAGCGGTCAACGAGCGCTGCCATGACGGCGATGGCGCCCGTCATCGGCTCGAAGCCGGGGGAGGGACTCAGGTAGGTCCAGCTGGCTCGTGCCGCGGTGCGTGCGTCGGTCACCAGGTCGTAATACGTTGCCTGGCCTTTCCATTCGCACCACGATGAGCCCGAGGTCTCGCGTAGCACCCCGTCGGCGAAGGCTTCGCGGGGTAGGTAATAGGTCGGGGGGTGGCTGGTTTCCAGAACGCGCCAGGCGTGGTCGGTCGACGCGACGGTGGTACCGCCGAGTTCAACGGTGACCGAGCCGGCGAAACGCTCGAGGCGGGGTGGGCGGGGGTAGTCCCACACCGACTCCTGCCCGGCGGCGGGTGCGATGGGCTTCATGTCCCTAGCGTACGGGACCTGGCGTTGTCTGCATATCTTGCGTATCCTGCGTACATGGATGGTTTCGTTGTTGTCGAGCGGACGGCGGTTGACGGGGCACTGCCGGACGATCTGCCGTGGAACATCGCGGGCCGGGAAGAACTCGAGCAGGCCCTGCGCAACGCTGGATTGGCCATCGTCGCGGTCGAGCGGATCGAAGAAACGCAAGTGTCATCGCCGGGCGCCACCCGCTCCGCTGGCAAGTCACGGTTGCGTGCCGGGTTGGAGGCTTTGGCCAACGAAGCCGACGAATCCGAACTCGCGCGTCTGGAGGCGGCGGCGACGGCATCGCCTGAGGACAGTCTCGATGAACGTTTCTGGGGACCGGCGCCGGACTCGGTGACCGTCGCCGAGGCAGTCGTTGCCGACCTCGCTGAACAGTTCGCACAGCGACGTGACCTGGCCGCGAACAGTTTCGGCAGACAAGAAGTGGCCAAACTGCTATCGATCAGCCCGCAGAGTGTCACCGACAAACTCGAATCGCGAAAGCTGGTCGGTATGAAGATGGGCCGCGAATGGCGCCTTCCGCGTTGGCAATTCGATCCGGACAACGTCACCGGCGCTCTGCCCGATCTCGACGTCTTACAAGAGGCTTTTCCAGGCGGACCGGTAAGCCTCTCGCAATGGGTTATGCGCCCTAACCCAGAATTCGGCGGGCGCACCCCGCGTGACGAGGCGGTGGCTCACGGCACCGCATCGGTGATCAAGGTGGCGCGCGCACTAACTGCGGCCGGATGGTAAGGCAACTCGGACCACCGGTACTGCCGCTCCCCACGGTGGGGAAACAAGCGGTTTGGTGCTGGGATCCACCTGCGGTCTCAGAGCCTTGCAGTGGTGTCGCGTTTATCACCAGGACAAGCATGCAGTCGACGGCGCTACGTTCCGGCGGTACGACCCGCAGGCGCGGTTCGACCACCACATGCCCGCCGACCCGCCGGTCGTCGATGCGACGGGCCGACGAATCCTCTACGTCGGCGAGGACTTGGCGACGTCGGCATGCGAGGTATTCGGCGCTGCCGGGGTCGCCGCGATCTGCCCCTCCTACCGGGTCTCCATCATCGCTCCAACCACCACGCTGGCGATGTATGACCTTGACGCTAAAGGCGCCGCCATGGCGATCGGCGCGTTGCCATCCCTCGGCAACGGCAATGAACCCCGCTTGTTGACCCAGCAGTGGGCGCGCGCCATCTACGAAGAGAAGCCCGCGGGAAGCGCGGTCACCGGGATCCACTATCGCTCTGCTTACAACAGCGGTGAATCCCTGGCGCTGTGGGATTGCGATGCCGAGATCGAGATCGTGTGCGATCACGCTGGCCGTAGTCAAGACTTCGCGCTCGGCGATCCCGCTCTGCTCACCAGGCTGCAGGTAGCGCTGAAATGGCCCCGGATCAATGTCACCACGGTGGCTTCTCGCGACTGCGCGAAGTGTCAAAAGCCGTAGGGCCGCGCTAGGACCCCGTTGTGCCGAATAGCAGTCCGCCGTGCCGCCGTGACCAGACGAAGACGGCGGCGCGCTCAACACTTACCCGAGCCTGCTGCACTGCCAGGCACGTCATGCCCGGGTCGCAAGGTAGATGGTGGCGGCGGACCGGCCTCCGGTGACGGGGTTGTCGAACCAGACCTGCTGGGCCTCGACGTCGGTGAATATGGTTTCGAGGACCGCGCTGAAGTCCTCGTCGGGTGCATCGTCGGACCACATGGCGAACGTTCCACCCGGGACGATATGAGCGGATGCGGCTCGTAGACCGTCATGGGTGTAGAAGTGCGCGTGTGGATCGTGGAGCACGTGGCGCGGGGAGTGGTCGATGTCGAGCAGGATCGCGTCATAGGTTCGGCCACGGCGCTCCGGATCGAATCCCTCCACGCTTGTGGCGGCGGCGAAGAAGTCCGCGCACACCAGGGCGACGCGGCCGTCGGCGGCCAGGCCAACCGTGTCTGGCAGCAGGCCGCGTGCGTGCCAGTCGATGACGGCATCGGAGTATTCGATAACTGTCAGTGTCCGAATCCGGTTGCACTCCAACGCTTCTTGAGCGGTATAGCCGAGGCCGAGACCACCAACGATCACATCCAGGCCCGGTCCCGGCGTCCTCGCCAGTGCCAGCCGCGCCAGCTCCCGTTCGGCGACGGTGAACAGGCTCGACATCAGGTACTCGTCATCGAGCTTGATCTCATACACATCGGCGCGCACCGAGGGATCGAATCTGCGCCGCAAGCTGATCACACCCATCGGAGTCTGCCGCCAGCCCAACTCCTCGAAGTGTGCGCTCATCGAAAACGACGATAGCCCGGCGTGACCGTTTGCACCCCGATCAGTCCTCACCGCCAGCGTCTATGCAGCCCTGCAGGTAGTCTTTTTTGACGTTCTTAGCACCGGCCCGATACCTGAATTCGTATCTGTCCTCGCAGAATCCCGCGCCCGGTGCGACCCCTGGCCGCAGGTATTCCGTGGCGTCCTTGGAGCCCTGTTGATAGGACGCTTCGTCGCGGGCGGACCACCTGCAGTCAAAGTGACGATGACACCAATTGCAGTGAGGACGCCTGCCACGGCGGCGATTGCGACGAATTTCTTGTTTCTCTTGGCACCGACGGGTTGCGTTGGATGTGTGGAGTGCGTGCCGAACTCCGTCCACTGGGTGCCGTCGAAGTAGCGTTGCCCGGGCGCCCCGGATGGGTCGGGATACCAGCCGGGCGGAGTTCGAGGTGCCCCCATGCGCCGGGACGTTATCAGCCGCTACCTGGCGCCGATTGTGGACCGGTTCCAGTGCGTCCAGGGTGGTTCCTGCTTCGGCAGTCCTCAACGCTCGAGCACGGGGCTTTCCGTATTTGCAACTAGCTGCGGGCAGCCAGTGGCTGAATGCGCCCCAGCTCTTCGCTCTTCTCGATGCGAACGAGGTCGGCGTCGTAGCGTGCCTGCAGGTTGATCCAGAACATGTCGCTGAGCCCTAGGGCCCGCGATAGCCGCAGCCCGGTGTCGGCGGTAATTCGGCGCTCGCCAGCGAGGATCTCACCCACACGCGTCTGCGATACCCCGATCTCATTAGCGAGACGGTAGGGAGTGATCTCCATCGGCGCGAGGAACTCTTCGGCGAGGATCTCGCCGGGGTGGGTAGGTGCGAAATCAGCGATTTGTCTCCTCCTCCTCAGTGGTAGTCGACCAGCTCGACATCGTCCGCGCCGCCGTTGCTCCATGTGAAGCAGATGCGGTACTGGTCATTGACGCGGATGCTGTGTTGTCCTTCGCGGGGCGGTTGGAGCTTCTCCAGGCGGTTGCCTGGTGGAACCCGTAGGTCGTTGATGTTCTCCGCAGCATCGAGGATCTGCATCTTCCGGCGAGCCGCTTTCGCCAGCCCCTTGCTGATCCCCTTCGGAGAGAGCAGTTCCCAGATCTTCTCAGTGTCGCCGTCACTGAATGAGCGGATCACTGCTTCGATACTAACGTTCAGCGTTAGTAACGTCAATCGGCAGTACCTTCCGTCCGCTGTCGCAAGTGATGATCGACCGGTACCAGTGCATCGCCACAAGGTAACGCGGCGCACTGACAAGCCATCGAAATCATGAACTCATTTGTCTGGGATGTAGTCGAACTTGTCCGGGTTGGGGCCGGTGCGGCCGGACTCGCCGCGATCAAGGCCGGTGATCGCAGTCATCTCGTCACCGTCGAGGCTGAAGTCGAAGATCTCGAAGTTCGACTTCACCCGCGCGGGTGACACCGATTTGGGGAAGACGATGTCGTTGCGCTGGATATGCCAGCGCAGAACCACCTGCGCCGGCGTCTTGTCGTGCGCGGCGGCGATACGCGTGATCACCTCGTCGCCGAGTACCTTGCCCTGCGCGATCGGCGACCACGCTTCGGTCGCGATCCCATGCTCGATGCCGTAGGCGCGGACGGCCCCGTTGCCGAAATACGGGTGTACCTCGATCTGGTTGACCGCGGGCGTGGTGTTCGACTCTTTGGCCAGCCGGTCCAGGTGTGCGGGCTGGAAGTTCGACACGCCGATGCTGCGTGCCCGGCCGTCCTTTGCGAACTGTTCCAACACCTTCCAGGTCGAGACGAAGTCGCCGTCATAGAGGGTGGGCAGCGGCCAGTGAATCAAAAAGAGGTCGACGTAGTCGGAGCGGAGCGCTTTGAGCGTGGCGTCGAACGCCCGGCGCGCATCGTCGGGCCGGTGATATCCGTTGTTGAGCTTGCTGGTGATGAAGACCTCGGCGCGGTTCACGCCCGCTTCCGCGATGCCGGCGGCGACACCGGCCTCGTTGCCGTACATCTCGGCGGTGTCGATGTGGCGGTAACCGATGTCCAGCGCCAAGCGCACCGCCGCCGCGGTCTCATCGGGTGGGATCTGGAAGACCCCGAACCCGTGCTGCGGGATGGTGTTGCCATCGTTGAGGGTGATCAAGGGGACTGTGCTCATCTGCTAGGGCCTCCTGGGGGGTTTCGGTGCTCGTAAGGCGGTATGCCCTCTCCGCCATACACAAAACACACGTGCACCGACGGCCGTTCGCCGTCATGTGTCCTCGTGGTGCCTAAGACCGTGGGTGCCGGCATCTGGGGGCCACTGTCGTACCCCCGGGGCACACCACGGACATCCCGGGGGCCTGGGTGTGCAGGAGATGCGAACAATGACCGACGACGACGAACAGCCCGCTACCGCCGCGGCCGGTAACGATGAGACCACTATCGTGCCGCCGCCGACTGAGACTGCACCTCCGTTGGCCTACAGCGATGAGCCCGAAGGCGAAGAGGCCGGGTCATGGCGCGAGGCGGTCGGATCCGCAGCGCTTGCGCTGTTCATCGCCGCAGCCGTGCTACTCGTATCCCTGGTGGGCTTCGGGGTGTGGCTGAGATTGCCGCAGCAGGAGAAGGTCATCGTCGAGAACACCATGACGACGGTGACCACCGCACCGCCGGCGTGGACGTCGCCGACGTCAGAGCCCGATGTTGCGACGCCCACGGCGTGCGCATAACGCGCCACCGCCGGGTTCACCCGACAACGGTAATCTCCCTCTCGGCGGCCAGCTCCTGTACTTCGTCGTACCCAGGGCCGGCGTAGAGGGACAGCGGTGGAGATTGTTCGTCGATATCAAGGTCGTTGAAACGGTCGACTCGGGTACCCCAGAGCATCACCGCGTAAGAGTCGTTGAATTGCCTTGAACGCCAAACTAGTCCGTCATAGTTGGCTGCATGGTCGTATAGCGCCTGGCCCCAGGCGGCGGTTCGTGGGTACTGGCGTGAACTGCTTTCAATCAGTTCCCCGTGTGTTATGCCCAAGCGGCCAAGCCCACTGCCATGGAGCCGAACCAGCCGGAGATCGCGCTTCGGTATGACCGTGGAGCGGATGATCGTCACGAGTGTCTTGTGCTGAACGCGGCGACCGCGACCTCGAACCGGTACATCGTGGAAGACCGTCTCGGAAAGCGCGCCCTTTACGAGGTCAGACCCATAGAGTGACGACACGATAACGCCATTGGCCGTCACCGGCCGAAAGCGGCGGGACGCGTTGGATGTGTTGAATTCGTTCGCCCCCATCTTGACCGAGTGACAGCGAATAATCGCCGTGCCCGCGGACCAGATGCTCTCAAGCGGATCTGGAAGCGGATTCGGCACATCGGGCACGCGCATGCCTAGGCGGCCACCTCTTCGAACGCATGTCGCGCCGCCTCGACGACTTGTTCTGGCTCGCGCGTCAGCATGTCGACGGGACGCTGATCGTCGAGCCAGCCGCTCGCTGTGGTGAACCACAGCGCAGTCTCCCACCCATCAAGACCATATGGCTCGAACACCTCGAGCACTCTGCCGATCACCGGCCGAGGGTGGCCGTCCGTGCCGAATTGGAAGCCCGGAAACACCCGGGCACCCTGGTGGTTGACTGCGAAGATCTTTCCCGCGGCCAACCAGCGTGAGGCAGTGGCGGAGCGATTACTCGCAGTTGAACCAGCTAGTTCCGCAAGCTCGTCGCTCTCGCGGAGCCCAAATTCGTCTATCAGTTCTTTGCGCGCCTCGGCGTTGCGTTGCGCCTGGCGCGCTGATGCCGGCGACACAGGGCTGCCTGGCGCAAGCATCGCATCGACGAGGCGTGTCGCGATCAGTTTGTTTTGCGCGGCTAGGTGCGTCATCTGCACAACTAGCGTGGCAAGGGCGTGATCTGCGGAGACAATCAGCAGCTCTTCGCCTTCTGGCCGGATTAGTTTGATGGCGTCTGCGAGATCCAGGGCCGTCGCTGGTGTCGCTTCAGGGACAACGAGTCCCTTGACTGCTGCACTGCCCTCAAGTGCATCAGTGAATTCAATGAATTCCATACTTCCATTCACTCATATCACTATACGCCCAACGGCTGTGACGCCAACCGGAACCAGGACGGCGACTTCTAGGGAGAGTGGCACGGGTGGCCGATTACCTCAAACATTGACAGTGTCATCATTACAGTGTCACTGTTAGCTATGGCCGAAGAGGCGTCGTGGACGCTGGACGAGCTCGTGCGACGGGTCGCCGCCGCGCTGGAGGGTCCCGCGTACCCAGGAGCGCCCAACGGGCGAGTCCGGGAGCTGCCCGATCGTCGGGCCGTGCGGTGGTACACGACGACCGGACTCGTCGACCGGCCAGTCGTGCAAGGACGCACCGCGCGATATGGCACCCGGCACTTACACCAGATCGTCGCCGTGAAACGTCTCCAAACCGAGGGACGCTCACTCGCGGAGATCCAGGCCGATCTCGCTGGAGCGACAAACGAAACACTGCGCCGGGTCGCCGCCGTTCCCGACGAACTCATCGAGGCGGAGCCGTCGGGGCCTCAGGAGCCGCCGGCGGCCCGCAGTCGTCGGAGCCGGTTCTGGGCCGATCCGCCCGCTGCCCCGAAACAAGTGGCTTCGCAGAGCGGCAACGCTGAGGCCGCCACAAAGCTGGCCGCCGTCAGCCTGCCCGGTGGGGCACTTCTGCTGCTGCCTGCCCAACCCGATCAGAGCAGCCGACCCGACGAAGACGACATCCACGCGATCCATACGGCCGCTCTACCGCTGCTCGAACTGCTGGCCGAGCGCGGCTTGATATCCCTCGATGAACGGAGCCCATCATGACCATCCGCATCACGTCGATGACCGACGCGGAGACGGCGTGCGTGGCCGCCCCGGACGACGAGGCGGGGCTGGGCGCCCTGCGCACCGAGCGGGGCAATCTGCCGCTCGACCGCATCGATGTGCGAGCGGAGATCACCGGGCTCACGAGCCGGGTCGAGCTGACGCAGGACTTTGTCAACGCCTTTGACGTACCTCTGCAAGCCAGCTACGTGTTTCCCTTGCCGGACCGGGGTGCGGTCACAGGACTGCAGATGACGGCCGACGGGCGGGTCGTCGAGGCCGAGCTACGGGAGCGGGAGGCTGCCCGCCAGGCATACGACGAGGCCGTCGCATCGGGCCGGCGAGCCTCCATCGCCGAGGAGGAGCGGCCGGACGTTTTCACCATTCGGGTTGGCAACATCTTGCCCGGTGAACGGGTCAGCGTCACACTCATCCTCGTCTACCCCCTGGCCTGCGAGGATGGCGAGGCGACGTTCCGCTTCCCGCTTGTCGTTGCGCCGCGCTACATCCCGGGCGGCCCTCGTGCCGATATCGCGGTCGGCGACGGATACGCCGACGACACGGATGCGGTCCCCGACGCATCGCGCATCACCCCGCCCGTGCTGTTGCCCGGTTTCCCCTATCCGGTTGCACTGACCATCGACGTCGGCATTGACCCTGCCGGTCTCACGCTGTCGGAGGTGCGGTCTAGCCTGCACGCGGTGTCCTACGAGGAAGGCCGGATACGGATACAGCCCGGGGAACGGGCCGACCGAGATTTCGTGCTGCGGCTGCCCTACGGAACTGAAGACGTCACCAGTTCGCTCGTGCTGGTTCCCGATGCCGAAGGCGGCGAGGGGACCTATCGGCTCACCGTGCTGCCGCCGGTGCCAAGTGTGACGCCGCGCCCTCGGGACCTGATGCTGCTGCTGGACCGATCCGGCAGCATGGCCGGCTGGAAGATGGTGGCCGCCCGGCGGGCTGCGGCGCGCATCGTCGACACGCTCACCGGCGGTGACCGGTTCGCGGTACTGACCTTTGACGACCGGATAGACCGCCCCGCCGGTCTGCCCGACGGATTGGTCGAGGCCAGCGACAGGCACCGGTACCGCGCCGTCGAGCACCTCGCCCGCGTTGACGCACGGGGCGGCAAGGAGCTGCTCGCGCCGTTGCGAGAGGCACTCGCCTTAGTGCGCGGGGCGCGGGACGGCGACACCCCGGACGCCCGCGATGCCCGGGACGCCGTCGTCATCCTCGTCACCGACGGGCAGGTCGGCAACGAGGACCAGCTCCTGCGCGAGCTGTCCAGCGACCTGCACCGGGTACGCGTGCACACGGTTGGCATTGACCAGGCCGTCAACGCCGGATTCCTGGGCCGCCTCGCCAGTGTCAGCGGCGGGCGCTGCGAGCTGGTCGAAAGCGAGGAGCACCTCGACGAGGCAATGCGGGCCATTCACCGTCGCATCGGTGCGCCACTCGCCCAATCGCTTTCACTGCGCGCCGACGGGCTGGCGATCATCGAGGACACCACGAGCCCGGCTCGGCTACCCGACCTGTTCCCGGGGGTGCCGCTGGTAGTGACTGGGCGGTATCGGGGAAGCGCGACCGGCTCGCTCGACCTGCGCGGCACGACGCCCGAGGGCGGGGATTGGTCGGCCACCGTCGCCGGAGAGCGCCACGAGACTCCGGCAGTTACTGCGCTGTGGGCGCGGGCGCACTTGCGCGACCTCGAAGACCGCTACGTCTCGGCATCAGGTCGGGACGGCGGCGGTTCCACTTCCACGGAGGACTTGGAGAGGCGGATCGTCGACACGTCGTTGCGGTTCGGCGTCTTGTGCAGGTTCACGGCATACGTCGCGGTCGACCGTCGGGTAGTTGCCGAGGGCGCGCAGCGGCATCGGGTGATGCAGCCCGTCGAGGCCCCGGCTCCGGCACCTGCGGTGCGCGCGAAGCCGAGTCCACCCACGCCGGCCGCCGAAACTTCACCGGGTCCGAAGGGTAGAGAGTCACGAACGGTCAAGTTGCGCAATGTGATTGCGGTGGCGGTGGTTAGCCTATTGCTGCTGGGCTCCGGCTGGGCCTGGTCGCTCAACCGCAACGGTGTCTCCACCGCGACGCGCGACCGCGGCGTGACGAATAGCGTCGACGCCAGTGGCGGCGTCGTGCCGAATTACAAGACTCCCAGCGACGCCACGAAGACTCCCAGCGACGCCACGATTCGCGGCGGCCTTCCCGAGAGCCCGCCCGTACCACCACAATCCCCGCCCGCCACCGCCCCGCGCGACATCGTTACCACCGGATCGCTGCAGATGGTCGTCGCCGAGCCCACCCAGGTGGCCGACCGGCTCATCTCCGCGGTCACCGATGCCGGAGGGCGAGTGGACTCGCGATCCGAGCAATCCGGATCGTCCTCGCCGGTGGTTGATCTCGTATTGCGCATTCCTTCGGACAAGGTCGACGGGGTCCTGGCCGACGCCAAGAAGCTCGGCGCCGTGGAGTCGATGTCGATCAGCCATGCCGACGTCACGTCGAAGCGTGTCGACGTCGATGCCCGCATCGAGGCGTTACAGACCTCGGTCAATCGACTGCTGGAACTGATGGGCCGGGCGGGCAATACCTCCGACCTGCTCGCCGCGGAGTCGTCGCTGACCGAACGGCAGGCCGAGCTGGACTCGCTCCGGGCGCAGCGCACCGCACTTCACGACGAGATCACCTACTCGACGATCAACGTCAACCTCTCGGTCAAACCGACGGTGACCCGCGTTGGTTTCCTTGGCTCGGTAAAACGCGGGTGGCAGTCGTTGATCTCCACTATCCATGGCGTCGTGGTGGCGGTCGGATTCCTCCTCCCGTGGATACCGGTGCTGGCGGTGCTGGCGTTGGTTACCTACTTCGTCGCGCGCATGGTGCGCGCCAAGTGGTTCCCGCGAGCGTCCCGCGCTGAGCAGAGCTCGGCTTAGCTCAGATCTTCAGGTAGCCCTTGTCGGCCGGAATCTGAGCGGCAGTGATGAGCGACGAGGCCTCACTTGCCAGAAACACCACGATGTCCGAAACCAGATCAGGAGCTGCCAGCGAATCCGTCGGCAACGCCCCCGGCGAGAAGCTGTGGATATACGTCTGGTGATCCGCGAAGATTTGGTACATCGCCACGTCGTTGCCCATTGGGGTGTCGGTGCCGTACGGGTGCACAGAGTTGACCCGAATCCCGAACTCGCCCAACTCGACCGCAAGCGAATTGGTAAGCCCCACAACGCCGAACTTAGATGCGCAGTAATGCCCGCAGCCGGGGACGGCCTTGATTCCGGCCGCCGAGCTGATGTTGATGATCGACCCACCATTTCCGGCGGCGATCATCGCGGGCACCGTGGACTTGATGGTGTTCCACACCCCGGTCAGGTTGGTATCGATCGTGTCCTGCCACTGCTGGGCCGAAATCTCCCATAGCCGGCCCCAATTGAGCACACCGGCGTTGGCCACGACGATATCGAGCCGGCCGAACTGTTCGATCGCCCGAGACACCAATCGTTGTTGGCCTTCCAAATCCCGGACGTCGACGGCATCGGTCAGGATCTTGCGACCCTCGCCCTCGACCAGGCCGACCGTCTCGGCGAAATCTTCCGGCGACGCCGGGGGATAGCCGTTGAACTCGGACACCGAGCCGCAGGCATCGATCGCGACGATGTCGGCACCGGCACGCGCCAGCCGCACACAATGCGACCGACCCTGGCCGCGCGCGGCTCCGGTCACGTAGGCGACCTTGCCGGCCAACGGGTATTCGGTCATGCCGAGAGCTCCTTTGCTAGCGGTGCCGGCCGCGGCAAAGCGGGCCGGCGCTGAAAGTCGTAGTCCGTCAACGGAGATCGACGGGCAAACCGGCGCGATCCGATGATCGTCTGGGGCCGGTGATAGACAGTGTCGCTCTGCGAGTTGATGAAGTAAGTCGACAGGCCCGGGTTACACGCCGTCAGATACAAGTGGACAGCCTTGCCCTGGGTCAGCATCCGGTCGTGCCAGGACTCAAACGCGTCCTGGCTGACCGCGACCGCCACCGCCCCGCGACGCCTGGTCTCGTCGATGATGCGCACCGCGTGCGCCGCCATGGTCTCGACGAAGTCCGGCCACGCAAACCCGACGAAGCCCAGCGGGCCGACGATCTCCCACCGGTTGGGCAGCCGCGGGTGCGCGGTGCCGGCGTAGGCTCGCAACCCGTTGGCCCGGTAGTCGTCGGCCAGGTCGAAGCCGTCGGAACCCAAAATTGTTCCGGGACGGTATGTTTCCGGATCGGTCCACAGCTCATAGCCGGTCGCCAGCACGATCAGATCGGCCGGGTGATCAATACCGTCGACGGTGCGGATGCCGGTCGCAGTGATCCGTTCGATCGCCGTGGTGACCAGATGCGTATGCGGGTTGTTGAACACCGGCAGGAAAGCGCTTGAGATCACCGGCCGCTTGGCCATCAGCCCATACCGCGGCAGCAGCGCCCGGCGCGTCGCGGGATCGTGGACCACCCGCCTCAGCAGCAGCCGGTACAGGAAACGACACCACTTGTCGTACAACGGCATGGCCCGCACCAGCAACCCGACCGGCAGGCGCGGAAAAAGATGCACCAGCGGCGCCACCATGAACGCGTCCATGGCCGCCCGGCCCCCGGCGTTGACGGCGCCGAACACCCCGGGCACCCGCAACAGGGCACGCAGCCAGCCTGGCAGGTCGAAGTCGATCTTCGGCAATACCCACGCCGGGGTGCGTTGATAGACCTCAAGACTCGCGGCACCCGCCGACAACGCCGCCGCGATCTGCACACCACTGGACCCGGTGCCGATGACCGCGATGCGCTTGCCCGCGGTGTCGTAGTCGTCGTCCCAGGCGTTGGGTCGCAGGATGGTCCCCTCGAATTCGTCGACGCCGTCGATGTTCACGGTGTTCTTGGCGTTCACGTAGCCGCCCACCGAATTGATGACAAAACGCGCCGTCACCGGCTCGGAACCGTCGATCCGAAGCCGCCACACGCCCGCCGCCGTATCCCACTTCTGCTGCACAACTTCGGAATCAGCGCGCAAATATTCGTACAACCCCAGCCCGCGGGCGGTGTCGCGCAGGTACCGGTAGATCTCCGGGCCCGGGGCGAACAACCGCGTCCAGTTCGGGTTGGGCGCGAACGACAGCTGGTACCACAGCACGGGGATGTCGACCGCCAGCCCGGGGTAGTGGTTGTCGCGCCAGGTGCCCCCGAAGTCGTGGCCGCGCTCGAGAATCACAAAATCGGTGATGCCTTTGTCGCGTAACAGCTTCGCGGAGGCAATCCCGCCCGGGCCGGCGCCGATGATCGCCACTTCGTAATCCGGTTCAGTCACGAACAACTCCTACCAGTCCGGTGACGATGTGGTCGCATACGAAACGCCGCACCGCCCGGGGATTGTCCAGATTCACGCCGATGGGCGGCAACAACTCGAAACTGAACAGCACCCGCACAATCCATTCGCTGGCCCGCGCCGCATCGACGTCCGCCCGGATCTCCCCGGATGCCTGCGCTTCTTTGACCAGCGGCTTCCACAGGTCGATTGCGCGGCGCATCAGCACCTCGCCGTCGTGTTCCAGCAGCAGCAACAAGATGCTCTGATTCACGCCGCGCGGCGTCGACGTCGAGCGCTGGCGGCGTGCGCAGATCAGCACGGCCGCGGCCGCCGTCTGCTCGGCCAGGCTCCGCTCTTTAGCGATTTCGGAGGCCATCGTTTCGACGAACCCGGCCGTCAAGTGGTTGAGCGCGATGGCGATGGCGTCGTCTCGGCTGCCCAGCACGTTGTGCACGGTGCCGCGCGACACGTCGGCGGCCTCGGCGACCGCGGTGAGGCTGAACCGTCGCGGACCCAGATGGCGCAGCGTGTCGGTGACCGCGGCCAACAGTGCCGGCGACACCGGTCTGCTCACGCCGTCGGCACGCATTTGAACAACTTAACGATATGTGTTCAAGACGGTCAATGTGTTCGGCTCGGTGCGCCCCGGCTGGTCGGCTACTTCCCGCCCTTCTTGACCGTGAGCACCCGCTTGCGCAGGCCCTCGGTAGCCGTCTTCATCAGACCTTTGGCCCCCTGCCTGATCACGAATGCCGGCAGCGGCACAACGAGGTCGACGGTGAGCTCGAAGTGGACCCGGGTGGAATCGCCTTCGGGAGTCAGCGTGTAGCGGGCGTCCTGCGCGCGTTGTTGGTTGGCGCTGACCAGTGTCCAGCTCACGCCGTCGTCGTGAACGAAGTAGTCCAGCACCTGCTCATCGCTGATGCCCACGATTTTGACGACCTGCCGAGATCTGCTCGGGTGGCCGTGGTCGTCGCGCTCGAGTACTTCGACCTCTTGATGTGCCGAGGACCACTCGGTCAACGACTCGAGATCGAACAAGACGTCCATGATCTCGCCGGGTGTTGCCTCGATCACGACTTCGCGGGACTCGGTGACTGCCATGCGAGGAATATAGCCAGCAGGCGACAGGCGTCGCCGCTGACAGCGGGCTAGATTACCCGTGTGCGCTTCGTTCGCCTGCTCGGTGCAGTCCTGACGATCCTCACCGCGGGCTTGCTGCTGGTACCCGCCGCCGGCACCCAACCGCCCTCCAAATACACGGATCACGTCATCGACACCACCGGGGTGTTGACGGATTCCGGTCGGGCGGCGGTCAGCTCGGCAATCGACCGGCTATACCAGAATCGGCATGCCAACCGGGCATCGACGCTGGCCGCCGAGGCCCAAACGCTGGCAAACGCCCAGGTGCTGGCAGCACAACGACGCCGAGGCACCGCGCCTACGCGGTGATCTGCCAGAGCAGGGCCGGGTTCGCGCCGGGGGGCGGCCAGTTGTAGTCGTTGACGTAGGCCCATCTTCCTCGCCGGTGCCGTCCGCGCAATCGGGCGACTAGGCTGGCGGCCATGCCGTCAGTTCTGGTGACCGGCGCGTCGCGCGGTATCGGTCGATCCATCGCCACGCGCCTCGCCGGCAGCGGCTGGAACGTGGTCGCTGGTGTGCGTAACGAGGCCGACGCCGCCAAGGTCGTCGCGGATGATCCACGACGCATATCGTCGGTGATCCTGGATGTTACGGACGCCGAACAGATTGCCGCACTCAATCATTCACTGCCCGAGCGGCTCGACGCCGTGGTCAATAACGCCGGCATCGTGGTCGTTGGGCCCCTCGAAACGTTACGTCCGGACGACTTCCGCCGCCAACTCGATGTCAACGTGATCGGCCAACTCGCGGTGACGCAGGCCGTGCTGCCGCGACTCCGCGAATCCCAAGGGCGTGTCGTGTTCGTTTCCAGTCTCAACGGGCGGGTATCGATGCCGCTCGTGGGCGCATACTGCGCGTCGAAGTTCGCACTCGAAGCCGCCGCCGACGCGCTGCGGATAGAGCTCGCGCCGTGGCACATTCCCGTCGTCGTCGTGCAACCCGGGCAGACCGACAGCGACATGTGGCGCACCGCCGACGCCGTGGTCGAGCAGACCGAGGCCACGATGACGCCGCAACACCGTGATCTGTACGCCAAACACATTGTCGGCATGAAGAAATTCGTTCCGCGGTTTCGGCGATTGGCCGTGCCGGCCGATAACGTGGCCGCCGTCGTCGAAAAGGCACTCACCGCGCGTAAACCGCGCGCCCGCTACGTCGTCGGGTTCGGACCGGGGTTGCAGGCGGTGGCCCTGGCGAGCCTGCCGGCCGCGGCGCGCGACCGGGTGCTACGGCTCGCGGGCAGCCAGCCCTAACTCACTCGTCCCGAAGTGCTGCCGATGGCGCGGCCTGGGTGCTTTTCCACGCGGGGATGAACGCTGCGAATATCGCCGCCGTCGCGGCAAGTGCCGAATACGTTATTGCCTCCGACAACGGGAATGTCAGCGGGGCAACGGAACCCACATCGACGACCGCAGCCCCCCGAACGGCTTCCATGATCGCAATGGACAACACCGCGCCAAGGAGGGCGCCGACCGCGCTGGCAACGATGGCCTCGATCGTCGTGACGGCGAAGACCTTGAACCTGGTGGCGCCCAGCGCCTGTATGAGGGCCATCTCGCGCCGGCGCCGCATCCCGACGAGCAGCAGGGTCGACGACACCGAGACGAAAGCGATGGCAAGCAGACCATATTTGAGCGAGTTCAAGGGTGCGAGAAAGCGGGCGACGCCGCTCGCGGTCGCGTCTCGATATCCGGCCGAATCCACCACCTTGACGCTCTGATCGAAATGAGTGGAGTCGACCTCTGCGCTAATCTGCTCGAGCGTGGCGTCCGCGGTCGGTTTGATGCGAACCAAACCCGCCGGCTGGGGACCGTAAATCTGCTCGGCGAGCGGGTAAGACAGATAGATCCGCCGGCCGCCCAGTTCGGGCGTCGCCACGATGCTGCCGACGACTAAATTCCGCGCTTGTCCTCCACTTCCCAGCGAAAGAGTGTCGCCGACGCGAACGTTCTGTTCGCGGGCGAGGATGCCACCGATGATGAGTTGATTGGCGTCAGTGGTCGCCCCTGGGACTTGTCCGGCCAGTACGGGGAAAGGAAAAGCCCGTTGGTTCTCGGCGTGGACGTACGCCGATGATCCATCCGCAAGGGAGATCTCGATTTCCACCATGCGCTCGATGGCTTCGACCCCCGGTAGCGAAGCGAGCTTCGCTACGGTGTCGGGTGAAAATCGTGCGTCCAGCGACCCCCAGTCGGTGAACCGCGTCGTCGTCGCCACCAGGCGTCCGCTCGCCTGAGACTCAGCCAGGTTCTTGGAGCCCCGGTTGATGGCGATCAGAAATCCGGAGAGCAGCATCGCTATCGCCACCGGCACTGCTACCGCCCCGGCAATTGCGGATGTCCGTGATCCATTCGCGCGCAGTCCGGTGAGCGCGATCGTGAGCGTTGCGCCCCGCGCTCGGTCGGGCGGGGGCCGAATCAAACTGATGACCTGTGCGCTCAGATATGCTGCGGCCAAAAGTAATCCAACGACGGCAATGACGACCCCGCCGTTGGCGACCCCCGCCTGCCAGGGTTCCAGGCCGCCCGAGCGGGTGGCCAACCACACGGCGGCGACTCCCGCGAAACCGACGGCGAGCATTGCGGCCGCCTTGGGCCAAATGCTGCGCGATTTGGTGTACTCGTGGGTGGAGCGGCCGGAGAGTTCGGACGCTATCGCCGTGTTCACCGCCGACAGGCTGGGGATTATCGCGGCAAGGACAGCCAACAGGACTCCGGTTCCCAGTCCCACCGCGAGGATGCCCGGATTGACCACGACCGGGACGTTGACGCCGGCGTAGAGCTGCGTCAGCTCACTGGCGCTCGCCACCACCGGCCGTGCGATGAGGATGCCGATGAGGACCCCGATGATGGATCCGGCCGTTCCCAGTAAGGCGGCTTCGGCGAGGAACCCGGTGACGGCGGACGCCGGCGACGCGCCCAACGCGGCCGCGACGGCGATCTCGTGTCTGCGTTCCTCGACCGAGAGGCGGGTGATCTGGGCGATCAAGATGACGCCCACGCCCACCGCGACGAGAGCGAAGATCCCCAGGAGGGGGAGAAGCACGGTGTTGACGTCGAATCCGCGGGCGGGGTCGCTCCGCGTCAGGACGGTGAATCCAGGCCCTAACGCGTCGACGAGGCGCGCCCGGACCGCCGCCGCGCTGGACTTGTCGGACAAGGTCACGTAGAGCAGGTCGACGCGGTCGGATCGAGCGAACTGCGCCCGGGCCGCGCTGAGAGGCAACACCACGACAAGTCCGTTGTTGATGGTGTTGAGCTCGGGGGCCTGCGTCGGCGTATCCAAGGACAGCTGCCCGACGTCGGTCGCCAATGTCGCGGAAGCGCCCAACGAGGCGCCCAGTGTGGTCGAGGTGGCCAGTAGCTGCGGCTCTTTCTGGCCGGGTTGGCACACCAGCGGATTGATGATCCATTGCGCCGAACAGTCGATTCCCAAGGCCAACACGAAGGTTTCGCGGTCGCCGTCGCGAACCAGTGTCACTGCACGGACGACAGGCACGACCGCCGACACGCCCGGTACACCGCGGGCAGCATCGATGGCCGCCGGTCCGATGCCGCCTCGGGTCGCCGCGCCGACGATGCGCAACGGCGCGGGACCGGCGATGCGGTAGCCGACGGCGTCCATGGCGCTGCGCACGCTGGTGGCTTCGATCATGACGGCGACGACAACGGCCACTCCGCCGCCCAGAGATATGGCGGCCAACAGGGCGCGCAAGCTGTGTCGGCGGACCGCCCGCAGGTTGATGATCCGCAGCACACTCAGCGTCGCGGCCAGTCCGGAAGCCGGCGCGTTCTTCCCGGCGCGGCGGGGTGCCCGCGCTGCCGGATTCATCACGGTGTTCCACCGCACCAACACGACGAAGTGCAGCGCTCCACCGATCAGGAGCAACGCTAGTATCCAGTCTCGCAACATCATTCGCTTGGCTGAATCGGACCACTGTCGGTTTCGATGCGACCGTCGAGCAGTGAGACGAGACGAGGAGCTTCGTCGGCGATCGACCGATCATGGGTGACCAGGACGATCGTCTGACCCGCAGCGTTGAGGCTGTACAGCGCATCGATGACCTTACGGCCGTTCTTCGTGTCCAGATTGCCCGTGGGCTCGTCGGCGAGTATCACGTCCGGTTTCATGAACAATGCACGCGCAATGGCCACCCGCTGCTGCTCGCCACCGGACAGCTCCGCAGGCACCCGCTTGGCCAGCGCGGCGAGGCCGAACTGATCCAACAATGCAATGGCCCGGTCGTACTGAGCGCGACCGGACTCACCGGCCAGCAAACCGGACAGCATCACATTCTCGGCAACGGACAATCCGGCGAGAAGATTGAACGACTGGAACACATACCCAATCGTCCGACCGCGCAGACGGGCCGACTGCCGGCGCGAAAGCCGGGCCGCACTCTGCCGATTCACCAGGACGTCGCCGCTCGTCGGAGGCTCCAGCAACCCGAGAATACTCAGCAACGTCGACTTTCCCGATCCGGACGGTCCGATCAACGCCACGAACTCGGCCCGGGATATTTGCAAATCGACGTTCTTGAGTACCGACGTCACCGTGTCCCCGCGGCCGAACGACTTGCACAGGTCACGGGCCTCAAGAACGGCGGCGGCTCCAGGTTCGGACATCAGAAACGGTAGGTGGTGCAGCCGACCTGCAGGCCCGAGCCGACGCTCACGATCAACCCGATGTCGCCCGGGCTCACCAGCTTGTGCCGCCGAGCATGCTCCAGCCCATTCGGCACGGAGGAGGAGAAGGGGTCGGCTTCGGTGGCGAGGTCGACGAACCGCGAGCTCGGGATCTTGATGCGCCCGGCCAACTCGGTGCGGTCCGCGAGGGGCAGGTAGGGGGGGAAGACGACGGCGATCTCGGAGCGGTCCAATCCCTCCAGCTCCAGCAATTCCTCGACGGCAGCGGGGATGCAGTCCAGGTGGTGGGCCGCCAGCTTCGGATCGCGGTCGATCTGAAGCCAAGTCTGCCGGTCGCAGGGCCGTGTGTACGTGGCGAGTGCGTCGGCGTGCTCGGGATGGTGGTGGAAGACGAACCGGCCGAAGCCAGCAGTGCCTTCGGTCCTGCCCAGAATCACCGCCGATCCCGTTTCGCTGATGCCGAGCAACGGGAAGCCGCTTTCCGGGGTGTTGTTTTCGATCTCCGCCGCCACCACCATCGCATGCTCGGCCTTTCCCGCGCCGATCATCTGGATGGCGACGTGGCACGCGTTGAGGAAGCCAACCGCGCCATTGAGCACGTCGAAGGCGAGAGTCTTTGGGCCGTCCGGGGAGTCCACGTCGTCATTGATCCCGAGCTCGCCCGCGACGAGCGCGGCGATCGCCGGTTCGCAGAGGAAGTCATCCCGGTATACCCCCGCATAGATGATCAGACCGAGCGCCTCCCGATCGAGTCCGCTGTGCGCGAGGGCCGCGGTGGCGCCCTGCACCGCGAGATCGACGGCGTGCCGCGGCGTGGACTGCCCGGCGGGGGCGGTGCCGACGCCTTCGATCCGCACCCGGTGCGTCGCCCGTGGCTCTGCGGGACGCTGATCGGTCGACAGGCGGCGGCCGCGGCGGCCAACGGGCCCCCGGCGTAGCCGGGCGGGCAGGTCGTCGAACGTGTATAGCGCGGCGCCCACCGTCTGTCCGGAGCCGCTGATGCCGAAGACCACGTTGTCTCCGGACTTGATTCTGTTGCCCTGGATGTGATCGCTGAGGGCCACGAAGTGTGTCGTGGTGGCGGTGTTACCCCGCTCGGCCAGGTTGTTGATGATGTTGCCGGGGTGGGCGGTGGCACGTCCGAACATCCGGTTCACCGCGAAGACCGCGTCGTTGAGCGATGCTTGCGACGTCTGGTGCATCAGGATGTGATCGCAGTGCTCGGGCCGCCACCCGTGCCGCTTCATGACGGCGGCGACGTAGGGCAGTGCACGCTTGACCGCCGCCGCGGTCGCGGCGATGGAATCGACGAGCATGATCGCGCCGCCGTGCGGCCCGCCGCTCGCCTTGCCCACACACAGGGTGCTGTACCGACCGAGCGTGGCGATATCCAAGTCGTGAAAGCCGACGCGGTCGTTGGGACCGCGCTCCAGAATGATCGCGGCGCCGGCGTCCCCAACGGTCAGGCACGCGAGTCGCTCGTCCATCGGCCCCTGGATTTCCCCTTGCGCGGTCTCGGTGATGTGGCTGATGTATTCGCCGCTGACCACCAGGGCGCGCCCGACCAGTCCGGTCCGCAGGAAGGCGTCGGCCACGGCGATGCCGGTGAACATGCCGGCGCACGCGTTGGAGAGGTCGAAGGCAAGCGCGTTCGCAAGGCCGCACTGATCCCGCAACCGGGCCGCGGTGCTGGGCTCGTACACGATTTTCTGTCCGGGTCCGTCGTAGCGGGAGATGTTGCAGCAGATGACCAGATCGATCTCGTCGGGCCCATAGCTCGACCGGGCCAGGCAGTCGGTCACCGCGTTGCGGGCCAGGTCGATGGAGAACTCGCCGTGCCCGACGACCCGTCTGCGCTTGATGCCGGTCAGGCGTTCCAACGGTATGCCGATGTCGTTGACGCATCCCGCCAGGACGGCGTCGGTCGACAGCACCCCGGCCGGGAGGTACGTGCCGATGCTTTCGATGACCGTATTTCGTGTCTGCTGGCCGGTCATCGGCGTCGGCACCGACGGAGCTGTGGCCGATAGCGAGGCCGAGCCGGCGACCTGACTGCCGTTCACGTGTTTCGCAGCGTCCCCGGGCGCCGGGGCGTCCTGCGCGGCCGGGCCGTATTCGGCGGCCAGCTCGGCGACCGTGCCGAACAGGAACACCGACTCCGGTCGCAACGGTAGGCCCGCCGAGTTCGCCCGCACCGCGACCTCGAGGCTATGGGTCGAGCAGCCACCGAGTGCGAAGAAGTCGTCCAACACGCCAACCCGTTCCACACCGAGAACCTCACGCCAGATCTCGGCGAGGATCTTTTCGGCGCGCGTGCGCGGGGCGACGTACGCCGGCTCGGCCATCGGCGACGCTTCGCCCTCGGCCGCCAAGGTCCTGCGGTCCACCTTTCCGCTCGGCGTGCGCGGCAGTGTCTCCCGCACCGAGAAGACGGCCGGCACCATCGCCGCGGGCAGCCAGTCGAGAAGGAAGCGGCGCAGCTCGGCGGTGGTCGGCGCGGGTTCGCGGGGGCCCCCCACGTGGGCCACCACGTGGGCGACCAGCCGGGTGTTGCCACGGCCGTCGTTCCCGGCGACCACCGCGGTCTCCCGGACCCCGGGGTGTTTCTCCAGTGCAGCCTCGACCTCGCGCGGCTCGATGCGGACGCCGCGGATCTTGACCTGGTCGTCGAGGCGTCCCAGGTATTCGATGTTGCCGTCGGGCAGGTACCGTGCCCGGTCGCCGGTGCGGTACAGCAGCCGGTCGGAATCGGCGGTGAACGGGTCGGGGATGAATCTGGCGGACGTCGCGTCGGCGTCGTTGAGGTAGCCGCGGCCCACGCCGACCCCGCCGATGAACAGCTCGCCCGGCACACCCACCGGTACCGGTTGCAGATTGGCGTCCAAAAGATGGACGTGGACATTGGCGATCGGTCGCCCGATCGGTACCTCGGGGCCGGCCGCACCGCGCTCGCAGTCCAAGTGGATGGCGGTGATCGCGGCCTCGGCGGGCCCGTACTCGTTCGACAGCTCGGCACCCAGGGTGGCCAGGAAGCGCTGCGTGAGCTCGTAGGGCAGCACCTCGCCGCCGCACGTCACCCTTCGCAGTCCGACGCAGTCCGTCACCGCCGGCTCGGCGAGGAACGAGCGCAAGATCGACGGCACGAAATGCACCTTCGTGACGCACTGCTCGGCGATGGTCCGGACAAGGTAGGCGGCGTCCTTGTGCCCCTCGGGTTGCGCAATGACGAGCCGTGCGCCGACGATCAGCGGCAAGAAGATTTCGCCCACCGAGGCGTCGAACGTCACCGACGTGTGGTGCAGCACCCGGTCCCCGGAGGTGAGCTCGTAGGCGGCCTGCATCCACAGCAGCAGGTTGCGGATTCCGCCGTGGGTGTTGAGCGCCCCCTTCGGCACCCCGGTGGAGCCGGAGGTGTGAATCACGTAGGCGAGGCTGGCCGACGTCGTGCCGGCGACGACGGCGTCACCTGCTTCCCGCTCCGGCTCCACGTCGAGGCACAGCCGGTGACCGGTGAACCCGTGGAGGCGTTCCAGATGACGCTGGTGCGTGACGCAGATCGCGACGCCCGTCGTGTCGGCCACCATCGCGGCAATGCGGTTTGCGGGTTGCGCCGGGTCCAGCGGCATGAAGGCGCCACCCGCCTTGAGGACACCCAGGAGGGCCACGACCAGGTCTTCCGAGCGGTCCATGAGGACGGCAACGATGCTGTCCGGTCCCACACCCAGGTGCCGGAGCCGCCGCGCCAGCGCATCCGCCCGCCGGTCGAGTTCGGCATACGTCGTCTCGCGGTCGTCACACCACAAGGCGACGGCGTTCGGGTTGCGTCGAGCCGTCGCCGCCACCATCTCGTGCAGGGAGTCGGGGGCGTCGTAGGAGACCGCGGTTTCGTTCCACGCCGCCTGCTCGCGGCGCTCCGATTCGGTGAGGAGCGGCAGGGCCGACAAGGGCCTGTCGGGATCGGCGACGATGCCGCCGAGCAGCGTCGCGAGGTGTCCGGCCATCCGCTCGATCGTCGTGTCGTCGAAGAGGTCCGTGTTGTACTGCAAGCCGCAGCTGAACTCCCCGCCCGTGTCGGCCACCAGCATCATCAAGTCGAAGGGCGCACCGCCCTGGCCGAGGTAGAGGGTCTCCAGGTCCAGTGATGCCCCACCCGGGGACGTGCCTGGCGCGCCCGAGCCGTCCTGGAAGCGGCGTGGCTGCTCCCAGGCGAACGAGACCTGGAACAGCGGTGTCTGGCTCAGGTCGCGGGCCGGCCGGAGCCGCTCGACGAGCAGGTTGAACGGGTAATCCTGGTGGGCCAGTGCACTCAGCACCGTCGCCTTGACGCGGCCCAGGAACGACGTGAACGTCGGGTCGCCGTGCAGGTCGGCGCGGAGTACCACCGGGTTGGCGACGTAGCCGGCCAGACCCTCCAGCCCCGGCCGGTCGCGGCACGCGAAGGGTGAGCCGACCAGAATGTCGTGCTGGCCGCTGTATCGGTGCAGCAGCGTCGCGTACGCCGCGAGCAGCGTCATGTACGGCGTCGCGCCGGCGCTGCGTCCGACCTCCTTGAGCGCGGCGCTCAGCCGAGCGTCGAGCGTGAAGCGATGCACGGCGCCGCGGTAGCTCTGGGCCGCAGGTCGTGGCCGGTCGATGGGTAACCCGAGGTTCGGCTCGTGGCCGGCGAGCTGGTGACGCCAGTAATCCCACAGGCGTTCCCCCTCGGCACCCGCGAGCGCCCGTTCCTGCTGGTCCGCGTAGTCGACGTAGCGCTCCGGGCAGGGCGGGGGCGGGGCGGAACCGAATTCTGCGGCGTATAGCAGACGGAGCTCGTTGAGAATGACGTCGATGGACCAGAAGTCGATGGCGATGTGATGCACCGCCAACACCAGTACCTGCTCCTGGGGTGAGCGCCGGAGCAGCGTCAACCGGAACACCGGGCCGGTCTGCAGGTCGAACGGACGATTGGTCTCGCGACGCAGCCACTCGTGGAGTCCAGCATCATCAGGGCCCACGTCGTGTTGGGCAATGTGCACCGGCCAGCGTGGATGCACGAGTTGTACCGGCTGGCCGTCGCGCACGGCGTAGGTGGTCCGCAGTATCGCGTGCCGTTGGATGAGGGCCTGCGCGGCGCGTTCCAGCGCCGGCACGTCCAGCTCGCCGCCGATCCGTCCGGCATAGGTGATGGTGTAGGCGGGGCTGCCGGGTGCGAGTTGATACAGAAACCACAGGGACCGCTGCCCGTACGACAGCGGATACGCTGCCGCCGAAGCCTCCGCCTGCTCCATCAGGAGGCGGGACAGCAGCACCCGCTTCTCCTCGGCGGAAAGGCCGGCGATGTCAATGGACTTATCGTTCATCCTGACCCTCCCTGGCGGCTAGCACCTCACGAAGCAGCTCATCCACATCGTCGTCCGAAACCTCCGGCACCTGGGCAAGCAGGTCTATCCAACGCGAACCGGCGACGCCGTTCTCCTGCGGCGCGGGTACCCCGTCAGGCGGCGTCGCGCGCGCCTCGGCCGCCTCGGTTGGCTCGGGCTGCCCCGGATCCGCACCGGAGAGCCGCTCGTCGAGCCAGTCGGCGAGACGCGCGACGCTCGGACCATCCAGCAGCTGGACGACCGGCACGACGATGCCCAGGTCGCGTTCGATCTGGGTGCGCAGCTCCACCGCGATGAGCGAGTCGACCCCGAGGCGGTTGAGGGGCGCCTCGACGTCCAGCCGCGACGGCTCCAGGCCGAGTTTGCCGGCAGTCTGATCGCGCAAGTACGACTCGATCAACCGTCGGCGTTCCTCGGTGCCCGCCCGGCGCAGGGCGTCTTTCAGGCCGGGTTCTCGTCCGTTGGCGGCACCGACGGTCGGCGCGCCCACGGGTGCCCGGCACAGGTCTGCGATCAGCGGCGGGTTCGGACCGAGGCGCAATTCCGAGCACCACTGCGCCCAGTCGACGTCGAGCACGGCGACCTGCGTGGCCTCCAAACCACTTAGACCACCTAGCCCTAGGAGATGCGAAAGCGTCCGGATGCCTTCGTCTGCCGGGATGGCCTCAATGCCGTGCCGGGTGAGGTGGCGGCGCTGCTCGCGCCGGTTGACAAGGCCGATCTCGTCCCATGGTCCCCAGTTGATGCTCAGCGCCGGCCGGCCCCGCGCTCGCCGGTGCCACGCCAACGCGTCGAGGAAGGCGTTCGCCGCCGCGTAGTGCGCCTGCCCGGGCGAGCCCAACAGCGACGCGGCGGAGGAGAAGAGCACGAAAAAGTCGAGCGCCGCGTCGTGGGTCAGCGCGTGCAGATTCCACGCGCCCTCGACCTTGGGTGCCATGACGTCCCGGAGGCGCCGCTCGTCGAGGCGCTGCAGTATGCCGTCGTCGAGAACCCCGGCCGCGTGCACGACCCCACGCAGTGGCGGCATGGACGCGCCGATCGACTCAAGGACCGCCGCGAGCTGGTCAGCCCGGATGACGTCCCCACGCGCGACCACCACCTCGGTGCCCTCCGCCCGCACCGCGTCGAGCGTGTCCTGCGCGGACTGCGACGCCGGGCCACGGCCCAGCAGAACCAGATGCCGGGCTCCCTGCCGGACCATCCACGTGGCGACGGCGAGGCCGATCCCGCCCAGCCCCCCGGTGATGAGATAGGTGGCCTCGGCGTGGAACCGGACGGGGAACTCGGCGGGTTCGACGGCGGGCGGCACCTGCTCGTCCACCGACACGACGACTTTGCCGATGTGTTTGCCCTGCGCGAGGCACCGCACGGCAGCGGCGGTCTCGGCCACCGGGAATGCCCGCACGGGAGGCGGCTGGAACGCACGGTGCTCGACCTGAGCCACGATGTCGCGCAGCAGCGCACCGACGTAGGCGGGGCGATCGAGGATCAGCTGGGCCAGATCGATGGCAAAGTACGACGCATTGCGCCGCAGTTGCCACAGGCGCAGCCGGCCATGCTGGTAGATGTCGCGCTTGCCGATTTCCACGAAGCGGCCGTAGGGCCGCAGGGTCGCCAGACCTCGGGCGATCGCCTCGCCGGTCAACGAGTTGAGCACCACATCCACGCCCTCGCCGTCCGTGGCGGTCAGCACGTCGTCGGCGAACGCCAGGGAGCGCGAGTCGGAGACGTGCTCGATACCGAGCGCGCGCAGGTGGTCCCGTTTCTCCGGGGTCCCGGCGGTGGCGTATACGGTCGCGCCGAGCCAGTGCGCGACCTCGATCGCCGCAAGACCGACGCCGCCGGCCGCAGAGTGGATGAGGACCCGCTCGCCCTCGCACAGCCGCGCCTGGCCGTGCAGGGCGTGATACGCCGTGAGGAACGCGATTGGTATCGCGGCCGCCTCCTCGAAGCTCAGGTGCGCCGGCTTGGCGACCACCAGAGACGACTGGGTGGTGACGAAGGAGCCGACGCCGTCCGCGGCCAGCGCGATGACGGCGTCTCCCACGTGGACGCCGTCGACGCCATCGCCCACGGCGGTCACCGTGCCGGCGCATTCGATGCCCACCCGCACCGGCCCATCGTCCTGACCCGGGTACACGCCGAGGGCACGCATCGCGTCGATGAAGTTCAGGCCGGTGGCGTGCACACGGATCTCGACCTCGTCCGGCCTCGGCGGGTTTCGGGTGTCCGTCCGGGCCCGGATGTCGTCGAGCGCGCCTGGCTCCGGATACTCCATCCGGAAGGCCGTCTCCTCGTCGAGCCGGGTGGGGCGGTTACCCGCGCCCTGGTAGCGCTCGATCCGTGCCACGTAGCGCCGGCCGCCGCGCAACGCCACGTCGGCCTCGGGGCTCTCCGCGCACAACTCCCGGAACAGGGCCTGGATCTCGTCCTGGTCTTCGCCCGCCGACAGGTCGACCCGTGTGCAGCGAAGTTCCGGATGCTCGTGGTCGATGCTGCGACCCATCCCCCACAGGGGTGCCTGAGCGATGGACACCGGTCCGAGTTCGGTACCGACCGCCTGCGCACCCCGGGTCACCAGCCACAGGCGCGGCGCGTCAGGCCAGCCCGCGAGTGTCACCGCCTGCACGAGGTGCAGCGCGCTGGCTGCACCGAGGGCCTGCGCGTGCTGCAGCGAATCGGCCGAGGTCTCCGACGGCGGTGCGGCCAGCAGGCTCCACAGGTGCACGACGCCGCGGCAGGGTGGCCGGTTCTCGCCGAAAGCTTCGTCGAGAAGCCGCCGGAAGTGTTGCGGCTGCGCGGGATCGAGGCGGTAACTGTCCGCCCCGAGGCGCACGAAGTCAACACCCGGCTCCACGAGTACGCACTGATCCAGACGCTGGTTGAGCAGGTGCCGCAACGTGTCGGACGTGGAACGGCCGTCGCTGAAGATCAGCCAGCTTCCCGCTCCGACCTCCCGATCGGGCGCGCCGAGTGTCGCCGGCTGCCATCGCAGCTCGTAGAGCTTGTCACGGATGTCTGTCGCCCTCTTCGCCCCCTTGGCCCCCTTGACATCCGGGATCCGCTGCAGGCGCAGCCCGCGGACCGACGCGGCCACCTGCCCGTCCTCGTGTAGCAGGAACACGTCGCCCTCGACGGTGTCCGGCTCGGGGTCCGGCCCCGGTCGTAGCAGGGCGTGGCAGAAGACGCCTTGCAGCGAAGTCCCGGGGTTGCGCAACTCGGACACGCCCACCGGCAGGTAGGTGTCGTGGGACCGGCCGTTGCGTGGGTGAAGTGTCGCGGCGAGTACCTGGAAGCAGGCGTCCAGGATCGGGGCGTCGTCGGCGTCGACTGTCGACCCGACGTCCGCCGGCGGCCTCAGCCGGGCGATCGCCTCTCCGTCGCGGCGCCAGATCTCCTGCACGCCCTGGAATCCCGGCCCGTACTGCAGGCCATGCTCCGCCAGAAGGCGGTAGAACGACGGCGCGGGGATCGAGTAGGGGCACCGGGTCCGGATGGCCTCGGGGTGGTGCCTGTCGTCGTCGGCGGCGTGCCGCTCCTCGGTGTCGACGGTGCCGCTGGCGAGCAGCGACCACCCAGACGATCCCGACGTGTCGGGTTCGGGGCTGTAGCACTCGAACGACACTGCGCCGGGCGGATCCCCGCGGAGCACGAACTGCACGGTGCGCCGCTGCGCGTCGGCAAGCACGAGGGACCGGTGAAAAACGACGTCCCGGAGCAGGCGCCGCCCCGCGCCGAAGGCGCACGCGGCCGCGCCCAGCACCAGCTTGACGAGAGTTGCCGCCGGCAGCACCGCCGATCCATGGACCCGGTGGTCGGTCAGCACCGGCATCAGCTCGATGCCGACGTCGATCTCCGTGATCACCGTCTGCGACTGGCCGGCGGGGCGCAGTGGCCCCCGCCAGGACTGGTCGGATGCGACGCGCAGTGCCGGTGCGTGGCCGCCAACGGCTGCGTCGGCCGCGTCCAGCCAGCAACGGGTGCGCTGCCACGGGTAGGTGGGTGCCGCCACGCATCGAGCGCCCGCGGGATGCAGCTGCTCCCACACAACCGGCTCACCGCGGGTGTAGAGGGCGCCGAGCGACGCGAGCATGGTGGCGCTGTGCGGGTCGTCACGGCGCATTGACGGCAGCAGCGCACAGGTGCTGCCCAAATCATCGGCGTCTTCGCGGACCGCGCTCAGCAGGATGGGATGGGGACTGATCTCCAGGAATGTGTCATGGCCGATGTCGAGCAGCCGCCGCACCGCAGTGGAGAATCGGACCGGCGAGCAGAGGTTTTCCACCCAGTAGGCTTCGTCCAGCGCGCCGTCGGCCACGAGGTCGCCGGTCACCGTCGAATAGATGGGTATCGTGGCCGGCGCCGTTCGCAGCCCGGCGAGGATGTCCCGGAAATCGGCGCGCAGCGCATCCATCCAGGGGCTGTGGGCGGCGACGTCGACCTTCACCCACCGGCAGAATCGGCCGCGCTGCTCGAGAAGCGCGACGAGATCCGCCAACGCCGCCCGCTCACCGGAGAGAACCGTCGATCGATGGCTGTTGCTGGCCGCGACGGTGATCTGGGACCGTTGGTCGGCGATGAGCTCCTGAGCCTCTGCGACGGAGAGCTCTGCGGCTAACAGGGCCCCGTCGCTGCCGGCCCGCCTGAGCAGGCGGGCGCGGCCGCAGATCACCCGCGCGGCGTCCGCCAGGCTGAGGGCACCCGCGACGTGCGCCGCCGCCACCTCACCGAGGCTGTGCCCCACCACGGCCGTCGGCTGGATCCCCCACGACCGCCACAGCGCGGCGAGGGCTACCTGGATCGCGAAGATCGCGGGCTGGATCACGCCGATGTTGCTCAGCGGAGACTGACCGTCGTCGGCGAGTAGCTCCGTCAGCAGGGATCCGTCGAGGTGCGGGCGCATGGCGAGGTCACATGCGGCCAGTGCTTCCCGGAACGCCGGCTCTTCGGCATACAACCGCCGTCCCATGCCGTACCACTGCGAGCCCTGACCGGAAAAGATGAAGACCACGCCCGGTCGCTGGCCTGCGCGGGAGCGTCCGGCGGAGAGTCCGGCGTGCGGCGCTCCCCGTCGGTAGGCGGCAAGAGCCTCCGACAGCTCGGCGGGCGAGCCGCCGACCACGGCCAACCTGTGGTCGTAGTGGCCGCGACGCGCGCCGGCCGTGTAGCAGAGGTCGCCGAGCGGAGTCCCCGCGGCGAGGGCCAGCTCGTAGCGGCCCGCCAGTGCGGTCAGGGCTTCGGGCGAGGGGGCCGACAGCGGCAGCAACTCCACGCGATGCGCAGCCGCGTCGTCCGCCCGCTGGGGGGCCCGCACCTGCGGGGCCTCGGTGAGGACGACGTGCGCGTTGGCGCCGCCGAATCCGAACGAACTGACTCCGGCGACCGCTCGGCCGCCGTTCTCCGGCCACGGCGTCAGTGTCCGTGCGACGCGCAACGGCAGGCTCTCGAACGGGATGTGCGGGTTCGGCTCCGCGAAGTTCAGGCTCGGTGGGATCGCCCGATGACGAAGCGCCAGAGCGACTTTGATGAGCCCGGCGATCCCGGACCCGGCCTCCAGATGGCCGATGTTGGTCTTCACCGAGCCGATCAGGCACGGGCTGCCCGGCGCCCGGCCCTCCGCCAGGATCGTTCCGATGGCTTTCGCCTCGATGGGGTCGCCCAGCAACGTGCCGGAGCCATGGGCCTCCACGTAGCCGACGACCCCGGGCGACAGATCGGCGCGACGGTAGGCCTCGGCCAATACGGCTTCCTGCGACCCCTGGCGGGGAGCCATCAACCCGTTCGTCTGCCCGTCTTGGTTGATCGCGCTGCCACGGATGACCGCGTAGACCGGATCGCCATCGGCCAACGCCCGACTCAGCGGTTTGAGCACGACCACCCCGGCACCTTCGCCGCGCACGTATCCGTCCGCGCGGGCATCGAATGTCTTGCAGCGGCCGTCTGCCGCCATCACCCCGGCCTTGCTGAAGTTGATACCGATCGCCGGCGACAGCAGGACGTTCACGCCGCCCGCCAAGGCCAGCGAGCACTCGCCCTCGCGCAGGCTGCGGCAGGCCAGGTGGACGGCGACCAACGACGAAGAGCAGGCGGTGTCGATCGCCATGCTGGGTCCGCGGAAGTCGTGGACGTAGGACAATCGGTTGGCCGCGATGCTCAACGCGTTTCCGGTACCGGTGTAAGCGTCGATCAGCGCTGGCTGGCCGAGCTGCAGATTCCCGTAGTCGTTGGTGGAGATGCCGACGAACACGCCGGTGGGGCTGCCGGCAAGCCGGTCCGGCACCTGCCCGGCGTCTTCCAGCGCCTCCCACGCCACCTCGAGCAGGAGGCGTTGCTGCGGGTCCATCCGCGCCGACTCCCGCGGCGAGATGCCGAAGAACTGGGGGTCGAACTGGTCGACCTGATCGAGGAACCCGCCCCAACCGAGGGCTGCGTTCTCGAAGTCATCCGCGTCCCAGCGGTCCGGCGGTGTCTGCGTGATGGCGTCGACCCCGTCGCTGAGCAGCCGCCAGAAGGCCGACGGCCCATCGGCACGCGGGAATCGGCAGCCGATGCCGATGATCGCGATCGGCTCGTCGGTGCCTTCGGCCCGCGCTGATGCAGTGGACCCGGCCGCCACGGCGCTGCGTTCGTCGCCGGGCGCGCCCCCGGCCAAGTGGGCCGACAGCAGGTCGATCGTCGGGTATTCGTATGCGAGCGTCGGCGAGATCTCGCGTCCGAGCCAGGCTTCCAGCGCGGTGGTCAGCCGAATGGCATGAACGGATTCGAGGCCGTAGTAGGCGAACGGTTGGGACGTGTCGATCTCGGTCGGTGGCAGGCCTAGCTGCTGAGCGAGTTGGGTGACCAACCACGCCGCGATCTCTCCCTCGCCGCGCCCGGCGGGTGCGTCCTCGGCGGGCGGTGCGTCCGGTTGCGCTGCAGCAGGAATTGGCGCGCGCCACTCGGCGAGCACCTCGAGTTCGCCGTCGAGGAACCGCTGCCGGCACGCGCTGCGCCGGACCTTTCCGCTCGACGTCGTCGGGATTTTTGACGGCTCCACCAAGACGACGGCGTGCGCCGCAATCCCATGGCGCTCGGTGATGGCGGTCCGGATTCCGTCGATGACCTGGCTGACGTCGGCCTCGCGGATGCGGTTGCGGTCGACCTCTTGGACAACGATCAGCTGTTCGGCGCCATTCGAGGCCCTCGAGGGCTCCGTGACCGAGAAGGCCGCCCCGCGGCCGCGCAGCAGCGCCGGATGGCTGTCCTGCGCCGTGGCCTCGATGTCGTTGGGGTAGAAGTTGGATCCCCGGATGATGATCAGATCCTTGAGCCGGCCCGCGACGAACAGCTCGCCGTCAAGCAGGAACCCCAGGTCCCCCGTGCGCAGGAACGGTCCGCGTCCCGTGTCGGAGAGGAACGCCGAGAATGTCTCCTCCGTCGCGGCCGGGTTGCCCCAGTAGCCCTGCGCAACGCTGTCCGCGGCGACCCAGATCTCCCCGACCTCGTCGGGCCGGCAGGGCCGCCGGGTCACCGGTTCGGCAATGACGACCTCTACGCGGGCACGGCCACAGCCCACGAACGTCGCGGCGGCCGGGTGCTCCGGCGGGACGTCCACGACATGGTCCTCGCGCAGCGCGGCCGCGTCCAGGTGCCGAACCGCCGGCGCGGCGGAGTCCGACCCACCGGACACCAGCAGGGTCGCCTCGGCCAGCCCGTACACCGGATGAAAAGCCTCCGGGCGGAAACCGGCCGGGCCGAAGGCGTCTGCGAACCGCTGCAGGGTCGAGGCACGCACCGGTTCGGCACCGCACATGGCCGTCGACAAGTTGGACAGATCGAGCGCCGCGCGCTCCTCCACGGTGCTGTGTTCGACACACAGTTGGTAAGCAAAGTCCGGCGCCGCGGTGATCGTGCCGCCGACTCGGGAGAGGGTTTCCAGCCACCGCAGGGGTCGCTCGATGAAAGCGGCGGGCGGCATGAAGAACGAAGTGCCCCCGACGAAGAGCGTTTCGAGCATCCCGCCGATGAGACCCATGTCGTGATGGAGCGGCAGCCAGAACACGCCGATCGCCTCGTCGTCTCCATCCCACACCCGACGGATGACCTCGAGGTTGTGGAGCAGGTTGCGGTGCGTCAGCACAACGCCTTTCGGTGAGCTCGTCGAGCCCGAGGTGTACTGCACGACTGCGGTCGCACCTGCATCCACGTGCGGCGCAACCCACTCCGCGGCGGCGGCGGGGCTGACGGCGTCGGCGGCGCACCATTGCAAGGATCGCCCATCGGCCAACCCGTCCAGCACAGATTTGAGTTCCGATTGCGACTCGGCGGTGGCAAGTGCGAATCCTGCCTGCACATCCGCGACAATCGACGCGACTCGGGCCATGAGCCGGTGGCCCACGGGTGGATGCACCGGTACCGCAACGGCTCCGGCGTAGATGCAGCCGAAGAGACCGGCGACAAAGTCCAAACCCGACGGACACAAGACCAGTACGCGTTCGCCTGCGGCGCCCTGCCGTTGCAAGGTGGACGCGACTGCCCGGGCCTTGATGTCGAGTTCGCGATACGTGAGCCGACTTTCTTGGGCCCCGCCGGGCGAGAAGTCGAAGGCAATCCTGTCCCGGTAGCGTTCGGCCCTGTGTCGCATGAGGCCCAGCAACGTTGCGGGGGCGGTGAACCGCCCGTCCTCTGCCATCCCGTCACCCCTTTTTAATCTCATTGCGTCCAGGAAAGGGCCGCGAGCCGTTTCGCCGCGGGCACAACGGGATCAACGCCGGCGTGACGCGCTTTGCCGACCGCAGCTTTCACGACACCATGGGCCCGCACGCCGAGCTGACTCTGGTACGAAAACCGTCGGCCCGGCACGCGGCGCACGGGTCGGCGACGGCCCTCAGCGTGGCCGACGGGCCCGACGAGCGCGGTTGCTGGCACATGCCCGAAACAGCCGCCAGGGCTAGGGATAGTGAAGCGGACGATGACTTTTCTGAGCGCAGCGTCCTCGGCAACGGGAATCATTCCCAGCAACTGGATCGCGTTAACTAATCGGTTGCGACGGCCCCGGTCGCGGTGCAGTCGACGAGCAAAAGAATCAGGCGACGGGGCATGTCATTCTCCAGTTTCGAACGGCGAATGTGCCGGGTGCGACGCGGGAGCGCCTATGGGCCCCGCGGCTGTTAACGGCGAAACCCATCCCGACCAGCTAACTTTCCAGCTCCCAAACCGTAGCACGGTTCGCCGAAATCGATACGCATGAGGCTGGTGTCGACACCGGTCGCACAACCGATGGAGCCAAGCGAGGCGGGCGCAGGTTCGATCGGCCGATCTCGCCCGCCAGTTTTTGCCCGCGCGCCGCGGGAGCTAGTGGTGCCCGGCTCGGCGAGCGCGCGCCCGCAGCCACGGAAAAGACGCCACTTCGGCCCGCGGACACGAGGTCTAGGCTGGCCCAAGTGCGAGGCAGCGGGGCTTCGCCGGCGAGAGGTGAACCAGTGAGCGACAAGCCGAACATCCTGATCCTCTGGGGCGACGACATCGGGCAGAGCAACCTCAGTTGCTACAGCAACGGGCTGATGGGATACCGGACCCCCAACATCGACCGCGTCGCCACCGAAGGGGCGAAGTTCACCGACTACTACGGGGAGCAGAGCTGCACCGCGGGGCGGGCGGCGTTCATCACCGGCCAGAACCCGTACCGCACCGGCCTCACCAAGGTGGGCCTGCCCGGGGCCGCGCTGGGTCTGCAGGCTCAGGACCCGACGATCGCGACGGCGCTCAAGGCGCAGGGCTACGCTACCGGCCAGTTCGGCAAGAACCATCTCGGTGACCGCGACGAGCACCTGCCCACCATGCACGGCTTCGACGAGTTCTTCGGCAACCTGTATCACCTCAACGCCGAAGAGGAACCCGAACTGCCCGACTATCCAAAGGATCCCGAGTTCCGCAAGAAGTTCGGTCCGCGCGGCGTACTGCACACCTGGGCCAACGGCGACGGCACCCAGCGCATCGAGGACACCGGCCCGCTCACCAAGAAGCGGATGGAAACCTGCGACGACGAATTCCGCGACGCCGCAGTGGACTTCATCAAGCGCCAGCACGAAGCCGAAACCCCGTTCTTCGTGTGGTTCAACACCACCCACATGCATTTCCGCACCCACACCCGGCCCGAAAGCGTTGGCCGCTCGGGGCGCTGGCAGTCGCGCTACCACGACACGATGTTGGATCACGACGACACGATCGGCAGCATGCTGGATCTGCTCGACGAGCTGGGCATCGCCGAGAACACGAT
>Ga0182012_10000328_pt1 | contig 54094 bp, 44 predicted proteins | sample 612S2SmetaG_FD_120486 | JGI IMG/M metagenome (GOLD analysis project Ga0182012, IMG submission 120486) | Permafrost microbial communities from Stordalen Mire, Sweden - 612S2S metaG | ecosystem: Environmental > Terrestrial > Soil > Wetlands > Permafrost | place: Sweden: Stordalen | collected... | reverse complement strand
CGTGACGGAAGTTCATCTACCTCGCGGCCACGGCCTTGGCGGAGGTCGGAAGACTGACCAGGAGCGATTGCAAGGTCGACAGCGTCGAGCGATCGGCGACGCCGTCGACGCGGGCAGGACGGAAATGACGTTGGAAAGCGGCGACCACTTCCATGGTCGGTCCGTCAAATTTTCCGTTGATCGCTACGCCGTAGCCATACATGGCCAGTGCCTGCTGCAGGTGCCCGACTTCTTCGCTGATGGCACCCAGCTTGAGCGCTTCGCCGCGCACGATCGGCGCCGGCTGCACCCAGTGTCCGACGCCGGAATTGGCCAGTGAATGCCAAGGAAATTTCTCGCCGGGGTCTTTCTTTCGCGATGGGGCGACATCCGAATGCGCCAGCACCCTGTGCGAGGGCACGTTGCGGCGGAGCATGATGCCGCGGCACAGCGCGATGACGGCAGCGATCTGGCGCGGCGGATAATCAGGATACCCCCAATCATGGCCGCGGTTGACGATCTCGATCCCGATCGAGCACGAATTGATGTCTTCCTCGCCGCCCCAGGACGACACGCCGGCATGCCAGGCGCGCTTGGCTTCCGGCACGCACTGCACGATACGGCCATCCTCCAATACCACGTAATGCGCTGATACCTTGGTGCCCGCTGTGCACAGCTGCGCGATCGCGCCCTCCACGTCCGGCATGCCGGTGTAGTGCAGCACAATCATATCCGGCAAACGGTCGTTTTCGCGGTCGCCGAAATTGGCAGACGGGATGACGTCGGAAGCGATCGATGAATCCGGATTGAATGTCTTCATATGCGCGTTGGCCTTGGGGAGCGGGACGGCGCGTCGCTTTGCGTCAAGACCAGCGGATGCAAACGGACCTGATGACATACGGCAACCCAAACACGGCAGGAGAACGGCAATTGTGCGACTTTGAGACCAGCTTTCGCCACTATTCCCTCAATCATGGCCGCCACGCAATGCCGGCGCGCGCCGCTGACGCGAATTTAAGGGCGCGATGCGTAACGACGCCCCGGCGGAAGGCCCGGAAATCCGGCCACCTCGGAGAAAATCAAGCACGACCGTCCCCATTTTCCCTCAGCGGCGCGCTGGCCTTCTCCCCCGCGAGCGATTCCGGCAATCCCATCAACGCTTTCTTAACGCCAAATGACGTTACTAAGTGGTGAAGAGCCGAACCGCTCGGGGGACGGCCCGTGCCCTATTGACGCTCGCAATTCCATGGCAACCCAGCAAATTCCATCGGGAAATCAGGGTTTGCAATGGGAAGTGAGGGGGATGCGTGCCTCCCACGGCATTTTCGGGCCGAAAAGACCGGCCAAGCGCGACTATTTGAGGCCCAATGGGCTTGTTGGCGTCCGATTTCCACATATTCGCCGGGACGACGCCCGGAGTTGGCGCATGAATTCGATGTCTCAGCGTCATATTCCCGTGCTCGGCCGTCAGGCCATCCAACTGCTGGATCCCCGCGATGGCGGCCTTTATGTCGACGCCACCTTCGGAGCCGGCGGTTACAGCCGGGCGATCCTCGGCACCGCTGGAACCCGGGTCGTCGGCATCGATCGGGATCGGTCGGCCATCGCGGCCGGGCTCGATCTCCTTGGCCAGTCGGCAGGCCGGCTGACGCTGGTCGAGGATCGGTTTTCCAATCTCGCGGAGATTTGCGCCGCGCGGGGCCTCGAGGCGGTCGACGGCGTGGTGATGGATATCGGCGTTTCCTCGATGCAACTCGACGAGGGCGAGCGCGGCTTCTCGTTTCGCCTCGGTGGCCCACTCGACATGCGAATGGGCCATGACGGTCCGACCGCGGCGGACGTGATCGCCGAGGCGTCCGAGAGCGATCTCGCCGCCATCATCTACATCTTCGGCGAGGAGCGGCACTCGCGAAGGCTCGCCCGTGCCATCGTCGCCGCGCGCCGCGATGCGCCGATCCTGACCACGCGGGCGCTGGCCGATATCGTCTCCAAGGTGGTGCGCTCGAAGCCGGGCGAGATCCACCCGGCGACGCGGACGTTTCAGGCTTTGCGGATTTTCGTCAACGCGGAGCTCGACGAATTACACTTGGCGTTGGCGGCCGCGGAGCGCGTGCTGAAGCCGGCCGGGCGGCTGGTCGTGGTTTCCTTTCATTCGTTGGAAGACCGCATCGTCAAGAATTTCCTGGTCGAGCGCTCAAGGCTCAGCGGCGGTTCGCGGCATCAGCCGCAGCTCCCGCAGGACGCGCCGAGTTTTGTCGTCTTGACCAAACATCCCGTCACGCCGGATCACGAGGAGATTTCCGCCAACCCCCGCGCGCGCTCGGCAAAACTTCGGGCCGCTGAACGCACCAAAGCACCTGCGCATGCCGCCGCCGCATTGCCGGCATGGCCTGCTCTCGCTGACGTGTTGAGGGGAGCTTGATCATGCGGATCATCCATCTCCTCGTGATCGCCGCCTTGGTCTACGCCGCCGCCTACGTCTACCGGATCAAGATGGATTCCACCTCCCGCACCGAGCGCGTGCTGCGGCTGCATGCGGAAATTCGCGAACAGCGCGATGCCATCGCGGTACTGCGCGCCGAATGGTCCAAGCTTGACGCTCCGTCGCGGCTGCAGGGCCTTGCCGAACGCCATCTGCCACTGAAGCCGCTAAGTGCGACGCAATACGATACACTGAAAAACCTGCCCGAGCGGCCCCCGAGCCTTGTCAGGTCGGGCGAGCCCGATCCGATTGGCGCGATGATCGAGGCCATCGATTCCGCGGTCGCGACCGGTTCGGTGCCGGGACCGGAGGATCAGCGATGACCGATCGCGCGCACAGCCCCGTCAAACCCAGAGAACCATGGCGGCAGCGGCTGGTCCGCACCCTGCTTTACGGCCGCAACGTCGACCGCGCAGCGAAAGCACGCGCTCGCGTCGGATTTGCGATCCTGGCTTTCGCAGCAATCTATGCCGTGATCGGTGGACGATTGATCATGTTTGCTGTCGGCGCGGACGGCCATGGCGCGCGACGGAGCGCGGCGCAGGACGCCATCGCCACCGCGCGGCCCGACATCGTCGACCGCAACGGCGAGATACTCGCCACCGACGTCAAGGCGCCCAGTCTGTTCGGCGAGCCGCGCCGGATCATCGACAAGGACGAAGCGATCGAACTTCTGACTGCGGCGCTTCCGGATCTCGACACCGGCGAAGTGCGCGACCGGCTCTCCTCAAAAAAAGGCTTCGTCTGGCTGAAGCGTGAAATCACGCCGCAGCAGCAGCTGCAAATTCATCGCCTCGGCGTTCCCGGCATCGGCTTCTTGCGCGAGAACAAGCGGGTGTATCCCGATGGTAACGAAGTCGCGCATCTGATCGGCCTGGTCAATATCGACAATCAGGGCATTGCCGGAATGGAGAAGTGGCTCGATGCCAACGGCCTCGCCGATCTGCACCGGGCCGGCTTTGCCACCGACCGTCTGCAACGCCCGATTGAACTGTCGGTTGACCTGCGCGTCGAACATGCGCTGCGCGACGAGTTGCTCAAGGCCAAGGAGAAATTCCACGCCAAGGCGGCTTCCGGGCTGGTTTCCAACGTCAAAACCGGTGAGATCGTGGCCATGGTATCGGTGCCGGATTTCGACCCCAACAACCCGAAAGAGGCGCACGATCCCGACCGTATCAACCGGCTGACCACCGGCGTCTACGAGTTGGGGTCGACCTTCAAGGCTTTCACGCTGGCGATGGCGCTGGACTCCGGCAAGTCCGATCTCAACTCGATGTGGGACGCGCGCGGCCCGTTGCACTACGGCAAGTTCACGATCCATGACGACGAGCCGAAGGGCCGTTTTCTCAACATGAAAGAGGTGTTTACTTTTTCGTCGAACGTCGGCGCGGCGCGCATTGCGTTGTCTCAGGGCGTGGAGGCGCACAAGGCGTTCCTGCGCAAGATGGGACAAACGGAGCGGCTGCGCACCGAATTGCCGGAGAGCGCCTCGCCGATCCTGCCGCGGCACTGGGGTGAGCTCAACACGGTCACGATCGCATTCGGCCATGGCATCGCGGTAGCACCGTTGCAGGCGGTGATGGGCATCGACGCGCTGGTCAATGGCGGCTATCTGATTCCGCCGACCTTCCTCAAGCGCAGCGAACAGGAGGCGATGACGCTGGCCAAACGGGTGATCAAGCCGGAGACCTCGGAGAAAATGCGATTCCTGATGCGGCTTAATGCCGAGATCGGCACGGCGAAGAAGGCCGACGTCCAGGGTTACTATATCGGTGGCAAGACCGGCACCGCTGAGAAGGTCATCAACGGCCGCTACGCCAAGAAACGCGTTCTCACCGCCTTTACGGCAATCCTGCCCGCCGACAATCCGCAGTACCAGCTTCTGGTCATGCTGGATGAGCCGCAGGCAATAAAGGAGACCTTCGGGTTCATCACCTCCGGCTGGAATGCGGTTCCCACTGGCGGCAATGTGATCGCCCGCATCGCGCCGATTTTGGGGATCGAGCCGCGCTTCGATCTGCCGCCGTCCGACCGCCTTATTCTTGCGGCAGCGAAGACAACCCAGTAAGCCGTTGCCCAATATGCCGGCCGAATGTAACCCCAAGAGATCATGAAGCTTCGCGAACTGTTCAGCGCTGACGTCACGATCGAGCCGCAGACCGCAGCGGTCGCGGTAACTGGCCTTGCGGCCGATAGCCGCTTGGTCAAGCCGGGGGACGTGTTCTTTGCGCTCGCGGGCTCCAAGACCGATGGCGCACGCTTCATCGATGCGGCGATCGCGGCGGGAGCGGTCGCGATCGCCGGCGATTATCCTCCGGCCGATCAACGCGTACCGTTCGTTGCCACAGCCAATCCGCGCCGCGCGCTGGCGCTGGCCGCAGCCAAGTTTTATCCGCGGCAGCCGGCGACCATCGCCGCCGTCACTGGCACGAGCGGCAAGACGTCGGTCGCGGCTTTTACGCGACAGATTTGGCAGCGGCTGGGTCGGCAGGCCGCCAGCATCGGTACCATCGGACTGGTATCGCCGCAGCGCACCCTCTACGGTTCGCTGACGACGCCGGACCCGATCGCGCTGCACCGGCAGCTCGACGAGATCGCGCGCGAAGGCGTCAGCCATCTTGCGCTCGAGGCTTCGTCACATGGGCTCGATCAATTCCGCCTGGACGGTGTCCGAATCGCTGCCGGCGGATTTACCAACCTGTCGCGCGATCATTTGGATTATCATTCCGACCTCGCTCATTACCTTGCCGCCAAGCTGCGGCTGTTCCGTGATCTTGTCGTTGCCGATGGCGCCGCCGTGATCTCGGCCGACCATGACTGCTCACAGGCGGTCACCGATGCGGCGCGGTCGCGTGGCTTGCGGCTCATCGCGGTTGGCGTCAAAGGTGACGGCGCCGGCGAGGGGATCCGGCTGATCGAGGCCGAGATCGATGGCTTCGCGCAGAGATTGACGCTCGAACATCGCGGCCGCAGGCAACAGGTCCGGCTGCCGCTGGTCGGCGCATTCCAGATCGAGAATGCGCTGGTCGCAGCCGGACTTGCGATCGCCACCGGAAGCGAGTCGGTTCGGGTATTCGAATCCCTTGAACATCTGGAGGGCGCAAAGGGCCGGCTCGAGCGGGTCGGCGAACGTAACGGCGCGCCGATCTTCGTCGACTATGCGCACAAGCCCGACGCGTTGGCCAAGGCGCTGCAGGCGCTGCGTCCTTACGCCAAACGCCGGCTCGCGGTGGTGTTCGGCGCCGGCGGCGACCGCGACACCGGCAAGCGCCCCCTGATGGGCGCGATCGCCACTGAGAACGCCGATAGCGTCATTGTCACCGACGACAATCCGCGCAGCGAAAATCCCGACCTGATCCGGGCGGCGATCCTTGCCACCGCCAGAGGCGCAAGCGAAATCGGCGATCGTGCCGAGGCCATTCGAACCGCGATTGCGGCGCTAAGGGAAGGGGATGCGCTTCTGATCGCCGGCAAGGGCCATGAGACCGGACAGATCATAGGTGACCGCGTTCTGCCTTTCAGCGATCATGACGCGGTCGCGGCGGCACTTGCCGAGAGGGTCGTATGAGCGCGACGCCGCTTTGGACCATTGCCGAGGTTGCCCGGGCATTGGGCCTGCCGGGAGAGTACCCCGAAACAGCCATCGACTTCGTCACGCAGGACAGCCGGCTGGTCAGGGCCGGCAGTTTGTTCGTCGCCTTGAGCGGAACGCCGAGCGGGGGTTTCGTTTCCAGTTTCGCCAGCGCGCGGGATGGATGGGAGTTCGCGGCCAGCGCCGAGACGGCCGGGGCGGTCGCCATCATCGTCCCGCACCGGATCGAAGGCGTGGTCATACCCCAACTGGTGGTGAAGGATACCTTGCTGGATGGCCTGTGGGCGTTGGCCCGGGCCGGGCGCGGGCGGTTCCGTGGCCCTGTGATCGGCTTGACCGGCAGCGCGGGAAAAACCAGCACGAAGGAATTCATCGCCGCCTATCCGGGGGCCTATGCCAGCCCGAGCAGCTTCAACAATTTCTGGGGCGTGCCGCTGACGCTGTGCAACGCCAATCCGCGCGCGGTGGTCTGGGTGGTCGAAATGGGCATGAACCAGGCCGGTGAAATCTCGCGCCTCAGCGAATTGACGCAGCCGAGCGTGGCGCTGGTCGTCAATGTTCAGCCGGTGCATCTGGAGAAGCTCGGCAGCCTGGAAGCCATTCGGCGCGAGAAAGCAAGCATCGTGCGGGGCTTGCCGAAGGGGGGAGTCCTGGTGCTGCCCTCGGCCATCGATGTGCCGGAATGGAATGGCAGGATCATCCGCTTCGGCGAAGCATCGGAAGTGCGCGAGCTGAAACACGAGGTGCACGGCGAGGGCTGGCAGATCCTCGCTGAGGTGTGCGGCAAGCCGATCGGGTTCGGCCTGACCCCTGGCGCCCCCCACCGTGTCCAGAACGCATTGGCGGCGCTGGCGGCGATTCATGCCGCGGGATTGGATGAAGCGGCGCTGGCACGAGAACTCGGCTCGGTCGGCATCATGAGCGGCCGCGGCGTCGAGCAGGCCGTCGGCGGAACGACGCTGATCGATGACAGTTTCAACGGCAATCCCGCCAGCATGGCGGCGGCGTTGGACAGCCTGAAGGCGCGTCCGATGCGGAAGGGGCGCCGCATCGCCATTCTCGGCGACATGCTGGAGCTTGGCACGGAGGCGCCACGCTATCACGAAGCATTGGCCGAATATCTCGCCGGAATTGATGGCGTCTACTGCGTCGGTCCATTGATGCGACATTTGTACGACCGGCTGCCGCCGGCCCAGCGGCTCGGCTGGCATGAAGACCCGACGACGCTTGAACCGCTTGATATCGCCGCCCTGCTCGACGACGGCGACGTCGTGGTGGTCAAAGGCAGCAAAAAAATGTTCTGGGTCAACAAATTTGTGCCGAGGCTTGTGGCTGCCCTGCGGGCAAGGGCGTAAAATAGTCGATATCTGCTGTCCCGAGGGACGCTCTTCCCAGGGCTAAGCGAGGCGAGTATGCCGTGAGAGCGGATCGCACGGGCGGTTTTGCGCGATTCGCACCGGCACCGGCGTGCTGGTCGTCAGGGAATCGCCCGGCTGGAAGATGAAAACGATTGTCAACGCGCTCGAAAAGCGCTTTCCCGGTGGCATCGCGCGCGACCAAGCCGCGGCATGGGGCGGAATTTAATGTTCTACTGGCTGATCGATGTTTCCAACACGATTCCCGGCATGGGCGTGTTCCGCACGGTTCTGAACGTGTTTCGCTACATCACCTTTCGCACCGGCGGCGCCATGGTGACCGGGGCGTTGTTCGTCTTTCTGTTTGGTCCCTGGATCATCGATCATCTGCGGCTTCGCCAGGGAAAGGGCCAGCCGATCCGCACCGATGGTCCGCAATCGCATCTATTGACCAAGATCGGCACGCCGACCATGGGGGGGTTGATGATCCTCTCCGGACTGGTGGTCTCGACGCTGCTGTGGGCCAATCCGCTCAATCCCTACGTCTGGATCGTGCTCGCGGTGACGCTGGGTTTTGGTTTCGTCGGATTCTACGACGACTATCTGAAAGTGACAAAACAGTCGCATGGCGGCTTCGCCGGCAGCATCCGGCTGTTGCTCGAGGCGCTGATCGCGATGGCGGCCTGCTACGCCCTGGTCCGGCTCGGACGCCAACCGTTCTCGTCCTCGCTGGTGATTCCCTTCTTCAAGGACGTGCTGTTGAACTTCGGCTGGTTCTACCTGCTGTTCGGGGCTTTCATCATCGTCGGCGCCGGCAATGCGGTGAATCTGACCGATGGCCTGGATGGCCTCGCCATCGTGCCGGTCATGATCGCGGCAGCGAGCTTCGGCTTGATTTCCTATCTGGTGGGCAACGCGATCTTTTCGGACTATCTGCAGATCAACTATGTCGCCGGCACCGGAGAACTGTTGGTGCTGTGTGGCGCGGTGCTCGGCGCGGGACTGGGATTTCTTTGGTTCAACGCGCCGCCGGCCTCGATCTTCATGGGCGATACCGGCTCGCTGGCGCTCGGCGGCATGCTTGGCTCGATCGCGGTCGCAGTCAAACATGAGATCGTCCTTGGCGTGATCGGCGGGCTGTTCGTGCTGGAAGCGGTCTCGGTGATCGTGCAGGTGGTGTCGTTCAAGCTCACCGGCAAGCGCGTGTTCCGGATGGCGCCGATCCACCACCATTTCGAACAAAAGGGTTGGACCGAACCGCAGATCGTGATCCGGTTCTGGATCATCGCGGTGATGCTGGCGCTGGCCGGCCTCTCCACCCTGAAGCTGCGGTGATCCTTTGATTCCGGTCACCTCCTTTGCGGGCAAGACCGTCGCGGTGTTCGGCCTCGGCGGCTCCGGACTTGCAAGTTGCCGCGCCCTGATGGCAGGCGGGGCGAACGTGATCGCCGGCGATGACGGCGCCGAAAAACTCGCTGAAGCCGCGCAAGCGGGTGTTGTCACCGCTGACCTGCGAAAAGTGTCGTGGGCGAATTTTGCGGCGCTGGTGCTGACGCCGGGGGCGCCCTTGACCCACCCCGCGCCGCACTGGTCCGTACTGTTGGCGCAACAGGCCGGCGTCGAGGTGATCGGCGACATCGAACTGTTTTGCCGGGAGCGACGGCGTCACGCGCCGGATGCGCCGTTCGTCGCCATCACCGGCACCAACGGCAAATCGACCACCACGGCGCTGACAGCCCATGTAATGCGCTGCGCCGGCTATGATACCCAGATGGGTGGCAATATCGGCACCGCGATCCTGCAGCTTGAGCCGCCGCGCAAAGGCCGGGTGCATGTCATCGAGATGTCGTCCTATCAGATCGACCTGACGCCGTCGCTCGACCCGTCCGTCGGCATCCTTCTCAATGTCAGCGAAGACCATATCGATCGCCACGGCACGCTTGCCCATTATGCCGCGGTGAAAGAACGCCTGGTCGCTGGCGTCCAGAAAGAGGGTACGGCGATCGTCGGCGTCGATGACGAATGGAGCCGCAATGTTGCCGACCGGATCGAGCAGGCCGGCCAGCGCGTGGTCCGGGTCTCGGTGAAGTATCCCCTCGCGGACGGCATCTCCGTCGAGCGCGAAACCATCTGGCGTGCTTCCGGCGGTGCGCGCACCGAGATCGCCGCGATCGGCGGCATCGGATCCCTGCGGGGGATGCACAACGCGCAGAATGCGGCCTGCGCCTGCGCCTGCGCGCTGGCGCTCAGGGTCTCGTCCGCGGTGCTGCAGGACGCTTTACGCAGTTTTCCCGGTCTGGCGCACCGCATGGAGCAGGTCGGCCGCCGCGGCAAGGTGCTGTTCGTCAACGATTCCAAGGGCACCAATGCCGATGCCGCGGCGCATGCGCTGTCCTCCTTCGCGGATATCTTCTGGATCGCCGGCGGCAGGGCTAAGCTGGGCGGCATCGCAGGCCTGAGCGAATACTTCCCGCGCATCCGCAAGGCCTATCTGATCGGTGAGGCGGCGCAGGAATTTTCCGCAACGCTCGGTAATGCCGTCGCGCACGAGATCAGTGGCACGCTTGACATCGCGGTAGCCCGCGCCGCCCGCGACGCGGAAGCTTCCAGCCTGCCTGATCCGGTGGTGCTGCTGTCGCCGGCCTGCGCCTCGTTCGACCAGTACCGCAATTTTGAAATCCGCGGCACGGCCTTCCGCGACCTCGTGACCGCGATGCCCGGCGTGAAGCCTGTGGTGTGAGCCGTAACCCGCCGTCTCGCCGTGGAGTGGCGGATTACGCCTTCGGCTCCAATCCGCCCGACGGGCCCTGCAATCGTCATCGTCCGCGAAAGCGGGCGATCCAGTATTCCAGAGTAGCTGCGGATCAATCGCTGAGGCCGCGGCGTACTGGATACCCCGCTTTCGCGGAGTATGACGGCCTTTTATGGCGCTGGGCCCGGGGCCCGATGAAGCTTTCTCATTCACAACATATCAACTTCTTTAACCCTTCAGCAACCATCATGGGCGACCAATGGGCCAGCCTCTGCCTTGGGGAATGCCCATGCTCTCCCGTGAACAACGCAACCCCCTCAGCGAGTGGTGGTGGACTGTGGACCGCGCCCAGCTCGCGGCGATCATCGCGCTGATGCTGTGCGGCATCATTCTGTCGCTGGCGGCCAGTCCACCGGTGGCGACCCGGATCGGGCTCGATCCCTTTCACTTCTTCAACCGTCACGTGCTGTTCCTGCTGCCATCCTTCCTCGTGCTGATCGGCGTGTCGTTCCTGTCGCCGCGCCAGATCCGCCGCACTGCCCTGATCGTGTTCGCGGTCAGCGCGCTGCTGATCGTGGCCACGCTCTTGTTCGGTCCGGACATCAAGGGCTCGCGGCGCTGGATCACCCTGATCGGGGTCAATATCCAGGCGTCCGAAGCGGCCAAGCCGGCGTTCGTGGTGCTGGCGGCGTGGCTGTTCGCGGAATCGGCGCGGCGGCCGGAAATGCCAGCGACCTCGCTGGCGCTGGTACTGCTGCTGCTGCTGATTGCGCTGTTGATGATGGAGCCCGATTTCGGCCAGACCATGCTGATCCTGATGGTTTGGGGCTCGCTGTTCTTCATCGCGGGCATGCGGATGATCTGGGTCGTGGGGCTGGCGGGAGCCGCCGGGGCAGGGCTGTTCGGGGCCTACCTCCTGGTGCCGCACGTCGCGGGCCGCATCCAGCGCTTCATGAATCCCGCCTCGGGCGACACCTTCCAGGTCGATACCGCGATGGAGGCTTTCTACAACGGCGGCTGGTTCGGATTGGGGCCGGGCGAAGGCATCGCCAAGCGCAACCTGCCGGACAGCCACACCGATTTCGTATTCGCCGTGGCAGCGGAAGAATTCGGCATCATCCTCTGCCTGGCGCTGTTGGCACTGTTTGCCTTCATCGTGATCCGGGCGCTGTCGCGTGCCTACGCCACCGAAGACATGTTCGCGCGGTTCGCCGCATCGGGTCTGGCGATCATGTTCGGTGTGCAGGCCGCGATCAACATGTCGGTCAATCTGCAGCTGATCCCGGCCAAGGGCATGACGCTGCCCTTCATCTCCTATGGCGGTTCGTCGATTGTTTCGCTGTCCTATGGCGTCGGCATGATGCTGGCGCTGACCCGACATCGGCCCCGCGTCGAAATGGAATCGATCGGCGATTCCAACGCGGCACAAAGCTACGCTTGATCTTGGCGTAATTCTTCGCCATTGCCAGCCGACGGTGGACGCCAATGCGTGCCCGTGACGAGCGATGACGACCGGAATGGACGGCGATCGGAGAAATGACCACGTCACCCCTCATTCTGCTGGCCGCGGGCGGCACCGGCGGCCATCTGTTTCCCGCCGAGGCGCTCGGCGTCGAACTGATCAAGCGCGGCCTTCGCGTGCGACTGGCGACCGACGCCCGCGCGCTGCGCTACAGTGGATTATTTTCGAGGGACACCATCGACGTGGTGCCAAGCGAAACGGTGCGTAGCCGCACGCCATGGTCGCTGGCACGCACCGGGGTGATGCTGGCCGCCGGAACCGCGGTTTCGCTCAACCTGATACGCCGCCTGAAGCCAAGGGCGGTGGTCGGCTTCGGCGGCTATCCGACGCTGCCGCCGCTGCTGGCGGCGCGCCTCTATGGCGTACCCGGCATTATTCACGATGCCAACGCCGTGCTCGGCCGCGCCAATCGTTATCTCGCGCGTCGCGCGAGTGCGATTGCGACCTCGCTACCGGGCGTGCTCGATCGCGATCCCTCGCTGTCAGGAAAAACCACCACCGTTGGCACGCCGATGCGCCCGGCCATCCTCGCGGCAGCGGCGGTGAAATACACCGCCCCCGATTCGACGGGGCCGTTTCGGCTGCTGGTGGTCGGCGGCAGCCAGGGTGCGCGGGTGATGGCCGATATCGTGCCGAACGCCATCGAGCGGCTTGATCCCTCGCTGTGGAGCCGATTGATCTTGACTCAGCAGGTGCGCCAAGAGGACATGTCGCGGGTGCGCGCGGTCTATGACCGGCTCGGGATCCAAGCTGAACTGTCGCCGTTCTTCAGCGATCTGCCGGCGCGGCTCGCCTCGCACCATCTCATTGTTTCGCGCTCTGGTGCCGGCACCGTGGCCGAACTCGCCGCCATCGGCCGGCCCTCGATCCTGGTCCCGTTGCCCGGCTCGATCGACCAGGACCAGTTCGCCAATGCCGGGGTGCTGGCCGAGGCGGGTGGCGCGCTGCGGATGGTGCAAGCCGATTTTACCCCGGAGCGGCTGGCCGCGGAAATTGCCGCGCTGGCGGCCGAACCAGCACGGCTGACTGCGATGGCAGCGAACGCCCGCAGCGTCGGTCGGCTCGATGCCGCCGAAAAGCTGGCGGATCTGGTGATGAAAGTGGCGGGAATCTAGGCCAAATAGGCCTGATCTAGAATTTTTACGTCGCGGCCGGGCTTGTCCCGGCCATTCACGTCTTGCAAGAAGTAATGGCGATTCGTGGATGGCCGGGTCTTCGCCGCGCCGAAGGGGCTTCGGCCCTGCAGGCGGGACATCTGCGTGAAGACATGATTTTGGGCTTTTGCTCGGCCATGACGAAAACCTAAAGAGACATCCCATGAGACTGCCGCGCGAGATCGGACCTATCCACTTCGTCGGAATCGGCGGCATCGGCATGAGCGGTATCGCCGAGGTCTTGTGCAATCTCGGCTATACCGTGCAGGGCTCGGATGCGTCCGAGAACGCCAATGTCGGCCGGCTGCGCGACAAGGGTATCGCGATTACCATTGGGCACAGGGCGGAAAATGTCGCCGGTGCCGACGTGCTGGTGGTGTCGACCGCGATCAGGCGCGACAATCCCGAATTGATGGCGGCTCGCGCTCAGCGCATTCCGGTGGTGCGCCGCGCCGAAATGCTGGCCGAGCTGATGCGGCTGAAGAGCTGTGTCGCGATCGCGGGTACCCATGGCAAGACCACCACGACCTCGATGGTGGCCGCGCTGCTCGATGCCGGCGACCTCGATCCGACCGTCATCAACGGCGGCATTATCAATGCTTATGGCACCAATGCCCGGTTAGGGGCTGGGGAATGGATGGTGGTGGAGGCTGACGAGAGCGACGGCACATTCCTGAAGCTGCCGGCCGATATCGCCATTGTCACCAATGTCGATCCAGAGCACCTCGATCATTTCAAGACCTTTGAGGCGGTGCAGGATGCATTCCGCAATTTCGTCGAGAACGTTCCATTCTACGGCTTCGCGGTGATGTGCATCGATCATCCGGTGGTGCAGAGCCTGGTCGGCAAGATCGAGGACCGCCGCATCATCACCTATGGCGAAAATCCGCAGGCCGATGCGCGGCTGATCGATCTCAATCCGGCGGGCGGCGGGTCCAGCTTCAGGGTCGCGTTTCGCGACCGCAAGACTGATGCCACTCATGAGATCGCCGATCTGGTGCTGCCCATGCCGGGACGTCACAACGCGCTCAACGCGACCGCGGCGGTCGCAGTCGCCCACGAGCTTGGCCTGGCGGACGAGACCATCCGCAAGGCGCTCTTAGGCTTTGGCGGCGTGCGGCGGCGTTTCACCCGGACCGGCGAATGGAACGGGATTACCATCATCGACGACTACGGCCATCATCCGGTCGAGATATCCGCGGTGTTGAAGGCGGCGCGGGAATCCAGCGCTGGCAAGATCATCGCGGTGGTGCAGCCGCATCGCTTTAGCAGGCTGCAATCGCTGTTTGAGGAATTTTGCACCTGTTTCAACGACGCCGACGCGGTTGTCGTCGCCGAGGTCTATCCGGCCGGTGAAGCGCCGATTGCAGGGATCGACCGCGACCATCTCGTGCTCGGCCTGCGCGCGCATGGCCATCGCGAAGTCGTCCCGCTGCCAAGTCCCGCGGCCCTTGCCGGCGTGGTGCACGGCATCGCCAGCCCCGGCGACACCGTCGTCTGCCTCGGCGCCGGCAATATCACCCAATGGGCCTACGCGCTGCCAGCCGAACTGCAGGCGCTGGGATGAGCCGCGTCCCATGACCTTCCCCGACATCACGCCGGATCTCAAAGCCGCGATGCCCGACTTGCGCGGGCGGCTGCTCGCCAATGAGAGCCTGGCGCCTTTGACCTGGTTTCGGGTCGGCGGTCCGGCGCAGGTTTTGTTTACGCCGGCGGACGCGGATGATCTGGCCTACTTCCTCGCGCGGTTGCCGGGCGAATGGCCGGTTTATGTCGTCGGCGTCGGTTCCAACCTGATCGTGCGCGACGGCGGCTTGCCGGGTGTGGTGATCAGGCTGAGCCCACGCGGCTTCGGCGAGATCAGCGTCGAAGGCGATGGGCTCACGGCCGGCGCCGCCGCGCTCGATAAGCGCGTGGCCGAGGCCGCGGCGGCGGCGAACCTCAGCGGGTTCGAATTCTTATTTGGCATCCCCGGCACCATCGGCGGCGCGCTGCGCATGAACGCCGGCGCCAATGGGGCCGAGACCAAAGACGTCCTGATCGAGACCACCGGCATCGGGCGCGATGGCGAGCATCATGTATTCACCAATGCCGATATGAAGTTCGTCTATCGCCATAGCGGCGTCGATCCCTCGATCATCTTTACGTCAGCGCGCTTTCGCGGGCGGATCGCTCCGCCTGAGGCCATCCGCGCCCGGATGGGCGAGGTGCAACACCATCGCGAGACCGCGCAGCCGATCCGCGAGAAGACCGGTGGCTCGACCTTCCAGAATCCGCCCGGCCAAAGCGCCTGGAAGCTGATCGACGCCGCAGGCTGCCGCGGCCTGCGCGTCGGCGGCGCGCAGGTATCCGAGATGCATTGTAATTTCCTGATCAATACGGGAACTGCGACCGGCCATGATATCGAATCCCTCGGCGAGACCGTTCGCGAACGGGTCAGGCAAAATTCCGGAATTGAGCTACACTGGGAGATCCAACGGATCGGAATCGAGTGAAACGGATGCGGATCACTATTCTATTCGGCGGCACCAACAAGGAGCGGCTGGTGTCGGTGGCCTCAGCCCAGGCCGTCAGCTCGGCCCTGCCGGAGGCCGAGCTATGGTTCTGGGATGTTGATGACACCGTCCATGAAGTTGGCGCCGAGGCGCTGCTCGGGCATGCGCGACCCTTCGAGCAACCATTCAGTCCAGGCACTCCCAGCCTTGGCCCGATCGAGCGAGCGCTCGATCGGGCCAAGGCCGAGGATCGCCTGCTAGTGCTCGCCCTGCATGGCGGCACGGCGGAGAATGGCGAGCTTCAAGCGATGTGCGAGTTGCGTGGGATTGCCTTCACCGGCTCAGGCTCGGCGTCGTCGCATCTCGCCTTCGACAAGATCGCGGCGAAGCGCTTTGCGGCCATCGCGGGCGTGAAGGCGCCAGCTGGTATCGCGCTGGAGGACATCGAAACAGCCTTAGAGAAACACGGCAGGCTGATCGCAAAACCGGCGCGGGACGGTTCCAGCTACGGCCTGATTTTTGTCAATGCGGTCCAGGACCTCGTCGCGGTCCGCCGCGCCGCCGCCATCGAAGCCTATGTGATCGAACCCTTCATCGCCGGTCCCGAGGCGACCTGCGGCGTGCTGGAGCAACTCGACGGCTCGCTGATCGCGCTGCCGCCCGTAGAAATCGTGCCCGGCGAAGGCGTGTTCGACTACACCGCCAAATATTTGCTCAAGACGACCCAGGAAATCTGCCCGGGCCGCTTTTCGTCCGAACTCAGCGCACACATCATGGATCATGCGGTGAGGGCCCACCGGGCGCTGTCGTGTCGCGGCTATTCCCGTTCCGACTTCATCGTGTCGGAGCAGGGACCGGTTTTTCTCGAAACCAACACCTTGCCAGGTCTGACCAAGACCTCGCTCTATCCCAAGGAGCTGAAGGCCCAGGGCATTGAATTCGTCGATTTCCTGCGCGACCAGGTGGCGCTGGCCGCCAGATGCGCCGGCAAGTGACGCGGGTCGGCGCGAGTTGCGGCAGCCTGTAGCCCCAAAAGCGCGGCGACATGCGGGACCACCGCAATGCTCGGCAACCAAGTCCATTCTGAACTTCTCTGACCGCTAATCGCCAATTTCGCCGCCCCTCGATGAGCCGGCCAGCCGCTATTGAAGTTCAACCAGAATTCCTATATTATAGTCAAACAGGACAGAAAGGCGATTTGCTAGATGGCGACGTGGCAAGTCCAGGATGCGAAAACACGGCTCAGCGAGTTGATTGAGCGCGCCCGTACCGAAGGGCCGCAGACCATCACCCGCCACGGCGCAGAGCGTGCCGTCGTGCTGTCGATCGAGGATTACCAGGCCTTGGCCGCGCACAAGCCGGATTTCAAAGCCTATCTGCTGGGCGGCCCCAAGGTGGATGATTTCCCCATCGAGTGCGACCGCGACACCGGCCGTTCCATCGAGCTTTGAGCCCGTGGCGACTGGCTATCTTCTCGACAGCAACGTCATCTCGGAGACGCGCAAGGCCCGCGCCGACGGCGGCGTCATCGCATTCCTTTCAGCAGCGGATGCGGCTGGGCTGTTCTTGAGCGTGCTGACCCTGGGAGAATTACGCAGAGGCGTTGAGGCCAAGCGGCGAAGCGATCCTGGCGCTGCTGACCAGCTTGGCGCCTGGGCCGACGGCATCGAAACGACCTTCGCCGACCGCGTGCTGCCCGTCGATGCCGCGACCGCCCGGTGCTGGGGAGAGTTGTCCGCCAACCGTAGCCTGCCTGTGATCGATACGTTGATCGCAGCCACGGCGCTCAGCCACGGCCTTACCTTGGTCACTCGCTACAACCCTGATGTCCAGTCCACCGGTGTCCCGCTCGTGGATCCTTGGCAGATACGATGACCTGAGCAATATCAAGCGTTGGGCCAACTGCCCCCGCCAAGTCCTAACGTTTGAGGAAAGCCTTTAAGGGGCCGGCCGGCGCGGCGGTCGGGCCGGCCTACCAGGGCGATCAGCATCGCTCGGTCGTTAAAATTCTAACAATATCGCACCAAACACCTCAGAACACGGATCAAAACACATCCCACCTGCACCGATTTTACCCTTTGTTTACCAGGAAGACCGAAGGTCAGGGTTGGCGGCGCTTGTGGCGCTTGGCTACCGGGGCGTGAGCTGCGGCGGATTTCCGCTGCGGCGACCGCATCGAGGGAACAGGTGGCCTCTTCTGCCTTGAGGCCGCCCCCAGCCCTGGCATGGCCGAGACGTCACGTGCGTCAGAACTCGCAAGCTTTTGCGGGCACAACACTTGACGAGCTCGAGCAATGGATGGTGCAGGACGCCTCGCCCGATCGCTGCGATCGCTGAGGCCCCAAGCTGATCTGAAAGCTGCCGCCATCGGCGCGGTCGTGCTGTTGCGCGAGCATCTCGGCCTGCCGCGCGCCCGCGCCAAACCGCGCCGGGAAAGCGAGCCTGAGCCGCACCGCCTGTTCGCCCTGGTCGACCGTTACCTTCCGCACCGCGCCGGCGTCGCCGCGACGGCCCTGCTGCTGCTTGGCAGTGCCGGCTTCGGCATCGTCAGGGGCGGCCACGTCGAAGAGCTGACTTCGGCCTTGTCCGACACCCGCGATGGGCTCGCCAATGCCGCCGGTTTCCGCATTACGAGGGTTGCCATCAACGGCCGCAGGCAGCTGAGCCAGGACGAAGTCCTGGCGATCGGCGGCGTCACCGGCCGTTCGTCGCTGTTGTTTCTTGATCCCGCCGTGGTGCGCGACAAGCTGAAGGCCGATCCCTGGATCGCCGACGCCACCGTGCTGAAACTTTATCCAGGTCAGCTCCAGATCGATATCTCCGAACGATCGGCGTTCGCGCTGTGGCAACGGGATGGCCGCCTGTCGGTGATCGCCGACGACGGCGCAGTTCTGGAACCCTATGTCACGCGCCGCTTCCTCAAGCTGCCGCTGGTCGTAGGCAATGGCGCCGAGACCGGTGCCAAGGAGTTCCTTGCGCTGCTCGCCCGCTATCCGCAGGTGCGAGCGGCGACCAAGGCCGCTGTTTTCGTCGGCGAACGACGCTGGAACCTGCGGCTCAAGGACGGCCTCGATGTCCGGCTGCCGGAACACGACGTCGCCAACGCGCTGGCGTCGTTGAGCAGGCTCGACGACGAGGACCGGCTGTTCTCCCGCGATATCGTTGCCATCGACATGCGTCTGGCGGATCGCATGACGGTGCAGCTGTCGGACGACGCGGCCAAGGCTCGCGACGAACTGTTCAAGGACAAGAAGTCGAAGAAGAGAGCCGGCGACGCATGACCGGCCTCGATCGCAACCAGACCCCGAAGACGCGACCGATGGCGCAGAAGCGCACCGCACTGGTGGCGTCGCTGGATATCGGCACCAGCAAGATCGCCTGCATGATCGCGCGGCTGAAGCCGTGTCCACCCAGTGAGGCCCTGCGCGGACGCACCCATGCCGTCGAGTTGATCGGATACAGCCAGATCCAATCGCGCGGCGTGAAAGCCGGCGCGGTGATCGATCTGGCCGAGTGCGAGCAGGCGGTACGCCAGGCGGTGGCGCTGGCCGAACGCATGGCCAAGGTCAGGGTCGAATCAGTGCTGCTCTCGGTATCGGGGGGCCGGTTGCAGGGCCAGCTGATCGAGGCCGCGGCCGATATTCGCGGCGGAGCTGTTACCGCGGCCGAGGTCAGCAGGGTCACCTCCACCGGCATGCGCCACGCCACCGGCGAAGGCCGCACCGTGCTGCATGCTCTGCCGGTCGGCTATGCCCTTGATGGCGTCAAGGGCATTCGCGACCCCAGGGGAATGGTGGCGCGGCAATTCGGCGTCGACATGAACGTCGTCACCGCGGATGCGACGGTCGCCAAAAACCTGATGCTGGTGGTGGAACGCTGTCATCTCGAGGTCGAAGCCATGGCAGCCAGTCCCTACGTGGCTGCCCTGTCGGTGCTGACCTTCGACGAAGCCGATCTGGGTGCTGCCGTGGTGGAGATGGGCGCGGGCACCACCACGATCGCGACCTATTCCGGCGGCAATTTCGTACATGCCAACGGGTTTGCGATCGGTGGGCAACACATCACGATGGATCTTGCGCGCGGTCTCGGCGCGTGCATTGCAGATGCCGAGCGAATCAAGACGTTATATGGCACCGTGCTCACCGGTGGGTCCGATGCGCGCGAGTTGATGTCGGTGCCGACCGCCGGCGACAGCGAGCGGGATGCTCCGCAGATCGTGTCCCGCGCCACGATCGCAAACATCGTTCGGCATCGCGCCGAGGAGATTTTTGAAATGGTCAGGGACCGCCTCGCGGATTCCCCCTTCGTCGCAGAGCCCAAGGCGCGCATCGTCTTGAGTGGCGGGGCTTCACAGCTCACCGGCATCCTCGAATTGGCAACCCGGATTCTCGGCCGGCCGGTGCGGATCGGTCGCCCGCTCGGCTTTGGCCGGCTACCCAGCGAGGCCAAGAACGCTTCTTTCGCGGTTCCCTCGGGTCTTCTGGTCTATCCCCAGTACGCGCATCTTGAACATGTCGAACCGCGGCATACGCGGCAGCTCAGGACAGGGACTGACGGCTACTTCGGAAAGGTCGGACGATGGCTTCGCGAGGGCTTCTGATGTCACTTTTCCTTAACCCTTTGGCTTCCACCACCCCCGCGTCCGCCGGCCGGGGCGAATCAACGCGCGCGTAATCGAGAGGCAACCATGACACTCAATCTTACTCCCCCTGACATCAGCGAGTTGAAACCACGTATCACCGTGTTCGGCGTCGGCGGCGCTGGCGGCAACGCCGTCAACAACATGATCAGTGCCGGACTGCAGGGGGTCGATTTCGTCGTCGCCAATACCGACGCGCAGGCGCTGACGATGTCGAAAGCGCAGCGTATCATCCAGATGGGCACCCAGGTCACCCAGGGTCTTGGCGCCGGTTCGCAGCCGGATGTCGGCGCCGCCGCGGCCCAGGAAGTCATCGATGAGATTCGCGACCATCTCTCCGGCGCCAACATGGTGTTCGTGACCGCCGGCATGGGCGGCGGCACCGGCACCGGCGCCGCACCGGTGATCGCCAAGACCGCGCGCGACATGGGTATCCTCACCGTCGGCGTGGTGACAAAACCGTTCCATTTCGAAGGCCAGCGCCGGATGCGCACCGCCGAGTCCGGCATCGCCGAACTGCACAAGGTGGTCGATACGCTCTTGATCATTCCGAACCAGAACCTGTTTCGCGTCGCCAACGAAAAAACCACCTTTGCCGACGCCTTCGCGATGGCCGACCAGGTGCTCTATTCGGGCGTCGCCTGCATCACCGATCTGATGGTCAAGGAAGGCCTGATCAATCTCGACTTCGCCGACGTTCGTGCCGTGATGCGCGAAATGGGCAAGGCGATGATGGGGACCGGCGAAGCCTCCGGCGACAAGCGGGCATTGACTGCGGCTGAGGCTGCGATTGCCAATCCGCTGATCGACGACTCCTCGATGAAGGGTGCCCGCGGCCTGTTGATCTCGATCACCGGCGGCAAGGATCTGACGCTGTTCGAGGTCGACGAAGCCGCAACCCGCATCCGCGAAGAGGTCGACCAGGACGCCAATATTATTGTCGGCGCCACCTTCGACGAGTCGCTCGACGGCATTATCCGTGTCTCCGTCGTTGCCACCGGCATCGAGCAGGCGCTGATCTCGCGCAATGCCGCGGCATCGGTCCCCGCGGTGAGCGTGGCTGCGCCCGCAGCTTTGACCTCCACGCCGGAAAATCGCCTGGCCGACCTCACGGCGCGGCTGCGTGCCGATAATCAGCGGCTGGCCGAACGCGCCCAGAAGCTGGAGGCTTCGACGCCGGCGCCATCGGCTCCCGCTGCACCGCAGCGCGGCTCCAGCAGCGTCGAACGTGCAGCGCTCGCCGCAATCGCCGCGGCGGTGGCGCCTGAGGCCCCACAATCGCCGGCATCGGCCCCGCTACAGCCGGCATCCTATGGCGATGTCACCGTCCGCCCCATCGCGCAGAAGCCTTCGCTGTTCCCGGATCCTGACGCCACGCGTGCGGTCGAGGAACCCGCGACCCCCGAGACCTTCATCCCGCAAGCCGCCGAACGCGCGCCTGGCCGCACCCCGAGGATGCCGAAATTCGAAGATTTGCCGATGCCTGCCCAGAACGAAATCCGGCAGGCTCGCGGCGAAGCCGAGGACGAGCATCCGCAAAAGACCCGGCTTTCGCTGCTGCAGCGCCTCGCCAATGTTGGCCTCGGCCGTCGCGACGAAGAAACCGAGCCGCCGATTGCGGCCCGCGCGTCCGGCCCGTCGATGTCCCCGATGCCGCCACTGCCGGAGCGCAAGCCGCAGCGCACGGTTGCTCAGCAGATCGCAGCCAATGAACCGGTATCCGAATACGCGCGGAGGCCTGCCCCTCAAGGCTTGGACGTTCATGGTCGCCCAGCACCTGTTGCTGCAACGCCACAGGGCGACGATCATTTGGATATTCCGGCTTTCCTGCGTCGACAAACCAACTGAAATTTGTGAACGGCGCGGCCGTCAGACGGTCCCGGCTTTCCAACCGGGACCGCTCCTTATCTGCTCCAGGAAGGCGCCCGCAAATCCTTCAAGTAATTGATTTTTAATGATTAATTTTGTATGTTAGGTTGCATCCGAGAGCCGGAATTGCGCCGGATCGAGGGTGCAATATGGTTAACGTTGGGCACCAATACGGCAGAGATGGGGTAACAATCGGTAAAAAAGCGTGAGTTGGCGGTCTCTGAGGCGGTGACTATTGTCTGCCGTGACTCGGGGAAACTTGGAGCAGAGCCGGCCGCGCAAGCGAGAGGCTTATCTTCAGGTGAAGTCGTTACTGGGGCAGTTTTCGAATGAAATTTAGCCGGCAAACAACGCTTGGGTCGCAGGCCAGCGTGACAGGCGTTGGTGTTCATTCTGGTTCGGCCGTTACCTTGACCCTTGGACCTGCACCCGTCGATGCCGGTTTTATTTTTGTCCGCTCGAGTTTGGATGGTTGTGACCGCGAGGTTCAGGCCGCCGCAGGATCCGTGATCTCCACAGAATTCGCCACGGTGCTGGGCGACCGCGAAGGCCCGATTGTTTCCACCGCCGAACACGTCCTTGCTGCGTTGCGGGGGATGGGCGTTGATAACGCCACAATCGAGGTCGATGGTCCGGAAGTTCCAATCATGGACGGCAGTGCGGCCGCTTTCATTGCGGCGATCGATCAGGCCGGCGTTGTTACACAGTCGGCGCCGCGCCGTTTCCTCCAAGTTCTGAAGCCGGTACAGGTCGTGATCGGCGACTCCATCGGCGAGCTTCGGCCTCATGCGGCCGGGTTTCGCGCCGAGGCCGAAATTGACTTTGCCAATCCCGTGATCGGGCGCCAGAGTTTCTCGCTCGAACTTAATCCCGAAAGGTTCCGCCGGGAGGTTGGTCGTGCCCGGACCTTTGGCTGCATGAGCGATGTGGCGAGGCTGTGGAGCGCTGGTTTTGCACTGGGGGCCTCGTTTGAGAACTCGGTGGTGTTTGATGACACCCGCCTGCTCAATGCCGAGGGCCTGCGCTACAGCGACGAATGCGCCCGCCACAAGGTACTCGATATCATCGGTGACCTCGCTCTCGCTGGTCTACCCCTGCTGGGCGCCTATCGTTCGGTGCGCGGCGGTCACAAGCTGAACCACGCGGTACTGACGGCCCTGATGGCCGATCGTAGTGCGTGGCGAGTGATCGAGGCGGAGACGGCGCGGCGTTCGCGCACTTATGCCGAAGTCGGCAGCGGAATGGCGGGCGGCATGGTCGCCCCTGCCTACAGCCCCGATGTGTCCTGACAATATTGTAATCACGACCCCAACTTTCTTATTGAAATCCCTGACTATTTCCTTTGGCACAGGCTTTAGAGGGGCCATGCCTTGTGCTCGACGGCGCAGCCGTTTGCGGGTTTGATAGTCGATTTCGCGAAGTAACCACGATCGGGTGAAATCGCCTTAATCCCGGCGAATTGCCTACGTATTCGGTTGGTTGAGGCACCTTTTTCGGTTACAGCGCCAAGGGTATCATCGGGGGGTCCATGACCACGCTTAAGGGCGCGCGGCGGGTACCGCATCACAGGCGTCGGATCTTGAACACATGTCGGCAGAGCGTATGACGCTTGAATTGCGCGGGATATCGGCTGGCGTCGGCCGTGCCCGCCTGGCCGGCGGCTCCCCGATCGGTCGGCGGATCCGGCTGGCGGCTGCTCTGGTCTTGCTTGCGATCCCCCTGAGCGGCTGCGGCACCGGTGCGTTGTGGGACAAATTCCTGGCCAAGGACGATACCTTCGTCGATGAGCCCGCCGACAAGCTCTACAATGAGGGCTTGTATCTGATGAATCAGAAAAAGGATCCGAAGGCGGCGTCGAAGAAATTCGAGGAAGTCGACCGCCAGCATCCTTATTCCGAATGGGCGCGTAAGGCGCTGCTGATGTCAGCCTACGCATTCTATCAGACCGGCGATTACGACAGCTGCATCGGCGCCGGCACGCGCTATGTCACCTTGCATCCGGGCAGTCCGGATGCCGCCTACGCGCAATATCTGATCGCAGCTTCGCACTACGACCAGATTCCGGACGTTAGCCGCGATCAGGGCCGCACCGAAAAGGCGATTGCCGCGCTTGAGGAAGTGGTCCGCAAATATCCCACCTCGGAATATGCCGTCAGCGCCAAGGCCAAGCTCGAAGGCGCCCGCGACCAGCTCGCCGGCAAGGAAATGGAGACCGGCCGCTACGAGCTGGAGAAGCGCAACTACGTCGGCGCGATCAATCGCTTCAAGACCGTGGTGACCCGGTATCAGACCACAAGGCATGTCGAGGAAGCCCTGGCCCGGCTGACCGAGGCCTATATGGCGATCGGCATCGTCGGCGAGGCTCAGACCGCCGCTGCCGTGCTCGGGCATAATTTTCCCGAAAGCCCATGGTACAAGGACGCTTACAACCTGGTTAAGTCCGGTGGGGTCGAGCCCAGCGAGAACACAAGTTCTTACATCTCCAAGGCCTTCAAGAAGTTGGGTCTCGGCTAGCCCAAGCTGGGCTGGGCCATGCGCCCCCCTCATTGCGAACTTCCGATTCCAAAGCGCGGCGGAATTCTGTAATCCTAGGGTGGTTGCTCTCAGATTGGCGGTTACGGGTCCAAAAGACCGTTCCGAGCCGCTCCACCAGGAACTGATTTCGCATGCTGGCGCGTCTGTCGATCCGCGACATCGTCCTGATCGAACGGCTTGATATCGAGTTCACCCGCGGCCTTGCAGTGCTGACCGGCGAAACCGGCGCGGGCAAATCCATTCTGCTCGACGCCTTTGCGCTGGCGCTTGGCGGGCGCGGCGACGCCAGCCTGGTCCGTCACGGCGTGGAGCAGGGGCAGGTCACCGCGGTGTTCGACGTGCCCAAGGGCCACCTGGCCGCGAAAATCCTCAGTGCAAACGGGCTCGACGATGCGAGCTCCGAAAATTCCGGCGAGATGATCCTGCGCCGCGTGCAGTTCGCGGATGGCCGCACCCGCGCCTTTATCAACGATCAGGCGATCAGCGTGCAGACCCTGAAGGCGGTGGGTTCCGCGCTGGTTGAAATTCACGGCCAGCATGACGAACGCGCGCTGGTCGACGCGGCGACCCACCGGCGGCTGCTCGATGCCTTCGCGGGCCTTGAGAAGGATGTCGCGGCCCTGGAACAGCTTTGGGACCTGAGGCGCGCCGCCAACACCGTGCTGGACGAGCATCGGGCCAATATGGCGCGTGCTGCGCGCGAAGCTGATTATCTGCGCCATGCCGCCGACGAGCTGAGGAAGCTTTCGCCGAGCGAAGGCGAGGAGACTGCGCTCGCCGAACGCCGCGCCACGATGATGCAGGGCGAGAAGATATCCGCCGACCTGCGCGAGGCGCAGGAGGCGGTGGGCGGCAACCATTCGCCGGTGCCGGCCTTGTCGGCGGCGGTGCGCCGGCTGGAGCGCCGCGCCGCCAGTTCGCCCGCGCTGGTCGAGCCCGCGGTGAAGGCGATCGATTCCGCCATCAACGCGTTGGAGGAGGCCGACCAGCACCTTAACGCGGCATTGATCGCGGCCGACTTCGACCCCGCCGAGTTGGAACGCATCGAGGAACGCCTGTTCGCCCTGCGGGCAGCGTCGCGCAAATATTCGGCCCCGGTCGAAGGCCTCGCCGGGCTCGCCGCCAAGTTTGCTGCCGACGTGGCACTGATCGATGCCGGCGCCGACCAGCTGAAAAAGCTGGAGGCTGCTGCCAGCGAGGCTGACACCCGCTATGGCGCTGCCGCCGCCAAACTCTCGGCGGCGCGCGCCAAATTCGCGGGCAGACTCGACGCGGCGGTCAACGCCGAACTGGCGCCTTTGAAGCTCGACCGCGCGAAATTCATGACCCAGCTCGTTTCCGATCCGAAATCGGCGGGCGCGCAGGGGTTCGATCGGGTCGAGTTCTGGGTCCAGACCAATCCCGGCACCAAGCCGGGCCCTCTGATGAAAGTCGCCTCCGGCGGCGAGTTGTCGCGGTTTCTGCTGGCATTGAAGGTCGTATTGTCCGATCGCGGCTCGGCGCCGACGCTGGTATTCGACGAAATCGACACCGGCGTCGGTGGCGCGGTCGCCGACGCCATTGGCGCCCGGCTGGCGCGGCTGTCTGCTCAGGTCCAGGTGATGGCGGTGACCCACGCCCCTCAGGTTGCCGCGCGCGCCGATCTGCATCTTTTGATCTCAAAGGACGCGCTCGATCGCGGCAAGCGGGTCGCCACCCGCGTCAACGCGCTCGCCGCCGAGCACCGCCGCGAGGAAATCGCCCGCATGCTGGCCGGCGCCGAGATCACCGCCGAGGCCCGAGCCGCCGCGGACCGATTGCTCAAGGCGGCGACCGCGTGAGGCGGCATCATGATGGTAAAAAAAGCAGCATCGGCATCGGTGCAAACCCTCACCAAGGCCCAGGCAAAGGTCGAGCACAAGCGGCTGGCGCTTGAGATCGAGAGCCATGACAAGGCTTATTATCAGCAGGATGCGCCGAAGGTTTCCGACGCCGAATACGACGCATTACGGCAGCGCTTCAACGCGATCGAGGCCAGGTTTCCCGAGTTCGTTACCAGTGAATCGCCGTCGCAGAAGGTTGGCGCGAAACCCTCGGGGCGTTTTGCAAAGGTCCGCCACGCGGTGCCGATGCTGTCGCTCGACAACGCCTTTGCCGAACCGGACGTGCTCGATTTCGTCGGCCGCATCCGCCGCTTCCTCAGGCTTGGCGATGACGACGAGATCGCCTTCAGCGCCGAGCCGAAAATCGATGGGCTGTCGATGTCGCTGCGCTATGAGGGCGGCGAACTCGTCACCGCGGCCACGCGCGGCGACGGCGCCGAGGGTGAAGACGTCACCGCCAATATCCGCACTCTGCAAGACGTGCCGAAAAAACTCAAAGGCCGGAATCTGCCCGACATCTGTGAGATCCGCGGCGAGGTCTATATGACCAAACCGGCCTTTCTGGCGCTCAACGAGCGGCAGAAGGCGGCCGGCGATACCATCTTCGCCAATCCGCGCAATTCGGCGGCGGGTTCCTTGCGTCAGAAGGATCCGTCCATCACCGCGTCGCGTCCCCTGGGCTTCTTTGCCTATGCCTGGGGCGAGATGACGGGTATGCCGGCCGATACCCAATCCGGCATGATCTCCTGGTTCGAGCGCTGCGGCTTCAGGACCAATCCGCTGACCCGGATCTGTCAGTCGGTCGAACAACTGATCGCGTTTCATCGCAAAATCGAGGAGCAGCGCGCCGAGCTCGATTACGATATCGATGGGGTGGTCTACAAGGTCGACCGCATCGACTGGCAGGAGCGACTCGGCTTCGTGTCGCGCACGCCGCGCTGGGCGATCGCGCACAAGTTCCCGGCCGAACGCGCCATCACGGTGCTGCGCGATATCGAGATCCAAGTCGGACGCACCGGCTCGTTTACGCCGGTTGGCAAGCTCGAGCCGGTCGGCGTCGGTGGCGTCATCGTGCAGAACGTGACGTTGCACAATGAGGACTACATCAAGGGCATCGGCGGCGACGGCGAACAATTGCGCGAGGGCCGCGACATCCGGATCGGCGACACCGTGATCGTCCAGCGCGCCGGCGATGTCATTCCGCAGGTGGTGGACGTGGTCGCCGACAAGCGGCCCGCCGGTGCCAGGCCCTATCATTTTCCAAGGAAATGTCCGTGCCCGCTGCACACCGACGTGGTGCGGGAGGAAACCGCAACCGGCGAAGCGGGCGCGCGCGCCCGCTGCACCGGCGAGTTCGCCTGCCCTTACCAGAAGATCGAGCACTTGAAATTGTTTGCCTCGCGCCGGGCCTTCGATATCGACGGGTTGGGCGAAAAGCAGATCGAGTTCTTTTTCGAGAACGAGTGGGTGCGGGAACCGGCCGACATCTTCACGCTGCCGGCGCGCAACGGCAAGATCAGGCTTGAGGAGCACGAAGGCTACGGCGAGACGTCCGTCCGGAATTTGTTCGCTGCCATCGAGCAGCGCCGCAGCATCTCGCTGGAGCGTTTTATCTATGCGCTGGGGATGCGTCATGTCGGCGAGACCACGGCGCTGGCGCTGGCGCGCGGCTACGGTTCCTGGCAGGCCTTTCACGACGCCTGCCTGAAAGTGGCAAAGGGCGACGAGGAGGCGATCGCCGAAATGGATGCGCTGGACCAGATCGGCGACACCGTGATCGCCAGCATCAAGGCCTATTTCGCGGAAGACCACAACCGCGGCATTGTCGAGCGGTTGACCAAGCAGGTCAGCATCCTCGATGCCGAAAAACCGAAGAGCAATTCGGCGGTCGCCGGCAAGACCGTCGTCTTCACCGGCGCGCTGGAGAAGATGACGCGCGACGAAGCCAAGGCCATGGCCGAACGGCTGGGGGCCAAGGCGGCGGGCTCGGTGTCGAAAAAGACCGACTATGTGGTCGCCGGACCCGGCGCCGGCTCGAAACTCGCCGAGGCCAAAAAGCACGGCGTCGAGGTGCTGACCGAAGACGAGTGGCTGAAGCTGGTGGGCGGGTAAGCCTATCAAGCTCTCCATCGTCATCACCCGCGAAAGCGGGTGATCCAGTATTCCAGAGCAGGTACGATCGAGTCGATAGTTCGCGGCGTACTGGATCGCCCGCTTAAAGCGGGCGATGACGGGTTGAGAGTGAAGGCTATCACGGCTGTAGCTCCCCTCACGCTCAAAGCAATCCCGACTCCTCCTCCTCTGCCTTCTCAATCAGCGCCTCGCTCAGCACCACCTTCCGGTGTGGAATCAGGAATATCATGGTCGAGGCGCAGGCGGCGGATAAAACCACGATGGCGATATTGAGTGGCACCGGCGTCGCAAAGTGGCCGCCGAGAAAGGCGCCGAATTGCGAGACCAGAGCGCCTATTCCCATCTGCAGAAAACCCATCGCGCCCGAAGCGGTGCCGGCCGCCTCGGGGCGAACGCTGATCGCGCCGGCCGCCGTGTTCGACATCACGAACGCGTTGGCGAACATCACCAGCATCTGGGTGCCGAACAGCCAGGACGGCGCCTGGTTCAGTCCGGCAATCCCCCAAACGAGGTTCAACAAACTGCCGGCAAACTGCAAGACCAGCCCGAACCAGATCAGCCGATCCAGCTGATGGTGCGGCGCGAAGCGTACGCAAAAGAGATTCCCGATCAGATAGGCGAAGGCCGTGGTCGCAAACCAGGCCCCGTATTCGGCGCTGCTGCGGCCCATCTGCATGACCACGATATAGGGGCCGCCGCCGGCGAAGGTGAAGATGATCTGCGACGCCAGCACTTGGCACAGCATGTAGCCGATGAAGGTGCGGCTGGTGATGAGGCCGCGGACATCGCCGCGAAATCCGCTCCCCCCGGCGCGGACCCGTCGGGTTTCCGGCAGCATCGCCGCGATCGCCACCGAAATCATCAGCGAGGCCGCGGTGATGACGTAGAAGATCGAGCGCCAGCCGAAGGCGGTCTCCAACAGGCCGCCGGTCAACGGACTCAGCATCTGCGCGATCATCATGACCGCGATCACGAGGCTGATCATGGAACTGATGCGCTCGCGGCTGTAGAGATCGCGGATGATGGCGCGACTCACCACCATGCCGGTGGCGCCGCCCAGCGCCTGCAGAAACCGCGCCGCGATCAGTTGCGGCAAGGTTTCGGCAAAGATGCAGGCGGCGCTCGCGATCACCATCAGCGCAAGACCCGCCAGCAGTACCGGGCGGCGACCGAAGCGATCCGACAGCGGGCCCATGATGATCTGCGAACAGGCAATGCCGACCATGTAGAGCGACACGGTCATCTGCGCGATCGAAATATCGCGCCCGAAGCTGGTGGCAAGCTGCGGCAGCGCCGGTACCAGCATATAGAGCGAGATCGGCGCGACGCCGGTTATCGCCACCAGCAACAGCAGCATCATCCGCGATGTCGCGGCCTTGTCCGTCGCCGTACCCGGCGGCCTGCCCGTCACGCCGTGCATTAAGGTCTGATTCCCATGACGCCGGTCAGGACTGTAGCGTTACAAGCGGGCCCGAACAGGCTCGTTTAGGAATGCGGCCATTCCGTTTTTGGGACGCGGCAAGGATGATCTGCGAACATCTCATGTCATCACCCGCGAAAGCGGATGATCCCCGGTCACCGCGTACTGGACGCCTACTTGAAGCGGGGCGCGACGGCCGCGAGGCGGCGGGCCGTACTGTTCCAGCTACAGCGACAGCGGCGCGGTGGCGTCGTCGAGCCAGGCTTTGGTGGCGTCATCGACATGCGGGCGCACCTCGTGGCGCACCCTCTCGTGATAATCGTTGAGCCAGCCCAGTTCGTCTCCACTGAGCATGCTGAGATCGACCAGGCGGCCGTCGATCGGCACCAGCGTCAGCGTCTCGAAGGCGTTGAGCGCCTTCTCCGCGCCCGCGAATTCGGTGCCTACCACGAGTTCAAGGTTCTCGATCCGGATGCCGAACGCATCGGTTTTGTAGTAGCCGGGCTCGTTGGACAGGATCATGCCGCGCTTCAGCGCCGTGGTGCCGAGTTTCGAGATCCGCGCCGGGCCCTCGTGAACCGAGAGGTAGCTGCCGACGCCATGGCCGGTACCGTGATCGAAATCAATCCCGGCCTGCCAGAGATATTGCCGCGCCAGGGTATCGAGCTGCGCGCCGGTGGTGCCGTCGGGAAAGACCGCGCGCGCGATCGCGATATGGCCGCGCAGCACGCGGGTGAAGCGGTCGCACATCTCCTGCGTTGGCGCGCCGATGGCGATGGTGCGGGTGACGTCGGTGGTGCCGTCCTCATATTGGGCGCCGGAGTCGATCAGCAACAGGTCGCCCGGCGAGATCCTCCGGTTGCTCTTGCGGGTGACCCGATAGTGCACGATGGCGCCGTTCGGTCCGGTGCCCGAGATGGTCGGGAACGAGACGTCCTTCAATGCGCCGGAGTCGCGTCGGAAGGTTTCCAAGGCCTCGACGGCATCGATTTCGGTCAGCGCGCCCGTCGGCGCTTCGCGGTCGATGAAAGCCAGAAACCGCGCCAGCGCCACCGCATCGCGCCGGTGCGCGGTGCGAGCGCCCTGGATTTCGGTCGAATTCTTGACCGCCTTGAGCAGGCTGACGGGGTCGTTGCCGCGCACCGGTCTGCCTCCGGCGGCGCTGATCAACCGGCTCAGCGCGTCCGCGGCGGTGGCGCTGTCGAGCCCTATCGACGCGCCCCGCTGCGCCAGTTCGGCCAGTCTTGGCGCCAGCGCATCAGGCTCTTGCACATCGGCGGTCTGTTCGAGGTGGTCGCGGGCACTGTTCGACAGCTTGCGGTGGTCGATGAAGATGGTCGGACGGCCATTCCTTGGCACCAGCGCGTAGGATAGGGGCAGCGGCGTATGCGATACATCGGCGCCGCGGATGTTGAAGGTCCACGCCACCGCGTGCGAATCCGATAGCACCAGCGCATCGACCCCGAGGCGACCGATTTCGAGATCGATCCGCCTGAGCTTTTCAATCTCGCTCTCGCCGGAAAATTGCGGGCCGTGAACGGCCACCGGACCGAGTGGCGGCTGAGGGCGCTCGGTCCACACCGCATCGAGGGGATTGCTGTCGACTGCGATCAGCTCCGCGCCGGCCTTGGCGCAGGCTTTGGCCAGCCGTTCGGCGGCCGTGGAAGTGTGTAACCAGGGATCAAATCCCAGGCGGTCGCCGGTGACGAGATGGCGGCCCAGCCAGTCCTCAGGCGGTGGATCAACCAGCGGCTCGACGCTCCAGGCCTTGGCGTCGACCTGCTTGGCCGCCTGCAGCGTGTAGCGGCCATCGACGAACACCGCGGCGGCCTTGGTCAATACGATGGCGAGGCCGGCAGAACCGGTAAAGCCGGTCAGCCACGCCAGCCTCTCCTCCGACGGCGCGACATATTCGTTCTGCTGCTGATCGGCGCGGGGAACCACAAACCCGCTCAGCTTGCGCCGCGCCAGCTCCTCGCGAAAGGCCGACAGCCGCGCGCTCAGAGCGACGCCGCTTTCGGGCTCGTCGAACGTCTGGAAATAGGCTTCGAACATGGCTGACCTACTTTAGAATTAGCCGCCCGCCTGTGCAATGCGACGTAAATTGCTTTTGATCTGCCGAAACTTATGCTTAGATCATTCCAACTGTATTAGACCTCAGGGAACGGTTTGCTCCGCAGGCGGTTCATCTAACAGGTTCTGGGGGAAATCCAGGAGTGTTTCAACTCAACGAAGAGGGGATACACTAAGTGCCGGCTTTTACATATGAGAAGATTCCACCTCCGGTGCGTCGTGGTGGGAATCCGGACACCGCCAAGAAGCGGCGCGGTCGCATCACTCAAATGCTGGATCGTTTCGTCGAGGCGCGGGTCAAGCGAAGCCTGCGCGAGGAAAGGTCCGGCCTTTTCCGCCGCCAACGGAATTCGTCGGATTAGGTCGCGTCAGATCAGCTGCCGCATCGATTAATTGACGTAGCGCATCAGCAGGCTGCTCCAGCCTTCGATCTGGATGATCCGTTCCAGAACGAGCCCGCGGGAACGGTAGGCGGCGACAACGCCCTGGGTCTGAGGTGGCAGCAAGCCCGATAAGATAACCAGCGCCGACGGCACCAGCTGCCGCGCCATCGGCGTCGCCAATTGCCGCAAGGGATTGGCGAGAATATTGGCCAGCACCAGATCAAAGCGGCCAGCGCGGGCGAATTCCGGCGCCGCGAAGCCGTCGGCGCGGATGGTCCGAACCAGATGGCCGACGCCATTCAGCTCAGCATTGTCCCGCGCCGTCCGTGACGCCACGGCATCGACGTCGCTGGCCAGCACGCTCACCTGCAGGGCCTTGGCGGCCGCGATCGCCAGCACGCCGGTACCAGTGCCGAGATCGAGCACGCGCCGCGGCCGATACCCCTTCAGCACATGGTCGAGCAGCAGCAGGCAGCCGCGGGTGGTGCCGTGGTGGCCGGTGCCGAACGCCAGCGCCGCCTCGATCTCGATGCCAAGCTGGTTCGGTGGCACCCTTGCGCGGTCGTGGCCGCCATGCACGATGAAACGCCCGGCGCGGACTGGAAGAAGCTCATCGAGCGTCGCCTTCACCCAGTCCTTTGCCTCAACAGTTTCAAAGGCGATGTGGTCCGAGACATCGTCGCCGGCAGCCATTGCGACCATATCGTGAATTAGGACCTGATCGGGAGGTTCGGAAAAATGCATCACGACCGCCCAGCGTCCGCCGGGCTCTTCGAACGCGGCGATCGCGGCCTGGCCCTCGTCGAAACTCTCGGTGAGGCGATCAACCACGCGCTTTGCCGTCTGTTCGTTGCCGATGGAAAAGCTGGCGCGGTAGGTGCTTGGGGTGAGGGTGGATGTCATCGAATTCCGGGCCGGTGATCGATGTCGCGGTAGCCCGTCGACATCAAACGCAGGGTTGTTCACAGCATTATGCACAGGGACATACCCGGCTTACGCACAGGCCCGCTGCCCTGCCTTGCCCCCCTCAGGCGTCCGCGGAAACCAGAAACAGGCTGTCGATCAGGGCTGCCTGGGCGCTTCCAGTCTGCTGCAGGAATTCAGCGATCTCCAGATCCTCAACGCCGTTATGTCGGGACGCCTGCCATTCGTGGCGCACCAGCAGATGCCGGGATTCAGAATCGAATATCAGCGACCAGAAATCCTGATCGTTGGGGCTCGGACCGCGCCAACTCTGGTAAAATCTTCGATTGATCACCGCCATGTCCGAACCCTTTCCGTAATGTTTCGCGCAGCATAGCAGGGATGGCTGCGGAAGTCTGATGATCGGGGAGGGGTACACTTCAAGCTCCGCACGAACCTGCATGCACAGCCTTTCCGTCTCTGACGCAAGGTTCTCCTACAGCCTTATACAACGGAACATACCCGCGTCATGAATGGGAACATACTGCGGTTACCCACAGCTTTACCACAGTCTCATGCACCGCCATCTCACTGGCTTATCAACTGGTTATCCACAGCTCGTCCACCGCGTTGTCAACGGGTTGAACCGATCCTTGCAAGGCGGCTACCGTCCGATGGAAGGGTTCTGAAACCAGAAGGCGCTGCGCGTCCGCTTGGGCACCCGTCGAATTATCCGAACAGCGCCCGGTGATCCCGCAGGATCACCTGCGCGGCGTTGTGACCGGGTGCGCCGGTGACGCCGCCGCCGGGATGGGCGCCGCTGCCGCAATGGTAGAGCCCCTTCAGCGGGCCGCGGTAATCGGCGTGTCCCAGCATCGGCCGCGCCGAGAATAATTGGTTCAGCGTCAGCGCGCCGTGAAAGATATCGCCGCCGAGCAGGCCGAACTGGCGTTCGAGGTCGAGCGGCGACAGGATCTGGCGGCCGATCACGCTTGCTGCAAAACCCGGTGCGTAGGCGTCAACCGTCGCAATCATGAGGTCGGCGACTTGTTCGCGATGGTCGTCCCACGACCTGCCGCCGGGCAGTTCCGGCGCGACATGCTGGCAGAACAGGCTCGCGACGTGCTGGCCCGCTGGGCACAGCGTGTCGTCCAGCGTCGAGGGGATCAAAAGCTCCACCATCGGCTCGCGGCTCCAGCCCAGCGTCCGCGCATCCTGCCAGGCGCGATCCATGTAGGGCAGGGAAGGGGCGATGATGATGCCGGCCGTGAGATGATCGCCGTCGCCGGGCAGCGCGGTGAAGGACGGCAGCGCATTCAGCGCCACGTTCATCCGAAAAGTGCCGGAACCGTTGCGCCAGTTTTTGATGCGGCCCAGAAAGGCCGGCGGCAAGGCCTCCGGCGGCAAGAGCCGGGTATACAGCAGTTTCGGGTTGACGCTGGAGGCGACGTACTTTGCGCGGAGGCGATTGCCATCCTCGAGGATGACGCCGACGGCACGGCCGCGCTCGACGACCACCTCGCGAACGCCGTTGTCCAGTTCGATGGCGGCGCCATGGCCGCTCGCCGCGCGCGCCATCGCCTGCGTGATTGCGCCCATGCCGCCGATGGCGTGGCCCCAGACGCCCTTCTTGCCGTTCACTTCGCCGAAGGCATGATGCAGCATGACGTAGGCCGAGCCGGGCGCGTAAGGGCTGGCGTAATTGCCGACGATGGCATCGAAGCCGAACAGCGCCTTGACCAGATCATTCTCGAAGACTTCGTCGAGCATCTCGCCGGCCGAGCGGGTGAACAAGTCGAGCAGCAAGCGCTGCTGCTCCAGCGACAGGCCGCGCAGGATATTCGCGGTGCTCGCCGCATTTAGCGCTTCGCGGATCGCATTGGGGCCAAATCCATCGACGAGATTCGGCGGCGCGCGCAACACCAGGGCGCGCAGCACGTCGGCGATAGCCTCGAGTTCCCTGGTGAAGGCCTCGAACCTGTCGGCGTCGCGCGCGCTGAGTTTGGCCAGCGATGGCCGGGTGCGGCCTTCGCCGGTGAGGAGATAGCGGCCGTCCGGGGCTGGCAGGAAATTCTGCGCCCGGCGCTCGACGATGCGCAGGCCCTGCTGGCACAAGTCCAGATCCGAGATGATTTGCGGGTTGAGCAGGCTGACCGTGTAGGCCGCGACCGAGTTGCGAAATCCAGGATGAAATTCCTCCGTCACCGCCGCCCCGCCGGCCACCTTGCGGCGCTCGACCACCTTGACGGAGAGGCCGGCCTTCGCCAGGTAGGCCGCGCAAGTGAGGCCGTTATGCCCGGCGCCGATGATGATGACGTCAGTCTCGCTCATGCGGGTTTCAAAGGGCTTTGATCGGTATGAAAGCGCATTCGCGCTTATGATATCGTGATTCCGGGGCATCGCGCGGCGATGAACCGGGAATCTCGATGTTGAGGCCCGCAAGGCAATGCGGGGATTTCCGGATTGCTGCCTTGGGCAGGCCCCGGAATGACATTCGTGTGTTTCATTCTGTTTCCAGTATCTTCCTTAGCGGAGATGCCGATGCCGGCACAGCGTCACGTGACAAATTCGGTGCCGCGCCCCCGGATTGCCCGCGGTGTCGCCATATGCTCCATTGCCCGTCCCGGCACACGCGTGAGCCGGAACCCCCGGCACCCGCCGGGCTCAGGCCGGAGTGTTCATGATCTCATTTGATGCGTCCGCGGTCTCGGAGCCCTCCGCGAGCCGCAACCGGTTGGTACTGATCACCTATACCGCGGCAATCTTCGTCAGCGCGTTACTGTTGTTCTCGGTGCAGCCGCTGTTCACCAAGATGGTGCTGCCGCGGCTCGGTGGCTCCCCGGCGGTGTGGTCGGTGGCCATGGTGTTCTTCCAATCGCTGCTGCTCGCCGGCTATGCCTACGCCCATTATCTGATGCAAATCCAGAACCGCACGCTGCCGGTGGCCATTCATTTGGGGCTGTTGCTGCTTGCCTTGCTCTCGCTGCCGCTGTCGATCGCAGGCGGGTGGGGCGAGCCGCCGACCTCGGGCTATGCCTTCTGGCTGCTTGGCCTGTTCGCGGTCTCGATCGGGCTGCCGTTCTTCGCGCTCGCCGCCAACAATCCGCTGCTCCAGGCGTGGTTCGTTCGCACCGGCCATCCCGGTGGTCCCGATCCCTATTTCCTCTATGCCTCCTCGAATATCGGCAGTTTCCTGGCGCTATTGTCTTATCCGGTGCTGCTGGAGCCGATGTTCACGCTGAGCACCCAGAACCTGATCTGGACCTGCGGCTACGGCCTGCTGATCGTCCTGATCGGGGCTTGTGGCGTGCTCTTGCTGCGTTCGCCGGCATCGGCGGCCGTCGATGTTCTGGCGAAGAACGACGACGCGCCGGCTCCGCCCTGGGCCTTGCGTGCCCGCTGGATCTTTCTGGCCGCGGTGCCCTCGGGCCTCTTGATCGCGGTCACCGCGCATATTTCCACCGATGTGGCTGCCGCACCGCTGTTGTGGGTGCTGCCGCTGTCGCTCTATCTCTTGACCTGGGTGCTGGTGTTCCAGTCGCGACCGCTGCTGCCGCATAAGTGGATGCTGATGGCCCAGCCGCTGGCGATCGCGGGTGTGATCGTGTTGCTCGCGGTCGGCGGCGAGCAGAATCTGCTGCTGATGCTTGGCGGCAACCTGCTTTGTTTCTTCGTGATTGCCATGGCCTGCCATGGCGAGCTGGCGCGCACGCGGCCTGCCGCAAAATATCTCACCGGCTTCTATGTCGCACTGTCGTTCGGCGGCATGCTGGGCGGATTGTTCGCCGGACTGATCGCGCCGTTCGCTTTTTCCTGGATCGCGGAATACCCGATCCTGCTGGCGCTGGCTGCGCTGTGCCGGCCGCCGGGCGGCGCCGAGCTCTTGCCGCGCTGGGGCCGCTGGTACTGGCTCATTCTTGCCGTCGCCGCGATCGCTTTGATCGTACCTTCTTATTCGAGCGGCGAGATCATGGTCTGGCTCGATGACCATCGGGTCCGGGTGATCGGCGCCATCGCCATCTTGGCGGCCTTCCTGGCCCTGGTCCTGAACGCCAATCGCTGGAAGATTTTCGCCGCGGTCACGCTAGCGCTGGTGCTGATCAGAGCCTATCCGTCGGATGATGGCCGTGTCGAAACCGTGCGCAGCTTTTTTGGCGTCCATAAGATCGTGGTGACGCCGCACGGCCAATACCACGTGCTGATGCACGGCACCACGATCCACGGCGCCGAGAAATTCCAGAACGACGACGGCACGCCGTTGACCGGGCGGCCGGAGCCGATCAGCTACTACCACAAAGACGGCGGCATCGGGCAGGCGATCACCGCGGTACGCGAACGCAAGGGCAGCCCGCTGCGTGTGGCGGTGATCGGCCTCGGCTCCGGCACGCTGGCCTGCGCCTCGGAGCCGGGCGAGGTCTGGAAATTTTTCGAAATCGACCAGTCGATGGTCGATACCGCCCGCGATCCAAGATATTTTACCTACATCCGGAGCTGCGAGCCCGATCTCAAGCCGGTGATCGGCGATGCGCGGCTGACCTTCGCGAAAGAGGCTGATGGCATCTACGATCTGATCATCGTCGATGCCTATTCGTCGGACGCGATCCCGATCCACCTGGCCACCCGGGAGGCGATGAAGATCTACAGGGATAAACTGGCGCCGCAGGGCGCGGTGGTGATGCATGTCTCCAACCGTCATCTGGAATTGTCCAGCGTCGTAGTCGGCATCGCCGCGGCCAATGACCTCAAGAGCTGGGTCTACAGCGAAGATTCCAACCGCGATAGCGAATACATCTTTCCGACCTCGGTCGTGGTCTGCGCGCGCGCGGAGGCCGATGTCGGCAAGCTGGATTCATCGGACCAATGGGAATTGACCGAGGCCGACCCCAACCAGCGGGTCTGGACCGATGATTATTCCAACGTGCTCGGCGCAGTGTGGCGGCGGCTGCGCGACGGCGAGCAGTAGGGCTTCGGTTGCGCATGGCCTGGTTTCGGTTAGGATGTCGGTGAGCCTGGGCTTGCCCCAGGGCGGCAAGCGAGAATACCCGCATCGATTTGCTTAACGTCCAACCTTCGGGAATAGGCCGTCATGGTCCGTCAACTTTATTTGGCTGCGATGATGTTTTGTTGCTCGGGGCTGGTCGCCGTTCGGCCGCTGCAGGCCGAACAGATAGCGGCCGGTCCGATCTGTCTTTACCAGGGAAAATCCTACAGCGAGGGCGCCTTGGTCTGCGTTCAGAAATCGCTGATGCTGAATTGCGCGGCTGAAGGCACGCAGGCGACATGGAAACCGGTCGTCGACCCCGAACTCAGCCAGCGTTGCGTGACGCCAGCCGCGCTTGCTTACCCGCCGGCTTTGCACCGGCATCATCACCGGATGTATGCCTCTCGCCACACTATCGAGCCTGCAAGGCAAATGGCGGCGAAATGCTTCAGCTTTAACGGCAGGCAATATTGCGAATGAGGCGTCGGCGTTGCCGGCTTTCGCGGAGCCGTTCAGCGTCGGGCTGCCGTCGAAACTCCGGCAACGGCAAACATGCGGTAATTTGTGACCAGAGCAAGCATAGCAAGGTTGTTGTCCGCACCCCCTGATTGCGCAATACTTCCCGCCTATAGGATCGCTTTGGAGGGTTGAGGGGTGCAGAAACATGCTCGATCAGCTCTGGTATTTACCTTTCTAGTTCTTGTTCTTGGATCGGTTTGCGCGAATGCGGCACCGCAACCATTGTACGGCAAGACCATTGTCGTGACATGGCAGGAGGAACACCAGCAAAAGCGATCGGAAGGCGACCAGATCAAGTCCGTCGCCGCGTGGGGGGAATTTGATGTCTATGTGAGTGAGGCTGGTCGCCCCTTCAGCAGGCTGCGCTTTTCGATGATGGGCGTCCGCGAGAACCGGCGCGGAGGCGGGTTGCGAACGGGAACCAAGGATGCCGTTGGAGGGGAGGGCGGCGCGGCCCGAAACGTCGCCTTCAGTGGCGATACCATGACGGCAAGTATGCCGCGCGGTGCCGGGGGCGCGTTGCTGGTAAGCGTCACTTTCGATAACGGGTTTCAAAGCTGCAGTGCCCGGACCGTGAGCGGCAAAGCTCCGGGAGCCGTGGCAGCACGAATAAAAAGCATCATCAATGGCGGCCTGTACGATCTATATTCCGTCAAAACCAGTGGAGAAAGCTGCCGGATTCAAAACGGAAATATGTTTGCCCAATAGGAAAAAAGCAAAGCAGACGGCAGGACCCAAGTCTCGCGCTATTCGCAATAGCTCTTGCCGTTGAAGCTGAAGCACTTTCCACTACCGGCTGCGCTGGGGTGGCGAAGGGGTGCCGGTTCGTGCTGGGCCGCGGTCCGCGCCTTCGGCGCCGGTTCCGGACGCTTCTCGCAGGCTCCGCCTGAATTCAGGAAGAAGCCGCTCGCGCACCCGATCTGCACGCAACGGTCGCCGTCGGCCCGCTGCCCCTTGGCGCAGATCAGCGGGCAGACGCGATCGGTCTTGCTGCGGACCGCGTCCAGCGCGTCCAGGCTGGCGAGCTTGACGTCGAACTTTGTTTGAGCGTTCTTGTTGAACAGTTCGAGCGCCTTTTGGGAGCTGTCGTCCCAATTGCCGTCGGCATTGCCCGGATTGCATCCCACGCGTTTCAGATGAGCCTGCAATAATCGCGCGATGTCGGCCGGGTCAATCTTTGGAGCCGCCGGCGAAGCACTTTGTGGGGAGGCCGACTGGGCCGGTGTCAGAGCCGCGAGCTTTTCGGCTTCCTCCTTGGCGGTGCGCCGGGCTTGTTCGACCTGGAGCTGGGCATCCGCGATTGCCTGACGCTTGGCCTCCTCGACCTGTTGTCGCGCGGCTTCCGCCTGCTGCTGCGCGAGCTCGAGTTGACGCCTGGCGTCGTCCAATTCCTTCTTGGCCTGCTCGGCGACCTGCTGCCGTGCCTCTTCGAGATCTCTCTTCGCCTGCTCGGACAGCTTTTGTTTAGCCTCCGCCGTCTGGCGCGCGCTCTGTTCTTCAAGCTGCCTGCGAAACTCCGCGGCCTTTTGCGCAGCCTGCTCCTCGGCGTCGCGCCGCGCATCGTCCGCCTTGACGCGGCCTTGTTGCGCTGCCGCCAGTTTATCATTCTGCGCGCGCGCGAGATTCGCATAAAGGCCGGTCTGATGGGTCGCGAGAAAGGAGTCCCACGCCTCCTTGGTCCCGACCTGAGCGGCGAGTTCGTAATCGATGCGTGCCTGGGCCTCCGGATCGACCGGCTTCGCGGTCTGCGGTACCAAAGCCATGGTTTCGCCGCCGAGCGATCCATAGACAAACGGCTCCTGGCTATAGCCGGTGCTTTTCAGCACCTCGTCGCGAACCCGGCCAAAGGCCAGCCGCAGATCCAATCCCGGCTCGGTGATGTATTTCACCAAAGCGGTGGCGAACGGGCTGTTTTGCCCGTCGCCATCGTTTGCCACCGCGCCGGCTTTGGCGGCGAAGGCGACCAGCGTGTCCGACATGGCAGGTTCGATTTTCGCAAGTCCCCGCCCGATCGAACGGGTGGCGATGCTTCTTTTCATGGTCTTGGCAAAGGGATTGTCGCGGCAGGCATCCAGGATGACCAGCTTGAGCCGCTTGACCGCATCGAGCGCCTTGAGCACGCGGTCGAGCGAGACGGTTTCGTCCTCGACATCGAAGTCGCTCAACAGCCTGGCATCCGTCGGGACCAGATAATTCGTCCCATCGACCTCGATGCCGTGGCCCGCATAATAGACCACCGCGATATCGGCGTCCTCCGACGTCACGGCGAACTCCCGGACCGCGCGCCGAAGATCGGAGATGCCAAGGTCGCGTTCGCTTTCGACAACGTCGAAGCCGGCCTTCTTGAACAAGGCCGCCATTGCGTCGGCGTCGCGGGTCGGATTGGCAAGCCGCGGTACCTGCTGATACCGGGACATGCCGATCACGAGCGCAACGCGCTTGTCGGCGAACGCGGTATCAGCGGATATGCAAAATATCAGTCCTGCAATAAATAGCAGAGCGGCGCGCACCACACGCTCCTATCGCAAATCATTGGTTATTGCAACATCATACCAAGGTGGTCGGCTGCTGACAACGGGCGAGCCCAGCCGGCCGACATCGGACGTTTGCACATCGTGCGGCTTTGGACAACATCAACGCGATGACGGCCCTTTATGCTATCCTGGCTGGTCGGGCATCGATCAATCGACCTTACTCGGGTAAGTTACATCTGGCGGCTATCCGCACCCCCAGCGCCGGCACCAGCGCGAGAGAATATCCCAATGCTTGATAAAGTCGATGTCCTCATTATCGGCTCAGGGGCTTCCGGTGCCGCCGTCGCGTGGAGTCTGGCCGAAACACGAATGCGCATTCTCTGCCTTGAGCAAGGCGACTGGGTAAAGCCTACGGATTATCCGAGCAACGGCCGTGATTGGGAGGCGCGGCTGTTCAGCGATTTCGCCATCAATCCCAACCGCCGCGCGCGGCCGACCGATTATCCGATCAACGACGCCAATTCGCCGATCAAGGTGGTCAATTTCAACGGCGTCGGCGGCTCCACCATCATGTACACCGCGCATTTTCCGCGCCTGCATCCCTCCGACTTCAAGGTGCGCACGCTGGACGGCGTCGCCGAGGACTGGCCGATCGACTATGCGACGCTGGAGCCTTTCTTTGCCGAGAACGATCGCATGATGGGCGTCTCGGGTCTCGCCGGCGACCCGGCCTATCCGCCGAAAGCGCCGCCGATGCCGCCTTTGCCGCTGGGCAAGTCGGGTGCACGCTTCGGCAACGCGATGAACCAGCTCGGTTGGCACTGGTGGCCGTCCGACACAACGATCGCAACCACGGATTATGAGGGACGGGCGCGCTGCATCAACCTCGGCCACTGCACGCCGGGTTGCGCGCAGGGTGCCAAGGCCTCTACCGACATCACCTACTGGCCGCATGCGATCCGCGCCGGCGTCGAACTGCGGACGCTGTGCCGGGTGCGCGAAATCACCGTCGACGCGCGGGGCATGGCCTCCGGCGTCATCTACTATGACGCCAAGGGGCAGGAGCAGTTTCAGCCGGCCGAAGTGGTCATCCTGGCCTGCAACGGCGTCGGTACGCCGCGCCTGATGCTGAACTCGGTGTCGTCGAAATTTCCCAACGGCATCGCCAATTCCACAGGGCTGGTCGGCAAGAACCTGATGTTTCATCCCTACGCGCTGACCTATGGCTATGTCGACGAGCCGCTTGACGGCAATCACGGGCCACCTTTATGCCTCTGGAGCCAGGAGTTCTATGAGACCGACCCCAAGCGCGGCTTTGTGCGCGGCTATACATTCCAGTTCGGTCGCGGCGTCGGCGCGATCGTGGAAGCGATCGTCAGCGCCCAGGCAGGGCGGCTGCCTTGGGGTGAAGACCATCATCGGGCCTACCGGCAGCTGGTGAACCGGCGCATCGGCCTTTCGGCGATCTGCGAGGATCTTCCCGAGGAGCATAATCGGGTGACACTGGATCCCGTGCTCAGGGATGGCCACGGCATACCCGCGCCAAAACTCGATTACACCATCAGCGCCAACAGCCTGAAGATGATGGACCACGGCATCGCGCGCGCCAAGGAAATCCTGGCCGCCGCGGGCGCCGGCAATATCGCGGTCGAGAGCCCGATCCTGAACGGCGGCTGGCACCTTCTGGGCACGGCGCGGATGGGCACCGACCCAGAGCGTTCAGTGGTCAATGAATGGGGCCGTTGCCATGACGTGAAGAATTTGTTCATCGTCGACGGCAGCATCTGGGTGACATCCGGCGGCGTCAATCCGACCTCGACCATCCAGGCGTTGGCACTCTACATCGCCGACAGCATCAAGCGGCGCCTGGCCGACCTTTTCGACTGAGCCAGCCCATCAACGCGAAGCGCCCGCCATGCCCCGTGAAGCTCTCTCCCCCGATCAGATCCGCGACTTTCGCGCTCTTGCCGGCACCATTATTCCGCCGAGCGCCGACTATGGCGTGCCGGGCGCCGACGATGAGCGGATTTTCGCCGACATCCTGGGAAGCATCGAGCGCGACCGCGACGATCTCAGGCGCGCTCTGACCGATCTCGCCGCGCTGGTGGGCGGCGCCTTCGCCGACCTCGGCGCAGAACGACGCCAGGAGGTGGCAGCCCAGTTTCGCGACAGCGGCGGTGCGCCGCTCGCCGCGCTGGTTCGCGTGGTGCTGCTCTGCTACTATCGGGACGACCGGGTCATGCGCTCGCTGGGCTTTGAACCGCGGCCGCCCTTTCCCAAGGGCCACGTTGTCGAACAGGGCGACTGGTCGCTGCTCGATCCGGTGCGGGCGCGGCCGAAGATGTACCGGACGGTGGACTGAACGAAATTCTGGTTTGGCCGTCTGACGCCGAAGCACCCGGCGCGTCGCCGTTCATAAGCCGCCGAACTTGAAGTTGAATCCGGCACGCACCAGGTGTTCCTGATAGCTCGAAGTCGCCGCCATCGTGCTGACAGCCAACGTCAGCGGAAAGGTGGTGGAGGTATGGCCAAGGTCAACGAACCAATACTCAGCTTTAACCGTCAGCCTGTTCGAGAGCGCGACAACACCGGCATAGAATCCGGACCAATTACCCACCGCGACCACAAGCGGAGGCGCCGTGGCGTGCAACGGCACGCGATGGTTACAGCGCGGTGGGAGGTGGGCGTACCGGCGGCCGCAACATTAGACTGTCGAGCATGGTGCCACCGCGTTGGCGCCATGCGTGCTCACTTCGATCCCGTCAGTCGAACAGCCCGCGCTGGTAATACGGCCGCGGCGCGTAGACCTGCGGCTGTGGGGCATATTGCGGGCCATAGCCGTCTTGATTCTGGTATTGGGGCTGCGGATAGGCCTGCGTGTTGTAGAGGCGCCTGCTGCCGCGCGGTGCCGGATAGCGCACGCCGTCGGGATTGTTGCCGTCCGCCGGATAGAAGTATCCGTCATCGGCGCGCACCTGGGGCTGAACCGGCTGCCCATAATACTGCCCGGGGACCGTCCGCTGCGGGGTCAGCACCATCGGATTGCCGGCGGCATCGTATTGCGGCGCCGGGTCGCGGCGCGCGACAGCGACGGGCCGGCCGCGCGGGTTGCGCGCCAGCGCGACCTGCGACGAGCCGGTCAGCGTGACAGTGGTGTTCAGCACGCCTTGCTCTTGCACCAGCGCGTAGAGCGTCGTGGCGTTGGCGCGCGACAGCCGAACGCAGCCGTGGGAGGCCGGTGTACCGAGGCGGCCTTCGGACTCGGTGCCGTGGATGGCATGACCGACCTTGGTGAAGAAAATCGAGTGCGGCATCGGCGCGTCGTCGAATTCCTTGGAATAATGATCCTCTTCCATGCGGAAGGCGTGGAAGGTGCCACTTGGTGTCTCGCGCGACGGAATGCCGGTCGAGACCGGCCAGTGGTAACGATCTACGCCATCGACGGCGACGGTCATCATCTGGTCGTTCTTGTCGACGGTGATGGCGACTTTCGCCTGCGCGGCGGTAGCAAACAACGCCATGCTGGCGAGAGCAACGAGAAACGAACGCATTTGACCGATGGCCTCCAAAGCCTGACCGCAACCCATGTTACCGTGCCGCACCATCACTATGCCCGAAGTTCGGCTTTAGTTCCAGCGGCCGGCCAGCGCATCCTTAATGCCACGGACGGACGCAAACATGGCCGATATACGGCCTGATCTGGCCTTGCCGCCGGTTTTGCTGACTTGCTTACGGCCGCCATGCTCAGGACGGTCTGAATATTTTCCTGGATGATGGCGCAGAACCGGGCAACCATTTCGTCACATCGGCGTTACCTGTGCTCCTCGCCGGCGCATTCGCGGCCGAGCGTCAGCATCGAGAAACGAGTGAGTGAAATGAAGATGACGAAAATTACCGCAGCAGCGCTGCCGGCCGGCTCCCCGCCTAAGTTCTATTTCGCGACGGCTCTGCTCGCCCTCGCCTTGCTCGCCATCCCACATGTCGGTCATGCCCAGGGTATCGTGCGTGGCGCGCAGCAGGGGGCTGCGGAAGGTGACCGGGTAGCCGGACCGGTCGGCGGGCTGGTTGGCGGCGCGGTTGGGGCCGGTGTCGGCGGCGCCGTCGGCGCGGTGGATGGCGTGTTTGGAATTCCCTACGGACACCACTATCGCTGCCGCGGCTTCTATGACCGCTACGATCATTTCCACTGTTATCGGTAACCTGCTCTGCCTTCGGTGATGATGTCCAGCGATTCCCCGATGCGGCACCTGGCGCGTCGGGGAGCGAGGCTGCGAACTCAATTCTTCAGCCGATAGCCGGTCTTGAAGATCCACCAGATGGCAATCATGCAGAGCACGAGGAAGGTCAGCGTCATTCCAACGCTGACGCCGACGCTGACATCGGCGATCTCATAAAAGCTCCAGCGGAAGCCTGAGATAAGGTAGACGACCGGATTGAGCAGCGTGATGGTGCGCCAGGGCGATGGCAGCATGTTGACCGAGTAGAAGCTGCCGCCGAGAAAGGTCAGCGGCGTCACTATCAGCATCGGGATCATCTGCAGCTTTTCAAAGCCGTCGGCCCAGATCCCGATGATGAAGCCGAACAGGCTGAAGGTCACGGCGGTCAGCACCAGGAAGGTCAGCATCCACAGGGGATGCTCGATGTGCAGCGGCACGAACAGTCCGGCGGTGGCCAGAATGATCAGTCCCAGAACAATCGACTTGGAGGCGGCCGCGCCGACATAGCCGAGCACAATCTCAAAGTAGGAAATCGGCGCCGACAATATTTCGTAAATCGTTCCCACGAACTTCGGAAAGTAGATGCCGAACGAGGCATTGGAGATGCTCTGCGTCAGAACCGACAGCATCACCAGGCCCGGCACGATGAAGGTGCCGTAGCTGACGCCTTCAATCTGCGTGATGCGCGAGCCGATCGCGGACCCGAACACCACGAAATAAAGCGAGGTCGAAACCACCGGCGAGACCACGCTCTGCAGCAGTGTCCGCCCGGTACGCGACATCTCGAACAGATAAATGGCGCGGACGGCCCGAAGATTCACGGCTCCCTCACCAGGCTCACGAAGATATCTTCCAGCGATCGGTTGACGGTATCGAGGTCGGAGAACCGGATGCCGGCATTGCCGAGGTCGTTCAGCAGGCTGGCAATGCCGGTGCGCTCGCCCTTGGTGTCGTAATTGTAGGTAAGCTCGCAGCCGCCATTCGATAGCTCCAGTTTGTAGGGGGCGAGATCGGGCGGGAGTACATCGATCCTGCTTTGCAGGTGCAATTTGAGCCGCTTGTTGCCGAGCTTCCTCATCAGTGCCGCCTTGTCCTCAACCAGGATGATCTCGCCCTTGTTGATGACGCCGATCCGGTCGGCCATCTCCTCGGCCTCTTCGATGTAATGGGTCGTGAGGATGATGGTGACGCCCGATGCCTGCAGCGTGCGCACCACTTCCCACATCCCTTTTCGCAGTTCGACGTCGACACCTGCGGTCGGTTCGTCGAGAAACAGAACCCGCGGCTCGTGCGACAGCGCCTTGGCAATCATCACGCGCCGCTTCATGCCGCCGGACAGCGTGATGATCCTGGCGTCCTTCTTGTCCCACAACGACAGGTCCGTCAGCACTTTCTCGACATAGACGGGGTTCTTCGGCTTGCCGAACAGGCCACGGCTGAAGCTTACGGTTTTCCACACCGTCTCGAAAGCGTCGGTATGCAGTTCCTGCGGCACCAGCCCGATCATCGAACGTGCGGCGCGCCAGGATTTGAGGATATCGTGGCCGTCGACGGTGACCTTGCCCGAAGTCGGATTGGCAATGCCGCAGATGATGCTGATCAGCGTGGTCTTGCCGGCGCCGTTCGGCCCGAGCAGGGCAAAGATCTCACCGCGCTGGATATCGAGGTCGATGTTGTGAAGTGCCTTGAATCCGGAGGCGTAGGTCTTCGACAGGGCAGAGACGGATATGATGGGCGGCATGGCGGGCTTGATGGTCTGATCTGGGAGATGCGGGCGCAGACGACGCGGCGCATCGCCCGCTCATCGGGCGAGCATCGACAAATAGGAACGTTCTCGCGATCGCGCAAGCGCGGGCGTAGTGAACCACGGGCCTGGAAAGAAATGCTTGGTCGGTGGGGAACGTTTCCGCCTCCAATCCAGGCTACCGCGGCCATCGGCTATTCACCGGAAGTAGTTCAGGATGATGTGCAGATCGAATGGCGAGGCAGGCGTGCCGTCGAGACCGGCATCGATGACCCGTCGACAGGCCGCGACGGTCGGCTCGTCATCGAGATCGTTGGCGGCGTCGAGCACGAGCCAGGCTGCGTCCAGGGCTCTGTCGGGCTCAGCCTCGTCGACAATGGAGCGATCGCGGAGGACCGCGTCAGAGAAGATTGCTTTCATTTGCCGAAGTCGCCCCGTTTCTCAGATCGATAGTCTCGATGGCTGTAAAGCGCTGGCCGGTGGCGGATTGACATCGGTATCCGCCGGATGCCTGCGGGATTGATAGAATTCCAGGACGGTCCGCGATGTCTCGTTATTGAGGCGATCATAATCCTCCTTCAGGTCTCTAAGATCCTGCGCGGTGATGCGGTGGTCCTTGGCGCCAAGGAACAGCAGGGCCATGGTGGTTTCCCAGGAAAAATCCAGGGCTTTGGCCAGGATCAGCAGCATCTCCCTGTCTCTGTCGAACAACGCCCGCTCGATCACGTCGCCCGGCAATGCACACAACAAGGAAAGTCCGATGGTGACCTCGTCCAGCTTATGGGCCTGGGCGTAGCCGACGATGCTGTTCTGGTTCAAATTGCCCTGCTGATGCTGTTTCGTCACCACGCGCTTGGCGACAAAATAGGTTTTCGACGCAGGACCGAATCGCGACTGCAGCGCGCCCGCGACCTCGGTGACCGTCGACTGAACCTGATCCACGAGGTCGGGCCGCTCGCGTTCGAGCCGCCCTTTCACCTCCTCCGACGCCTTGGCGATCAACTGCTGGAAAATATGCCTGGGGATATCGCGACGCAGACCAAGCTGCTCGGCGAGAATGGCATCGCCTTCGGCCCGTTTGATCATGTGGAGAAAGCCGAAATCCGAGAAACGCGCGCCACCGTTGTTGGCGACCGAGTTCACCACGTCCCAGTTGCCGCGCGTCACCAGGACGTCCGTGACCCTCTCCTCGATGACCTTTCGCTCCGAGATCGCGAGCATATGCGGCTGACCTTTGCTGCTGGCATTGGCCACCAGGGCTTCGGTGTCGAGGCGCCCGGACTCCCGCAATACTGGACCGGCGACATCGATCGAATCATCGAACGCCAGTTTATGAATGATGTTGGCCGGGGCGTGCGCGATCCGCGCCAGCCGTCTTGCCAGCTGTGCCCGCGCCGCCACTTCGATCTCGTCGGCCAGCCGTCCGATCACTTCGCCAAAGGCAAAGATCTCGTCCTCGCTATAGCGGCCGGCGATCAGCAGGTCGGTGGTGTGCCACAGCGCCCGCATTCGGCTTTCCGGCGTCCCCCGCAACACCGCCTCGTCGAGCTCCCGGAGAAATGATTTCAACCCACCCATTTTTCAAATACCTTGAATTAGCACGCGCTGACCAACCTCAGCCTCGTCCATGGATACGCCGCACACGCGATTTTTCTGTAAAAGCGGCGGATCGATATTGCTGTTAAAATTCGCTAAAATGCCGATTAATTTTCACATGCGCTCCACGAAACTATCGACCACCTTTTTCTCGCCAGCCTTGTCGAACAGGATGGTGAGCTTGTTGCCGTCGATCTTCACCACTTGGCCGTAGCCGAATTTCTGGTGGAACACGCGGTCGTCGAGTGAAAATTCCGAGCTGGCGCCGGTGGATTTGGCGATCAACTCGCCTTCGATCGTGATCGGGCCGCCCTTGCCGCGGCGCTGGCCGCGCGCGCCTGAGAACGGCGACTGGCTCTCATTGAAACCGCCGCCGGCCTGTCCGCGCGAGCGCTGGGCTTGCGCGCGCTGCCAGCCCGGCGTGGTATAGCTGGAACCAAAGGATTCGACGTTATCGAAGCGCGACGGACCATAGCCGCCGCTGCCGCCCCAGCCCGAGCCGCCCTTGGACTCCGTGATTTCGACGTTGTGTGCCGGCAATTCGTCGAGAAAGCGCGAGGGGATGGTGGTCGACCAGGTGCCGTGGATCCGGCGGTTGGTGGCGAAATAAAGTTTGGCGCGGCGCCGCGCGCGGGTCAGCCCGACATGGGCGAGACGGCGCTCTTCTTCAAGCCCGGCGCGGCCCTGTTCGTCGAGGGTGCGCTGGCTCGGAAACAGGCCTTCTTCCCAGCCCGGCAGGATAACGTTGTCGAATTCCAGCCCTTTGGCCGAATGCAGCGTCATCAGCGACACCGCATCGTCATCGGTGCCGCCGTCGCGGTCCATCACCAGCGAGATATGTTCGAGGAAGCCTTGCAGGTTCTCGAATTCCTCCATCGAGCGCACCAGCTCCTTGAGGTTTTCCAGCCGGCCGGCGGCGTCGGCGGAGCGATCCTTCTGCCACATCTCGGTGTATCCGCTTTCGTCGAGCACGATCTCGGCGAGTTCGGTATGGGTGACCGCCTCGCGCTGCGCCCGCCAGCGGTCGAAACTGGCGATCAGGTCGCGCAAGGCGCCGCGTGCCTTCGGTTTCAATTCGTCGGTTTCGACCACGGCGCGGGCGGCTTCGAACAGCGGGATGCGTCGCTTGCGGCCATGGTCATGCAGCATCTGCACGGTGGCGTCGCCGAGCCCGCGCTTCGGCACATTGACGATGCGCTCGAAGGCGAGATCGTCGGCCGGCGAGTTGATGACGCGCAAGTAGGCCAGCGCGTCGCGGATTTCCGCGCGCTCGTAGAACCTGGGACCGCCGATCACCCGGTAGGGCAGGCCGAGGGTGACAAAGCGGTCCTCGAATTCGCGCATCTGGAACGAGGCCCGTACCAGGATCGCGATCTCGTTGAGCCGGTGGCCGGCACGCTGCAGATCTTCGATCTCCTCGCCGATGGCGCGGGCTTCCTCCTCGGAATCCCAGGAGCCGGTGACGGTGACTTTTTCGCCGTCGACGTCCTCGGTGCGCAGGGTCTTGCCGAGCCGGCTTTCGTTGTGGGCGATCAGATGCGAGGCGGCGGCGAGGATGTGGCCGGTGGAGCGGTAGTTGCGCTCCAGGCGGATCACCTTGGCGCCGGGAAAGTCGTGCTCGAAGCGCAGGATATTGTCGACCTCGGCGCCGCGCCAGCCATAGATCGACTGGTCGTCGTCGCCGACGCAGCAGATGTTCTTGGGCGGCGCGGCGGCCGCCGGTGTGGTCATCTCCCTCTCCCCGTTCTTTACCGGGAGAGGGTCGGGGCTTGCCCCGGCGAAGCCACTTGGCGAAGCCGGGTGAGGGGCTCTCTCGACTAGCTCGACTCGCGGAGAGTCCCCCTCACCCGATGCACTTCGTGCATCGACCTCTCCCCGCAAGCGGGGAGAGGTGGAGGATGACGGCGCCTGCGCCAATAGCCGCAGCCACAGATATTGGGCGACGTTGGTGTCCTGATATTCGTCGACCAGGATGAACTTGAAGCGCTGCTGGTACTGCCGGAGTACGTCGGGATGTTCGCGGAACAGCCGGATGTTTTCCAGCAGCAGATCGCCGAAGTCGGCGGCGTTGAGGATCTTGAGCCGTTCCTGATAGGCCGCGTAGAGCTTGCCGCCGCGGCCGTTGCCGAACATGGCGGCCTCGCCTGGCGGCACCTGCGACGGGGTCAGGCCACGATTTTTCCAGCCATCGATCAGGCCGGCCAGCATCCGCGCCGGCCAGCGCTTGTCGTCGATATTGTCGGCCTGCAACAGCTGCTTCAAGAGCCGGATCTGGTCGTCGACGTCGAGCACGGTGAAATTGGATTTCAACTGCACCAGTTCGGCATGGCTGCGCAAAATGCGTCCGCCGATCGAATGGAAGGTGCCGAGCCACGCCATGCCCTCGACGGCCTGGCCGAGCATATGGCCGAGCCGCAGCTTCATTTCGCGCGCCGCTTTGTTGGTGAAGGTCACCGAGAGGATCTCGCCGGGGCGCGCGCGGCCGAGGCTGAGAATATGAGCGATGCGGCAGGTCAGCACACGGGTTTTGCCGGTACCGGCCCCTGCCAGCACCAGCACCGGTCCGTCCAGTGTTTCCACCGCCGCGCGCTGCTCCGGATTGAGGCCGGCGAGATACGGCGGAACCGCTGACGCGCGAGCGCGGGCCGCAATGCCATCAGCCGTGGGCTGGTGGGCAGGAACGGCGTGGTGGGACAGCTTGCTTGGCTCGGTCATGCGAATCGTGTTCCGCCCACGATGGCACCGCGGGGCCGTGAAGGGGAGACTTCATAGCAGGATTTCAAGGGCATATAGGACCTTGGCGACCCATTTGACAGGTTTTATCCCGCCCCGTCAGCTGCATGGTCGGGCGGCTTGGTTCCGCAAAAGACGAAATTTATTCCTCTGTCCGGCTCTCGGAACCAGCGGGAACATTCGTTCCCGAGGCCGATTAATCGAGGAGGCCAAGGCGCGATCAAGGTCGTGCCCGTCCGCCACACAACAGATAGAGAGAGGGCTGAACATGCTGAATTGGGTCATAACATTTCTTGTCATTGCGCTGGTCGCGGGCCTCCTGGGCTTCGGCGGCATCGCCGGAACTTCCATCGAAATCGCCAAGGTGATCTTCTTCATCGCCCTCGTGCTCTTTCTGGTCTCGGCCGTGGTCGGGTTGGCGCGCGGCCGCCGCATCTGAATGGCGCGGCTATTTCGAGGGCATCGCGACCTTGCGGCCGATGCCCTCGGGGCGCGGAACGGCGCTGTGGGCCTTGGCCACGGCCTCGATGCGGGCGCGAATATCCGGCGGAAAGGGCGCGGTCTTCCGCAGGGCCATGTCAATGTGGATGGTCATGTTTTCGGAAGTGGCGGACAGCCAGCCTTCGGTCGCGTGGCGCAATTCTTCAAAAGTATGCAACCGCTTGTCGTCAGCCGCCAATAGCAGGATCGATACCTGCACGGGATCGCCGAGGTGAATCTCACGCAAGTAGCGGACATGGCATTCAGCGGTGAAGGTCGAGCCCTGACGCCCCTTCATATAACCGGGGCCGATGCCGAGTTCGAGCCACAATTGGTCGATGGCGCGGTCGAACATCACGTTATAGTAGGCCATGTTGAGATGGCCGTTGTAGTCGATCCATTGCGGCTCGATGTGCATGACCGAGGATAGGAACGGCGTGGGCGGGCGAGGCGTGTCGCCGCTGTCGGTCGGCATTGTCATGGGCCAGCCCTGATTTCTTGGATCATGTTCTCTTGACCCCTATAATATCCTTTGCAAGGGTCGATCATAGACCGGGAGGACAGCCCTTGGGCATGACGATCGCCAATTCCTTGCCGCGGCCGGAGCCGCAGGCGCTCAAAGCGGCCGTCGAAGCGCTCGCCGCGCGGTTCGGCAACCGGCTGATCACCTCGCAGGCGGTGCGCGATCAGCACGCCCATACCACGACCTGGCTGGCGCCGCAGCCGCCCGACGCGGTGGTCATGGCGCAGGAAACGTCCGATATCCAGGATGTGGTGCGGATATGCGCCAGACACGGCGTTCCCGTGATCGCCTTCGGCACCGGCACCTCGCTGGAAGGGCAGGTCAATGCGCCCGCGGGCGGCATTTGTGTCGACCTGCGCGACATGAACCGGGTGCTCGAAGTTCATGCCGAGGATCTGGATTGCGTGATCGAGCCTGGCCTCACCCGCAAGGCGCTGAACGAGCATCTGCGCGACCAGGGCGTGTTCTTCCCGATCGACCCCGGGGCCGACGCCTCGCTCGGCGGCATGGCCTCGACGCGGGCCTCCGGCACCAATGCGGTGCGCTACGGCACCATGCGCGACAACGTGCTGGCGCTCAAGGTCGTGCGCGGCGACGGCGAAATCATCACGACCGGCACGCGGGCGAAAAAATCCTCCGCGGGTTACGACCTCACGCATCTTTTTGTCGGCGCCGAAGGGACGCTCGGCATCATCTGCGAGCTCACGATCAAGCTGCGCGGCATTCCCGAGACCATCGCGGCGGCGGCGTGCTCGTTTGAAAGCGTGCGCGGCGCCTGTCAGGCGACGATCCTGGCGATCCAGACCGGCATCCCCGTCGCGCGTATCGAACTGCTCAATGCCGAGCAAGTGCGGGCCTGCAATGCCTATTCGAAACTGTCGTTGCCGGAAACGCCGCTGCTGCTGCTCGAGTTTCACGGCAGCGACCACGAGGTCGCCGAGCAATCCAGGAATTTCAGCGAGATCGCCTTGGAATGCGGCGGCGGCGATTTCACCTGGACTACCAGGCCGGAGGATCGCAGCAGGCTTTGGCAGGCGCGCCACGATGCTTATTGGGCGGTAAAAGCCCTGCGGCCCGGCGCCGGCGTGGTGGCGACCGACGTCTGCGTGCCGATTTCCCGGCTGGCCGATTGCGTCACCGAAACCGAAGCCGATCTGCAGCGGCTCAACTTGCAGTCGCCGATCGTCGGCCATGTCGGTGACGGCAATTTCCACTGCTCGCTGTTGTGCGACGTCGACGATCCCGACGAGATGGCGCGCGGCGAGGATTTCATGCACCGGCTGGTGCAACGCGCGCAGGCGATGGGCGGGACCTGCACCGGGGAGCACGGCATCGGGCAGGGCAAGCAGAAATATCTCGAAGCCGAACTCGGCCCCGAGGCTCTCGACGCCATGCGTGCGGTGAAACGGGCGCTCGATCCAAAGAATATTTTCAATCCGGGAAAGATCGTGCCGGCGGGCTAAACCATCCTCGCGCTGCAGCTCTGCCGCAAAAAAGAAGAGGGGGCGGCCGCCGCGGATTGCGCCCTCTATCATCGGCCCCCGATCCAAGAGCGCCGATTCACTTTTCAAACAGCCATGAGCGTTATGTCGGTTTTCGTCATGGCTGGCCATGACGAAATCCAGTCGCACGTAAACGCCCCGCGGCGCGATGCGCCCGGGCTTTTGCTGAACGTCTCG
>Ga0182012_10000327_pt1 | contig 54136 bp, 42 predicted proteins | sample 612S2SmetaG_FD_120486 | JGI IMG/M metagenome (GOLD analysis project Ga0182012, IMG submission 120486) | Permafrost microbial communities from Stordalen Mire, Sweden - 612S2S metaG | ecosystem: Environmental > Terrestrial > Soil > Wetlands > Permafrost | place: Sweden: Stordalen | collected... | reverse complement strand
GTAAACTGGGCCATTGGATCTAGGTCTCCCTTGGGCTGCGGTCAGGCGCCGTGCTCAGGCTTGTGAACTCTCTAGAATACATTGCGAAAGCCGGTGTGGAGTGGGAAGTGCGGAGTGTGAAAGACGGGTTTCTCACACCTCACACTTCATACTCCACACGGTTGCTCACCGGTAGCCTTCCACGGGGTAATCCTTGCGCAGGGGGTGGCCGGACCAATCTTCGGGCATCATGATGCGGCGCAGGTTGGGGTGGCCGTCAAATCGAATGCCGAACAGATCGAAAACTTCGCGCTCATAGTAATTGGCCGAGGGCCATACAGCCGTGATGGTTTCGACCGTCGGGCTTTCCTCTTCGAGCATCACCCGCAGGCGGATGCGTTCTTTCAGGGTGTGCGAAACGATGTGGTAGCTGACCTGAAACCGCGGCGAGGCCGGGAACCAATCCACCGCTGTCACATCTTCCAGGAAGTTGTATCCCGCCTTCTGCACGGCAAGTCCTGCCGCAACAATCGCCTCCGGCGCGACGGTGAGCGTCATTTCATCGCGGTCCCAGCGGGCGTCAGTCAGAATATCGGGGCCGGCGGCAATCAAGGCGGCTAGCGCCGGATGCTCCGGTTTGTCGCGAAGTACAGTTTCCAGGTCGGGTAGAGTCGCGCTCATCAGAGATCACCTTTATCGTTGGACCAGTCCAGAATCCCTTTTTTCACGATGTAAAACAGGCCCACGGCGACGAATCCCAGGTAGACCAGCATCTCCCAGAAGCCGAAGTAGGCGGAGCCGGTAATCTTCGGCAATTCCCGAAAGATCACCGCCCACGGCATCATGAACACCACTCCCACGTCGAAGAGGATGAACAGCATCGCGACCATATAAAACCGGACGCTGAACCGGCCGCGAGCGTCGCCGACGGCCTCAATGCCGCACTCGTAGGTAGCCAGCTTGGTCTTGGTGTTGCGATGCCGGCCGATAAAATGCGAGCCGAAAGCCATGCCCAGGCCCATGCCGAAGGCAGCCAGGATCTGAAGCAGCAGCGGGAGATATTGCCAGAAATATGGAATCTGATCTTTCATTCGCATCCTTGCCGGGGATGACCCCAACTTGAGCAGCCGTTAGCTTGAGCTTAGGTTTTCGACCTCGCTGCGTCAAGTTCGGCCGAAAAAGATGACCGATCCGAATGCGCAGGGCGGGAAACTGTCCAACGGCATTCCGCACCAGAGGCTCGAAACCTTGTGATCGCGGTTACAGCAAAAATCGTGGCAAATTGCGAAGGTGTATTTGCAATGCCTCTCAAAACTGGACAGAAATTGCGGCTCAATCGAAAAAAATCGTTGCTAAAACGTTACGAATGTCATCTGAGAAGTATGAGGGACCCGCCGATGAACGGGTGAAGGAAACAATTATGGCCAGCATTGCTAGCGCAGGCAGTTCGATCTCGATCACCAAGACTTACAACCACCGCGTCAAGCCGGGTGCGATCGTCTCCGTTCGCCGCTCCAGAAAACTATCCCGGGAAGCCGGCAGAGCCATCGAAATGCTCGGCCATGCCATCGATTATCTGGCGGATGAGTTTGCCCTGGATTGCATGAGCATCAGCAGAAGCCGCAACTCCGGACCGAATCCGCGCATGGCTGCAATCGAGTTGTTGATGGCCTGCAACCGCGAAATTTACCTAAGCTGCCCCGAGATTCCCTCGTTTTCCGAGCGTTTCAGCAGGAAGTTCCGTTCCATTTTTCGAATACAAGGCGCTTAAACCGGCAGGAAATCTAGTTTGAGTTTCCAGTGCCTCAGCCGGAAGCCAGCAGCCCGAAGAGCAATATCCACGCCAAACCCATCGCGTGCCAGTACCAGCTCATGCTGTCAACTGCTATCTGGCGATACTCGACTTTTCGCAGCAGTCCAAGCCCTCCCAAACTGACAACCAATGCCACAATTCCTACCAGCAGATGTAAGGCATGCATTCCAGTAATGATGTAAAAGAAGTAAATGGCCGGGGTTGCCCAACGGTCGAAAGCAAATCCCTGTGATGTCAGCTGGTGCCATGCCGTCCATTGGCCGGCAAGGAAAAGCAACCCCAGGGAAAGCGTTGCCACCAGCCACGGCAGGGTGCGCCACAACGCCGGGCGACCCATGCCCAACCACTCTTCCACCACATCAAATTCCCGGAAAATGTGCCGCCGCGCGACTTCCATCGTGAGACTGCTCAATAGCAGGACCGCTGTATTGAGAAACAGAATCGGGGGGAGCGATACCGGATGCCAGTCGCCGATGAAATCCGAATTCCGGGCGTCCAGATGGCCAACGCCCTGGTGTGCGTAGAAGAGAACCGACAGCGCGACAAAAAACATCATGTCGCAGGCCAGGATCAGGAAGACCATCAATCGGAAGCGCTTCAGCGTTTCGCGCGGACCGCCGCGGCCCAGCCGATTCCACTCGTCATCGTCGCCGTTCCCGCCGCCCCCAGTGGGCCGCCGGTCGACGGGCGGTTTTCCACCTATGCCGGGATCCTTCCGCTCGGTTTCAACCGGATGTCGCGTAAAGGTGGTAGGCATCGTCGCAAGCCTCAATAAAGCTCAGATTACACCGACTTGGCGAAGGATGCACCGGAAACGTGAACGGTCGTTGGATTCTTGTGGAAGTCCCTTCCATTCCGGCGCCTTCCTTTTCAGAATGAGACGCGTCCGGCGTGCCTGGGTGTGCAATTTTCTACGAACTAAGTTTTTCTTGAGCGACAACCAATTCGACAAAGAAGCGATGCACCCGCCGGTCGGAGGAAAGTTCGGGGTGAAATGTGGCAGCCATCGTGCTTGTTCGTCCTCCCCGCTCCAGCACCAGCACCGGGAATCCTTCCCGCTCTGCGAGTACTCGAACTCCCGGGCCGGCGGAGACGATCCGGGGCGCGCGGATAAATACGGTCTCCAGCGGACCACCCGGCAATTCGGTGTCGAGATTCAGGATGGCCGAATCCCGCTGCGCTCCATAAGCGTTTCGCTCCACCGCGATATCCAGAATGCCAAGGCTGGGCTGCGACGGATTTCGAACCTCACTGGCCAGCAGTATCGCACCGGCGCAAGTCCCGAAGACCGGCTTCTCACCGGCAAAGTGTTTCAGAGCCTCCAGGAAACCATCCCGCTCCAGAAACTTGAGCATCGTGGTCGATTCGCCGCCGGGAAGCACCAGCCCATCCAAACCGTTGAGACCCTCAGCAGTCTTGACCAGAGAGGGTACCGCGCCGGACTCTTCCAGAGCAGCGGCGTGAGCTTCATAGTCGCCCTGCAGGGCCAGCACGCCGATACGCGGCGAAGTTGTTGACGGCAATCCAGTTCCTCCCGAGCGAATTGAAACTCAGGTTGCGACAGCAACCCATATCTCAATTCTAAACCGGAGGCAGTTCTGACGCCGATGGCTACTGAGAAGGCAACGCCGGCCTCGGGGAAAACGTGATATCCCTGAAGCCGGCGCGGGGGAGGACTGCTTAATCGCCGGTGCCGCTGATCGTTACAATTTGCGTGGCGCCGGTTACGTTGTTGGCGTTATCGGTAAAGGTCAACGTCGCCGGCCTGCTTCCCGTCGCCGCCGGTTTGAAGAAGACCACCGCAATGCAACTGCTGCCCGGCGTAACCGAAGCGCAGGTGTTAAAGAGGCTGTAGTCGCCTGGATCTGTGCCGCCAAGCGCGACGCCCGCCACTGTCAGCGACGCATTGCCCTTGTTGGTCAGCGTTACCGCCATTCCCGAAGACTCCGTGCCGACCTTCACCGTTCCGAAAGCCAGCGTGGTAGCAGAGTACGAAACCTGCGGCGCTCCCGTCGCGGTACCCGTCATGGTAAATGTCTGAGTGGCGTTGGTTACATTGCCCGCGTTGTCGGTGATCACGACGCTGGCCGTCAGCGTCCCCGTAGTCGACGGTAGGAAGTAGTACGCGATCTCGCAGGTTCCGCCCACTGCAACCGTCGGCTGGCAGGTGTCGAACTCCAGGAAGTCCTTCGCATCCACGCCCGTTGTAGCAATGGAAGCAATCTGCAAGGGCCCGTTACCGCCGTTGTGCAGCGTCAGGCTCATCGGTCCGGCCGAACCATCCACAGAAGTGCTGGGGAAGGTGAGCGTGGTAGCGCTCAGCGTCGCCTGCGGCGTTCCGGCGCCGGTTCCGGTGAGTGTGACCGTCTGCGTCGCGCCGCTGACGTTGCCGGCGTTGTCGGTGATCGTGAGTGTCGCGGCGCGAGCAGCGGCTATCGGCGGCTTGAAGGTGATCGAGATCGTGCAAGCCGCGCCCGGAGCCAGAGTTCCTGGGCAAGCCGTGGATGTTGCCACAAAATCCGTGGGATCTGCGCCGCCCAGTTTGAGCGACGACACCACCAGCGCTCCTGTACCTGTATTGGTCAGAGTCACGGATTGTGCTGCGCTAACCACGCCGACCGCCTGGTTTCCGAAGGCGACCGTCGTTGCCGAAAGCGTAGCCGCCGGTATGCCAACCGCCGGTCCGCTCAGTGCAACGGCTTGCGGAGAGCCCGCCGCGCCATCCGCAACCGCAACGGAAGCTGTGATGGTTCCCGCAATCTTCGGAGAGAAGGTCACCGAAATGATGCAGGTGCCTCCTACGGCGAGCGTGGATCCGCAGGTGTTGGTCTCCGTGTAGTTGCCGGTTGGCGCAATGGCGATGCTCGTTATCGGCAGCGTCGCCGTGCCGGGATTGGAGACGGTGATCGTCTTCACCGCGCTGCTCGCCCCTACGTTGGTCGATGGGAAGACGAGACTGGCAGGCGAGAATGCGATCTTGGCCACTCCGGTACCGGTTCCTGCCAAAGCCGCGGTCTGGATTGTTCCCGCCACGTTGCCGGCGTTGTCCGTGATGCTCAACGTTGCCGCTCGGCTGCCCACCGCGGTCGGATCGAAGGTGACGGAAATCGTGCAGCTCGCCGCGGCCACAATCGACGTGCCGCAGGTGTTGGTCTGCTTGAAATCCGTCGCATTGGTCCCGGTGACGGCGATACTCGAGAATTTCAGCGTATCCGTGCCAGAGTCGGTAAGAGTGATCGTTTGCGCCGCGCTCACCGTGCCCACGCCTTCGCTCGAGAAGGTCAGGCTGGTTGGACTGAGCTTCGCCTCCGGAATGCCAACGCTAAGCCCGGTCATGGTCAAGGTTTGCGGCGACGTACTCGCGTTGTCCTTGATGGTGATCGTCCCGGTCTGCGTACTGCCCGCATTGGGATCGAACGCCACCGAGATAATGCAATTTGCGCCGGGAGCGATCGTCTTACCCAGGCACAAGTCGCCGGTGAGGGGGAATTCCGTGCTGGAAGAAGATACCGCGCTGATCGTCAGGTTGCTGGCGCCCGTGTTGGTGACGCTGAAGCTGAGCGGCGCGCTCTTGACCCCCAGCGCCTGCGATCCAAAGTTGAGGCTCGCCGGATAAAGAGCCACGGAGGGCGCTGCAGCCACACCCGTCCCGCTCAGTGTAATCACGCGCGGACTTCCGCCTGCCGTGTCCGTCTCGGTAATTGTGGCCGTGCGGACTCCCAGAGAAGTTGCCGCAGGGAAGAACAACACTGAGATGGTGCAACTGCTATGACCGGAAAGCGAACTGGCGGCGCAGCCGTCGCTCTCCACAAAGTCGGACGGATTGGTCCCACCCAGGACAACGGTGCTGATCGGAACCGTGGCTCCGCTCTGGTTGCTCACCAGCACAGAGACGGTGGCACTCTTGGTCGCAACCACCTGGCTCCCAAAATTGATGCTGGTTTGCGACAGCACCACCTGCTGGGTGCTCAGGATTCCCGTGCCCGAGAGCGCAATCTTTTGCGGCGACCCGGCTGCTGAATCCGGAATGGAAAGTACTCCAGTGACCGGACCAGTCTTGGTGGGCGAAAATGCGACCATAATCGAGCAATAGCTATTGACGTACACCGTCGTTCCGCTGCATTGGTCGCTGACAAAGGAGAACGGCGCCGTGATCGTGGCAGTCGTCACCTTCACCGGAAGGTTGCCAGTATTGACCATATTGAAGGTAAGAGTCTGGCTACTGTCGCTGGTGGTTCCGACCACCTGCACACCAAACTGTCCGCTGGAGGGTGAAATCACCACTTTGGAGACGTCTGTAATCCCGGTCCCTCCCAGGATTGCGGTCAGTTTCGTCGTGGTCTTGTCGCTGTAGGTCACGGGGAACGCAATCGCACCAGCCTTCTTGCCAATTGCCGACGGGTTGAAGGCTATCGTCACCGTGCAATAGGTATTGGGGTTGACGATCTGGTTGCTGCAAGCATCATAGCCACCGTACGTTCCGCTGGTCGTGAAGTCGCCCACAGTGGTGGCGCCGATCACGGTATCGGATCCAGTCAGTTGTCCGAGCGTGACTGGCAGGTTACCCGTGTTCCAGAAGGTAATAATCTGCGTTGAATCCGTTCCACTTCCATACGTGGCGCCCAATGCCTGATCCTGGAAGGTGATCGATGTTGGCGAAAGCTCCGATGCATCTCTTACCGCGAGTCCGGTGCCGCTGAGCGACAGGTTGAACGAGGTTGTAGCATTGTTGGCATAAGTCACCGGAAAGACCAGACTTCCCGTCGCCGCGCCGACCGCGGTGGGCGCGAAGACCAGGCTCACATAGCACTTGCCCCGCGCCGCTATCGTTTGACCGCTGCAACCGTCATAGCCGCCTTGCGTTCCGTTGGTCGAAAAGGCTCCAGTGGTTGAGGCGCCTACGATTGCGTTCGTTCCCGTCAACGTGCCAATTGTCATGGGAACGTCGCTGGTGTTGTAGAGATTCACCGTCTGCGTGCCCGAGATTGTCGTGAGCACCTGTCCAGGGAAGGCCAACGTGGTCGGATCGAGATACGACGATGTCGCAACGGTTGGAGCATACCCCGCCAAAGTCACGGTGTATGTCTTGCTCGCCGAATCCGTAATGGTGAGCACTCCGGTCTGATATCCAGCCGCGGTCGGACTGAACTCCACCTGCACGCCGCACTGACTGCTTGCCGAAATCGTCACTCCGGAGCAACCGTCGCCGTTTACAGGAATCAGGAACGCACTGCCGCCCGTGGTAATCTTCGCCGTGGAAATTTTCAGCGCCGTGGTGTTGTTGTTGTGCAGATACACGGCCTGCGAGCTGGCAGAACTGCTCCCCACCGGCACCTGATCGAATGCCAGCCCAACCGGCACAGGAAGCACTCCGGTAAGCGATGCCATACCAATACCCGAGAGTGCAACGGTTTGCGTTCCAGCCGAGTCCACAAGCGAAAGCGTGCCTACCCGTGTTCCATTTGCTGAGGGCGTCAGGTACATCGAGACATAGCAACTCGCGCCCGGAGCCAGGGTATTGCCGTAGAAACCGCAACTACCGCCGCTGAAAGTGAAGTCGGCTGCATTGGTTCCGGTCACCGTTCCGGACGTCATCGTCAACGTTTCCGTTCCGGCGTTGCGCAAGTAGATGTTGTATCCGGTACTCTGCGAAGCCGTCGTGACCGTACCCAGACTGAGCGAGGTCGGAGTCAACTGCACCGCGTTGGTCGCCGCTACGCTCGAACCGGAAATCGGCAAGGTTGCCGGGCCGGCCGTGCTGGATACCACAACGCTGCCTGCAGCCGAAGTGCTTACGGTAGTGGGCGTAAAGCTGATATCCACGCCGCAGGTGCGCAACGACCCCAGAACATAGGGGTAGGTGCCGGAGGAACAGGAGTTGACAATCGCGTAATTGCCCGTTGTCGTGATGTTGGTGATCGAAATCGGAGAGTCGCCCGGGTTGTAGATTGCCAGGTGTTGCGTGGCGCTGGTCGTTCCCACGGCCTGCACTGGATACAGCAGGGAACTTGGCTCCAGGAACAGTCCACCCGTCGCCGCAATGCCGTTACCCGCCAGGGTCAGCACCTGAGGATTGCCACCTGCCGAATCCACAAATGTGAGCGTTCCCGTCCGGGTACCGATCGCAGTTGGCGTGAAGATCACCCGCACGTTACAACTGGGCGAAGGCTCATAACCGACCGCCCCAGTCGGCTTCAATATGGCGCCTGGGCAGGTTGTCGTGTAAACACTGAAATCGCCTGTGGCCAGAATCCGATCCACCGTGATCGGCGCCGTCCCGATATTAAATGCATAGATGTAAGTCGGGACCGTTGGTACTCCCACCGGTTGGTCCGGGAAGACAAAGTTGCCCGGTGTAAATTCCAGACTCTGAGTGGCCGCAGTCCCCATGCCCGTCAGCGCAACCGTATGCGGACTCCCGCTGGCACTGTCGGTGATCGTGACCGTACCGGTTTCAGACGTGCTAACGGTAGGCGCGTACTGCACCACAATCGAGCAGGCAGCCTGCGGATTCACCACCAAGAGAGAAGTGTTCACGCAGCTTCCGCCGGTAATTGCAAAATCGCTCGTTCCGGTCTGTCCCGCAGTTGCTATCGTCACTCCATAAATATTCAGCGGAGCAGAGCCCGTGCTGGTCAGGGTGATCGTTTGTCGCGCGCTCTGGGTATCGATCAGCTGCGGATCGAAGTTGAGGATGGTCGCCGACAGCGAGAATGCCCCTTGCTGCGCGGTCGTAACGCCGGAGCCGTACAGATAAATGTACTGGTTTCCGTATCCATCCCCCTGCAGGTAAAAGTCTGCCGCCCTCGCGCCAGTGGCCAGCGGCGTGAAAGTAACGCCGATAGTGCAGCTCGCAGCCGCGAGCAACTGCGCCGGGCAATTTGAGAGCACCTGAAAGTCGCTTCCGTTACCCCAGTTGGAGCGCACCGAGCTAATCGTGAAAGGCGAAAGATTGACCAGCGTCTGGCCGATGTTCGTAACGGTAATCGTCTGCCCCGCGCTGGTCACGCCAAGCGTGGTGTCGGGGAAGGTGAGCGCCGTGGCCGAAACCTGCAAGTACCCCGAGGCATACCCGGTTCCGCTGATCGGCACCGTTAACGGGCTGTTATTGGCGTTCGAAACGATTGACAGATTCGCAGTCTGCAACCCTTTGGCAGTCGGAGTAAACGCCAGGTCCAACGTACAAGTGCCGCCAGCAGGAATGCTCATCGCACAGTTGTCCGTCTCGGAGAACTGTGTCGCGGGTGCAAACGTCAACGAACTGATCGCAACCGGCGAACTACCTATATTTCGCAGCAGTAGCGGAACGGAAGTTCCAAAGACTGTTGAACTGACTCCGACTGCCTCGCCGGAAGTGTTGTAATTATCGAAATTCAGGCTCTTCGGATAGGAAACGATTAAGCTGCCGGCAGCTGGGCTGATTTTAGCCAGATAGCTATAGGGAATTTGCGTTGCGATCGGCAAAGTTATCGGCGCATCGGCGCCATTCATATTGTCGGCGAGATAGATATCACCGCTTCCATCGACTGCTATGGATGGCGTCGGGAAAATCTGAGTGGAAAAGGGCGATGTTACACCACTGAGCTCCCCTCCAAGATAAGTCGAAAGCACGGCGCTGGCGCCCCCGCCGGCAATCTCGGCCACAAATGCATTGGGAGTCACATTGGCCGGAACCGTTGCCTGCAGAGCATTGACGGCCGGAAAATCCGTCGCCGTCGTGTAGCCGCTCACATAGGCCGCGCAACTCGAAGCGCAGCCCGGAAGCAAGGCAATCGATTGCGGCAATACACTGTCGCTTGACGGGCTGAAGGCACCGCTCGGTCCGCTGAGAAACGTCGAATACACGGTCGCCGAACCAGCCGGATTCAGCTCCGCCACGAATCCACCGGGATACATCGTCTGATACGCACCCGAAGTTACCGGAAAATCATCTGCACCCACCGTTCCCGTAACATACGCGTCGAGCGTGGTATCGACGGCGATCCCTGTCGCCGTGCCAGGTCCCAGCAAAGCGGAATACAGCAACCCGGCACCGGTAGGATTGAGCTTGGTCACATACGCGGCTACCAGGTACGGCGAGGCGTTCGATCCGGTGTATGCAAATGCCCCGGTCGTTACCGGATATCCCTGGTACGACTGCACAGCCACATAAGCGTCGCCAGCAGCGTCCACGGCGATGGCAGCGCCTGAGCTGGTAATCGTGGACGCGCCCAGCAGCGTCGAATAAACCAGCGAAGCCGTCCCGGTTTTCGTGGGATTGAATTTAGCCACGAATGCGGCATAGGTTCCACCAGGATAAGCGGCCAGATAGGCGCCGGGAGTTGTAGGAAAGTTGGTGGACGATTCATACCCCGTGATGTAGACATTCCTTGTCGAATCGACGGCGATTCCCGTTGTGTAATCGTAGCTGTTGGTTCCTCCAAGATAGCTCAGGTAGGTCGGCGCGGCTCCAGTAGACGGAATCACCGCAACAAACGGGACAACGTAGAAAGCTTTTGCCGAGGGAGAGACCGTCTGGTAGGCATTGGCGGTGGTTGGCAAACCTGGCGGGGCCGATCCGACAACATACGCGTTTCCGCTCCCGTCGATGGCAATCCCCGTCGGGTAGCAGGTAACGATGCCCGACGCCACTATTGTGTTGAAAATCAACGATCCGGTCGGGCTGTATTTGCTCACATAGAATCCCCGGCTCTGGTTTTGGCCGGTCTCGTAGGAATTGCCGGCGCTATCCACCGCGATTCCGCCCACCGTGTAATCCACGTACGCCGCGACCAGCCCGTAGCTCAGCACTGGATCGATGATCAGCTCGCGGGAAGCATCGTAAGCGCCCAGAGTGAATCCCACCTGCCAACTCTTGCCGCCCTGGGCTGCTGCAATGCGATATTCCGAAGGAACCGGGATTCGATCGCCCGCGGGGGAAAGCTGGTATGCAACCGGTTTGAGCAACCGGACATCGCCACCATCGCTATTCGCGACCCGCAGCACCAGGTTCCCGTCCGCGTCCAGCCGCGCGCCCTCGGCGCCCCCAATTGTCATCTGGATCTGTTCGGGATTAGCCTGAGCGCCCAGCCGGAAGTCGTACTCCAGCAACTGCTTGTTCCCGTAGAAGCTGAGATCAATACCGGGATACACCTGCGCGTAGTTGACCTTGCCCCACCGTGGCACGCCAAGCCGCCAGCTCTTCGGGTCGGAGGAGGGAACGTAGTTGGTGACGCCAGCCTGCCGCTCCCCCGGCGTAATGTCAGCCTGCGGATTGCTGCCAGAGAATCCGAGAGAGAGCTCACCCGGTGCGCTTCTGCCATCTTTGGCAGCAAACGATACCGCCGCGCCATCCCGGCGCAGCGTCACCGCGTAACCGTGACCTTTCGCCGAATACAGTTCTCCCCGCCTGGCCTGGTCTACAACCGGCTCGAATGCAAGCGCCGTCTCAATCGGAGAAACAGTGTTCGCCGGGGCGCTCTTATGGCTGCTCTTGCCTTCGGCGGACTGCCCGGATGCGAACAGGGGAAAGCTTGCGACTACGATCGCGAGGGCGATGAGCAATGTTGCAAGCTGGGTTCGGTTGAGAGGGCGGGGCGCGGCGGAAGGCAGCATGATCGTTCTCCTGTGCATTTGAAGAGAGGGTTACCGAAGACCGGAAACGGAGGGTAGCCTTCGCGCAGCGAGAGCACCAAAGGAAGGCGGAACAGCGAATGGTGCGCCAACCCCCGAGACCGTTTCACAAACGGTTCTCAGGCTGACCGCGCGTGTGTGACCATAGGCGCAGTTCTGCTGCAACTGCCAATCAATATTTCTAAATATTTCTGAATGGAGATAAACTACCTGAAATCAATAGCTCACAAGCACGCGGTTCACGTCTTTCAGCGCTCCCAATTTCGCAAAGGAACGAGCTGCCCTATCGCGTGGGAAAGGCGCCTCGACCCCAAAATGCCAAAGGGCGGAGATGCCGAAGCATCCCCGCCCTTGGATTGAAAGAATACGTCCGAACTACCAGCCGCGCGTCTGTAGCAGATCCCGCTCTTCGATCGCCGCCGCGGCCAGGCCCTTCATCGTTCCGGTCACCTGCTCGCTGGCCTCTGCCACAATCCTCGGATTGTCGAAGTGCGCCGTCGCCAGCACAATCGCCCGCGCCCGCGAAACCGCCTCTTCCCGCTCATCCGGATTGCGAGCCGTCCCGACGTCCTCCGTTGTGCAAAGGCCGATTTCGGCGTCGGTCGCTGTCCAGTTTTTCACATCCAGCGGCGTAGCTCGTTCCTTCATGAAGATGCCGCTGCCCACAAACACCGTCTCCGCGCCCAGCTGCATCATTAGCGCGGCGTCGGCCGGGGTGGCAATTCCGCCTGCCGAGAAGTTCGGCACCGGCAGCTTGCCCGTCTTCGCCACCAACCGGATCAGCTCGTACGGCGCGCCGTGCGTCTTCGCCGCGTGGTACAACTCTTCCTCGCGCATCACCGTCAACTGGCGTAGTTCGCTGGTAATCTGCCGCATATGCTGCACGGCATGAACCACGTCGCCCGTCCCTGCCTCGCCCTTGGTGCGGATCAGCGCCGCGCCCTCGGCAATCCGCCGCAGAGCCTCGCCCAGGTTGCGCGCTCCGCAAACGAAGGGAATCGTAAACGCATGTTTATCAATGTGATGCGTCTCATCCGCCGGGGTCAGCACTTCGCTCTCGTCGATGAAATCCACACCCAGCGCCTCCAGCACCTGCGCCTCGGCAAAGTGCCCAATGCGCGCCTTGGCCATCACCGGCACGGAAACCGCTGCTTGAATCTCTTTAATCAGCTTGGGATTGGCCATGCGCGCCACGCCGCCCTCAGCCCGGATCATGGCCGGCACGCGCTCCAGCGCCATTACGGCCACCGCGCCTGCTTCCTCGGCGATCCGCGCCTGCTCGACGTTCATCACGTCCATGATCACGCCGCCCTTGAGCATCTCGGCCAGGCCCACCTTGAGCCGCAAACTGGTTCCACTGTAGTTGCCGTTCTGATTCGTATCCGCCATTGGAATTTCCTCACTTCCTCGCATAAACTACCGGTCTGCGACGGCTGGTTCCGCGCACGCGACCGCTTTTATCCCGCTTCGGTTTCAACTCTCAAGTGTATCAGCGATGCAGCTTCTCAGTTGCCGTCGGACCAGAGACCTTCAGGGTGCTTGCGTGCGCTGAAAATGCAGTCTGCGCGGCCGAAACCCAGGGGGTACCCTCATTTTATTATCGTATCGACAACAGAATCAATGAGATACAGGCAATTTCAGGCGCGGTATGGCGTACTTTAGGCGTACTTATGGGACATATTGGGGCACCTTTTCTCGCGCTTTGCAGGTTCTTGCCGCAGGGAAGATCGGTTTCTCCAATGCAGTCCGTGATTGATTATGCTCCTTTTCGGAATCGTTTGACGCAAACGCAGGTGGCTCGAAATAAATGACTTAGAACAAATTTGCTTGACACTTTGCTGCGCGAATCCAAGATCAGGGCAGACGGGCCGGAGTGTATGCTTCCATTTCTCTTCCTGCGATAACAGGGAAGGGATGGGCACCTGCGTTCGCGTTTGGGCCGCTGAGGACAAGACATTGGGTGGGCCGCCTGCGCGGATCGGGGATTTTGGTTCTGTACGCGTAACGTTAATCGTCGGATCTTTAACGTTAATTGGCGGATCGGTAACACTGCGCGACGCATGGATACCACTCCGCGACGGATTCGTAACAGTGGGCGTCGGGAATGGATTTTTTTGAGGAACGATTCCGGAGGTTGGGGCAGGCCTGGCTGACGAAGAACTGACCTGTACGCATGTGGGGACGGGAAGGGTAGAGGCAAGGGCAACGACTCCGCTGGCTTTTGTGGTTTCCCACATCTCAAAGTCGAGATGTGGGGCACCCGCAATTGTTAGTTTTCAGACCTGGGCCACCCGCCCCGTCATAGTCGCATTGGGATTTATCGGTTCTTCGGTAGTATCCTATGCTCAAAGCAGCCAGTGCGGCCAGCCAGACAAGAATCATACGAAGGTATGTTCAGAATGCGACCGGCCCGGCGGCCCAGTGGAGCTTGGAGTTGATGCAATGGGCCAATATACTGGAACCTTCGCGGCGGTCAAATGCGATAGCGTCTGCACGGTCACCACATTCCATGTAGCGACGGACGAGTGCAGCAGCGGTAGCATAGCGCCCCGCGCACAAGCTTCTCTCTTTGAAATGGCAAAATCTCGAACCTTGTTGGCGATTGGTTGTTCGGGTGCGCTAACCCAAATTTCGGCCAAAGACGCTCCGAATGGTCCGGGATTTGTATTGACATCGAAGAATCCATTTTCTGATCTGCTGCGTAAGCAAGGAGAATAGTCATTGTTCAAGATCTGGCTGTTCGCCGCTGTAGACCTCGTCCTGGGGGTGGCTTTGTCTGGGCAGCAGTTAGACCTGCAGCCGCCCTCGTCATCTTTGTCCTATAGTCCGCCGCGAACGTTCTCCGTTGGATCTAAATCGACGGTTTTTCAGGGGCAGTTCCAGTGCGGCAGCGACGGTTCTATCTTTTTCCAGGGTTACGAGACGTACCTTGATGACTTGGGGGTATTTAAGCTTGAGTCGTTGTCTCCCTCAGGGGATGCTTTTTCCTTTAACCCGGTTGCGCCTCCAGTGGGTCACAAGGCGTACTCAAGTCCCTTTAGCTATTTCGTGTCGAACTCCCGCGTTCTCACGCTCGTAACAGCCGACAAAGTAGACGCGATGGATCGATCCAGAAAGCTGGGTTTTTCACGGTTTATCCTTGAATATGACTACAAAGGAAATTTTCTCAAGAGCATTGCTCTTGAACCTGGCCCTACCATCCTCGCAATCGCCGGTTTTGACTCCGGCGACATTTTGCTCGTGACGCAAGACACATTTAGCAAGAATGTGAATCTTATAGTTGTCGACGGAAGTGGTGCTAGTCAATCCGAACTTAAACTTTTTGACAATGACTACCTGGGAATGATTCGAGGCGGCGACAAGCAAGAACCCCTTCCCGACGGTGACCAAATCCTGGGGCGGATGCTCTCAAATGCCCAGTATGTTCCTTACGGAAAAAACCTACTAGTTGTTCCGGTAGGTACGTCGCTTCCTATACTAGAAGTCAATGAACGCGGGGTGATTCGATCAGTATCTCTAAATCTCCCGAAGGGAGAAGTCATCGGCTCTATGCTTCCGACAACCGGGCTAAACTGGATGATTATGGTCGCGACTACGAAAAATAGCGCAGCCGGATCGTCGTCGGATGGTTCCGTGACTATATCAACGCATGAAATACAAGAATTCGACCCGACTGAGGGCAATCCGGTCCGTAGGATCGATGTAACAAAGGGTCTTTATCCAGTCTGTCAGTACAATGGAGATTTCCTATTCCTAACGACTCGGCCAGAGGATGGCCATCTGCAGTCGCTCAAGGGGAGCTTTTCTCGTTAATTGGCGGGGCGCCCAGGCTCGAAAACGACCAACTGAGGATGCCACACATCTAGATTTTGGGATGTGTGAGTCCATAAAAGCTAGCCCCGTTCTCGTCCTACCTTCTCGCCTCATACCGCATCGCTACCGCGCCCGAGCGGCACTCCTGCCGGCTCACGAGCTTCAAGTCGATATGCTTCGGCAGCCCGGCGAACAGGGTTGGCCCGTGGCCTGCGATCCTGGGGTGCACGATGAACTCGTACTCGTCGATCAGGCCCAACTCCGCCAGCGCCATCGGGAGCGTCACGCCTCCCGTGAGCAATCCGTTGCCTGGCTGGTCCTTGAGCTGCTGGATGGCCTTCCCCAGGTCCTGCAATGACCGTGGGCGCAGCAGTTCGGCGTTCCAATCTACCTGGGCCAGGGAGTTGGATACGACGTATTTTTTGGCTGCGTCGATGGCGTGGGCGAAGGGTTCGGTTGGGTCGGACGCGAGCGGGCGCCAGTAGGACTCCATCAGGTCGTAGGTGATGCGGCCGAAGAGGAGGGCGTCGGCTGCCTTGATCATATCGATGGCGTTTTGAAACGAGTCGGGGTCCGGGGTCATTTCGCGATGGTCGCAGCACCCGTCCAAGGTCACGTTGATGGAGTAGCGAAGTGGCCGCATGCACGAAAGAGTACGACCGAATGCGCGGGACCGGCAAGGTGTGGCGCCAAATTTTGATTTGTTCCATTTGACCTGTTTCGGTCGGCTGGCGTTGCATCAGGGCTAAAGCCCCGTTCGTTCTTGCGAGGTTTGCCTACGGGCTGAAGGCCGTACCCTTCGAAATCGCTTGTCGACCGTATGGGCTCGCTCAGGGGCTAAAGCCCATCGAATTGATAGGCTTTATCGGCACGACTGAAGTCGTGCCCTTTCACAAAGCCTTGAAGGCACATTGATCCAAATGTTGATTCAAGATGAATTTGGTGCCCGGCGCTTTACCACAAAATCCGTCACCCTTGCATAGGTTGTAGGATTGAAAGCGGTCCCGTGCTTTTTGGGGGCCGGTTTATTTAGAAAGTGTGAGGTGGAATGGACGAAGGGAATTGGGTACTGCTGATCGCCAGCGAAGTTGGCGGAACGGATTCGGTCTCGGACCGTGCCATGGAACGGCTGGTAAGCGCGATCAGCAAAGAGGGCTACGAGGTGGTTCGCACCTCAACGCCGGAGGACGGTTTATCCCTGGTCAAGTCCGACCCCTCGCATTCGGCCATACTGCTGGACTGGGATCTGGCTGGCGAGCATCAGTTCGACGAGCGCGCCGCGTTGCGCATCATCCGCGCTGTCCGCCGCCGGAATAAGAAAGTCCCAATCTTCCTGATCGCCGACCGCACTCTGGTCAGCGAATTGCCGCTGGAAGTGGTCAAGCAGGTCCACGAGTACATCCATCTTTTCGGCGACACGCCGGAATTTATCGCCAGCCGCGTCGATTTTGCCGTGGAGCGCTACGAAGCGCAGCTGCTGCCGCCCTATTTCAAGGCGCTGAAGCAGTACAACGACCAGGGCGCCTATAGCTGGGATGCGCCGGGGCACATGGGCGGGGTTGCGTTTTTGAAGCACCCGGTGGGGATGGAGTTCCACAAGTTCTTTGGCGAGAACATTATGCGCTCGGATCTCGGGATTTCTACGTCGCCGCTTGGGTCGTGGCTGGATCATATCGGGCCTCCGGGCGAGTCGGAACGCAATGCTGCGCGCATTTTCGGCGCGGACTGGACTTTCTACGTCCTCGGGGGCTCGTCCACGTCGAACCAGATTGTTGGCCACGGGGTGATTGGGCAGGACGACATCGTGATTGTCGACGCCAACTGCCACAAGTCCATCTGCCACTCGCTTACGGTGACTGGCGCGCGCCCCGTCTATCTGACGCCCACGCGCAACGGCTACGGGATGATCGGGCTCGTCCCGCTCAAGCGTTTTACGCCGGAGGCGATCAAAGACCTGATCGCGAAAAGCCCGTTTTCCGCAGGAGCCGTTTCGCAGGAGCCGGTCCACGCCGTGGTCACGAACTCCACCTACGACGGCCTTTGCTACGACGTGAACCGCGTGGTCACCGAGCTTTCACAGTCCGTGCCGCGTATTCATTTCGACGAGGCATGGTATGCCTACGCGAAGTTCCATCCGATTTATCGCGGCCGCTTCGCGATGGACGTTCCGGACGAGATGCCCAACCGGCCGGCGCTCTTCGCTGTGCAGTCCACGCACAAGATGCTGGCGGCGTTTTCGATGGCGTCGATGGTTCACATCAAGCTGAGCCCTCGGGCGCCGCTGGAGTTCGATCAGTTCAACGAAGCTTTCATGATGCACGGCACGACTTCGCCGTTCTATCCACTGATCGCCTCGCTGGACGTGGCGGCGGCGATGATGGACGAGCCGGCGGGGCCGACGCTGATGGCCGAGACTGTCTTCGACGCCATCAGCTTTCGCAAGGCCATGTCGTCGATTGCTCACCGCCTGCGCGCGCTTGAAGACGGGGACGGGGGATGGTTCTTCCGGCTGTTTCAGCCGGACAAGGTCGACGACCCGATCGACAACACACGCTATCTCTTTGAAGACGCGCCGGATGAGCTGCTGGCGCTCAACTCCAGCTGCTGGACTTTGAAGCCGGGCGACGACTGGCATGGCTACCAGGACGAAGACGTTGCCGACGACTACTGCATGCTGGACCCGACGAAGGTGACTATCCTGATGCCGGGTGTGAACGCGCAGGGCGTAGTTGCGGAGTGGGGGATTCCGGCTGCGATTCTCACGGAATTTCTTGATGCGCGCCGGGTGGAGATTGCCCGCACCGGCGATTACACCGTGCTGGTGCTCTTCTCGGTCGGCACCAGTAAAGGGAAATGGGGCAGCCTGCTGGAAAATCTCTTTGAGTTCAAGCGCCTCTACGATACGGAAGCAATTCTCGGCGAGGCGCTGCCGGATCTGGTTGAAAAATACCCGCTGCGCTATCGCAACGTGACGCTGAAGGAACTGAGCGACGAGATGCACGCGGCTATGGTCGAACTGCGCCTGAGCGCACTGGAAGGCGAGGCTTGCGAGCTGGATACCCAGGAAGTTCTGACTCCTTCGCAGACCTACCAGAAGCTGCTGCGGAATGGCACGGAAAAGGTGAAATTCACGGAAATGGCGGGGCGAATCGCCGGCGTTATGCTGGTGCCGTATCCGCCGGGCATCCCGGTGTGCATGCCTGGGGAACGGCTTGGCGACTCGGACAGCCCGGTGATCAAGCTGATCCTGGCGCTTGAAGAATTCGGCAAGCGCTTCCCCGGCTTTGAGCGCGAAGTCCACGGCATTGAGGTGGATGCGCAGGGTGACTACTGGATGCGCGCGGTGATCGAACAAACCAACGGCAAGCGTTCCAATGGAAAGAACCGCCCGCCGAGTTCGGCGCCGCCGGTCAAGCGGAAACGCCGGTCCGGACCCAAAGGCGCGCCGATCCCCGAATCGACGCCGCTGGACTCGACCCTCAACGAACAGCGATAGAACTCCGCAGATGGCCGGGAATGCTCGTGTAGACTAGCGAGCATTCCCGGCTTTTTCTGGAGTTCTGCAGGATGAGAGACAATCTCGACGATCCGCGACTGCTTGCGGAGTGGTTTGCCATTGGCTGGTCGCGCGAGGTTGCGCCGGGGGCTATTGTGTCGCGGCAGGCGCTGGGGCGCGATCTGGTCCTTTGGCGATCGTCTCAGGGGGAATTGCATTGCTGGCTGGATCTCTGCATCCATCGCGGAGCCAAACTTTCCTTAGGGATTCTTCAGAATCACGGGTCAGGGGAGTGCCTTGTCTGCCCTTACCACGGCTGGAGATATGGCCAGTCCGGCCAGTGCGTCGCCATTCCAGCCCACCCCGGCATGACGCCGCCGGCCAAGGCGAAAGCGCAGACCTTCGCCGTCCGCGAGCGATATGGAGTGATCTGGATTTGTTTCGGCGAAGCGCCGGGGGACTTGCCGGAATTTCCTATCGGAGAAGATGCGGAGTTTCGCATTCTGCTCGCCGGGCCGTACCGGTTTCGCGCGCTTGGTCCGCGGCTCATCGAAAACCTGCTGGATGTGGCGCACCTGGGCATCGTCCACGCCGGACTTCTCGGCGACCCGGAGAGGTCAGAGATCGAGGATTATGAAGTCGGCATGGGACTGCACGGACCGGAAGCCAAAGAGATTCGCATCTGGCAGCCGAATCCCGACGGGACCGGCTCCGGCGCACTCGTTTCCTATCACTACGAAGTGCAGGGACCGCTCACCGCCCACTTCGTCAAGCTGCATGGCGCGCAGCGATTTGGCATTCTCGCTCAGGTATTGCCTGTCGATTCGGAGTTCAGCGAAATGCGCATGGTGATGGCGCTCAACTACGGCCACGAAATTCCAGATGCCGATCTGATTGCCTTCCAGGACCACGTGGCCGGGCAGGATCGCGCCATCGTTGAGTCGCAGAGGCCGGAGTTGTTGCCGCTGGATCTCCAGTCTGAATTGCATTTGCGCTCCGATCGCATGGCCATCGCCTATCGCAAATGGCTGCGGGAAATCGGCTTTACTTACGGAGTCGCCTAGTGACTGAGTCTGGCGTTATGCGGCTCCCGTGGTTCACCTCCGGCGATGTGGACGGCTTCTTCGGCTTGTTTTTCTCCGGATTTCCCGATCTGCTCCTAATTGTCGGTCTTGCCCCGGTCTGCGGCTTCTCCGCCGAATTCGTGACCAGCCGCGTGCTGCCCGGGGTCGCGCTTTCTGTTCTCGCGGGCAATCTCTTTTATGCCTGGCAGGCACGCCAGCTCGCCAAAGCCACCGGGCGAAGCGATGTCACTGCCATTCCGTTTGGTGTGAATACGCCAACAATCTTTGCTTACGTTTTTCTCATCATGGGCCCGGTTTATGCTCGTACGCACGAAGCGACGCTTGCCTGGCACGCCGGCATCTTCGCCAGCCTGCTCAGCGGCATTGTGCAGACAGCGGGCGCTTTCGGCACCGACTGGCTACGCCGTCACACTCCACGCGCCGCATTGCTATGTCCACTGGCCGGGCTCTCGCTTGCCTATCTCTGCCTGGGCTTCGTCTTCGGAGTCTTTCAGCAGCCGGCCGTCGCCCTCGTGCCGATGATCGTGCTCTTCACGCTCTACGCTTCTCGAGTCAAGTTGCCCGGGCGCATTCCTCCGGCGCTGCTGGCAATCGGGATCGGCGCTGCGCTGGTCGCAATCCTCCGGTACTTCCATCTCTATTCAGACCCGCCAGCCATTTCGATCGCGCCAGGAATCTATCTTCCCCACGTGGTAAACATCTTCGGTTTGTTCCATCAGGGCGAGTGGTGGAGCTACCTCACGATCATCCTTCCCCTCGCGGCGCTGGATACACTCGCCTCCCTACAAATCCTTGAGAGCGTCAAAACCGCTGGGGATGACTTTCGCACAACGCCATCGCTGCTCATGAACGGCATCGGAACGTTGGCCGCGGCGTGCCTCGGGAGCCCTTTCCCAACTACGCTCTACGTTGGCCATGCTGCGCACAAAGCCAACGGCGCGCGCTCGGGCTACTCGGCAATCAACGGCGTAGTCACCCTGCTGCTGTGCGTCACCGGCATTTTGCCGCTGGTCCTGCGCACTATCCCGCTGGAAGTGGCTGGGCCAGTTATTGTGTGGTTCGGCCTGGTGACCGTCGGACAGGCATTTACGGAAGTTCCTGCAAATCAAGCGGTCGCCGTCGCCATGGGACTGATTCCCATGCTTGCCCAATGGGCTACTTCGCTTCTCCAAACGGTACTGGAAAAAGCCGGAAGCTCGATCGCAGCCGTCATGCCGCGCATGGGTTCTGAACTGGCCCTCGGCGGTCTCATCGCTCTCGGCCAGGGAGGGCTGCTTACCTCCTTGCTGTGGGCCGCCGCTCTGGCTCTCGCAGTGCAGCGAAAATTCGCGTTATCCGCCGCTTGGCTTGGGGTCGCGGCGATTCTTTCGGCATTTGGCGTGATCCACGCTTATTCGCTTACACCTTCAGGAGTGGTGGGAAACATCGGCTGGTGGGTCGCTCCGGATTTTGCGTGCGCCTACGCGGCGGGAGCTGTCTTGCTGCTGGGATGCACCGGGAAGTTTCGCGAGAATACGGTGTAGCCATGCTGAGGGATCAGTGGGTTTCTCTGCAAACCGCGAGAATCTGTTCCCCGTATTTTTCCACCTTGGTGGGTCCCATGCCTGAGATCTCCTGCAACTGATTCGGGGTTCTGGGCCGCGTGTGGGCTATGGTGTGCAGCGTCCGGTCATGCAGCACTACGAAGGGCGGCATTCCGAGCTTCTTGGCGACGGTGGTGCGCCACGCCTTCAGCGCCAGCTCCAGTTGCTCGCCTTCTGCGCTCAGTTGGGCCTGTGGAGCACTCGCCGTAGCCGCTTTCTTTGCGGGCTTTCGCTCAGCGGCAAAGGGAAGCGAACCGCTTTTCTTCCCGCCACTCAATCCTGCCCGGCCTTCGGAGGGCATCTGCAGGTTGAGCGCGACTCCGTCTTCCAACTGCTCGCCTTGAGCCGTGAGGCTCGCTTTGCGAAAGAGGATCGTTTCGCCATCCTTGATCCATTCCGCATCTTCGACTGCTATCAGCCCCGCCTTGGCCAGCGCCGATAGATGGGTGTCCAGCTCCTTGCGGCTGAGATTTCCTGGGATCTCCTTGAGCAAGCGACCCAGCGATTTACCTGAATTTCCGCGCAGATTTTCGAGAATCGCGCGGAGGGTACTTTCCTCTGCCCGCGAAGCCTCGCGGTACTGCTGCGCCGAACTCTCCGACGGACTGCAGAAGTCGCAAAGCCCGCAGCGCGTCTGGCCGTCCTTCAAGTCGCCAAAGTGGAGGACCAGCGCGGCCATGCGGCACTGGTGGCCGTCGACAAACTTCTGCACCAGCTCCAACTGGTTGCGCCGGTAATCCGATTGCTTGGTGTACGGGCCGGACCAGCGATTGTCGCCTCGCGTGGCGAAGTTGTTGTAATCCACCTGCGCTCCGCCATGGATGAAGAGCTTTTCGATCGCCTTGCCAAACGTCTCCTCGTCCAGATCGCCGTTTTTCGGGTCCTGCAAGAGCATCTGGCGGATCTCGTCGACCGGCTGCGGCTCGGCGGTAAGCGCGCGGTAGACGCGCTGCACCGCGTCCATTGGCGGGTAATCGCGCTTGAGAAAAAACTCATGCGTGCGAATGTCCGCATACGAGTGCATCAGAATCGCTCGGCTCGGCAGCCCGTCGCGACCGGCGCGCCCAATCTCCTGGTAATAGCCTTCGAGCGACCCCGGCAAGCCGGCGTGAATCACCGTGCGCACGTCGGCCTTGTCGATGCCCATGCCGAAGGCGATCGTCGCCACTACGCAATCGAGCTTGCCGGATTGGAAATTCTGCTGGACATTCTCGCGAATCTCCGCCGGCAGCCCGGCGTGGTACGCGGCAGCCGGGCAAACCTGCGCAAGCTGCGTGGCAATCGCCTCCGCCGTCTTGCGCGCCGGAGCGTACACAATCGCCGGCCTCCGCGCCGGGTCGCGCAGCAGCTCGCAGATCAGGTCGCTGCGCATCGGCAGCGGCACTTCGGTCACTTCAATGGCCAGATTGTCGCGGCGAAAGCCGTGAATGAATTTCTTAGCCTTCTCTAACCCAAGCTGCGCGAGAATATCTCGCTGTACCGAAGGCGTAGCCGTAGCCGTGAGCGCCAGCACCGGAGCGGGCCGCAGCGCCGGCAGATACTGGCCGACCATGCGGTAGTCGGGGCGAAAATCATGTCCCCACTGCGAGATGCAGTGCGCTTCGTCGATGGCGATCAGCGCCGGCTTGCGCTTGGCCAGCATCTCCGGAAAGCCGGGAACGCGCAGGCGCTCGGGCGCGATAAAGAGAAATTGCAGCGTCCCGTTGAGGTAATCGACGCAAGCCTGCCGGCTCACCGCCCGGTCGAGGCCGGAATGAATGCGCGCCACGGAAAATCCCAGGCTGACCAGCTTGGCGCACTGGTCCTCGATCAGCGCAATCAGCGGGCTGACGACCAGCGCCGTCCCGCCCCGCGCGATCGCCGGAAGCTGATAGCAGAGCGACTTGCCGGAGCCTGTCGGCATCACCAGCAGCAGGTCTTCGCCCTCGACAGCAGCGCGGCAGACGGCCTCCTGATTCACGCGGAAATTGGTGAAGCCGAAGGCGCGATGCAGAAGCTCCGTCAGCGACTGAGAATCCGCTGCGATTGGGGAGGGGGGAACTTCTGCGGGCATCAGTCCATTCTATAAGCCGGGCGCGGCCCTAAGCCGCCGAGCGGTCCACCACCGCAAGCTGCGATCCCTCAATCTTCTGAAGATAGGTAATCATCTCAAAGAAGTTGCGTAGCTGCGGATTGCCCGTCGGCCCCAGCATCCGCATCAGTGTCTTGGACGAGTGGCCCAGCGCCTCGCCGAGTTGGACAAACCCGATGGTGCCATTGATGTACTTGCGCAGCAGGGACTTACCCGTCTCTACATCCCCATCGATCATGCAACTAAGCGCCTCGCCGAGCAGCGCGCGCCGAAAGCTCTTGCTCTCGCCGAGCCGCTTCTCGACGGTCTCAGCGAAGCTTTTTGTCATTTGCATTGCGTGCCTCCTGTTTGCGAATCTTGTATTCCTGCCAGAGTCCCTGAGCAGCCTCAATATCGGCCTGCTGGCGCTTCTTGCTTCCACCGCCAAGCAGAATCACGAGCATTTCTCCATCCTTGCCGCAATACACTCGATAGCCTGGTCCAAAATCGAGCCGGAGTTCCAGAATTCCGGCGCCGACGCCCTTCGCCGCAGAAAAGTTACCCTGTTCAATTCGATCAAGCGATGCGGTGACCCTGGCTTGGGTGCTGCCGTCCAGTTTGCCAAACCATTGTTCGAATGGATTCTTGCCCAGACGATCAATGTACGAGCGAATCTCGATCACGACGGAATGGTATCACAAAAGATACTCTACTCGATTTTTACCACTGCGCCCAATCGCCCCGGCTCAACACCCAAACAGCCAGCAGAAGATTGCTCGTGGCATGAGCCACAATCGCGTCGCTGAGCCGTCCCTTCCACCGCATCATCCCCGCATACACCAGACCGGCAACAATCCCCACCATCCAATGCTGCCCATGCATCAACCCGAAGGCCACCGAAGACAGTCCGATGGAAAGCAAAGTCACAGCCGAGAAGGGAACTGAGCCGAATTCCCGATTCACCAGCCGCCGCGCGAGGTAGCCGCGAAAGGCCAGTTCTTCCGCAATCGGCACCGTAACAACGGCCGCAGCCACGCGAAACGCAATCCAGGTGCAGCGCGCCATCGGCGAAAGCTCGGCGAGCGAAGCTCCCAGAGAAGCGGCCGATGAAGGCGCAAAAAGCGAAGGAATCACCCAAACGGCGAAAACCGCCGCGCCAGCCACGGGAGCAACCCAACTGAATCGCCAGTCTAGCTTCTTCAACTCCGGCCAGGAAAACCACAGCGCGATCACGCAGGCGAGGAAACGCAGCGGATAAAGCCATTCAAAATGCCCGGAGGCAGACTTCGAGAGGAATCCCGCGCCTAGAATCGCAAGAAACGGAACCAGATAAGCGCCCGTTGCTGGCGATTCACCAGAGCCTTCGGCTAACGGCTGCTCGGTACCGTCCGCCGCAGGATCAGGGAGCTTCCGCACCCAGCGCAGCCGGCGCGTGGCCATGGAAAAGCCGAACGCAACCGTTGTGAAAGCGATCCAGCCTGCCTGCGAATGAAAGCCGACCATGGCGATTTCGCCATATCCGGCATTGCCAATGAACACCAGGGCGCAGATGCGCAGAATATTCAACAGCCAGACCAGAACCAGAGCGCAGGGAACAAGCAGAAGCGCTTGGGGAAAGCGGCTCTCTTTGCGGAAGTACCAGAGCCAGACGGTTGTGAAGACCAGCACCAGGCCCAGGCCTTCCAGTCCGGAGCAAGCCTCGGCGACGAAGATGGCGAAATGCGGTGCGCGGATGATGAATTCGGCCGGATCGACGAGAATCTCCGGCATTATCAGCCGCAACACCGACTCGACGGAATGAAACGTGGCTAACTGCAGCATCCGCCCTGGCGCGGAACTAGAAGCGTCCCACATCGATTGCAGCGGGAAGCGCAGGCACCATGCCATAGCACCGGCGAAAGCCGCGTAGAGCCAAAGCAGCTTGGTCTCGTGCAGCGCTTCAATCCAGGCTTCGAGCGGAACACAGGCCATTGCTGCCAGCGCCACGCCGAGGACCACGAGAGCGCGCAGCAGCCATAGCGCGCCTCCGGAAACCATCCCCGACAAAATCAAATTGTTGCCAGCATGCAGCGGAGCGAAATTCGCAGCCGACACCAGCAGAATGCATGCAAGGTGAGCGAAAAATAGGAACTTGCCGAATCGAAGTTCTGTGCGCTGTGTGCGGAGTTGGGTGTAGCCAAGGCCGACAAAGACCGCGTAGGCCACAATGCCCAAGGGGGCGGCAGCGCCCAGCAACGCTGACCGATGGGGTGTGCTGGCGAGCAGCAGGGCGTCCAATCCGAGAAAGGCCGCCAGCAGGAAAAGCCTGCCTAACAAAAGCCGAGGAAACCTAAAACGAAACCCTGCCTCAGAGCGTTCGCTCTCAGGCAGGGTGGTGTTGGGGTACGGATTCAGCAGCTTCCGCCTACTTGCGGCGCCGTGAGCGCAGAACCGTAAGTGTCCCGCCCAGCAGGGTCAGACCGGCAAATGCCATGCTCGGATCGACTTCGGGAGCCGTGTTGGGAGGATCGCAAGGGGGCTTCGGGTCATGGTGGTGGTCACGGTCCTCGTGTGCTTGAGCCAATGGGCTCACCGCGACGGCGAGAGCCAAAATCAGCAGGGACGATTTGAGAGCGGTCTTCATGGATGTCCTTTCGGCAGTTTAAAACCAGATGCTGGAATCGCAAACGCATACAGCTCCAGCGCCCTGAAAAATGTGAAGCGGAACTGCCATTCCGCTATCGGTTTGAGCCAGGTCAAACGTTCGAAGCGACCAAGCCTGGGGAACAGAAACCCCGCATGCTCGAGGGACCGGTGTATCTTTGCACCAATTCATTGGAAAATGATAAGAGCGTATGAGATAGCTTTCCTGAATCAGTGACGGGAACCGGCTTGTTCCTTTGCGACTTACCCATAGTGTGAGCGCTTTGGAAATCGTTGCAAATACCCCCAAAGTCCTTACTTCCCGGGCATTGGTAACCCTCCTGGGTATTTTTTCGGCAGGAATCCGGAAGCAAAGGATCATGTTTTATCGGCAAGCATGAAAATCAGATCGTTTTAGGTTGGCCACCTGAAGCAAATCGAATACCACGGAAGTTCAAATCTCATGGGAGAAAGCTCAGATCGCTATGTCAGCGGGAAGAGTTTTGGAACCACGGATTCATGCTGGGTCCACATTGCGGGAATTATGGACGCCGCAAAGAAAATCAGGGCAGGCCATAATGAGCGCCTGCCCTGCGACTTGCCGGTTGTCGATAGCCTATCTGCGTCGACGGTTGCGGATCACGGTTAGCGTTCCACCCACGAGCATCAAAGCTCCCATTGCTGCGTCAGGATCGATCTCCGGAGCCACGTTGGTCTTCGGTGGATCCGGTTTCCGATCGGCGGTGTGATGGTTGTTGCCGATCAGCCAGCCAAAAAGGAACGTCATGATCTGATCCAGAGTTCCGTTGTATGCCACTGAGACGGTTTCCGCATGAGCATACGTACCCGAACCGAGCGCGAGGGCGAGTGCAAGCGTGGAGTATTGCAACATTTTTTTCATGCCGCATCCTTAATCGGAAGAGTGCGGCGAGCGATCGATATCCGTGCGTTCATCCAAATATTGCACTTGCTGGATTTACAGGAGCCACGGACTTGCTTCGATAGCTGCCAGTGTGATTGCCCAGGCCAAACAGACCCGGTGAGCGATTGCCGGCATCTCGAACTGCCGCCCGGTAAACCTGGATGAGGCCCGACCAGATCTACAGCGGCCGATGCCGGTTCGCTTCGGTTTCGCACATTTGCCTCACACTGAGGATGCCGAATTCCCAGCCATGTCGATATGCCGCATCGGCACCACCACCCCGCCCAAACCGGGCAGAGGCTGATTCCCATAACGTCACCGGTTTCGGCCTTCGCAGGTAACGATGGGAAGGTGACCTTCGCATGGGAGGGATGCGAGTCTCTTAATCTTTTGTCGACCGGTTTCGAATCGCGATAAACAAGGCTGTCGCCGTCGCCAGCGTGAGCCCTTCGGAATTGGCAATCCGCGCCTCGGCCCAGTGCTTGCGCCCTTCGCTGCGGGCTACCCGGCCTTCAATCCGAATCGCCGCGCCGCTTGGCACCGGACGCAGATACTCGACTGACATTTGCCTGGTCATAGCGGTCACGCCCTGGGCGCGATTGGCTTTGCTCATGGCCTCATCCAGCAGGGTGGCAATGATGCCGCCATGCAGGTAGCCGGGCGGACCTTCGTATTGATCTGAAATGGTTGCGTGGGCGACGACCGTCCCGGCGGAACCTTCCGCGAGCATCACGGAAAACGTCAGCCTGAGGCCAACCGTGTTCGCTGCGCCGCAGCCAAAACAATGGTTCTGAGCACCGTGAAAAAGCGGTGTCAATTCCGGGTTACGATCGCTATCCTGAGTCGCACCCCCGTTCGCACCGCTCATTCCGATACCTCCGCGATCCAGTCCCAGTTTTTGCCCCGGCGACGCAGGGACATCCAAAAACCCGTATCCTCAGTTTTGAGCAAACGCATGGTTTCAGCTTACGATAAGGTGTCCGAGTTGCTCGGATCCGTCCTGCTCGCTGGCACGCCAACGACATTACAATCGACGCAGGCGATAGCTCGCCTTTCAGTCTGTGCCCGCTACCTGTTTGAAGCTTTCACGCTCCAACTTCCCGCGTTCCAACCATCGAAGGAGAGATAGTTCCTATGAATCGACGAATAGCCCTCAAGCAAATGACGGGCCTGGCAAGCGCGATGATGCTGGGTATCTCGGAACGGCTGGCCAGCGCAGCCTCAAACATGCAGGCTGTGCCCGCGCCCGCGGCTCCGACGGGGCCATACACCTTGCCTCCATTGCCTTACGCCTACGATGCCCTGGAACCATACTTCGACGCCGAAACCATGCATCTGCATCACGACAAGCATCACCAGTCCTACGTCGACAAGCTCAATGCCGCCGTTGCCGGCCATCCGGATATCTCCAGCCGCACCGTCTACGACCTCGTCGCCAACCTGGACGCCATGCCCATGAACCTGCTGACAGCCATCCGCAACCAGGGCGGCGGACACGCCAACCACTCCTTCTGGTGGGAGTCGCTCGGCAAGGGCGGCAGTGCGCCTACCGGCGAATTGGCCAAGGCTATCGATGCCAAGTTCGGCAGCTTTTCAGGCTTCCAGGAGAAATTCAGCGCCGCCGCGGCCGGCGTCTTCGGCAGTGGCTGGGCGTGGCTTTCCCGGGTTCCCGGAGGCGACCTGGTGATCGAAACCACTCCCAACCAGGACAGCCCCTTGACCGTCGGCCACCATCCCGTTGTCGGAATTGATGTATGGGAACACTCTTACTACCTGAAATACAAAAACAAGCGCCCCGATTACATCAAAGCCTACTTTTCTGTCGTGAACTGGGACGCAGCCAGCGCCAAATACGCGGACCAAAAGAAGGCTTAGACAGCGTTGATCGCAAATCATAGAACTTATAGCCCAGTCCGGAGGTCCCGGGGCTCGATTCTGAGACCTGGGATTGGATTCGCCGCTTCCTTGCCCCTGGTCCTTGCCGGCTGCCATACCCAGCCGGCGCTGACCTCGCAACAGGCCGAGGGCCAGCATCTCTACGCCGTCCGCTGCGCCCATTGCCATGAAGACAACGATCTGGCGCTCAAACCGCCCCCGCCGCAGATTCACGCAGTCTTGCAGCATCCCGTTCTCCCCAGCGGCATTCCCGCCTCCGATGCTGTCGTTCGTCACCAGATCATCTTTGGCAAAGGCAAAATGCCCAGCTTCTCCGGCCGTTTCACCGAGGAGCAAATGGCTGCGCTGCTGGCCTATCTGCATTCCGATATGCCTCTCTCGGAGGAACGCTAGTCCAGGCTGGTCCGAGGCGCTGTGTTACCTTGTGCCCATGAGAAAACCCTTCCTGCTGACTTTCCTTCTCTGTCTTGCGATTCCCGCCCTCGCGCAGGACTCGACCAAGGCTCTCCTTGAAAAACTCTCCAACGCGCCGGGTCCTCCAGGAGCGGAAGAGGCGGTTCGCGCCATCATGGTCGGCGAGATGAAGCCGCTCTCGGAAAGCATCCGCTATGACGGCATGGGTTCCGTGATCGCGCAACAGGGAAGCTCCGGCCCGCGCATCATGATCGACGCCCACATGGACGAGCTCGGCGGCATCGTCCGCCGCATCACGCCCGGCGGCTTTCTCACCATGCAGATGCTTGGCGGATGGCTCGATCAGGCCCTTATCGATCAGCGCTGGATCATCCTCGGCTCCAAAGGCCCCATCCACGCAGTTACCGGTATTCGCGATATCCATGTGGTGCCCGCTGACGACCGCAACCGCGTCTTTCCGCGCGACCAGCTTTTTCTTGATGTCGGAGCAAAGAACGCCGCGGAAGCGGAAGCACTCGGCCTGGAACAGGGCGACCCCGTCGTACCCGACAGCCAGTTCGTCGACCTGAACGGAACGGGCAATTACCTTGGCAAAGCCTGGGACGATCGCGTGGGCTGCGCCGCGCTGCTCGAAGCGATGCGGCGTACCGCGAAACTTCCACATGCCAACCAGCTTTTCTTCGCAGCCACGACCCAGGAAGAGATCGGTCTGCGCGGCGCACGAACCGCTGCCCAGGTTATCAAGCCTGACGTCGGCATTGCGATCGAGGGCGGTATCGCCGGCGACACTTACGCCGGCCATCCCGAAGAGACTCAGGCCAAGCTCGGAGGCGGGCCAGGATTATTCCTCTTTGACTCCAGCGCACTTGCCAACCGCAAGTTTGTAGCGCTCGTCAAACAAACAGCCAAGGACAAGAATCTGCCTCTGCAACTCGACTTCGTGCAGGGCTACGGCGACGATTCGGCAGAGATTCAGGAGAGCAACGGCGGCGTTCCTACCATCAACCTGGTCGCTCCCATCCGCTACACTCACGCTCACAATGGGATTCTCAACCGCCAGGACTTTGACCAGCTGGTTGACCTGATCGTGGCGCTGCTGGTTCGCCTCGACGCCAGGACCATCGAGCAATTGCGCGACTTTGCCCCCGCCCCGTAACCGGCAGACGATAGCCTTCTGCCCGCGAGATGTTCTCTCGCGGACAGAGAATTCCAGTTCCGGACACCTCCAAGGGTCTATCGAATACCCATCTCTTTGATTTGCCGCGCTTTAGTCGAATGAAACTTTGGCGGCGCGATTGCGTACTCGATTAGATCCGCTGCGAAGCGGGGAGGGCGTGCTCATGACCAACTTCTTCCAGAACCTGCGGTATTCCATTCGCCAACTCGCCAGGAACCCCGGCTTCGCCGTCGTCTGCGTGGTCACTCTGGCGCTCGGCATTGGCGCGAATACCGCCGTTTTCAGCGTCATGAATGCCGTCCTGCTCAGATCGTTGCCGGTCGCCGACCCGCAGCGCGTCGTCTACCTGCGCACCTCCAATCCGCCGCGCAACACCGGCACAGTCGACTCCAACGAGACTTTCTCGTATCCCGTCTACGATGCGCTTCGCAGCCAGCATCGCGGATTTTCCGATTTGATCGCCTTCGTGCCGCTCTCCGGCGGCAAAGTCGCTGTCCGGGTCGATGACCACCCGGAAGAAGCCGAAGGCGACATGGTCAGCGGCAATTTCTTCTCCGGACTGGGCGTCGCGCTCACCCGCGGCCGCGGGTTCACCGCCCATGATGAGCAATCCCACGCGCCGCTGGTCGTTCTCAGCTACAACTACTGGACTCGCCGCTTCTCCCGGGATCCCGCTGCGCTGGGCAAAACCCTTTATGTGAACGGCGTTCCGCTCACCATCGTCGGCGTTGCCGGCCAGGGATTTGAAGGCCTCGAGGCAGGGAACTCAACCGACTTCTGGCTTCCTCTGCAAACCCGTACTGAGTTGAACGCCTGGGGCAATCCGCCCGAGAACGGAAAGACATTTGAGGGCAACCCGACCTGGTGGTGCCTGCGCCTGATTGGCCGCCTCGCGCCTGACACCAGCAAGCCCCAGGCCATCGCCCAATTGCAAGGCGCTTTCCAGGAGGCAGCCTATATCGGTCTCGGCAAGCCGCAGCCTGGCGAGCAGCGCCCGGTCATGAGCCTGGAAGACGCCAGGAGCTTTCCCGGCTACGACGAGCAATATGGCAAGCCGCTGCGCATGCTGATGGCCATGGTGGGCCTGGTCCTGCTGATTGCGCTCAGCAACGTCGCCATGCTCCTTACCGCGCGCAACGCCAACCGCCAGCGCGAATTCTCCCTGCGCATGGCGCTCGGCGCAGGCCGCGGAGCACTCTTTCAACAGCTTCTCACTGAGAGTCTGATCCTCGTGGCACTGGGCGGCGCACTGGCGTGGCTCTTTGCATCGGGCGCTACCCGCGCTCTCGGAATCTGGGCACGGATCGAAACCAGCCTGGCTCCTGATAACGCCGTCCTCGCCGCAACTCTCGCCATTCTGGTCGTCGCGGCGTTGACTTTCGGACTTGCCCCGCTGCGCCATGCCCTGGCCGCCGGCCCGGGTCTCGCCATCAAGAGCTCCGCCGCAACAGGAAACACCGACCCCGGAAAATCCCGCATCAGCCGTGCCGTTGTCACGCTGCAAATGGGCCTCTGCGTGGTGCTTCTGGTTGCGGCTGGACTGCTGGTGCAAACGCTACGCAACCTCGAACAGATTCCGCTTGGATTCTCGACGGACGGCCTGGTGGTCTTCAGCGTCAAGCCCCATATTCAGTCCGTTCCGCAAGGCGTCGCGTTTTACCAGGAACTGCTGGCGAAAGTGCGCGTTCTCCCGGGGGTGGAATCCGCGGCTGTTATGGAAGAACGCATCGGCTCCGGATGGTCCAACAATAACGCCATGCAGGTGGACGGAAAGCTCCCGGAGCTCCCCAGCGGCCAATCGGACACGGTCCGAAGCAACGTCGTCGGTCCTGACTTCTTCCAGACAATCGGAGTGCCAATCCTCGAGGGCCGCGAATTTAACGCTGCCGATACAGCAAGCTCGCCACATGTCGGGATCATCAACGAGCTTTTCGCCAAACGATTTTTCCCCGGCCAGAACCCGATCGGTCACACCGTTGGCACCGCCCACGGCGAGTTCACCATGACCGTCGTCGGGGTGGTGAAAGACCACAAATTCCGCGCGATCACAGAAGATCCCATTCCCATGGCGTGGTTCCACTACGCGCAGATTCCGGTTATCGGAGAGATGAGCGTCGAGTTGCGAGTCCATTCCGCGGGCGACCCGCTTGCCATACTTCCCAGCGCCCAGAAGGTTCTGCAACAGATGGACCCGACTCTGCCATTGATTGAACCCATGAGCCAGCGGGCCCAGTATGAGATGGGAATCTCGCAGCAACTGCTTTTCGCGCGGCTGGCCGGCTTCTTCGGAGTTCTGGCCGTCGTCCTGGTCGCTACCGGGCTTTATGGGACCCTGGCGTATCGGATCAACAATCGCACCGTCGAAATCGGCATCCGCATGGCCCTTGGCGCGCGGCGCGGGCAGGTCGTCTGGATGGTGCTGCGGGACAGTCTGGTTTTGACGGCAGCCGGCGTGGTCGTTGGCCTGGTGCCCGCGGCGTGGGTCGCGCATGCGCTCTCAGCCTCGCTTTACGGCGTCCGGCCAGGCGATCTTTCCAACTACGCCTTGAGCGTGTGCGGCGTTGTCTGCGTGGCGCTGGTGGCGAGCATGATCCCGGCCCGAAGAGCCGCGCGTGTTGAACCGCAGCAGGCTCTGCGATCGGAGTAACGAGGATAGGCTCGAGCGCTACCTTCACGGATGACGTAGAAAAGTCTCCCGGGCCTGCAAAGGCTCGGGAGACTTTTCGCGTTCCTCGTTCCATGACAGAAGGGAATTCAGTTCACCAGGAAGTGTGGCAGGACTTAGAGACCGAAATTAGTTGCCTTCGGATGCGGTCACTCGGACGGTCCGCACGGCAGTTGTCTTGCCGTTCGGTGCTTCCTTCGTCCGGCCATTTGTGATCAACCGCTGTTCCGTTCCCTGATAAGCGACTTCTTCGAGAACCCAGCGGTCGCTGAATTGCTGAAACGAGAGGAAAGTACGGCCCGCTTCCGCTCCCGGATGTTGGTCGGTATTGGTTACGAAGCTTGCCTGTTTCATGCCCGGCGTGGTCATGGTTACCAGGCCGACGGGCTGCACGATCTGGAAACGGTAATCAGCCGCAGGCCAGGTCTTTCCGGCTGCAACGAAGGAAAACGGCACTTTCACGGCGACAGTCTCTTTGATTTGAGCCGATGCGGAAACTGCCGCGAGCAACAAAGCTGCCCCTAAAATTCCCTGAAAATATCTTTTCATTATTATTCTCCATTTTATGGCGACCGCACTTGCATGGGGAGGGTCGCAGGTTCTTTGGGTTTACTCTATGTCCGCGTCATTCCACTTATGCCAGTATTTACAGGACAAAGTTACTCTTATAAGAGGCTCCAAACAGGCAAAAGGGTTCAGAGCGGGCCTGTCGAGGAAGCAGTCCAAGATGTCTTTGAGGCGAGAAGGGAGCGGGTGGCTATAGTGCAGAGAGCCTCGCACGCGGCCGGGAAATTGCTTCGCGTTATACTGGAACCATGACGGCAACCGGCAAAACCTTCTATCTCGAGACCTTCGGCTGCCAGATGAATGCCCACGACTCAGAAAAGGTCATCGGCACGCTTGAACAGCAAGGATACGCCCAGGTCCAGGTTGAGGAAGATGCCGACCTGCTCCTTTACAACACCTGTTCGATCCGCGACAAAGCCGAGCAAAAGGTCTTCAACCGCCTGAACGACTACAAGAAGCTCCACAAGCTGGGCAAGCGCTTCGCCGTCATCGGCTGCGTGGCCCAGCAGGAGGGCGAGAAGATCTTCGAGCGCGCGCCGTACGTTTCGCTCGTCGCCGGCTCCGCTTCCTACCGCAAGTTGCCTGAGATGCTGGCCCGACTCGAAGCAGGGGAGACCCGCATCACCGGACTCGACGACCGCCAGACCGACCTTACCTTCGAAACCGAGTTCACCTCGCGCCAGAACCCGTACCGCGGGTACATCACCATCATCGAAGGCTGCGACAAGTTCTGCGCCTACTGTGTTGTTCCGTATACGCGCGGCAAGGAGCGCAGCCGCACCTCCGACTCGGTGCTCGAAGAAGCGCGCCGAATCCTGGATCTCGGCTACACCGAAATTCAGCTGCTCGGCCAGAACGTCAACAGCTTCCGTGATCCGAGCGGGAAGCGGACTTTTGCCGAACTTTTAATTGCGCTCGGCGAACTGCCCGGCATTCGGCGTGTCCGATTCACTACCAGCCACCCGCGCGATTTCACCCGGGACATTGTCGAAGCGATCGACGCAGTGCCGACGCTTTGCGATCACGTCCACCTGCCAGTCCAATCGGGTTCTTCGCGCGTACTCAAGATGATGGCCCGCGAATACACCCGCGAATGGTACCTGGAACGGATCGCCTGGATAAAGGCGGCGAAGCGCCAGATTGCTTTGACGACGGACATCATCGTAGGCTTTCCCGGCGAAACGCCTGAAGATTTTGAGCAGACCATCGACCTGCTCAACGAAGTGCAGTACGATGCCGTATTCGGTTTTCAGTACTCGCCGAGGCCGAATACTCCGGCGCTGGTCATGATCGATTCCATCGCTCCGGTAGAAAAGTCGGTCAGGCTTCAAGTTCTGCTTGACCGTCAACGCGAGATTCAAAGGGTCAACTACGACAAGCATTTAGGCGAAATCATGGAAGTGATGGTTGAAGGTCAGAACCCGGCGCGTGGTCAGATTTCTGGGAGAAGTTCCCAAAATAAGCCCGTCAACTTCACCTGGGGCAGCCCTATCGCTCCCGCCCCTGGCACGTATCACAAGGTCCGAATTTCAAAGACTTACCCCAACAGCCTGGTGGGCGAAGCAGTCTAAACTAGGGGCGGGAGGTACAACATGGACGTTGAAATGCGTATTCGCGGTCTCATGATGGACCCCAACACCAACATGCCCATCGTGATCCTGAAGGACGTGAACTCCGACACCGTTCTTCCGATCTGGGTTGGACTCTACGAGGCCCAGGCGATTCACATCGAGTTTGAAAAGCTCTCCGGCCCTCGCCCGCTTACCCATGATCTTGCCAAAAACATCATCAGCTACATGGATGGAAAGCTGGAACGCGTTGTAATCACGGAACTTAAAGACGATACGTTCTACGCGGTTCTATGGCTGACGCAGGGCGGGGAACCCTTGACCATCGATGCCCGGCCCTCCGACGCGATCGCTTTGGCGCTTCGCGCGGACTGCCCAATCTATGTAGCGGAACCAGTTCTGGCGATCGCCAGGCTGAATCCTACGGGACCTCCGGACAATCCCACCGCGAAGGATCTGCGTGACTGGCTGGAGGGTTTGAACGATGAGGACCTGGGCCGCTACAAGATGTAGATCGCAGATGCTTTAGCTGTCCTTGCGATAGAGCAGATTCCGCATCGCATCGCGGCGAGCCTCATTGGCTTCGGCCACGCTCTTGCGATCCAGTGCGTCGGTGATCTGGCCGCTCTGGACGTCGGATTCCTCCGGCTCACTGCACTCGGGGCAACGGTTGGCAAAGCCGGGCTTACCTGGCTTCAGTTCAAACTCTTCCTGACACACGACACAGACTTTGATAGGGAACGGCATAACAACTCCATCATAGGGCGTTTGCGCTCCTACGTCACGTTACAGAATATCTGTTATCAGACATGTCATTTATGTTCGAAGTGCGATGAGAAGTTTAGGTTCTTCGCGATAACCCACTCATTTCAAGCAAGCTAAGCACGAACATGCGGGGCGTCTCCCGACCAGCCAACTGCCGCGTCAGCACCTTTTTATCTTGTACGGGCATCTACAAACCTATGAGTGAATTTTCCAATACTTTTAAGCTGGGCGGCGACCTCGAATTCAACCGCCTCGGATTCGGCGCTATGCGCATTGTTGGCGACGGTGTGTGGGGTGAGCCGAAAGATGCTGAAAACTCCAAAGCCGTGCTGCGCCGCGCCGTCGAACTGGGTGTCAACTTCATCGACACCGCCGATGCCTACGGGCCGGATGTCAGCGAACGGCTGATCGGCGAAGCGCTCGCTCCGTATGCGCCAGGTGTAGTCATCGCCACGAAAGGTGGCCTTACCCGCCAGGGTCCGAACGCGTGGCAGCCCGTTGGCCGCGCTGAATACCTGGTCCAGCAGGTCGAAATGAGCCTGCGCTTGCTCAAGCAGGAGACTCTCGATCTCTGGCAGCTCCACCGCATTGACCCTAAAACCCCCGTAGAAGAGTCTCTCGGCGCGTTGAAAGAGCTGCAAAAGCAAGGCAAAATCCGCCATATCGGGCTAAGCGAAGTCAAGGTGCCGGAGATTGAACAGGCGCGCAAAGTGGTGGAGATCGTCAGCGTGCAGAACAAGTACAACCTCTCCGACCGCGCCCATGAAGACGTGCTTGAATACTGCGAAAAGCACAAAATTGCCTTTATCCCCTGGTTCCCTGTCGCGGCCGGCAAGCTGGCCCAACCGGGCGGCGTCCTCGATTCCGCTGCGAAGAAGCATGACGCCACGGTCAGCCAGCTTTCTCTGGCCTGGCTGCTGCAGCACTCGCCGGTAATCCTGCCAATCCCAGGGACTTCCTCCATCGCGCATCTGGAGGAAAACATGAAATCCGCCGAGGTCACCCTGAGCGATGCTGAATGGGCTGAAATCGAAGCTGGGGTTTGAGGCGCAGTGGAACGGAAACCCGGGTTAAGAATTTTCATGAGTTGGTGTCCTCCGGATTGCGCAGTGGCCGCAATTCTCCTTTGGCCACTGCATCTGGCATCAAAAATGAATACCGGCCCAGCATGTTGATATTTTCGTCCCTTCGAGACGGTGATCATCGAACGCTACCGGCGGCGTGAGTCGTCGGTGGAAGAGGCGCTGATCGAGATGTACCTGGCGGGCGTGAGCGTGAGGCGTGTGGAAGATATTACCCAGGCGCTGTGGGGCTCGCGGGTGTCGGCATCGACGGTCAGCGAGTTGAACCAGAAGATCTACGGCAAGATCGACGAGTGGCGCACGCGCCCTCTGAACGGAGACTTTCCCTATGTTTTTGTCGCTGGAATCTGGCTCAAGCGCAGTTGGGGCGGCGAGGTGACGAACGTCTCGGTGCTGATCGCGATTGGCGTGTCGCAGAGCGGGTATCGCGAGATTCTTGGAGTAAGCGAGGGCGCCAAGGAAGACGGCGCCAGTTGGACCGCTTTCCTGCGTGATCTGAAGCAGCGGGGGCTGAAGGGCGTGGAGTTGTTCGTCTCCGACAAGTGTCTGGGACTGGTCGAGAACCTGGCAGAGTTCTATCCGGAGGCGAAGTGGCAGCGCTGCGTGGTGCACTTCTATCGCAACGTGTGGACGGGCTGTACCGAGCGGCAAGGTCAAGCAAGTGGCGGCGATGCTCAAGGCCATCCACGCGCAGGAAGACGGCGAGGCAGCGAAGGAAAAGGCTCGCCTGGTTGTTACGAAGTTGCGAGAGATGCGGCTGGCTAAGGCTGCGGAGATTGTTGAGGCGGGCGTTGACGAGACGCTCAGCTATTACAGCTTCCCGTCCGAACACTGGCGCTCGATCCGCACCAACAACCCGATGGAACGGCTGAACCGGGAGATTCGTCGACGAACCCGCGTGGTGGGCGCGTTTCCGGACGGTCACTCGGCGCTGATGCTGGTTGCCGCTCGGCTCCGCCACGTGGCCGCCACCAAGTGGGGCACCAAACGCTATCTGCAGGTGGACCGATTGGCCGAGGTTCGGGCCATCGCCTGAGCTGACTTTGCCTCTGGCCCCCATGGGGCCAGAGGCAACAACCTCAACCCAACAACCTTCCTCCGCTACATGGAAGATCGAAAGTGCGAAACTTACTGGACACTACCGTGGTTGGAGCGCGCCCCGAACCAAATGGCCCGATTTGTCTCGAATCGTTGCCATACCCCGAGTAGCGTGTGCATCTTGACTGCGGACTTGGTGGAACGGAAATGAGCCCACGGAAACAAACTCATGCATAAGTCGATGGTGGTCGAATCCAGAGCGTAAGCTGCTGAGTTCAACTCCACGCCGAGACTCTCTTGGGCGTAGAGTTGACGAGCCTGCGCGATCAGCCGCTGGGCCAGTTCGGCATGGATGCGCCAGTCGCGGCTCTCGTTAGCCTCGGCCAGCGTGGAACGGCGAACCGGCGAACGAAAGCCCAGATGATAGAGCTTATTGGGCAGCGCGCCCAGGCAGGCTTCGATGTCCCGCAGGCTCTCGCGAAACGTCAACTGCGCAAAGGCCATGGCCCGAAACTGCTCGGCGCAAGTGAAACTGCGCACCCGGCGGTCTCCGTCATAACGCGCAACGCTGCGCGCGAAAGAACTCCACGGAAGGAAATCCATCAACTGCGCAAACAGCACCTTGCCGGCGTTCATCCCTGCCTCCAGAGCCAACCTCTGGAAACAGAATCAAACGCAATTCAAATCGACACCACAGAAAATCGTCCGTGAACTCAAACACATCAAACGGTTGCAGGCGAAGATTCCTTCGTTAACCGGACAGTAGTGACCGTGGGTGAATAACAAATTGACACCGGGGGGGGGGCAGTTTATTGTTACTCCGTAACTTCATCCACCGTCTTCTGTGCTTCAAAATAGGCTCGATACCTTCAACCTTTTTTGAGGGGCGGCGCGAAGGAAAAATGCACTCTTTTCCGTTAGCCATTGCAGGCGCCTTAGTAACACTTGTGCTTTGAACGGGCGGCTCCGTTCTTTACGCCATGAATTAGGAAACACGCGTGAACGCGGCTTTACGCGCGCATGGAACGATGAAAAAGGAAAGTATTGGACAATGACAAAGGGCGTACTGGCTTGGCTGGGATTGACGATGATGACCGTCGCGGCGGCGGCGCAAACAGGAATAGTGCCACCGTATTCCGGAACCTCTCCTTCCGGGCTTACAAAGCCGAATATATTTTATGAATTGAACGGTAACGTCGGAATAGGAACGACGGCACCCAAAGCACTCCTGCAAGTGGGCAGCGGCACCGTAGCCCCTCAGGAGGCGAACATTACAACTATCTCAGTTAGGCAGTTCATGGATGCAGGTGGCCTTAACGACAACCCCAAAGATATGCCTTCTCAGGCAAAGATTAAAGCCAACTTTACCCGTACGTTCCCTCGCTTCGATGTATACTCCCCAACTGGCGATCTTGTCTATCATACGAACGATCTTGATCAGATTGGTCGTTTTCTAAAACACTTCCCTCGGAACGCCAGACACCTTCACCCAATATCAGGCACCGATAGCTGGTCATCGATTGCATCGAAGTATCATCTCAGCGATTCTCTGGGCTCTCAACTATTAGCGAATGGACATTACACGTTCCTGTCGCTCTTGCTCGTAGATTGCGAAGGATGCTCTATAGAGCGAGAGCTTTTGGAAAAGATGACCAACCGCCTCGTTAGCCAAGATGTACATCAAGAGGTTCTCGTACTGTCAGCGTAGTGGCTGAAACCAGATGTTTCGGTCAAGATGCCGAAATGTGGGTACGAGCATTGCGGCGTCACTAGCTTCCATTTCTCACAGTCGTCTGGAGATTTTACCTTGAAAATGCTAAAAAACTCTCTCTATGCCTTAGCAGCTGTCGCCGCCTTGATCGTCCCTATAACGGCACATGCGGCTACAAAATGTACTCAACAATGCGTTCTGACGGTTACCCCATCGGGATCTACCATGGTATGTGGTCCAGTCACCTGTAAGTAACACTGTCCGCGAACTTCGCTTTCATTCGCTGTTCGCGGATATATTTTTTTGGGGAGAGTTTATGCGCAGAATAAACCGCTTATCTCCGATCATCCACTGTGCCGCTCTATTGGTTTCCTTCATGTTTATTGCCCAGCAAGCACAATCTCAACGAACCTTTGATACAAGTGTAAGTGTCTCAGAATTTGCACTGGCACATGCTCGTTGGGAGGCAGCTAACCATAGACGCGCGTTAGCGAAAATTTTGGTCCCAATGCTTGAGATATATTCCCCTACCGGTGCCTTGATATACCACGGCACGCAGAGTGATACAGGACATGCAGTAGGGGTTCTCGCCTCGCTGCCCGCCACTCCCTCTCCGTCTCCACCCCCAGATACACAGATGGGACTTAGCGACATACTGGATATATCACCTGATTTAGCTAGGTGGAAAAATACAATTCTCAGCAGACATCACTTTGTTGTAGTTTCTATTTCTGTACAGGGAAAGTGGAAGATCAGCAATGCGTATTCTGAACAGAATCATGCGGTTGATTCGATTCCCGAGCGCCCAGGTGTGGATATTGATGTAGTTCACATTAACTTAATCTTCCCAGGGAACTGACTTTATGATTCTTCGCGAAATCCGCCGTTTCCTGCGTCGTGGCTATCTTGCCGCGATCTTGGCTGGCATTGTCCTAACAGTGGGCTTTTCTGGTGCGGCGATCACCCTCAATATGATTCGTGCGCTTATCCGTCCACAAGGATCCGGATTGCAGAATCTGACGTTTGCCACCATTGCCCGGCAGACATCCGCCGGCGGTTTGTCCAGGATTGACTGGTATACCATGGAGCATTTGCGAAGCACTCTTTCGCTGCCCAGTTCGAGCATGGTTGCATACGCACCTCCCGCTCATTATCAATTGCAGTGGCAAGAGCGCTCCGCGCAAATCTCTATTGCTTTCACAGAGAGCGCATTCTTTTCAAAATTCACTCGCGGTTTGTACGCGGGCCACAACTTCACTTCAGACGGGGAGTCCCCGAAAACTCAGGGAGAAGCAATCGTAAGTGAAGAGTTTAGCAGCCGCTTCTTTGGGTCAACTGTCAGCGCGCTTCATCAGAACATCAGAATCAATGGGCGAAGCTTTGAAGTTATCGGCGTTGCACCCAAAGGCTTCAGGGGTTTATGGGTTCCAACCGATGTTTGGACAACGCCAGACCAATGGGAGAGTCTGGCTACTACTGCTTTTCGCCGCACGGGCGCCATAAATTCTGTATCGTGGAAGGTTGCTGGCATTTGGTATTTTCTGATTGCGGCCAGCCCGGAAATCCGGCCTGGACCTGTAGAGACGTTGGCCTCGCAGTTGCGCGGTGAAAAGAACGAACCGCTTCACCTCCAAATAGTTACAGGGTTGACTAATGATCCCGTTCATGACCGCAATGTGCATACGTCATCGAAGCTCAGCCTGATTGTGGCGATAGCCTTACTCCTGTCAGCTTCGCTGAACTATTGCATTTTGCTCCTTTCCCGGTCATCTCTATCTATTGAAGAATTCAGGCTGAAGCGTGTGTTAGGGGCGAGTTCACGGCAGCTTGCGCTGGATGCTGCAACTGGTCCTTTTTTTGTTGTCTTTGCCAGCTTTTTCATGAGCGGTATAGTAACAGTCTTCGTTCAGCACACGCTTGCCATGAAAGAGACAAACCCGGTTGTGGCAGCGGGTCTGCAGATAAGCAGCGCTTTCAAGATGCTTGCGGCCGAGTTCCCCTTGGCCTGCCTTCTTGGAGTATTCATTGCTTTGGTCCCATCCTTAAGTCTTTTGCGTCGAAGCGGTGCTCCAAGGACAGGATCGACGACAACCCAGACCACACAGGAGAGATGGATACTCAACGGCATCGTTGTCCTGGAAATCACCCTCTGCACCCTGGTATGTCTCTTTGCCGGGACCTTCGTGCGCCAATATTATCTTCTTTCGAAAGTGGACCTTGGATTCGATCCCCAGCGCCTCACATCCTATGCAGCAGGCCTCAGCGCTAAGGAAGGTGAAGCCATCACGATTCAGACCTCCTCTGGGGAAGACTCGCCCATGGCGGCTTTCGTGCGGCTTTCTATGCTTGAGGCGCGGGAAAAGCTCTCAAGTTTGCAATCGATTGCCGCAGCCAGTTGTACGCCCTTTGGCCCTCCCATGAATACGATCGACGTGTATCCCTTTCAATCAGGAACTGAGCCCCTTAAAGCCGTGTCGTTCTGTACCGTCAGCCAGGACTTTTTCTCTACCATGGGCATTCGTATCGATGAAGGCTCAGGGTTCACGGCGGCCGACTATAGTGGAGATGTCAATCACGTGGTTATCAATAGAGCACTTGCGAAAGCGCTCTGGCTGCAGCAGGATGCTGTCAATCAGACGGTCCGTCTAGACATGCCGGGCTCGAACCTCCGTATGGATGTCAGCGTTGTAGGTATCGCGGCCGACACGCGGCAGGAAGGAGCGCTCAGCTCTCCCCAGCCAACAGTCTATGTACCCCTCACCGGCAACGCGCTTGTGATGAGCTTTCCTCTGTATTTTCTAGCGCGGGGCACACAACCCTCAGAGGAGTTCGGCGATATCGTTCAGAAGCAGTCTCAAAGCACCGTCAATCATCTGAGCATTGTGCAGAGTTATCCAGTGGAAGAGATGATCCATGCATCGTGGCAGGAGCAGAATCTGCGATTGAAGCTCGCTCTAGTCGGCGCGATTGCCGTGGCATGCATCGCTTATCTCGGCCTCTATGGTGTGTTGATCCATTCCGTATCTGTCCGGCAGAAAGAGCTGGCCCTTCGTCTCGCCTTCGGCGCGTCCAATTGGGCGCTTCAACGTATCGTGATTGAGAAAGCCCTTCTCTGTTGTTTCACTGCCATCTGTCTCTCCCTGTTGCTCTGGAAGGCATGTTTTGGCTTCCTCGATCCTCAATGGATGAGTGGGGCCTTATGGTCATGGAAGGCTTCCACCATTACCGCCCTTCTGTGTACGGTCGTTTCCATTGTTATATCTGTCATTCCTGCCAGAAGAGCTACCTGCATAGCACCCGCCACTCTACTCAAAAATGAATAGGTGGAAGCCTGAGCGCGAGGTGACTCCAAACAGCGAAAGGATTGCTTCTGGTTTTGTCGAGTGAGCAGTCAATCAGGTCGTTAGCAAACGAATGATGCTGTTGAAAAACTCGCTGCCGCATATGGCTCGATTGAATTACTCGACAAGCAGAGAGTGCTAATAACTGGGGTTTGAGGCGTAGTGGATCGGAAAACCGGGTTAAGGATTTTCATGAGTTGGTGTCCTCTGGATTGCGCAGTGGCCGCAATTCTCCTTTGGCCACTGCATCCGGCATCAAAAATGAATACCGGCCCAGCATGTTGATATTTTCGTGCTGCAATGGCGATAGACGATAGGCGTCTTCGTCCTTTATCGAGTGGCCTTCCTTCCGCAGCTGATTCAATGCGGCCTCGATGTAGATGGTGTTCCAAAGCACAATCATGTTGAGTACCAGACCGAGTGCACCCAGTTGGTCTTCCTGGCCTTCGCGATAATGCTGGCGCAGTTCGCCATGCTTGCCATGGAAGACGGCACGAGCGACGCTGTGGCGGCCCTCACCGCGGTTGAGCTGAGTCAACGTGGCTCTGCGCTTGGCTTCGTCGTCGATATAGGTCAGAGTGTGCAGCGTTTTATCGATACGACCGAACTCTGCAATGGCCTGCGCTAACCTGGTAGGCCGGTCGCCAACCTGGAGCGTACGCATGATGCCGGTGGCTGGCACCCGGCCGAGTTTGAGCGAGCCAGCCAAACGGAGCATATCGTCCCAATGCGGCGCAATTTTCTGCAAGCTGATGTGATGCGCAGAGGCTGAGTTGAGCAAACCGTAATCGGCCTTCTGATCTATTCTCCAGAAGCGCGAGCCGCCAACGTCGGCCAGACGCGGGCAGAAGCGGTAGCCGAGCAGACGGAACAGACCGAAGACTACGTCGCTGTAGGCACCGGTATCGGTCATGATCTGCGTCGGTTGCAATTCGGTCTGCTGTTCCAGAACCACGGCTAACAGGATCAGGCTGTCGCGTAGCGTGCCGGGCACTGTTATGTCGTTCAGTCCTGAAAACTGATTTGACATCAGGTTGTACCAGGTGACGCCACGGCCGATGCCGAAGTATTTCGGGTTGGGCCCGGCATGTACAGTTCGCACCGGAACCACGAAGCGCATGCCATCCGCAGAAGCGACTTCTCCACCGCCCCACAGATTGGCCAACGCAAGACGGCTTTGTGCAGCTACCAGCATGGCGTTGGCTGCCGTCAGTGTGTCGTCGCGGATGTAGTTTTGGTCTACCCAAGAGAGGCGGTCGCGCTGAAGCGCCGGCACATCGCCACGAATCAGCGGTTCGATCCCTGTATTGCAAGCTTCCGCCATCAGCAGCGCACAGAGGCTGATAGGCAGGTCGGTTGCCCGTGCCGTGCGCTCCGAGATATGGGTGAAGGCATCCGTAAAGCCGGTCCGCGCGGCAATCTCCAGAATCAATTCCGGCAGATCGACACGTGGCAACATGCTGGCCACTTTTTTGCGCAAGTCAATTAATGAGGCTGGCTCGTCCAGCTTATCGAAGGGACTGAGTATCAGTTCGTTCTTATCTCCGACTGTTTCGAAGCGTACTGCTGGATTGTCCGGCAGTCTGGCTGCTACGGCACGATAGGTGCGGTCCAGTTCAGCGGACAAGGCATTCAGAGTCGGTGTGGGGTCTGCCGTCAGTCCCAAGGTCCGGCATATAATCGGCCGAGTGGCCTCCCATTCAGCGCCGTCGAGCAGGCCGGCGCGGGGGTCGGCATAGCGCCAGCTCTGTGGCACGAATACGTCGCGCCGCTTGAGTGCGGTCTGCAATTCGTCCAGCACACAGAATGTATAGGCATGGAAGTCAAAACTTCCGTCTTCGCGCAGAACATGCCGCTGCCAGGGCTTGCGCACAACTTCGAGTGGGGCATCCGAATCTGGCTTTTTTGCTGCGATATTGGCATGTAGCCAATCGAAGGCGGCAACTACCGGTCTGCCCGCGACGTTCGCGTCAAAGTGCATGTGTTCGAGCAGGGGCGGCAGATAGCGGCGCACCGCTCTGTACCTGGCATCCAGTTCCCGCTAATAAACATCGTCGGCGGGCCGGATCAGGGTGTTCACCCCGTGAAGTGCTAGGGTAAGTGTGTCCCGTGGAATCTTCTCAAACAACCTGGCGCGCACCTCGGCATCCGGCAGGCTGGGGTCGAGCATCATCTCGCAGGCGCAAGCCAGCGTAGCTGCGGCTTGATCCAAATCTTTCAGTGTACGCAGGCGTGCTTTCTTGTCGGCCTTGATGGCATCGCCGAACAAGTCGCGAAGCAGAGCTTCCAGAACGTCCAACGCGTCGTCCTGCGCAGTGGCTTCGAGGCAATACACGAAGGCTACCAGCGTAGCCAAACGGCGCTGATTCGGTAAACGAAGTACAGCGCTGACCTTGGCCGCTCCTGCGAATCGCGCCAATGCTGCCATCCGAATCGCCGGTATCCGCGCTACTGACGGCAGTGCGATACCCAAGTCACGCACCGTGCGCAGTCGCAGCAGAGCCTTGACCAACGATGGACCGCTGACCGTTAAGGGGCCAGCGCGCAGTCGATCAAGTTGTGAACTGCGAGTACCTGTAGGCACAACCAGCAGATTCTCCAGCCTCGTCTGTTGTTCCAAACCAACGCCATTGGCAAGCGAACGCCACAGTCTTTCTTCTACCCGGTTTCGCAACCGCGCTATGTAGCGTTCCAAGGTGCTGCAACCTGGAAGCAGCACCTTGTGCATCACCAACCATGTGATTGCTCGCTCGAATAGCACGCTCGGCCGGTCGGTGCCGGTCCAGCAGAGAGCATAGAGCCAACGGGTAAGGCGAAAGGCCGCACGTTGCTCGGTAATCTCAACGTATCCGTAAGACTCTCGAATTTCCGTTGCATGGAGCCAACGTTGCTCACCTGTACTGTAGGCTGCTACGCCATCCGCCGGATCGAGATGTAGTTGCTTCGCCAGTGTATGCTGCACCGCCCCTGGCACGGCCATCGGATCGTCGAGGAAGATACCGAGATATCGCACCGTGCTTAGTTGTACCGCAAAACCAAGTTTGTTGTGGTCTCCGCGCTTCTTTGCGATTCGAGCATGGTCAGCATCGTCCAGATGAAAGTAGCGGGCGAGGTCTTGAGACGACGGCACTCCCGTATAACGACCATAGTTCTCACGCTGTTCGGCTGAGAGGAAGCTGACTGGCATCGTACCGTACCTGGGAAAAACTTACTGCTTCATGGGGCTGTGTGGAGTTGCTTGTCTGATCATCGAGAAATCTCCTCTGGAGATCGCAAAATGATGACCTCTGAACTGACCGATGGCAAATTCAGCTCACTTCGTAATTCTGTCCGGAGCGCGTTCAATAATTCATTGATTGTTATAAGGCTGCCAGACCCACTGCCAAGAGCCAAGGCTATCTCTTGTGCGATCTCAACCTGAGTGGGGGAACCAAGAATCTGAATGTCGGCGATTGCCGAATGGAATTGCTCTGAATATTTTTCTTGATTGGATCCTCGACATGACCCGTTCTCGAGTTTTCGATACGCCTCGATCATAAAGTTGATACGAATTTTCCGTTTTTCCGCGTTCAACTCTCGTCGCGCTGTGAGCATATGTGAAACTCCAAGGCCTATGATCGCGATCAAAGCAGCGAACGGGAAGCTTATGAGTGGTGCCCACGTAAGCAGGTGTTCATGGATTGGTGACCTCCGCGTCGAGTCTTATTTCAGATAAATGGATTGCCCAAATGCGTTTGACCTGGCTGGCGCTGCACCCGGTCAACTCGACTGTACGCTTGATGGTTTGACCAGCACTGCGAAGCGTAACAATACGTTGGTGAGCCGCCGTGTCGGGCACGCGACCGGCGTATTTGCCAGCTGCTTTGGCAAGCTGGACGCCCTGACGTTGCCGTTCGCGGCGGGTTTCATAGTCATCGCGGGCCATTTGCAAGGCCAGCTTCAAAAGCAGATCCTGAACAGACTCCAGAACGATTTTTGCGACACCATCGGCGTCGGCCGCAATGTCGGAGAGATCGACCAACCCCGGCACAGCCAGCTTTGCTCCTGTGCCCCTGATCCTGCTCACAAGCTGCTCAGCCTCGGCCAGCGGCAATCGGCTGATGCGGTCGATCTTCTCGGCAACGACCACCTCGCCGGGTTGCAGGTCGGCGATCATGCGCAGCAGTTCTGGCCGGTCGATGCGAGCGCCCGAGGCCTTCTCGCGGTAGACTCCGGCGACATAATAGCCAGCCGCACGGGTGCTCTCCACGATGTCTGCTTGACGTGTGAGATCCTGCTCGTCGGTGCTGACGCGCAGGTAGATGCGAGCGATTCTCACAGGAGATTGGCCAAGTTGGGTATACATCAGTTGACCAACTCTAAACCATGAGGCCAAGAAACACGAATGCCATATCTATTTGGCCTCATGCAAATTGGCTATCCATCTTGGCTACTGAACGCTGCTTAACCCGGTTTTCCGTTCCACTGCGCCTGAAACCCCAAGCTGCGGCTAAGGGCTGAGCGGCGTATCTGCCGCATCATTGCACGTCAAACCCGTCCAGAGGAACTTTCTGGGCGGGTTTTCCTTTGTCGAGCAAAAAGGCAAGCTATGCTGAAGAGCGAAGGGACTCAAGCATGGCGCTCCGATTCACAACCTCCTATCTCGAAGACGCGATCGCGCTTTTCCGCCATTACAAGAAGCTGGCCGAGGGCGCCATTGCCCAGGTGTCGGACGCACAGTTGGGCGAGTCTCCCGACCCGGAATCGAACTCGATAGCCGTCATTGTCAAGCACATGGCTGGCAATATGTGCTCACGCTGGAGCGACTTTCTCACCTCCGACGGCGAGAAGCCGTGGCGCAACCGCGATTGTGAATTCGAGGCTCCGCCGGAAAGCCGCGAGGCACTGATGGAGATGTGGGATCGGGGCTGGGCAACGTTGTTTGGCGCGCTCAAACCCTTGACCGACGCGGATTTGAGCCGCACCATTACGATCCGTGGCGAAGCCCACTCCGTGATGCAGGCCATCAACCGCCAGTTGGCGCATTACCCCTACCACTGTGGTCAGATCGTCTTTCTTGCCAAGCACTTACAGCAGGAAAACTGGCAATCGCTGAGCGTCCCAAGGGGCAAGTCGCAGGAGTTCAATCTTCGGGTTGCGGCCGGCGAGGCCAGTCAGCGTTAGCCATCGACAGTCTCAGCGCACAGCTGTTCCGACTCCTTATGCCAGCGGTACAGAAGGATTGACGAGATCACGATTAGCGCCAGAGTCAAACCAATCCACATGCCATAAATGCCCCATTTGAGGACAAAACACAGGATCAACCCAAGGGGCAGACCGAGTATCCAGTAGCCGATGAAGTTGGCCAGCATTGGCGCGCGAGTCTCGCCAAGCCCTCGGAGTGCTCCGGTGCAGACAGTCTGCACGCCGTCGAAAATCTGGAATGCTGCTGCAATCCAAAGCAGACTTGGGCCGACGGCCAGCACCTGCGGGTCGTGCGTGAAAAGCTCGATCAGCGGGCGCGGTGCAAGCAGAAAAGCCACGCCTCCCAGCACCATGAATCCGGTACCGAGACAAAGCGCCAGCCATCCGGCGCGGCGGGCTCTGGCTTTGTCTCCTGCGCCCAGGGCGTGGCCCACGCTGACCGCGGCTGCGGCGGAGATTCCCAGAGGGACCATGTAGGTCACGCTGGCGTAGTTGAGGGCGATCTGGTGAGTGGCCAGCGCAATTGGATTGAGAAATCCAGCGGAGAGCGTGGCCACGTTCCAGGCGCCGACTTCGAGCGTGATCTGCACGGCGGCAGGCAGGCCGAGACGGATAAGTTGTTGAATACGATCGATTTGCGGCGCGGCCCAGTGGTGGAAGAGCGGATGCCCGCGTTTGCGCTCGTAACGCCAGGCGAAGCCCATCAGTGAGGTCGCCATCAGAATGCGCGCGAATACTGTCGAAAGCGCCGAGCCGCGGACGCCCATGGCGGGGAATCCGAGGTGCCCGTAAATCAGAGCCCAGTTCCCTCCCCAGTTGACCAGGTTGGCTCCTACGTAGGTGAGCGTGATGACTCGCACCTGTCCGACGCCTTGCAGATAACGCCTTGCCGCGCCGTAGATGAGCAGCGGCAGGATGCTCCAAAGGAGGACGCGCAGGTATGCTGCGGCAGGAGATACGACTTCCGGCGTGATGCCGAAACGGGCGAAGCCGAAGCTTCCTATCCCTACCAAAATCATGAGGATAGGAGAGATTGCTAAAGCTAGATAGATACCTTGCGCGAGCCAGCGATGGCAGTCGTCGTAGTCTTTGCGGCCATAGGCGTGGGAGACGACCGTATCCAGGCCGAGCAGCAGGCCGATGCCGAAGAGCGAAGGGGTGTAGAAGACGGCGTTGCCGACGGCAACGGCTCCGATCGCTGCCGGGCCGAGCCGGCCGACCATGATCGTATCCACCACTCCCTGGGCCATCCAGCCCAGTTCGCTGAGGACGACGGGTACGGCCATTTTCGCCAGGGCGGCCAGTTCTCTCTTCCAAATCTGCCCTGGTTCCTGTGCCATCCTTTGAGTTTAGACGGCGGCAGGCTGGTCGCCAAAATGGCCAGAAAGCTGCGCCCGATTTTGTACGCGTAACATTACGCGTGCGATTCTTTACATTGGTTGGCAGATCATTAGAGCAGAATCAGCATAGGTGTCCCCGATCCGGTATTTGTGCGTTGATTTTTCCGGGCAAAAAATCCAGGCTGGCATCTCTGCCGATGGGTACAGTTGTGCTGATTCTGCTCTAACAGTGCGCGGCGGATCGGTAACAGTCTTGGGCAGATTGGCTACGTTGGTTGTCGAAATTCAAATTTTGGGGATTTGTTTTCCGGTTCCCGGCCGAGGGCTGGGCAGATGGCTCCGACCTTGACCTTTCTCATTGAGGTTTCAGTCCCCCTTTCGCGTTTTGCCGGGTCGGCATGAAAGACTCAGCGCATGGGAAACGGTCCTCAGTTGCGAACCGGGCGGAGTGGAGAACGGCGGTCGATGGGCTATCGGGCGAGTTTGTGGGTGATGGGCATTTTCTATGTCGTTGCCGGGGCGGTTCACTTTGCCAGCCCGGGGACGTATCTGCGGGTGATGCCGCCGTATATTCCGTGGCCGCTGGCAATGATCTACATCAGCGGCGCGGCGGAGATACTGGGTGGAATTGGCGTTCTCATGCCGGATGGATTTGTCTTTCCGCGCATGCGGGTCGCGGCGGCCTGGGGACTGGTGGCACTGCTGATTGCGGTTGCGCCGGTACATATCAACATGTGTCTGCATCCCGATCAGTTTCCGGCGATTCCGCTGTGGGCGATCTGGCTGCGGTTGCCACTGCAACTACCGCTGATTGGGTGGGCCTGGATCTATACGCGTCGATGAAGTGGCGTCTGCCGATGCTTCATCGCAGTTCGGATACTGGCGCGGGGTCCATGTCGGTGTAGACCTGATTCTCCCCACCCATGCCCCAGCAGAAGCTGTAGTTGCGGGTTCCCACGCCGGCATGAATCGACCACCCCGGCGAGATAACAACCTGCTTGTTGGCAACGACCAGGTGCCGCGTCTCCTGAGGAGGGCCCATGAGATGGATGACCCGGTCGGCGGGCGGCAGGTCAAAGTAGAGATAGACTTCCGAGCGGCGCATGTGGGTGTGGGGAGGCATGGTGTTCCAGACGCTGCCTTCGTCCAGTTGGGTGACTCCCATGACGAGCTGGCAGCTTTGCACTCCTTCGAGGTGGATGTGCTTGGAGATGCGGCGTGCGTTGGCGGTCTCGGGCGCGCCGAGGGGTACCGGCACAATGCTGTTGAAGTCGGATTTCCGGGTTGGATAAACGGCGTGGGATGGGTAGCTGAGAAGGTAGAAGTTCGCGGGATTGGCTGGATCCGCGCTGTGGAAGACGACTTGCGAATTGCCGCGACCGACGTAGAGCGCGTCGAGCTTGTCCAGCGGGTATGACTGACCTTCGACTTCGACCGAGCCTGCGCCGCCAATATTCAAGACTCCCAATTCCCTTCTTTCGAGGAAGAATTCGGCGCGCAGTTCCTCTGGGCAAGGCAAGGCAAGCGGGTTGCTTGCCGGGACGGCCGATCCAATGACGGTGCGGTCGAGATCCACGTAGACCAGGTCGACTGCATCCGGTAGAAAGAGCGATTCGAGGAGGAACCCGGCGCGCAACTCGTCGGTGGTTAAGGTTCGATAGCGGATGGAGTCCGGCAATTGCAGCAGCTTCATGGCTTCCCTTCTATGGTCGTGGCTTGACTTGTTTCCATTGCGTCTGCAAGGGGTGTTGCAGCTCAGTAAGCTTCTCTTCGAGATAGGCGTTCCAGGCTTGTTGCGTGGGCATATCGGCTTTGGACCAGCCGGAGCCTGCGTAGTAGGAAATTGACTCGCCGGAATGGATTGGAGTTACGAGGAGAGCCTGGTTATCGATCTGGACAACGCTGGATTTCTGGTTGGAATCGGAGAGAAGGCCGGTGGCGATTCTACCGGCGGAAGGGTCCTGCGGGGTATCCCAAACGGAGAGGAAGCGGCCTGCGTTGAGGGCAGCGAAATCTGCGCCAGGGTGGATGGCCAGGCCTGCGGCGGCGTCGATGGTGGAGGTTCCAGCAAAGGTAAACGTTGACTCGATTTTGTTCAGATGAGAGCCTGCGTCGAGGGTGATGCGCTTGGTCTCTGTGACCTCGATGCCACCGGCATTCCAGGGCGCATAGGTCAGTTCAAAGTCAAACCGGACGGGGCCGCTGGAGACTTGTTTGAGATGCGTGTAGTTCTTTGAAACCCAGAGCTTGTTATCACGCAGAATGGCGGTGCCGCCGCATCCGCGCGTTGGTCCGACGAGATAGGAATCTAGTCCGACGCCATCGTCTTTGTGATAGGAGAGCGCGGGGTTGTGGGTGCGCGTGCCTTCGGCGTCATGCTTGTAGAAGCTGTCGATGACGAAGTTGGGAACGCGTTTGGACCACACGTCGATGCCGGAGGTGATCTCTCCCGTGGCTTCGAGCGCAGGGCCATAGACGCGATAGGCTACGAATTTGTTTTCCCAGGCGAAGTCGTCTTTGCGCTCAGGGGCTTCGCGGCCGAAGACTTGAGGCACTGACGTGTACTGCTCATCTGCCGGAAGGAAGTCGATGGCGATGAATCCCTGCGCGGGGATTTGGACGGCGATCAGCAGCACAGACCCTGACGGATGCGAGTCGATCTGCGTGGCGAGTTCTTCATGAGTTGCGGCATTGACGGCTTTGAAATGGCCTTGCAGGTGCGTCTGTTCGCGAACTTGCTTGAGCGGAATCTCGATTACTTCCGGCAGCCTTGCGCGATGATCCGGAGCGGAGACGATGAGACGCTGCGCAGTGAGGCGGCCAGTCGATGCCGCAATGGCAAGGAGGAGCAGTAGATATTGGCGGAAGATATGACTTGGAAAATACTTCACACTGCACCTTATTTGGAAGAAAGTTTGTAGACTTCCGAGCCTGCGAGGAGGAATGCGCCCACGCCGAATGTGTAACTGGATGCCGCGGTAAATTGGCCTGGAGCTGCGCCAACTGGCTGAATGCACCCGAGACGGCCATCCTGGTAGATATGCGTGAGCAGGCCAGTCCAGGCCTTCTGGACAACTGGAAGATATTGTTTGCGATCAAGAATGCCGGCTCGGATTCCCCATGCGAGCGCATAGGTATTGAAGGCGGAGCCTGAGACTTCGGGAAGCTTATAGTCTGCTGCATCAAGCAGGCCTGGACGCCATAGACCGTCGGGGCCTTGAATGGCTGCTACCGCCTTAGCCATTTGCCGCAGTTGCGCGACGTAGTTTGGCCGCGTGGGATAGTCCGCGGGCATTGCCGTTAGTACGCGGACCAACCCGGCGAGTACCCATCCATTGCCGCGCGACCAGAAGACTTTGGCTCCGTTGGCTTCGTGCTTATCCAGGAACGACGCGTCGCGGGCGAATAGATGCTGCTCGGGATCGTAGAGGCGCTGGGAAGTGATCCACCACTCGCGATCCATGAAGTCGAGATACTTCCGGTCTCCGGTGATCGTGGACAAGTTGGCGAGGACGGGCGGGGCCATAAAGAGCGCGTCGCACCACCACCATAGCGGCTTGCTCGGATCGTCGGTGCGCTGCAACATCGCGTCGATATCGGCGCGGGTCGGGGTTAGCATGGCGGGATCGCGTTCGGATTCGTATAACGCGAGATAGGTTTGCGCTATGGCCTGATCGTCAGCGTGTTCGGCGCGCGGGCCCAGTTGCCAGCGAAACTGCGTGCCCATCTGTTTCATGGCATCGCGATAGGTATTGCCATGCACTTCGGGAGGCACGGCAACGAAGCCGGCATAGAGAGCCGCGAGGGTCCAGTCCTGGGTGTACTGCCCTTGCACTCTGTTGAGTTGCCAGTCGGCTACTTTGCGCAGGGCCTGAGCAACATCTCTCCGCTTGAGCTGCGGCGACAGCCCTGTGGCCAAAGGGCCGGGCTCTGATGGAGAGTCGCCGACTACGGGGAGACTCTCCTTTGCCGGCTGCTGGGCTGTCAGCCTGTTGGTTGAAGTCAGAACGAAGCTAACGACGAGCAACAGCGCAGCGGCTTTCAGTGGCGCTGAGAAGATTTTGGCGTGACGCCAGGGATGACAACGCACAAAAGGCTCCTATTGCGTGGGGGATTCGATGAGCGCGATGCGAAACGAATGCGGTTTGGGCTGAGCAGTGTCATAGATATGCTTCTGCATCTGGCTCTCGAACTGAAGCAGGTTCGTTGCTCCGGGTTCCGATGGGTCGTTGTATTTCATCTGGTTGACCAGCATTCTGAGGCGGACGTAGTGAGCGTCGTCGCGGTCGCGGATGAGCCAGCTTACGGCGTAGGCCTGGCCTCGCATCGGAGTGCTGAAGTCGGTGAGGTTGATGCCGTGGGTGAGTTCCGCGTCCGTGAAGTTGCCGAGCGGCGCGCCGTCGATGGTGAGGT